>WNFD01000013.1_pt1 | contig 144223 bp, 116 predicted proteins | sample 5400491 | NCBI WGS metagenome assembly WNFD01 (sample SAMN13153343, study PRJNA577476) | soil metagenome | isolation source: 120 cm saprolite under Douglas fir tree site 2 hole 2 replicate 2 | place: USA:California | collected 2015-04-18 | reverse complement strand
GGCATGCACTGGACCAAGCAAGGTTCCAACGCCATCATTGCTCTCCGCTGCTCAAAACTTAGTGGTCGTTTTCAAGACTTCTGGGAGCGCAGATCAGAACTCAGGGCCGCATGACCCATCACTTTCTTGGCGTGCGCCCAAAAGCGCCAGAATTCGAACTGCGCTCAGCGAGAGTCGGATTAGACGCGGACGCCTTCGTCCTCGGGCTGGGGGAAGTGCTGCGAGAACCAGAAAGAGTACGGCGTCGCGCCGTTCTTCTGATAGTGGTCCAGCCGCTCGCGGCCCTCGGCAACGCTCGGGATGTGGCCGAGTGGAATCCACCAGAGGCAGTAACTGGACTTCTCCAACCTTTCAAACCATTTGGCGCGGTCGCGAAACACTTTTGCGTGATCGGACTTGTAGGCGTAGGTGCGCAGCGCCCCGAGGGACTCCCAGACCGACATGTTGACGATGACGAACGGGTCGTCGTTGTAAGCAATGTCCGTGGCGTTGCCGGATTCGGACTTGAGCCGCCAGAGGAAGCCCGGAGCTTCATCAGCGAGCGCGTTGATTGGCTCCAGCAACGCCACAAACTCAGCGGTCCTGGGGTCGTCCAGCGGGGCCACAAGACGCGCGATGTTGATCTGGGCGAGATGATGGGTCATGGACGGCTCCATCAACGAAATTTGCAGGCAAGTCGGTTAGACGCAGCAAGGCGGGAAACCGTCACATGGCGGGGTGAACTTGTCCCGAGGACGCGTCTCGCGTACTGTACGCGCGAGGTGATTTGGATCAATGCCTTTTGTGGAGCTGGCAGAGTCGCCGCACGCGCCTGAAATCCGCCCAATACGAATTCACTACCGGGAATTCGGGCACGGCAGGCCGCTCGCCTTCCTTCACGGAGGCTGGGGATATGGAGTGTATCCATTCGAACGGCAGATCGAAGCGTTTAATAGCCAGTTTCGTATTCTGATTCCGGACCGATCCGGGTACGGGAGCTCGACACGCGTGCCTGGCGAGATGCCGACGGATTTTCACCAGCGGGCTGCGCAAGAGACGATGGCTTTTCTGGATGCGCTTGGAATCGAGCGCGCCATTTTCTGGGGCCACAGTGACGGCGGCGTAATCGGCGCGATGCTCGGGTTGCGCGCGCCGGAACGGTGCGAACGGTTGATCGTGGAGGCCTTCCACTTTTACCGGAAGAAACCAAACTCAAGAAGTTTTTTTGAACGGTTTACGGCGCATCCGGAAGACCTTGGGGAAGAAACACGCGAGCAGCTCCGCCAAGACCACGGAGATGAGAACTGGCAAAACGTGCCGCGCCGTAACTGCGGCGCCTGGTTGCGAATCGCCGACATGGTTCAACGCCCGGACGAGGATCTTTACGACACCCGGCTGGGTGAGCTTCGCGTGCCGACGCTGTTTCTTCACGGGCGCCACGATCCTCGCACCGAACCTGGCGAGATGGAACGCGTGCACAGAGAACTTCCTCAAGCCGAGATGCGATTCTTGCACAACGGCAAGCATAGTCCGCACAATGAAGCGGATGCATTCCAGGAATGCAATGCGATCGCGGGAGAATTCCTGCGAAGTGCCCGCTGATTCAAAAACTCAAAACCGTTTGAAGCTTCAGAAATTGAAGCGGTAGCCGAGGATCATTTTGGCAATTAAGTGGTCGGTGGAACGCGTCACGCCGACCCCCAGGCCGAGATTGACTTCCCATTTGGGAGAAAGATTCAGATCAATGGTAGGGAATATCTGGTGCTGCTGCTGGCTGATGGGATCAAAACCGGTGACGGGACCGAGCGAGCCGTAGTACTCAATGCCGCCGGCGATTTTCTTCGTGAAATAGTAACTGAATTTGAAGTTCGGAGAAAAAACCACGCCTTGCTTGACGCCCGGCCCGTGGAAGGTGCGGTCCAGCGTCGGATTGAAGGAGAGATACCAGCGGCCGAGCTGCTTATCAATGATGGGGCGCATCTCCCAGGTCCAGGTGTCCGCGGAGTAGCGGCGGCTCTGCCATCCGATTTCGTTGGAGAGGCTGACGCCGACCGGCCAATGCCATTTGGGAGGCACGCGCACGCGCGGACGGATGTGGCTACCGACGAAATCCCACCCCTGGCCCCTCTGCAAGGAAGTGAAAATGTAGAAGCCGGTTTCGAACCAGTCATTGAAGCCGTGAGTGATTTCGATGGTTTCGTGCCACTGGTGGTTGGTGGGAAGCGTTCCGTCCGAGGTAGATTTGGAGCCCTGAAACGTGAAGTTGCTATGGAGCTCGACCATGGTGTGGCCGCGCTCGACGGTTTCGTACGGATACACCTGGATTTCGTAGTTTTCTTGGGCACCTGCGGATGAAGACAGAACCGCGCCAAGAAAAACAGGGACAGCCGTAATCGCAATGCGCAGTGCTATTCTCATTTCTTGAAGGCTCTCCAGAGTATCTCAGCCTCTCAGCCTCGCAAACGGGAATAGATGCGCGGGTTAGGCGTGCGGGTGTGCTTTATCGTAGATGTCCATGAGCTGGCGGATCGAGGCGTGCGTGTATTTCTGCGTTGTAGAGAGCGATTGGTGGCCGAGGAGTTCCTGAATGGCGCGAAGGTCGGCACCGTCGGCGAGGAGATGCGTGGCAAACGCGTGGCGCATCGAGTGCGGATGAAGGTCCCAGTTCACGTTGACCAGGCGGACGTATTTCTTGACGATGCGGCCGACGGAACGCTGCGTGAGGCGGCGGCCGGAGTAGTTCAGGAACACCGCATCCGTGTGCGGGGCGGCGGAGCGGCGGCTGGCGCGCGTTCCGGCCGTGTACAGAAGGAGCTCATCGCGAAGCGGCCAGTAGTGTTCCAGCGCATCTTGCGCTTTTGCTCCGTATGGAACGATGCGCTCTTTGTTGCCCTTGCCGCGGACGCGCAGGACGCGCTCCTTTTGTTCCATGTCGGCGAGATTCAGGCCGGTGAGCTCGCTCACGCGGAGTCCCGCGGCGTAGAGAAGCTCGAGTAGAGCGCGATCGCGGCGAAGCAGCAGGCCTTCTTCCGGGATACCAGGTTGCCCAGGCTTGCCGCGCTTGGAAGCCGTCGCGCCCGCTGGCGCGGGAAGCTGCAAGCGCCTTCTTGAAGCAGGGCGAATGCCTGGATCGGCGGGGCCCATTCCCACGAGTTGATTCAAGAAGCCATTCATTTCTTCCGCAGAGAGTACGGAAGGAATCCGCTTCGGCAATTTCGGCGTGGGGACGAGCCGCGCGGGATTTTCCTTCAGATGGCCTTCGCGGACGCAGTATTTGAAAAACGAACGCAACGCCGCAAGTTTTCGCGCGATGGAACTCTTCTCGAGACCATGGTTGTGCAAGTGACCGACGAATTCACGGATCATGGAATGGGAAACCGCATGGAGTGCGGGCGGTGGGGTCCCCGGCGGCGAAAGGTACGCAAGAAACTGGTCGAGGTCTGTTCCGTAGTTCGAAATGGTATGTGGCGAGGAATTTCTTACCGACCGCAGATATTCCAAATACTTGGCAATCGCTGCTTTCATTCGACGCTGGATCTCCCGTGGCAAACGCGCAGGTACAGTATAGACACCCCGAACAGGCTGAACCCAGAATCAACGGGAGTGTTGTCTATAAATGCAGGTGGGTCAGAACTTGGCTGCAACGGGCACGGGAACTTCCTCGGAGGGCGCTTGCGGCGGTGCTTCGGGGACCAGCTTTTCCCAGTCGCAACCTTCCTTGAGACAGGCGTGTACCGTGCCGATCTTGGTGCGCTTCTCGACGATGAACAACGCCCCGCACTTTGGGCACGGCTCGGCGATGGGCATGTGCGGCGACGTGAAATCGCAATCCGGATAGCGCGAGCAGCCGTAGAAAACGCGCGGGCGTCCGCGGCCGCCCTTGCCGGCGCTGCCACGGCGGACGAACTCGCCTTCATTGCACTTCGGGCATTTGATGCCCATGGTGATGGGGCGCGTGTACTTGCACTTCGGATAGCCGGAGCAGCCGATGAACTCGCCGAAGCGGCCGTGTTTTTTCACAAGACCGTTGCCGCAAAGCGTGCACTTTTCGTCCAGGGGCTCATCGGGCTGGTGCGCGATGCGCGTGCCTTGCACTAACCTGCGCGTAGTCTTGCAATCGGGGTAGCCCGTGCAGGCGAGGAACGTGCCGAAGCGGCCGCGCTTGATGGCCATTTCCTTACCGCAATTGTCACAATATTCGGTTTTGGGTTCGCCGCTGGCTTCTTCGGGAAGTTCGGGGGAGAGATCCTGAATGAAATCGCAGTCGGGATAGCGCGAGCAGCCGAGGAAGAACCCGTGGCGGCTGATTCGCTCCAGAAGTTCGCCCTGGCCGCATTTTTCGCACTTCTTACCGGTGGGGATTCCCGCCTTGTAGGAAAGCATCTCGTCGCCGGCCTTGTCGAGATCAACGACGAATTTCTCCCAGAATTCTTTGACGGCTTCGCGCCAAGGCAGCTTGCCTTCCTCGATCTCGTCGAGCTCTTCTTCGAGCCGCGCGGTAAACGTCACGTCGAAGATATCCTCGAAGCTTTTGACCAGCAGGGTGCTGACGCGTTCGCCAAGCATGGTTGGCGAAAAGCGTCCTTGATTCTTGGTTACGTATTCACGCTCGACGATCGTGGAAATAATCGAAGCATAAGTCGAGGGCCGCCCGATGCCGTCTTCCTCGAGCTCCTTGACCAGGGTGGCATCGTTGAACCGCGGCGGAGGCTCGGTGAAGTGCTGGTCCGGACGAATCTTGTCCAATCGCAAACTCTGCCCTTCCACAACCTGGGGCAGCGCCCGCCCTTCCCCTTCGTCGTCCTTCTCGTCGTCATCGCGGTCGGCGTTCGACGCGGGCAATTGGTAGACGCGGAGGTAGCCGTCGAATTTCTGGACCGAACCGGTGGCACGAAACGTGTAGTCCCCGGCGTTGATGTCGATGGTGGTCTGATCGAAAATCGCCGGGAGCATCTGTGATGCGACAAATCGTTGCCAGATCAACTGGTAGAGCTTGAAGAGGTCCTCGTCGAGATATTTGCGGACGTCTTCCGGCGCACGCATGACATCGGTCGGGCGTACCGCCTCATGGGCTTCTTGCGCGTCCTTTTTCGATTTGTAGAAATTGGGTTTTTCCGGGAGATAATTCGCACCAAAGCGATCGGGGATCAATTCGCGAACCTGCGCCAGCGCGTCGTTGGAGACGTGCACGGAATCTGTGCGCATATAGGTGATCAGCGCCACTGACCCTTCGTCGCCGAGCTCGACGCCTTCGTAGAGCTTTTGAGCGAGAGACATCGTCCGCTTCGCCGTGTAGCGCAAGCGATTGTAGGCGGCCTGCTGCACCTTGGAAGTTGTGAACGGCGGCGGCGGATTGCGCTTCTTTTCTTTTTGCGCGACGCTGGCAACCTGCCACTTGGCGTTGCTGACGGCGGCAACAATTTTGTCCGCGGCCTCCTGATTCTTTACTTCGATGTCTTCACCGTTGTGCTTGAAGAGCTTGGCTTCGAAGAGCGGCGGCTGCCCGGCATCCAGCATCGCGTGAATAGTCCAGTATTCCTGCGGCACAAATGCTCGGATTGCCAGTTCACGTTCGACAATCAGCCGCAGCGCCACCGTCTGCACGCGGCCTGCGGAAAGGCCCCGGCGCACCTTGTCCCACAAAATCGGAGAAATCTTGTAGCCCACAATGCGATCGAGCACCCGGCGGGCTTGCTGCGCATCCACTAAGTTCGAGTCAACCTGTCTGGGTTTGTCGAAGGCCGCTCGAATGGCCTTGGGCGTAATCTCGTTAAAGGTGACACGAAAGATTTTCTTGGGATCGATGGCCACTACTTCTTTTTTGGAAGAGTCCTCGGCTTCGGCTTTGACAGGCTCTTCGGGTTTCGCGTCTTTCTTCTTGAATCTGGAAACGCTGGGTTCTTGCTCTGGGTACTTGGAAGGCTTGGAGAGAACCATGGCCAGGTGCGCCGAAATGGCCTCACCTTCGCGATCGGGATCGCCTGCCAGATAGACTGCCTCGGCCGAGTGCGCCGCCTTGCGAAGATCGCTAATGACCTTGCCTTTGCCGGCGATGATTTGTAGCGTGGGCTCGAAAATCTTGTCGTCATCGAGCGTAATCGGCTTCTTGGTGTTCTTCTCTTCCGCCTGAGCGCCTTTCTTCGCGCCCTTCTTTTTCTTTCTTTTCTTGCGGCCCGAGGGATCCTCGCCGGGCAGGCGAATGCCGATCGTTTTTTTCGGCAAGTCCATGACGTGGCCGATGGACGCTTTGACGGTGAAGTTGCGTCCTAAATACTTGTTAATCGTTTTCGCCTTCGCAGGCGATTCGACAATGACGAGCGAACGTGCCATCTTGCTTTTGTAACTCCGTAATGTTCCGCCGGAAGGGCCGACCGCGCAGGCGTGTGTCCTTCTCGCTACCTTGGATGTACGACTCCGGCCGCGCCGGTGTCTACCTATTGATGCGGCGATGCCCGTTGTGGATGCGTTTCCCGCATTGGATGCCGGGCTGCCCGTCCTGCGATGCAGACCCCTATCTGCTTCTACAACAAGACTTTGCTGAACTTTTTGCCAGGCAATTGCCGGATGATGCCTTTCATCTCCAGGTTAAAGAGCGTAGCCAGAACCTCGGAAGAGTTCAAGCCCGAGTGTTCCACGATGTCGTCAATGGGCTTTGGTTCGTATGCGCTGAGCAGTTCGTACAGCTTTTTCTCCGAGCCATTGAGCGAGGCAGCGGCCAGCAGGTTTCGCTGTTCGGCTTCGGGTTGCTCGGCCTGGACGAGTGCCGCGCGGACGGGTGTTGGCAGCTCTTCAATCACGTCATCGGCGTTGGTGACCAGCTTGGCTCCTTGTTTGATCAGCTGATTGGGGGCAAAGCTCACAGGTTGCGTGACGTTGCCGGGCACTCCGAAGACCTCCCTGCCAAATTCCATTGCAAGTCGCGCGGTAATCAGAGAACCACTGTACTGCGCGCCTTCAATGACGACTTCGAGCGGCATCCCTGCCACTATGCGATTACGCACTGGAAAATTCTCCGGTGCGGGATGAGTCCGCAGAGGGAATTCAGTGATGATGGCTCCGCGTTCGAGAACTTTCTCATACAGCTTCTTGTTTTCCTTCGGATAGCAAACATCAATGCCCGTCCCGAGAACTCCGATGGCGCGCCCATTCGCGTCCAAAGCCCCTTGATGCCCGATGGCGTCAATGCCGCGCGCCAGGCCGCTGACGATCACAAGTCCACGTGCCGCAAGTTCCCGGCCAAGGCGCTGCGCCATCTGCGTGCCATAGAGCGTCGGGCGGCGTGTGCCGACGATGCTGAGGCTCGGCAAATTGAGGACTTGCAGGTCGCCACGGACGTAGAGAAGAACTGGCGGGTCGTAGATTTGCAGGAGCGTTTGCGGATATTCCGGCTCCGTCCAGTTCAAAAGCCTGCAGTTGGCAATCTTTCGAACCCCATCTAATTCTTTTTCCGCGCGCTTGAAGGATTCCTTCTTGACGATGGATTGCGCGGCTTGCGCGGGAAGATTGCAGGATTCCAGATCCGCCAGCGACGCACGAAAGACACCATCGGGCGAACCAAACTTACGCAAGACGCGGGCCGACAAACGGGAACCTTGGCCGGGTGTGAGCGCCAGCGCGAGCCAGGAGAGAGATCCGTCTAGCTCCATCGCAGGCGAGCCTACGTTTTGAATAACCTACCTGTTAAGTATTTAATGATAATTATATTGGACTCCTGCTGCGATGCGGGAAAGGCCAGCTTCAGCGCCCGGTCTGCGCGGCATCTTCCTCGAGGATGGCGTCTAAAGTTCTGGTGAAGAAATCCGCGTCCGATTCTGAAAAGACCAGCGGCGGGCGCAGCTTGATGACGTTGTGGTGCGGACCGTCCGTGCCGGTGAGGATGCCGCAATCGCGCAGCCGATTGACGACGTAGGAGGCTTGGAGTGGCGCCGGCTCCCGCGTTTCGCGATCCAGCACGAAATCGATTCCCAGGAAAAGTCCGGACCCGCGCACGTCGCCGATCAAATCGTGGCGCTCCTGCAACTTCCTCAGACCGCTGATGAGATGAGTCCCAACGCGTAACGCTTGCCTCTGCAACTCTTCTTCTTCCAGAACATCCAGAACCGCGAGACCCGCCGCGCAAGCGACCGGGTTGCCGCCGAACGTGCTGAAAAATTCCATGCCATTATTGAATGCATCTGCGATTTGCTTCGTGGTGATCACCGCGGCGAGCGGAAACGCATTGCCAATGGGCTTGCCAAGCACGACGATGTCTGGAACGACTTCCTGCGTCTCGAATCCCCAGAAGTGGCTGCCCAGGCGCCCAAATCCCACCTGGACTTCGTCGGCGATGCAGACGCCGCCCGCTGCGCGTACGTGACTGTAAACCGCCGCAAGATAACCGGGAGGAAATACAATTTGCCCGCCGACGCTGGGCAATGCTTCCGCAATATATGCGGCAACGCCGCGTCCTTCGGCCTTTGTGCGCCTAAGAATTTCCTCAACATGCCGCGCGTACTCTGTTCCAGCTTCGTTGTCATCGCGGCGGTACAAGCCGCGATAGTCGTCGGCGAGCGGCGCGACGTGCACCCACGGCTTCTTCCCCCGCCCGCCGGGTCCGTCAAACTTATAGGGACTGATGTCAATCAACGTGTTCGTGTGGCCGTGGTACGCGTGCTCCAGCACGATAACGTCCTCGCGGCCGGTATGGGCGCGGGCAAGCCGAAGCGCCAGTTCATTGGCCTCGCTGCCGGAATTTACAAAGAAGCAGACGCGCAGCGGTTCCGGGAGCAGTCGGGTCAGCCGCTCAGCGTAGCGATTCACGTTATCGTGCAGATAGCGAGTGTTGGTATTGAGCAGCGCGAGCTGCTCCTGCGCGGCTTTGACGACGCTCGGGTGGCTGTGCCCGACAAGCGGCACGTTGTTGTACATGTCGAGATAGGCGCGGCCTGTGTCGTCATAGAGATGCTGCATCCAGCCCCGCACAATTTTAAGCGGATGCCGGTAAGAGATGCTCAGGTTTTTGCCCAGCAAGGCTTGGCGCGCGGCAAGTGTCTCGGCGAGCCGCGGTTCTTCTGCTGGAAAGCGATCACGTGGAATTCCAAGCAATAGATTTGGATCCGGCGAGAGGCTCGTCCAAACGGCACGCTGCGATGCGTAGGCCACGCCGGAAAAGTCGGCGCCAAGTTCCAACAGATCCAGGATGATCTGAAAATGAACGTGCGGCGTCCAGCCGCCGTTCTCATTGGACGAGCCGACGCGCGCAAATTGCTGTCCGCGAGCCACATGCTGGCCGGCATTCAGGCTGCTAATCGAATCTTTGCTGAGATGCCCGTACAGCGTGAAGAATTTTTCGCCGTCGCCGGTTTCGTGTTGAAGAATAATGAGCGGCCCATAGTCCATCGGAGCAGAGTTATTCGCGACGACGTGAACGACGCCGTCGAGCGGCGCTCGCACCGGCGTTCCCGGCTCCACGAACAGGTCGATTCCAAGATGAATGGTGCGCCGCTCGGCCGTCGGATCGCCGCTTGCGCCGAAGAGCGGCGATGTATAGAGCGATCGTGGCTCGTCGTAACGTCCTACGCCGAATTCAGCCCCGGCCTGCCTTATTTCTGAAAATATCTTCTGGGTGAGTTTGCCGGGCTCGCCCGCGCTTGGATCAGCACCAAGAAATGCGCTTCCGACGCTAAAATCAAAGACTATGCTCGGCGCTGACCGTACTTCCGCCTCAAGGATGGAAGCTGTGGAACCAGCATTCGCCTGCAGCCAGTCCTTCACCTTTTCGCTTTGAGGAACTGCCGGAAGCCCACACGCCGCGCGAAATGTGTAGTGGGCAAGCCGCGGGTGAATTTCCGCGAGCCGCTGAAGCGCTTCCCAGGCAGACGCTTCGCTGACCGTTACGTAGGGGTCGTCCGGCTTCAAGGGCTTGCGGCAGGCGGAATTGACCACGCTGACGGCGAGGCGCGTGCCGATCAGCGCATACAGGACTGCCAGCTCCGTTTCCTCCAGCGCGAACGCTTTGTGATAGCCGGCGACGATCCCCGTCGCAGCCTGCAGCGGATCTTTCTTTCCAAGAATGGCGTAAGCAACCGCGATGGCCGGTTCAGAAACGGTCAGTCCATGGTGCATGTCGCCAAAATCGATCACGCTGGTAACCTTGCGCGGCTGTGGCCAGGGATCGCTGACGAGAACGTTGTAATCGTTGGCATCGCCGTAGATGACGCTGCGGCGCAGCCGCGGCAACGCCGGAACCACATTCGAGTCATAAAGCCCTAGGAATTTCTCAACGAGGGCGCGGCCCTTCGCGTCAGCGATGTGTTGAACGTAGTTCTTGATCCAGGCAGCGCGCGTCGAGTCCCACTTCAACTCCCGGTGCGCGGCCGGATGCGAGAAGGAACGCAGCGCGACATCCATCTCGCCAAGAAAGCGGCCAAGATCGCCGAGTAGTTCCGGCGCGTGCGGGCGGACCTTGGCGAGAACTATTCCCTTCACAAAAGTAAGCAGCCAAACGAGGCGAGTCGAGCCATCCGCGATTGTGACCGTGGAAAAAAGTTCTCCACTACGATCCGGCAAGACCCGCGGCAGGCTGAGGTGGGGAGCACGCTGCGCCAGATGCCCCAGCGCCTGGCATTGCATATCAATAAACGAGTGTTCTCGCTCCGGATGCATCACCTTCAGGACGTGTTCTTGTCCGTCGGTGCCGGTCAGGTGGAAATTGTCGTCGTATTCGCCCGGCAGCGCCTGCGCCGATGCTTCAACCCCATAGAGTTCGCTCGCGATGCGGACAGCTTCAGCTTCGGCAATGGGTGGGCCAACGCGGGCCTCGAGTGACATGCGACAAATACTATCTGCAAGCGCGGGAGTGCGTCCATCCCAGACGGCAGCGGAATCGCAGGCCCGCTCTTCTGGCTGGCGTTTTTGCTGCTACAGTTTTTCTCTTTGGTCGCGGACAGAAACCGGACCGTTCACGGTGGAAAGGTGAATCATGGCCGGCCCGGCGCCATATTCGATCCGGCGATGGGTATCGTCCCAGGTCTTGCGGGCATTGTCGCAAATGCTTGCCTGGCAGCTCATCGGCGCGTAGTTCCGCGATTCCACCACAAAGCCGGACTGATATCCGTTTGGCACCATCAAGGTCAGCGGGCCATTTTGCGCGTCGGCCGACAGCCCCGTGCCGCTCCATGTTTTTCCCGTGAGCGAAACGGAGATCGGTCCGTTCTCCGTGTGGACACGAACATCCCCACTGCTGCCCTCCACACTGATAGGGCCGTTCACGGCTTTAATGTCCGCCTCGCCGGAGAAATTCTTCAAGCTGATCGGGCCGTTGTGAGCGCGGGCCGTGAGTTTGCCGCTCACGTCATAGAGGGAAATCGGGCCATTCATGGTGTCCAACTCAATGGAAGCGGATTTCGGCGTCCGAATCAGCAGGTACACCGTCCAATCGTCGTCACCGGCCGGACCCTTGGTCGATACTCTGCCGTTCTCGGTGGACATGATGATCTGCGAGAGGACGCGCTCCGCCGCGTCGCCCGATCCGGCTGCCGCTTTGCACGCGGTCACCGAATATGTTTCTTTGTCCCAGCCTACGACCTGCACGCCACCGTTCTCGTGCGGATGCACCTGCAAGACGGCAGCTTCGGACTTCGTCAGCGTCTTTTGTTCGGACCGGACCATGGCGTCCCGTTCGTCGAACTGGATGCGAAGATCGGAGCAATCGGTAATCGGGTGCTTGTGGCCTCCGGAAATGTTCACGGAATGGCGGTGCGAGGCTGCTTTGGCGCTCGTCAGAACTATGAGGGCTAGCAGAACGTACGCGGAAATCAGAAAAGCCAGATTGCGCTTGGACATAAGGCCCCTCCCTGCAGCTATAGACGATGCAAGTCAGGTTTGGTCACGTCACTTGCCACGAATTCAATCCCTGTTCAGCCGCCAGCCAGGCTCTCAGCTCCTCCAGCATTCCTAATTCTTTTTGGATGCCGGCGGCGTCAAGCTGGGATCGAGCCTTGCCGCTTTCTGAAACTCCTCTTGTGCTTCTTCGGATTTTCCCTGCCGACGCAGCGCCAGCCCCAGCTGAAAGTGGGCAGCCGCATAGCCCGGCGAGGAAGTAATCGCGGCGCGGAATTGTGAAATGGCGCCTTCGATGTCCCCGGCGTTCAGGAGTCTCCGCCCCGAATTTGTAGCAAAAAGGGCGGCCTGCTCGCTGGTTTTCTGCTTCGCGATTTCCATTCCCGCGCGGCTTTCGGCAGCCGCCCCTTCCGTATCGCCGAGTTGACGCAGCACCGCCGCTAGCGTTGTATGTGCGCCGGCAAATTCCGGCTGAAGGCGAATCGCTTCCCGCAAAGCGTTTGCCGCCTCGGGCAATTCACCCGCCTGCTTTAGCACCGACCCCAGCGTGTAATAGGCCTCCGCATAATCCGGTTTGGCGTGAATCGCTGCGCGTAACTCCGCCGCCGCCGCCGCAAAGTCTCCTTGCTGCCAGAGCGTCACGCCCAACGTGTAGTGCGCGTCCGCTTGTCCGGGATCCAATTCCGCCGCTTTGCGAAATTCCGCCACCGCCTCCGGAAGCTTGTCTTTCAACTTCAGCGCCAGGCCAAGGTCGTAGTGCAAGGTGGCATCCTGCGGTGAGAGTTTCAGCGCCTCTTGAAACTGAGACATGGCCGCATCGAAGTCTGCAATTTGGAGATATGCCGCCCCCAGATTCCCTATGTACCCACTATCGTGCGGACGCAGCCGGATGGCTGCCTGAAACTCGCGGATGGCTCCCTGGCCGTCTCCGCTCTGCATGAAGCCGAGGCCGAGATTATTGCGCGCATCCGAATCATCGGGATGAAATTTTATGGCCTGACGAAATGCAGCGATCGCTGCCTCGACATCGCCTTTGCGCTGCAGCAGCAAACCCAGACTGTTCTGCGCATTCGGATAATCGGATTGCAGCGCGATGCAAGCGCGCATTTCGCGGATCGCCGCATCCGCATCCCCCTTGTTTCTCAGAACCTGAGCCAAATAAAAATGTCCGTCGGCGCTCTCGGGATTCACCTCCACTGCAGCTTGAAGATGAGTTGCGGCTTCCTCCAGCGCCCCCGACTGATAGCGCAAGACGCCGAGGTGCAAGTGCGCTTGAGCGAAATTGGGCTGCAGCCGGAGGGCCTCGGAAAATTCCGCGGCAGCACCCTGGGAATCGGATTTGTGAACCAGCACCGTCCCGAGATCGTCATGCAACTCAGCGCGTTGCGGCTCCAATTCGATGGCCCGCCGCGTCTCGCGGATGGCGCCATCGAAATCCTCGGAGAAATCCAATACGCGCCCCACGGTGCGATGAGCTTCGGAATCGTCCGGAGCCACTCGCGTGGCCTCACGCGCCTCGCGCAACGCGGCGGGCAGGTCTCCTTTTCGAACCAGCGCGTTCGCGAGATTTACATGCGCCTGAACGAATTCAGGCCTCCATCGCAGCGCCGCCCGGAAATGTACAATCGCGGAATCGACTTCATTCTGCGCGAGCAGTACCCAGCCAAGCGAATTGTGCCCCTCCGGACTCTGCGGCACGAGTCGCAAAACTTTTTCGAAGGCTGCGCCGGCGGAAGCCAAATCGCCCTGCTGTAGCGCCGACAATCCTTGCTGGTACGTCGCACTCGCCCGCGAAGCCGCATCCGCCTTCGCGGAACCCGCAGATTGCCCAGCGCAAATCGCCGCGGCAGCGTGGAAGAAAATCAGCGCCGCGCAAAGTCGAATCAAAAGCATCCGGGAATGAACGAGAATGAATTCCACGCGAAAGATTCCAGTAGAGCGTTCTCAAAAATACTAGCACGTTCACGCCCGCGCACCGCTTCACATGCAGTTCGCTTCGAATCCCGTGACATGCCGAAACTTCTCGGACCAGACCTTGCTATCATTAGCGATGGATGACTCTCTATTCCTCTTTGTTCCGGCTTTTCTGCTCCCTCGGGCTATGCGCTTGGCTCTCCCTACAATCTGGCGGTTCTCCGAGTGTTGGCACCGGAAACTCCCAGAGCGCGAACGCTAAGCCGGTTGCGCATTTCACCGATGTGGCGCAGCAAGCCGGGCTTACCGCGCCGGTCATTTTCGGGGGCGAAAACACGAAAAAGTACATCATCGAAACCACCGGCACGGGCGTCGCCATCTTCGACTACGACAATGACGGCTGGCCTGATATTTTCGTTGTGAATGGCACGACTCTCGAAGCCTCGCGAACGGGCAAAGGACCGGCGAGCCATCTCTATCACAACAATCATGACGGCACGTTCACCGACGTCGCCGCAAAAGCCGGTCTGACTCACACCGGTTGGGGCCAGGGCGTGTGTGTCGGTGATTACGACAACGACGGCTTCGAAGATCTATACGTCACCTACTACGGCAAAAATGTTCTGTACCACAACAATGGCGACGGCACGTTCACCGACTTCAGTGAAAAAGCGCATGTTGCGGGCAGCGGCAAAGCCTGGGGCACTGGCTGCGCCTTCGTCGACTACGATCGCGACGGAAAACTCGATTTAGTCGTGGCCAACTATGTCGATTTTGATTCCGCCACGGCTCTTGCGCCGGGCGAGCGGCCAGCCTGCATGTGGAAAGGTATTCCCGTCATGTGCGGCCCGCGCGGTTTGCCGTGGGCGAAAAACATCCTCTATCACAATCTCGGCAATGGCGTGTTTGAGGATGTCACGGCGAAAGCGCACATCGATCAGACCAACGGGCATTACAGTTTCAGCGTTTCCACTCTCGATTATGACGACGACGGCTGGCCGGACATCTACGTCGCGTGCGACAGCACCGCCAGCATCCTCTATCACAACAATCACGACGGCACGTTCACCGATGTCGCCGTTGTTGCTGGCGCCGCGTTCAATGATGACGGGCGCGAGCAGGCCGGCATGGGCTCCACGGTTGGCGACTATGACGGCGACGGCCGGCTGGATCTTTTCAAAACGAATTTTTCCGACGATACCTCGACGCTCTACCACAACATGGGCGACGGCACGTTTGACGACAAGACTTTTCCCGCGGGAATCGGCTTGAACACGCAGTATCTCGGCTGGGGCACGATGTTTGTGGACGTGGATAACGACGGCTGGCCCGATCTGCTGCTGGTGAATGGACACGTCTATCCGGAAGTGGACAGCCAGCACCTCGGCAGCAATTTCAAAGAGCCGAAGATTCTATATCACAACAACGGCAACGGAACATTCACCGATATTTCCGCCAATGCCGGGCCGGGGATTACGGCGGTGAGTTCGGCGCGCGGGTTGGCCGTCGGCGATTTGTGGAATGACGGCCGCATGTCCGCGGTCATCAGCAACATGAACGCGCCGCCCATGCTGCTGGTGAACGATGTGCGCAACGGCAATCATTGGATTGCGTTTCGCACCGTTGGCGCTTCTCCCGCCGCGCCGCCCGTCAAGGAATCTTCTGGGCCAGCTCAAGCCTCACCTCTTTCCCCGCTCCACGCCACCTCCTTTGCCTCCAGCCGCGACGGCATCGGCGCGAAGATCACTGTGAAAGTTGGAACGCGCACGCTCGTCGACGAAGTCCGCAGCGGCTCCAGCTACATCTCCAGTAACGACATGCGCGTCCACTTTGGCCTCGGTTCCGCTGCCAGGATTGATTGGGTCCAGATCCGCTGGCCCAGCGGCCTGGTCGAACGCTTTGAAAACTTGCCCGTCGATTCCATCCACACGCTCAAGGAAGGTTCCGGCACGCCGATGGGAATCACCGTGAAGAAAAATTAGCCTGCTCAGTCTCCCAGTCGCGCCGAGGCAACACGAGAATCATCTTTTCTTTTCGCCCGCCAGGTAGCCAGCTTGCTCCTCATTTGCCGGGACTCGACATCGGAAAAAAAGAGCGTTCCCGTGCTGATGCTTCCAAGCTCTTCGCTTTCCCATCGGGCGCGCATGATTCCGCTCGCCGCGTGCGAGTTCGTGCCCAGCAAGAGATGCCCGATCTCGTGCGCCGCAACATCACCCAAGAGGCTCGCCAGATTCACACGGCTCCGCTCGTGCATCTCCTCGACCCGCTGGTAAAAAAGGTTCGCATAACATCCGCTTCCGTCGGCCGAGAGGTATGAAATTCCAAAGGTGATTTCGCTCAAATTGCGCGAGCGCCGCGCGATTCGCAATTGAAGATGTTCCGGGAAATCAGCCATCCGGCACTGCGCTGGGTCTTCTGGCCCATCCGCGGGCAGCGCACAATTGAGCCACTTCGCTTCAATTCCGGATTGCCGGAACACGCGGGAGGCTTCCATTTCCGCCCCTCTCAAAGTGCCTACGGAAATGCCTGCATCGTTGTGCACTGAGATCGTCACCCGCATCTCCGCCACGGCGATCTCTTTGGACCAAGCCGCAGGGCTTGGCAGGGCCAGAGCGAGTACTAACGAAAGCCACTTCCGCAGCGTCTTTTCTATCACGGCGCGCACCTCCATGGTGGCGCCGAGGATCGGTCAGCCCGGCAGGTACCTCAATGCCGGCGGTATGGCGAGCTGCCTATTTGCAGGTGACGAGATAAGTGCCCATGCGTCAAATAGATGGGAGAACAGGCGACGGAGATTTTCCCGAAACTTATTCCCAACTAGAACCGTTTAGTAGAAGGAGAGCACTTCCGGAGATTGTTACAAGTGCCCGAGAATCCGATCCATGATGTCATCCGCTTCGGAACCTTTGAAGCCGACCTTCGCGCCGCTGAGCTTCGCCGCAATGGCATCAAAATACGGCTTCAGGAGCAACCGTTCCAGGTTTTGGCCATGCTCCTCGAGCGTCCCGGTGAAATCGTTACGCGGGAGGAATTGCGCAGCCGGCTTTGGCCCGCCGACACGTTTGTGGACTTCGATCATGGCCTGAACGCCGCCGTCAAACGGTTACGCGATGCTCTCAGTGATTCCGCAGAAAACCCCCGTTTTATTGAAACCCTCGCGCGTCGCGGTTATCGCTTGCTTGCGCCCGTCAATGGAGCGGTCCGGGAAACCATCCCGGCCGTTCCACGAGCCCGCTCTTCCTGGCGGAAAGTCCTTGCAGTGGCCGTTCTTCTTGTCGCAGGCGTCATGGCCGGCTGGCATGCCGGGCATCGTTCCTCCGCCGCAGTTCGCTTCACGGAGCGACCCCTGACCGCCAACTCGGAGAACGACCCGATCACGAGCGCTGCCATTTCACCGGATGGCAAGTACCTCGTTTTTACCGGCAGAGCAGGAATCTTTCTCCGCGCCGTCAGCACGGGAGAAACCCACCCTGTCAAAATGCCCGGCGAAGGGAAGACCTATTTCGTCAGTTGGTTTCCTGACGGCAGCCATGTGCTGGCGACGCGCAATTCCTCACCCACAGAGAAGCCCAGCCTGTGGAGCGTCTCGGTCTTCGGTGGCGCACCCCGCAAACTCATGGAAGCTGCCGAACGCGGCGCTGTCTCTCCCGATGGTTCTCAGATTGTTTTTGTCCGCGGCGACTACGGTCATGAAGAAATCTGGCAGATGCAGTCCGATGGCGAGCACGCGCGCAAAATCCTGGGCCAGCCAGGCGACAGTTGCGAGTCCGTCGTTTGGTCCCCAGATGGGCATCGCATTGCCTTCCTGCGGGCGGTCTATCGCAAGGGTTGGGAAGAAGCCGATGTCTCTCTCGGCATCCATGATCTCCTCGGCGGCAAGACCAACTACGTGCTCTCCAACAGCCGCCTCAGAGCCGCCCTGGCCTGGTCTGCCGATGGACGCTTGGTTTATTCCCTTAGCGAACTCCCGCCCAACCAGAACGACTCCAATCTTTGGGCCATCAACGTCGATGCCCGCGGCAATCAAGCTTGGGGTCAGCCCGTCCGCCTCACCAGCGGCCCCGATGCTAAAGGGCGCGCCAGTGTTTCCGCAGACGGCAAACGGCTGAGCTTTCTCCGTTCGGCGGAATCCCCTGCCATCTACGTATCCCAGGTCGAAGCGCGGGGCAGCCGGCTGAGCCCGCTCCAGCGTCTCGGTCTCGATGAGCGAAGAAACTTTCCGTATACGTGGACGCCGGATGGAAAGTCCGTGATCTTCACTTCGGACCGCGATGGCGTTTTCCATCTATTCAGGCAAGCCATCGATCAGCCCGCTCCCGACCTGCTCGTTGGCGGCGATCAATCGGTTACTGTCGCCCGTTTGAATGCGGACAGCTCCGCGATTCTCTACGCTCTCAGTCCCGCGCCGAACGATGCGGACCGGCGCGTGCAGCTTATGCGCATTCCACTTTCCGGCGGGACGCCACAGTTGGTGCTCGCGGAACCTGCCATCAATAATTTTCAGTGCGCTCGATCGCCTTCCACGGTTTGCATCTTCAGCGCCTACTCCGCCAATCAACTAGGTCTGTTCACCTTCGATCCTGCGACCGGGAAGAAGGACCTGCTCACCAGCATCGAAGGCTCGGAATGGTATTTGTACAACTGGACGCTCTCTCCCGATGGCTCCACGCTTGCTATGGCCAAGAAGCAACGGCTTCCGGGGCGGGCGGACATCCGGCTCCTCCACATCGCCGGCGGCAAAGAGCGTGTTCTCACGTTGAAAGGTTGGACCGGAATCTCCAGCCTCGATTGGGCCGCCGATGGCCGCCGTATCTGGGTTACCGCCTCGTCGCCAACCGGCCTTCAGACGCTCTTGCATGTGGACTTGCGCGGCGAAGCCAAGCCGGTCTTCCAGGAACACGAAAAGTATCTGGGCTGGGCCATCCCCTCTCCCAACGGCCGTCACCTAGCACTCTGGGAAGCCGGCAGCAGCTCCAACGCTTGGCTCCTCGATGGCTTCTGAGCGCGCTCCTGCCTTTGTCGCAGCAATATGGCGAGTTCGACGCAATCAGAACGTTTAATGATTAGGAATAAGAACCGGTCGGCGCGGAGACTTGCTGGAACACCTGGTCTGGACCGGCGAAACAACTCAAACGCTGTCTTTCCCCAGCCGTTTCAGTGCGCGATGCCGCAATCTGCCGAGTTGGCGATTCAAGAAATGTTCGCGCCCGATGAAAGGCACCAGGGGACTCCGGCGCTTCTGGACTTTACCACGGGCCTGCTTTAGCCGCGCGTCTTCGCCGAATAATTTCACAGCGTCGTCAAGGAAATCCAACGCCTTCTCGCGCCGCCCTGCCAAGGCATACACCTCGCCTAGATTCAGGTGGAACTGGACCTCCGCAGGTCTCAATTGAACCGCTATCTCGCAAAGCTCCGCCGCTTGATCCCACTTCCGTTGTGCGCGCGCGATCGACAATCCCAGAAACGAAAGGTAGTAGGGGTTATGCTTGTCGGATTCGAACGCCCGCCGCAATCGTACCAGCGCTTTTTGGGGATATTGGTCCTTGAGGAGCTTTACACCTTCCCTGAACTCAGCCGTAGGATCGAGCTCAGCCGTGGCCTTGGCACTTTCCTTCGCAAATCCGAAGTTCATGGGGATCCTTACACAGCGAAATGTGGACTAAGGACTAATCTAGTCAGGTCCCCTGCGAAGAGTCTACTGGCCTGACGGTCAGTGTTGACTAAAAAGGGTTAAATCCCTCATTCGTCCCTTCGCCAGAAGAGAGCCCGCGCGGCTGGTCCGATCTTTGCGTGCGCAACCAGCAAGATTTTCATCAAGCCCTCAAACCGCAGCCTTTTCAACACTTTCTCGCTCCATTCGAATGATATCCAGCTTATAATATTCATTGACAGTTAGCTAGGATCGTGCTATGGTTTTGCATGAGCTGGATGCCAGCACCTTCCCCCTCTCGCTCGTCTCCTCTAAGTCCTTTCTTTGCCGCGCATACACCATCTCCGCTTTGTGTTGCAAAGTGTGTGCCTGCAACTTCTTTTCTGTCCGGCGCTTGCGCACTCTTTCATTTTCCGTATCCTGTAACCCCTGTATTTGCCACTCATACGAAAACTGCCGGGTGTGTAACCAACAATTCCTATTCTGGAACTCGTCGCCGCGAACTTCCGTCACCTTGACGAAAAACCCGTCACTGCAACTCCTTTGGAATCCGCATCGCGCATCCGATCAGGCATGCGCGCCCTGAGCGACTTTCGGGAGTCGAAGGGTTCTTCTCCGATCTCCGTCCCAACTTCGACTCCGTCACGTGACGAAATACCCCTCCCTGTGGAATCTGCATTTACAAACTGTGACGCCTGTAAGTCTTTTAGAATGTGATTTTACGAAAACTGCCGGGTGTCGTTGGTCTCTTTGAGTAGAGATCTCAAGCTTTTCTTGAGCTTCCTATCGTCCGTTCGGGTCAGGAGTTGCCGGGGCTTCGACCACCCCCACATACTTGTCGGCGCCGCCATAGTAAAACAAGAACCGATTGCCATGGCGGACCATACCCTCGACGAAGACAACGTTGGGAACTTGCCCGACCTTCTCCCATTCCTTTTTCGGGGCGAAGATAGGGGCATCGGAGCGGGAGAGCAGTTTGCGGGGATCGTGTCGGTCGAAGACGGCGACGGCGGTGCGATAGACAAGCTTGTCGTCGGCGCCGTTGTAGATCAGGACGATGCCGCGTGGAGTAAGGATCGGCGGAGGACCGGGCTCGACGACGCGCGAGTCAAACATTCCGGGGCGGCGGGGGAGAACGGGCGTGGGCGTCGCTTCCATCCAGTGAAGGAGATCGCTGGAGTAGGAGAGTCCCATCTGGTCGGTCTTGTCGGCGGCCGTGCCGAGCCAGTACATCCAGTATTTGCCGTCGATTCTCTCTGGGACGATGGCGCCGGACTTGATCCACGCGACGTTCCAATTTCCCTTGTACGCGGGAAGGATCACGCCCTTGCGTTCCCAGTGAATCAAGTCGCGGGACGTGGCGAGGCAAAGCTGCGCGTCCTTTTTGTTATAGCCGGTGTAAGTGAGGTAGTAGGTGCCGCCGATTTTCTGCAAGCGCGGATCTTCGACACCGCCGTCTTTTTCGTAGTCGGTTTCGGGGGAGAGCACCGGCTCCGGGCGGCGCGTGAAGTGGATACCATCGGTGCTTTCGGCGTAACCGAGACGCGATGTTCCGGAAGCGTTCTGGGCGCGGTAGAGCATGATGAACTCTCCGTTGTGAAGGACCACGGCAGGATTAAACGTTCCAGCGGATTCCCAGGTGGTGCCTTGCGGAGAAAGAATCGGCTCGTTCGAGGCGCGGGTCCATGCGCCGAAAGGAAGATCTGTTTCCGGCGCCGCGAATGCGAGCGACGCAGCCAGGAGCAACAGCACAATGAGATTCTTGGGCCTTAGGACATGCATGATCAGCAACTCCTCACTTTGCGGGCTTGTTAGCTTTTTGCGGGTCGAATTGCATGGTGCGCACGATGCCTTCGCCTTCTTTGACGATGATCACCTGGTTCGGCTTGATGTTCTTCAAGGTTTCCACCAAGCCGCTGGGCCAGCGAATCTCAAGCACGTCAACCTTGTCCGCTTTGCCGATGCCGAAGTGGACGCGGAGATCGTTCTGCGAAAAATAGCCGCCGCCGCTGCGCACTTCGTCAATTTGCGCATGCGGATTTTTTTCGCCGGAGAGATGCGTGACGCATTTGATACGCGCGCCGATGCCGCTGCGATTCGATTTCGTGCCGATGGTTTTGATTTTGATCCAATTGTTGCCGCTGCGTGAATCGCAGCGCAGCAGCTGGGGAAAATCGTTGACGGTGTTGACGACCACGTCGAGGTCGCCGTCGTTGTCGAAGTCGCCGAAGGCGCAGCCGCGCGCGGCGACGGGCACGGAGATTCCGGCGCCGGCATCATTGGAAACATCGTCGAAGCGCCCGTTGCGCAGATTTTTGTACAGCAGCTTGCGCTGCGGGTATCCGGCTTCGGTCTTCAGCTGCTCGACTTCGGGATAGACGTGGCCGTTGCACAGGAGGATGTCCGGCCAGCCGTCATTGTCTATGTCAAAAAAGCCGCAGCCCCAGCCGAGATATTGCGTGTGTTTACCGAGGCCGGCCTGGTACGTGCTGTCCTCGAAATTCGCGCCGCCGAGATTGTGGTACAGCGAAGGCGTATCGCCAGCGAAATTTGTTTTGACGAGATCAAGATTGCCGTCGAGATCGTAATCGGCGGCGGAGATGCCCATGCCGGCCTGGGGCTTGCCGTCGGCGCTGAGAGCGCAGCCCGATTCCAAAGCGACATCGATGAACGTTCCGTTCTTTTTGTTTTGATAGAGCGCGCTGGCCGTCGAATCGTTGGCGACGTAAATGTCCGGCCAGCCATCGTTGTCGAGATCGGCGGTGAGCACGCCGAGGCCAAAGGTGCCGTTAGCCTTGAGGATACCGGATTTTTCGCTGACGTCGGTGAAGGTTCCGTCGCCGTTGTTGTGATAGAGAATGTTCTTGCCGCCGTTGAGTCCCGGCGGGCCGCAGGCGACCATGATGCCTTTGTAGAGGCAGGGACCGGATTCGGGAACCGGCGCGGTCTTCAGGTCGAGATCGATGTAGTTGGCGACGAAAAGATCGAGGTGGCCGTCGCGATCGTAGTCCACGAAAGCGCAGCCGGTGTTCCAGCGCTTGCCGTTTCCGGCGACGCCGGCTTTTTCGCTGACGTCTGTGAAGGTGCCGTTACCGTTGTTGTGGTAGAGAACGTTTTTTCCGAAGTAGGTAACGAAGAGATCGTCGAAGCCGTCGTTGTCGTAATCGCCGACGCAAACGGCTTGCCCCCAGCCGGAATGGAGCAGGCCGGCTTTAGCGGTGATGTCCGTGAAAGTTCCGTCGCGATTGTTTTTGAAGAGATGCGAAGTGGGTTCCTGTCCGGCAGGGAAACCTTCGAGGCGCCAGCCGTTGACAAGAAAAATGTCCAGCCAGCCGTCGTGGTCGTAATCGTAGAAAGCGACGCCGCAGCCGGTGGTTTCGAGAAGATACTTGTTCTTGTGCTCGCCGCCGTAAATGGTTTTGGCGTTCAGGCCGGATTCGCGCGCGACGTTAAGGAAGGAAACGCCAAGATCGTTCGCGTGAGCAGGACCAGCGGATTGTTGAGGAGCTGCTCCCCGAGAAAGGGATTCCGACATCCACTTTTTCGGGAGCGCCAAGGCGAGCACCTTCTCGAGCGGGAGCACGATCGCGGAGCGGCTGAGCGATTGGAGAAATGCGCGGCGAGTGGAGGACAAAAGAACCGATACCTTTCCCTGCGAGCCTCGTGCTAGAATCCGGCGCTTTCTCTTATAGTAAGGCCAACGAGGCAATGCAAGCACGCGACGCAGCGGGGGCCACCAGAATGCACACCACGCCGGGAACGCCTGTTCGCTCGCAAAAACAATTCGAATGGATGCGGTTGAAATTTTTTGGTGCGTCCATCGTGGCCGCGGTGATCCTGGGTATCGGCGTCCCCTCTGGTTGGAGCCAGCAGATGCAGGAAAAGCCGCATGATCTTGAACTTTCGCGCGCGGTGCGCCCCTGGGAATTTTTGCCGGTCACGGGAACTCGCGCGGGCTTGCTGGGAAATGAATCCGGCCGAATGGAAGCTTGGGTGTACCCGCTGAAAATCTTTCGCGAATTTCATCTGGAATTTCATACCGAAGGACGAGACCTGGCGGCTGAAGCGCTGGCGAGGACGGTCACGGTGCGGCCGGAGTCCGCGACGATTCTTTATGCGGGAGACACGTTCTCGGTGCGCGAGACCTTTTTCGTTCCGGTGCAGGAACAAGGAGCAGTGATTCTTCTCGATGTGGAAACCGAGCAGCCCCTGGAAATCGAGGCATTTTTTCATCGCGACTTTCAATTGGAATGGCCGGCGGCGCTGGGCGCCACGTATCTGGATTGGAGTGCGCAACAGCACGCATTTTATTTTGGCGAGGAACAGAGAAAATTTTCGGCGCTGGTGGGTTCGCCAACGGCAGCGGAGCCGCGTTCTGAATTTCAGACCAACTATTCCGAGAGGCAGGAGAGTTCGTTCCGGCTGGGCCCAACGGCAAAAGGAAAAGAGTCCAGGTTGATTGTCATTGTAGGCTCGCTGGAGGGGCGCGCGGCAGCGGAGAAGACCTACCAGCATTTGACAGCCGATTACGCAAAGTTGTTGAAGGATTCGTCGGAATATTATCGAACGTACCTGGAAAAAACCGTGAGCGTGGAACTGCCTGATACGCAAATTCAGCAGGCGTACGATTGGGCGCGTGTCAGCATGCTGCAAGGAATGGTGACCAATCCTTCGCTGGGTACGGGCCTCGTTGCGGGTTACCGGACTTCAGGAGAAGGCCAGCGGCCGGGATTTGCGTGGTTTTTCGGACGCGACTCGTTCTGGACTTCCTTCGCGCTCAATGCCTCGGGCGATTTCTCCAATTCGCGCACGGCGCTGGACTTCATCAGCAAATACCAGCGCGAAGACGGCAAGATCCCGCATGAGATTTCGCAGGGCGCCAGTTTTGTGAATTGGTTCAAGGATTATCCATATCCGTACGCCTCCGCGGATGCGACCCCTCTCTACATCATTGCGGTGAATGACTATGTCGTGGAGAGCGGCGACGCGGCGTTTGCAAAGGAAAAGTGGGAGAGTCTGCGGAAGGCTTATGAGTTTCTGAAATCCACATACGATGCGCGAGGACTGCCGCAGAATCTTGGCGTGGGGCACGGCTGGGTGGAAGGCGGGCCGCTGCTGCCGGTGAAGACGGAGTATTACCAGAGCGGGTTGGGGGCGGAAGCACTGCGAGCACTCTCGAATCTGGCGCGGGTGACCGGCCGGGAGGAGATGAGCAAGTCGCTGGAGAAGGATTTTGAGAAGCAGCGTTCGCTGGTGAACGATAGTTTCTGGATTGCGGACAAAAAACGATTCGCGTTTGCACTGGACAAGAACGACAAGAAAGTGGACGAGCCGAGCGTGCTGGCCACCGTGCCGATGTGGTTTGGCCTGCCCAGCGAGCCGCATGCCGTGCCGATGATTCAGCAACTGGCGGACTTCGATCATCAGACGGACTGGGGGATGCACATCATTTCGAATCGCTCGCCGCTCTTCAGCGGCGGCGGGTATCACTATGGTTCGGTGTGGCCGCTGTTTACGGGCTGGGCGTCGGTCGGGGAATATCGCTACCATCAGACGCATCCCGCATATGCGAATCTGCGGGCCAACGCCCTATTGGCGCTGGATGGCTCGCTCGGACACGTGACGGAGGTTCTTTCCGGCGACTACTACCAGCCGCTCTCGACGAGTTCGCCGCATCAGATCTGGTCGGCGGCCATGGTGGTGAGTCCGATTTTGCGCGGGATGCTGGGGCTGGAAACAGATGCGATTCATCACACTGTGAAATTGACGCCGCATCTTCCGGCGGATTGGACGCGATTCGAGATCGAGAATGTGCGCGTGGGCAACGACACATTGCTACTGAAATATAAGAAAGAGGAAGCTATCGGGGACCTGAAGATCTCAGGAGGAATCGTTTTGGAAGCAGGTCGAACCTCTGGAAGCGAAGAATGCACAATCGAGTTTCGCCCTGCAATAAGCTTGCACGCCAAAGTGCAAAAGGTCGACCTGAACTTCAAACCCATTCCCTTTCGGGTTGAGATGAACGGAGAAGACCAGCACGTCATCGTGCATTTTCCCATTGGGAACGGGAAGTACTTGCTGCGCATTTTGACTACGAATGATTTTGGCTTCAGCGTGGATTCCGGCTTGCCAACGCTTGGAAGTGAGAGCCGCGGACTGCGGGTTGTTTCGGAGACGTGGTCGGCTTCGCGAGACAAACTTACCCTGGAAGTCTCTGGTGTGGCGGGCGGCGAATACGAACTGGAAGTATGGAATGCCGGCCTGATTCAAAAGGTGGAAGGGGCAGAGTTTGGACGAAAGTCCGGATGGATAACACTCTGGATTCACATGCCGCCAAGCGATTCAGACCTGTATTCTCACACCAAAGTTGTCATCCACTTATGGGCCAAGGTTCCTCCAGGATGACGCAGTAGCACAGTATGCGGAAACGCCCGTGCGGGAAACGGATGCGGATTTCAGTGAGGGAGAGAACGGCCATGGCAAGAAAGCTTGGTATTGTATGTTTGCTGTTCTCGACTCTTTGCGTAGCTTCGCCGCGGTTAGGGGCGCAACAGCAGAAGGTGGACGCGGAAGGGCACCCGTGGTGGCAGCATGCGGTGTTTTATGAAATTTATCCGCGCAGTTTTGCGGACACCAATAACGATGGGATCGGCGACCTCAACGGCATCACTTCGAAATTAGATTATCTGAAGGATCTCGGCGTGGATGCCATCTGGGTCACGCCGTGTTTTCCGTCGCCGCAGGTGGATTTCGGATACGACGTCTCCGACTATGAGGCGATCGATCCGATGTACGGAACGATGAAGGATTTTGACCGCTTGGTGGCCGAAGGGAAGAAGCGCAACGTTCGAGTCATACTCGATTTCGTGGTGAATCACACTTCGGATCAGCACAAGTGGTTCCAAGATTCCAAATCGTCAAGAACTTCCGAGCATCGCGACTGGTTCATCTGGCGCGACGGCAAGGGGCCGGGCCAGCCGCCGAACAACTGGCTTTCCACGTTTGGCCTGTCTGCATGGAAACTGGACGCGAAGACGAATCAGTATTACTACCACTATTTTTATCCCGAGCAGCCGGACTTGAACTGGCGCAATCCGGCGGTGGAAAAGGCCATGCTGGACGTAACGCGTTTCTGGTACAAACGCGGCGTTTCCGGATTCCGCCTGGATGCCGTGGATACGCTATTCGAGGATCCGAAGCTCACGGACAATCCGGTCTTGCCGGGCACCGATAAATTCGGGCGGCCGAACATGGACGAGAAGTACGACAAGAAACTGCCGGAAGTGCATGACGTGATGCGCAAATTGCGCGGGGCCGCCGACGAATACGGTGCGGTGCTCATCGGGGAGACCTGGACGAGCAACGTCTCGGAGCTGAAGGATTACTACGGCGCGAACAACGACGAGCTGCAACTGCCGATGGACCTGATGATGACGGGATTCAGGGGACTTCACGCGGATGAATACCGCAAGCATATTGGGGCCGTGAACGCCGCAGGACACTGGCCCGTCTACGTCATCACCAATCACGACATCATGCGTTCGTATACGCGGTACGCCGACGGTGCGCACAATGACGACATCGCCAAAATGATGGCGGCGCTGTACCTGACGCTGCGCGGCACGGCGATCATGTATTACGGGGAAGAGATCGGCATGGAGAACAACGACCCGAAGAGCAAGGACGAAGTGCAAGATCCGATCGGGAAGCTTGGATGGCCGCTGGAAAAAGGCCGGGACGGCGAGCGCACGCCCATGCAATGGACCGATGGCCAGAACGCCGGATTCAGCAAAGCGAAACCGTGGCTGCCAGTTCCACCGAGCGCCAAAACCCACAACGTCGCAAGTGAAATGAAGGATCAAAATTCCGTTCTGAGCTTTTACCGGCAATTGTTGGCAATGCGGCACAAGGAACCGGCCCTGCTCGAAGGGGAGTACCTTGCGCTCAATGAAAACGACCCGAATGTGCTGAGCTACGTCCGCCGCTATAAAGATGAAGCTATCCTAGTGGTTCTAAACATGTCGGCGACGGATCAGAAGGTGGGACTCGATCTTTCGCCACTCGGCTTTGCCGCGCCGAAGCTCAGCGTGTTGCTGACCAGTTTTCACAAGCCGCTACCCGGAATGGCGGCGGAACTGCCGATGGAGCCTTACTCTGCCTTCATCGCGAAGATAACGAAATAGACGGGGGCTGGCCGCAGGAGTAAGCTGCGCTTATGTCACGTCGGGCGCAGATTTTCTATTGCAGGGATCCTCACGTTTTGCGGCGCCTCTCTATGGCTTCACTAGCGATGACTGCTGGTCTGATTCTTTTTGTTTTTAGTTTTCCGATTGCTGCAGGGCAGCAAGCTCTCGACCTTAATGGCTCGCCCAAGGATCCGCTCAAAGAAACTCCCGGCAAGGTCGTTGTGCTGGTTTTCGTTCGAACGGATTGTCCGATTTCGAATCGTTATGCTCCGCTGCTTCAGGAAATGAGCGTGAAATACGGAAGCGAGGCCGCTTTCTGGCTGGTCTTTCCGGACAAAAACGAATCGCCGGAAAGCATTCGCTCCTACTTGCAGGAATTCAAATACAAGTTGCCGGCTTTGCGCGATACGAAGCATTCCTTGGTGAAGAAGAGCGGCGCAAAGGTAACTCCTGAAGTTGCTGTTTTCAATTTGAAGCGTGATCTCGTCTATCACGGGCGAATCGACGACCTCTACCGGGAGTTTGGCAAGGCCCGCAGCGCGGCGACGACTCATGAATTGGCCGATGCCATTGAAGCCGCGAGCAAAGGTGTGGCTCCCCCGTCAGCCGCTGCGGAGGGCGTTGGCTGTTTCATCTCCGACCTCAAATGACGCGGACCGTACAAGCTCTTGGCGCGAGCGTGTTTTTCTTTTTTCTGGCAATTGCTCTGGTCTTGCAGAGTCACTCTGCTTCCAAACCACAGAACCAAAGTCCTGCAGCGAATCAGCAAGTCACTTTCAACCGTGATATCGCGCCCATTCTCTTTCGCAATTGCACGGGCTGCCATCGGCCGGGCGAAGCGGGGCCATTCCCGCTGCTCACCTATAAAGATGCAAAGTCTCACGCCAGACAAATCGCCGCGGTAACGCAGACCAAATTCATGCCGCCCTGGCTTCCGGAGCCCGGCGAATTTAAGTTTGCCGATGAACTTCATCTCACGGACCGGCAAATTGCGCTGATCGCGAAATGGGCCGAAGGCGGCGCGATGGAAGGCGCAGCGGCCGACCTGCCGCCCACTCCCAATTTTGTGGAAGGCTGGCAAATGGGCAAGCCCAATCTGATCATCAAGGCCGAAAAGCCCTACCTGCTGCCGGCTAAGGGAACCGATCAATACTGGAATTTTATTTTCCGCACGCCCGTGAATCAGACGCGCTGGCTGAAGGCGATGGAGATCCGTCCCGGCGACAAGCACGTGGTCCATCACGCGAATGTTCTGGTGGACCGCACGCAGTCGGCTCGTTTGCAAGAGTCCTCGCCCGGCGCGGGGTTTGCCGGAATGGAAATCAAAATCGAGTCGGAAGCCTTCGATCCCGACAGCCACTTTCTTTTCTGGAAGCCGGGCACCGTTCCCTATACCGAACCGGACGGCATGGCGTTACGACTCGATGCAGGTACGGACCTGGTGCTCAACATCCACTTGCAGCCGTCCGGCAAGCCGCAGTGGATTCAACCCAGCCTGGGGCTCTACTTCACGGATCATCCCGCGACGCTGTACCCGATGCTGGTGCAACTGGAAAATGACCGGAAGATTGATATTCCAGCCGGCGCCAAAGATTTCATCGTGACGGACGAATTCACGGTACCCGCGGACGTGGAACTCCTGGCGATTTACCCGCATGCGCACTATCTCGGGAGAAATCTGCAGGCTTTTGCAACCTATCCGGATGGAACAAGAAAATCCTTGATCCACATCCCAGAGTGGAATCTGAACTGGCAGGCGGTCTACCGGTACGCCACGCCGGTGGAATTGCCCGCGGGGACGGTAGTTTCGATGCGGTATTCCTATGACAACACCGACGGGAATCCGCTTAACCCGAATGATCCGCCCAAGCGGGTGACCGCCGGCAACCGTTCGAGCGATGAGATGGCTCACTTGTGGCTGCAAGTGCTGCCGCGCGCGGCGTCCAGCGAGGGCGATGATCCGCGCAGAGTTTTGCAGGAGGCGCTGGCGCGTCACAACGTGGAGAAAAATCCGGCAAACTTTGAAGCACACTACAATCTTGCTGCGATGCTGCAGGCGCGCGGCGAATTGGCCGAGGCCATGAAGCATTACGGGCTGGCTTTGCGGCTGCGGCCGGAAGATGCCACGGTCAACAATGCTTTTGCAGCCGCGAACATGGCCGCGGGGCATCCCGAGGCAGCTATCAAGTATCTGGAGGCTGCGCTGCGGTCACGGCCGGACTATTTTGATGCGCACTACAACCTGGGGATGGCGCTGGCGATGCGGGAGGACTTCGAGGGAGCGGTAGAACATTTTCGCGCTGCCGTCCGGCTCCGTCCAGAGGACGCCAACGCGGAAGCAAACCTCGGAGGCGCGCTGGCTGAAACCGGGCATTGGAAGGAAGCGCGAACGCATTTAGAACGAGCCCTGACGATCGACCCCAACAATACTCTGGCGCGTGAAAACCTCGAGCAGGTGAAGCGCGAAGCTCCTCGCGACAAGGAGTGAGGTTCCGCGCTTCGGCGTTTGCGGATTCCTCAAGCGATGTGAAGTTTCTTCTGCATTTCCTCCAGCGAAATGCCCTTGGTTTCCGGATAGAAGAAAAGGACGACGAAGAATTGCAGCACCATCATGGCGGAGAAAAATACAAACGGATAACCGCCGGAGGAAGCCGCCATTAGAGGAAAAGTCCAGGAGATCAGCGCATTCATGATCCAATGGGAGAAGCTCCCCAGACTCTGGCCCTTGGCTCTCACACGATTGGGAAACACTTCGCTGATGTAGACCCAGATCACCGCGCCCTGCGAAAACGCGAAAAAGGCGATGTAGCCGACCAGCATCCAAACGAGAAGGCTTTCGTGGCGCCCCGTCAAGAAGATGGCCGCCACGCCCGCAAGGCAAAGAGCCGTGCCCACGGATCCGATGAGCAAGAGTTTCTTGCGCCCCACCTTGTCGATCACGGACATGGCGAGCATCGTGAACAGCAAGTTTGTCGCACCAATGGCCACGGCCTGGAGATCACCGGAGACTTTGCTGAAGCCGGCGTGCTCGAAGATGGCATTCAAGTAGTAGAGAATCGCATTGATTCCCGACAATTGATTGAACATGCCGATGGAGATCGCCAGAAAAATCGGGACTCGGTATTTGGCAGTGAAGAGAGCGTCGCTGGTGACATGCTCGGCGTCAATGGACTCGATGATGTCCGCCAGCTCTTGTTCGTAATTCTCCTCACCGATCAGGCGCAGCACCTCACGGGCCTCGTCGATTCTGCCTTTCTTCACCAGCCACCGCGGGCTCCGCGGAATTCCAAACAGCATCAAAAAGAAAAAGGCGGCCGGCACGGCGGTCACACCAAGCTTCCAACGCCATTCCGCCGCGCCAAAGCCCATCGTCCCGAGGACGTAGTTGGAGAGGTAGGCGAGGAGAATCCCAAACACGACATTGAACTGAAACAATCCCACCAACCTTCCGCGCCATTTGGCCGGAGCGATTTCCGCGATGTACATCGGGCCGAGGACCGAGGATCCGCCGATGGCCAGCCCGCCGATGAACCGGAAAATCACCAGGGCAGTCCAGTTCCACGCCAAGGCACAGCCCAATGCGGAAACCACGTACAGGACCGCCATGCCCCGCAGACTGTCGCGCCGGCCGTACCGATCCCCTGGTATCCCCGCGAGCATGGAGCCAATCACAGTTCCCACCAGCGCGCTGGCAACCGTGAATCCCTCGCCGAGTGGGGAGAGCTGATAGAGGACCTTCAATGCCTGGGTCGCGCCGGCAATGACGGCGGTATCAAATCCGAATAACAAACCGCCCAACGCCGCAACCACTGTGCTTTTCAAGAGAGTCGAGTTCAGTTTCATGGTCCCCGCTTCGAATGGCTAGAGTAGCGGGATTGTACAGAACGCAACCCCCAAATGCCCGTAAATTTCGCCCTGGAATCTGCGGCCGCAAATGTCCCTCTTGTTCTTCTGTCCTCTGCTTGCTAATCGAACTTCATTGGTAGGTGAGAATGCAAGTAGACGGGTTAGAGTTGGCGCACGTCGTCGCTTCCAAGCATTTGGAGGGGCTAGTGTTTTTCTATTATTGCGTCCATTCGCCACTACCGCTCTAATCCTCAAAACTCGCTCCTCCAGTCCGGAGGGAGCGGTCCAGGTATGCCGGTGCTGATGGTGTTGTAATGACGCGCATCTCGGACGCGTCGCGTGTGTCCTACAGGGCGGAGGTATAGTCGTGCGAAGAGCTATTCTTGCTTTCCTGTTGTGTGCCGCGCCGGCTGCGCTTGGCCAGAGCAATTATGCCGTGGTAACGGGCACGCTTACGGATCCGCAGCAAAGTCCAGTCGCGGGCTCGTCCGTACTGCTTACTGCGAAGGGAACGCGGGCCGAGCGCCGCGTCACCAGCAACACGCAAGGGATTTTCCAGATCACGGGTCTCTTGCCCGGCGACTACGAACTCGTCGTTCAGGCCCAGGGATTCGCGCAAGTCACCCGCGCGCTCCGCCTCGAAGTCGGCGAGCAGCTGGTCATCGATTTCGCCTTGAGGCTCGCGACTTCCGCGAGCAGCGTGCAAGTGGATGCCTCCGCTGCGGACGTTCTTCACATCGTGGATGCCAGCGTCGGAGAAGTGATCGAACCAGCCGCGGTCAGCAATCTTCCTCTGAACGGGCGCATGCTCATCGATCTGGTGCTCACGGTTCCCGGCGCGCATTTGAGCCACGGCGCGCAAGCCGGCGACATGAATCCGCTCTACTGGCGGCCGGGGCAGCGTTCCGCAGTGGGCATCGGCGGCAACCGGCCGAACGCAAACTATTTTCTGCTCGACGGCACCACGAATACCGATCCTACCTTTAACACGCTCAACCTGAGCCCTTCTCCCGATGCCGTGCAGGAATTCAAAGTGCAAACCGGCAGCTACTCCGCGGAGATGGGCGGCGCGGGTGGCGGCCAAATCAATATCGTTACGCGTTCGGGCTCCAACGCGTTTCACGGCACCGCGTACGACTTTCTTCGCAACGGCGCCATGGATGCGTACACGTTTGGCGCCATGGGCTCGTCAAAATTTCTGGTGCAGAACAATTTCGGCGGCTCCTTCGGCGGCCCCATCTTGCACAACAAGACTTTCTTCTTCCTCAACTACGAAGGCTTCCGCCATTCGCAAGCTGATTCCATGACGGAAACTGTTCCCACTCCTGATGAGATCGCCGGCAATTTTCAGATGAGCGGCGTCACCATCTACAATCCGTACAGCGTTGCTACGCCGGGCCAACCCGCCAGCCCCACGAATCCTCGCGCTGCTTTCCCGAACAACACCATTCCTTCACAAAACATCAACCTGGCCGCGCAGCTCTTCCTGCAAACCTATGTTGCGCAACCCAACATGGACATGGGCATGATGGCCTGTGGCGGCTCGATGATGGGGCAGCCGGGAGTCGTCGGCGCGGGCGTGGACTGCAACAACTATCTTGATGTCCGCAATGAACGTCACGTCACCGATCAGGGCACGGTCCGCATCGACCATATTTTTTCCAATAGCGACACTCTTTCCGCGCGCTACTCACTCAGTTCCGAACACGGCTTCATGCCGATCAACTTACCCGGATTTGGCACGAGCCACGACGATTTCTCGCAACAGGGAAGCCTGGCGTGGAACCGCATCGTCACGCCGAACATGGTAAACATCGCGGCGCTCACATTTTCCCGCCTGGCCATGAGCCATTTCACACAAAGCGCGTTCAGCAATGACATCGTTTCGCAGCTTGGAATCCTGGGCGTCGGCTTCGGCGGGCTAGGCGCCTGGGGCGCGCCGTGGTTCAACGTTCAGGGTTTTTCCGGCATGGGCGATACGTACGCTGCCACTCCTATGCGGGCCTGGGACACGACTGTTGAAGCGCGCGATTCGCTGAATTGGCAGCACGGCCGCCACAGTCTCAAGGTCGGCGGAAGTTTCCGGCGTTACATCTGGCCGATGTGGGGGTTTTTCCAGAATCGCGGCTACTACCAGTTCACGAAAGGCTACACTTCCCAGACGGGAACCAACGACGGCACCGGCTCCGCGCTGGCCAGTTTTCTGCTTGGGCTTCCTGCCGTGAAGCAGCGCCAGGCGGGCATCCCACAAATGCAGCTTCGCGCCTGGTCCACCGACGCTTTTGTGCAAGACAGTTTTCAGATTACGCGCAACACCACGATCGAAATGGGCTTGCGGTATGAATACGCGAGCGCGCTGCACGACATCGCCTACACCAACACTAACATCATCTTTGAGAACGGCACTCCCCGGATTTTTATCGGCGGGCAGAACGGCTTCCCCACGGGCCTGATGTATTCCAACAAACACAATTTTGCTCCACGCTCCGGGATCTCGCACCATTTCACCAACGTGGGCCTCGTTCTTCACGCCGCGTACGGCATTTTCTTTACACCGGTGGACCTCAACACCTGGTGCAACCAGCGCCACAACGTTCCCTTTGTCTTTCCCGAAACGCAGCAGTTTGACAATTTCAACCCGCCCGCGGCGTTGCTCAACGCTGCGGCGGCGCAAACCTCGCTCAACTTCAACCCCGCGGCTCTCAGCACCACTACCGTCAGCTTCACGACGTTTGATCCGCACGCTCCCGCGCAGTACGTTCAACAGTGGAGCACTTCGGTAGAAAAGAGCCTCGGTCGTGAGACGACTTTCGAAGTCGGTTATCTCGGTTCGCGCGGCATCCACCTCCAGCGCGCGGATATGATTAATAACGCGCCTCCGGGGCCCGGCGCCATCGGGCCTCGCCGTCCGTACAAATTCCTCGCCTTCGTTGACAATTCGGTGTTGCCCTCGGGCGTCACTGTTTCTCCCACGATGCCTGCGGGCTGCCCCGCAGGCGCGATCTGCACACCGGTCAGCACCATCAACCTGCTCGCCAACTCCGCGCAAAGCTGGTACGACGCGGGTTACGTGAACGTCCGGCGCCGCTACGCGCAGGGCCTCAGCTTGCTGGCCAACTACACGTTTGCCAAGAGCCTGAGCAACGCGCCGGACTTTCGTTCGCCCATGTTCGAATCTTCGATCCCGCAAAACAACAGCAACCTTCCGGCTGAAAAAGGCCTGGCCTGCAACATCAAGCATCGTTTCGCCGCCAGTCTGGTCTACAGCATCCCCGGTTACGGCGATTCGGGTTTCGTGCGCGCGCTTTCGCACAACTGGATGCTCTCTTCCGTCTATCAAATCCAGACCGGCTTTCCACTGACCATCTCCGTCTTCGGCGACACGGCGAACGCTGGTACCGCCCTCGGCGAGAATCCGATTCGCGCCAACATCACCGGGCAGCCCATTTTCGGCACCGGCACGCACACGGCGGAGCACTGGTTCAATCCGGCTGCTTTTGCCGCGCCAGCTGCGTTCACGTTTGGCAATGTCGGCCGCAACACGGTGGTCGGACCGGGAATGCAGACGCTGGATCTGGCGTTGGCGCGCGACTTCGGTCTCACGGAGCGCATGAAATTCCAGTTCCGCGCCGAGTTCTTCAACGCATTGAACAAAGTGAATCTCGGCATGCCTGACCGCTTTGTGAACACGCCGCAGTTCGGCACCATCACGGAAGCCGCGACGCCCGGCCGCGAAATTCAACTGAGCGCCCGTGTCTCGTTCTAAGTGAATTGTTTGTGATGGGACTAGATTAGCTTAGCGTTCCTTGCAGCACTTCGCGAAGCAGTTCCTGTTTTTGCGGGGAGAGTTTTTTTCCTTGCGCGGTGAGATAAAAAACGTCGATGGCTTTCTGGCCTTCGGTGTCAATCAGCGCGACCTCAATATTGCAGCCCAGCCGTGCGAGCGCCGAGCCGATCTCGTACAGCAAGCCTGGATGATCCTGCGTGACGATTTCCATTAGGGTGCTGTGCGCGGATGACGAATCGTCAAAAGTAATGCGCGTTTCGACGGCCACCTTGGGCGTCCGCGCGCGGCTTGCCTTTTCCCGGCCCTTCAGGAGCGGCTCGAGCGCCGCTTTGCCGTTCACGACGTCCGCGAGACTCTTGCGGAATCTCTCGATTTCGCCGGGATTCAATTCCAGCGTGCGGTGCAAATCCGCGAAGTGAAACGTGTCCAGGACCACGCCAGCCGCGTTGGCAAACGCATCCGCCTTGATGATGTTCATGCCCCAGCCGGCAAGCACGCCGGAAATCGTGGCGAAGAGCGCCGGTCGGTCCGCCGTAAGCAGCGTGAGCGAGAACGCGTGGCGCGTCACGATCAATTCGGTCTGCACCGGTTCCGCGCCCAGCTTCTGGTACAGCGCGAAGTGCGCGGCGATCTCCGCCGCCGAATGCACGGCCAGATACCTTCGCGGGAATCCTTCCAGGAACCGCTCGATCTCTTCGAGGGTCGCCTCGCCAGCAAGCGCCTTCACCCGCTCCAACATGGGAACTTCATCGGGTGCGTGCAGCCGGTCGCGATCCAGCGTCCGGCTGAAGTGGTTCGAAGTCGCCACAAAGAGCTGCCACAGCATTTCCGCTTTCCACGGCGTCAGCGCTTCCGGATTCACGGAATGAATGTCCGCGTAGGTCAGCAGGCACAATCGTTGCAATCGTTCCTGAGTTCCCACGGACTCCGCAAAAACGGAAACCGTCGCCGGGTCAAAAATGTCCCGTCGCTGTATTGTGGCGGACATGTCCAGATGATGCTCGATGAGAAAGCGCACCTCCGCCTCCTCTTCGGGAGAAAGCTTCAGGCGCCGCGCCGCGCTACCCAGAGCCGTGAGGCTGCCGGTGACGTGATTCTCAATCGGCATCCCTTTGCCCACGTCATGCAGCAAAAGCGACAGAATGAGCAGGTCGCGCCGATCGACGGTTTTCCAGAGCGGTGCGAAATGCGCCCCGCGCGCATCGGGCGGATCGGCAAGTTCCTGTAAGTGCTCGATGGTTCGGAGAGTGTGTTCGTCCACCGTATAGCGGTGATAAAAATCGCGCACCACCAGCGAATCGATCATTCCGAATTCCGGAAGGGTCTCCGTTAGGAGGCCAAGCCGCTGCATCGGGCGCAACGCCACTCCGGGAAAGTCCGAGCCGAGAATTTCGCGCAGCGTTGCCCAGGACATCTCCGTGTTGCGCGCCCGCAATTCCGGATGCGTCAGGATGTATCCGATGCTGCGTTCCGCCTCGCGGCTCAGCGGAGTGCCCGTACGCGCGGCCTCGCCGAACAAGGAAAAGGTGATGGCCCGGTCGGCAAGCGCAGGCGGGTCCAGCACTTCCAGCAGACCCTCACGCTCCATGCAGTACTTGCCGTGATCCGCCTCCAGCTTGGCGGCGCGCGCCGCATGAAAGAGCCGCTGCCGCAGTGTCAGGGGAACGGGGGCTTTCTGCTCCAGGTAGCGAAGCAGTTGGCGGTTCAGCGTTCGGGCCTGACGGAAGTACAAGCGCATCCATTCCGCCGGCGTTCTTGCGAGACCGTCTCCTACGCCCAACGCTCGCTCCGCCGCGGCTGCCTGCAGTTCATAGGTAAGCGTGTTGTCGTTCCGCCCGTTTTTGTAATGCAGGAAACATCGGATCGCTCCCAGAAAATCGACTGCCGCCGCGGAGAGCTCCTCCTCCGCCGCCGTGATTTTGCGGCTCTCTTTTTTCTCCTCCACAATCTGCCGCAGCCATACCGTCGCCTGATAATCACGCATCCCGCCCGGCGACTCTTTTACATTCGGCTCAAGATGAAAAATCGTGTTGCCGTATCGCGTCAATCGTTCCTTGGTCAGACGGTGAAGCTCCGCCAGCAAAAACCCCCGCGCCTGTTTTTCCGAGGCCGGCAGCAGCTTGGTGTCCAGCTTGTCGTAGAGCGCGGCATCGCCCGCCAGGAATCGCCGGTCCAGCAGCGCCAGGTGAAACTCCGCATTGTCTTCTTCAATGCGCTTGCACTCTTCCAGGGTCCGCCCCGCCGAGCTCACACGGAATCCCAGGTCCCACAGCGTCCGTGAAAACTCCGCAATCAGCCGGCGCGATTCCTGTTCCGCTTTTTCGCTGCCAAAAAGGAAAAGGATGTCGAGATCCGAATAGGGGAACAGCATCTGCCGCCCGTACCCGCCAAGCGCGAGCAGGGCCAGCCCCTGCGGCGTGCTCTCATGGACGTGCAGCAATTCTCCGAAAACCCGCTGAACGTTCCGGTCCGCGAGCTCGCACAGCGCGCGCAGCGTTTCTCGCGCACTTGTACCCGCTTCAAATTGTTGTCGTATGCGTTGCCGTTCCGCTTCGGCTTGCGGGCCGAGCACGGACAAAGGAGTCGGGGGTCCTTGCATGTTTTTAACGGGTGGGATGCCCGGATTGAAACCGGGGCGCGCGGCGGTCGTCATTTGGATCGCCCCGCAGTCACGAGCAAGCAGACCGCTCAGCGGCCCAAAGTGAAGAGTTAGAGCGCGTTTTCACCGCGCTCCTCATTACGAATCCGAATGGCTTCCTCTACCCTGGATAGGAATATCTTACCGTCACCAATCTTTCCTGTCTTGGCTGTCTTCAAAATAGTGTCCACCACGCGGCTCACCAGCGCATCCGGCAGCACCATCTCCAGTTTCATCTTTGGCAGCAGGTCTACAGTGTACTCGCGTCCGCGATAAACTTCGGTGTGTCCCTTTTGACGGCCGTGCCCGCGCACTTCCGTCACGGTCATTCCCTCGATGCCGATTTCGCGCAGGGCATCTTTCACGGATTCGAACCGCGAGGGCTGAATGATTGCCTCAAGTTTCATCATGGATGTTTCCGCTCCGCCCTGTGCCTGACACTCTCTTGCCGGCTTTCTCTACGCCTCGAGGTTGTAAGCCTCTTCGCCGTGTTGCGTGACGTCCAGTCCTTGAATCTCGTGTTCTTCCGGTACGCGCACGCCTGTCAGCAAATCCACGATCTTCAGCAGCACTATCGTTCCGACCAGCGCAAACCCCCAGGCGATCAGCACGCCCACGAGTTGATTGCCAATCTGTCCCCAGTGACCGTCGAGTCCGCCTACCGCTTTGCCCGCGCCAAAAATTGGATTGATCGCCTGCTGCGCGAAAACTCCCGTGAGCAGGGCTCCAATCGTTCCGCCCGCGCCGTGCACGCCGAAGGCATCGAGCGCGTCATCATACCCGAAGATGGCCTTCACTTTCGTCACCATCCAATAGCAGCTGGCGCCGGCGACAAATCCGATCACCAGCGCGGGCATAGGCGCGACAAATCCCGCCGCCGGCGTAATGGCCACGAGTCCCGCCACCGCTCCGGAGATTGCGCCCAGCGCGCTCGCGCGCCCGTTCTTGATCCATTCCGCGGCGCTCCAGCTCAACGCCGCCGCGGCCGCCGCGAAGTGTGTGGCGACAAACGCGCTCGTGGCCAGAGAATTCGAAGCCAGCGCGCTCCCGGCGTTAAACCCAAACCATCCGACCCACAACAGGCACGCCCCTATGAAACTGAGCACCAGGCTGTGCGGCGGCATGGGCTGCTTCGGGTACCCCGTCCGTTTTCCCAGATAAATCGCGCACACCAGCGCGGAGACTCCGGAGGAAATGTGCACCACCGTGCCCCCCGCGAAATCCAGGGTGGGAAATTTTCCGCCGAGCGCCGCGTTCAGCAGCCCGCCCTTGCCCCACACCATGTGCGCCAGCGGCGCGTAGACCACCAGGAACCACAGCGTCAGGAACAACACCGTTCCGCTGAACTTCATGCGTTCCGCCGTCGCGCCGGTGATCAGCGCCGGTGTAATAATCGCGAACATCAACTGATACACCATGAAGGTCATCTGCGGAATCGTCCCGGCGTAATCAGGGTTCGGCTCCGCGCCCACGCCGCGCAGAAACGCGTGTTCGAATCCTCCAATCACCGGCCCATTTCCGCCGAAACACAAGCTATACCCCACCAGCGCCCACATCACCGTAATCAGCGCCATCAGCGCAAAACTTTGCATCATGATCGCCAGCGTATTCTTCCGCCGCACTAGGCCGCCATAAAAAAGCGCCAGCCCCGGCCCCGTCATCATCAGCACCAGCGCCGCACTCACCAGCATCCAGGCGTTGTCCGCGGAGGACTGTGCCGCCGTCACGCGCTGGTCGAGCTGCGCCAGCTTTTCATCCACGGCCTTCGAAACTTCGGGCATTGCAAGAGCCGCTGGAAGAGTTGTCGAGGAGAGCATCGGGGCGGGGGTTTGTTGCGAGGATAGCGGAGCCGCGGCGAGCAGGAGGGCCGCAAGTACCAGAACAAGATGGAAACAGCACTTTCGCCCCATGCACTTCATAGGTGTGTCCGCTCCGCTGGCTCTGGATTCAACTGCCGGGGACCCGCCACTTCGCCGCCCAGGATTATACGCGTGGCAGCCATGGCTCACAGTTTGAAATATTCATCCCCTCTATTCGTTTTTCTGATGCGACTGTTCTTCCTGGCTCCTGGCATTTTCGAGTTTCCGGGTGACGGGAGTGTGGACTTTGTGCATCTCCCCGGCCAGCGTATAATGCCGTGCGGCCACACGTTTGGCCTCACCAGTAGTAGGTTCAGAGCGGAAATTCAGACATGACGGAACGTCCCCCCATGGAAATTAACGTCCGCGAGTCCGCCGGAGTGTCCGTTCTCGAAGTCCATGGCCGCCTCACCATCGGGGAGCCCAGCGACCAGCTCCACGCGGCTCTTCAATCTGTCGTCCAGAAGGGCGCGAAGAAAGTCGTCGTCATCCTGAATGGTATTCCCCAGATTGACAGCTCCGGCATCTCGACGCTGGTGCGCATCTCGATTCAGCTCGCCCGAGAAGGCGGCGTGCTGCGCCTGGTCTGCGGCCCTGGCCGCGTCCGCGACGCCCTCACCGTCACCCGCCTCGTCGAAGCCATCCCCACGTTCGAAACCGAATCCGCCGCCCTAGCGAACTTCGCGTAAGCACGCCCGCCGCATTACGTTTTTCTTTAGTTGTCAGGAATGAACTTCGGAGGGGAGCTTAATCGGAAAAGCTATCCGCCCTTTTTCAATTCCGCTAGCACCAGCTTCGCCAATTCCTTCAAGGTTTCGAATACGCCCATTCCCTGAATCGCCACGCCTTCGAGCACCGGCTCGCCCTTCTTCTGGAGCTGCTTCGTCAGCTCTGGCACGGACATGGCGTTCGGCAAATCCCGCTTGTTCAACTGCAGCACGTACGGAATCGTCGCAAAATTCAGGTTGTGTTCTTTCAAGTGTTCCTGCAGGTTTTCCATCGTTTCGAAATTCGCGTCCAGCCGCTCTTCCTGCGAATCCGCCACGAACGCCACGCCGTCGGCGCCCTTCAAAATCAGCTTGCGGCTGGCTTCATAGAACACCTGCCCGGGCACCGTATATAGATGAAAGCGCGTCTTAAACCCGCGCACGGTTCCCAAATCCAGGGGTAGGAAGTCGAAGAACAGCGTACGGTCCGTCTCCGTCGCCAGCGACACCATTTTCCCCTTCTGGTTTTGCCCCGTATGGTCATAAATCCACTGCAGGTTGGCGGTCTTTCCGCCCAGACCTGGACCGTAATACACGAGCTTGCAGTTTATTTCGCGCGCAGGAAAATTGATGAAAGGCACGTTGTCGTCAACCCGAACTAGGCCACAAACTTATAGCACACGCGGTGCAGGCAGGCCAATCTCTCCCCCCGTCTGTCTCCCGCTCGATACTCTCCCAAACAGTTTCCGCGATATTCTCGAAAACTCCACGCCCTATTTCGTGCCTTGCCACCGGGAGGTAACGTTTCCTCACTCTTCCGCTAGCCGATGCCCCTCGTTGACGCGCGTTAACTCCTCTGCTAGCATGCGCTTCATGGCAAAGGCTCATAAGCCGACTTCGCGCTCCTCCGGTCATTCCAAGGGCTCTTCCCGCGGCTTGGCTAAGTCCCGTAAAAAGAAGAGTTTACCGCCACCGCCCCCCGCCCAGCGCGGTGGAGTCGAATTGGTAGACCCGCGCGTCCAGGCGCAGCTCAAAGTCTACGATGAAGCCTTGGCCCTCTTTCATCAGCAAAAATTTGCCAAGGCCAAGCAGGAACTCGAAGAAGTCTTAAGAGGCCCCAGCAAAGAGCTCGCCGATCGCGCCCGCATGCACCTCAAGATCGCCGAGCAGCGCATGAAACCTTCCGCGGAACAAAATCCCAGGACTGCCGAGGAGCATTACCAGCGCGGCGTCGGCATGATGAACATCGGCCGCTGGGATGACGCCCGCGAAAGTCTCTTGAAAGCCCGCAAAGCTGCGCCCAAGGCGGATCATATTCATTACGCACTGGCGGCGCTGGATTGCCTCACCGGCGAAGCCGATTCCGCCATGGCCAATCTCAAGGTCGCCATTCAATTGCGAGCAGAGAATCGCTACCATGCGCGCAACGACGAGGATTTTGCTTTCCTCCAGGAAGACCCGCGCTTCACCGAACTTCTCTATCCAGAGAAAGACGGCATGGCCGGCCAGTAGGACAGACTTTCAGTCTGTCCTCTACTTGCTTCTCCTTTCCGCTTATGCGTGTGCCCTCTCCGTGTTGAATTCTTTTCTGTACAATGAAGTGTCATCCTTGCTGGCCATCCGAAGATGAAAAAATCCTCGCCCAAACCGAAAGCTCCTCATCGTGGTTTCCGCATCGTCGCTCTCGGCGGCGGCACCGGCCTTTCAACACTTCTCCGCGGCCTCAAGGAACATGTAATCCGCCGCACCGATGAGCACACCGCGCCCGAGCATCCCATCGCCGACCTCGCCGCCATTGTGACCGTTACCGACGACGGCGGCAGCTCCGGCCGCTTGCGCCGCGAGAATCGCATCCTCCCGCCCGGCGACATTCGAAACTGCATGGTCGCTCTCTCGAAAGATGAAGCTCTGCTCGGCCGGCTCTTTCAATACCGCTTCCACGCGGGTCGCGGTCTAGTCGGCCACAACTTCGGCAACCTTTTTCTGGCCGCGCTCACGCATGTCACCGGTGACTTTACCGAAGCCATCCGCGTGAGCAGCAAAGTTCTGGCCATCCGCGGCCGCATTTTTCCTTCAACGCTTTCGAACGTCCATCTCGTCGCCACGCTCGAGAACGGACGCACCGTCCACGGCGAAACGCGCATCACCGCCAGCCGCGCGCCGATAAAGAGGATCAGACTCTCGCCGCGCCAGGTGCGCCCGCTTCCGCTGGTGATTGATGCCATCAAGCACGCCGACCTCATACTCCTCGGCCCCGGCTCGCTGTACACCAGCATCTTGCCCAATCTCTTGATTCCGGAAATCGCCAATGCCATTGCCAAATCCAAGGCCCCGCGCGTGTACATGGCCAATCTCATGACCCAGCCCGGCGAAACCTCCGGCTACACCCTCGCGGATCATTTGCGCGCGATCCAAAAGCACGTTTCTCACCGCGTGATCGATTGGGTCGTTGCCAATCGGCAGCCCATCTCGCCCGATGTCGCACGCCGTTATCGCGCGCAAGGCGCCGAACCCGTGATCATCGATCTCCCGGACCTCCAGAAGCTTGGCTTCCGCGTCATCCTCGACGATCTCCTCGAAGAACACGGCGTACTCCGTCACAACACTCGCCGCCTCTCCCGCCTCCTCCTCGAAGAGTTTCTCCAGCCCTCTGTTCGAGCCTGACTTCGCGCCTTCGCTAGTCCGTTCTCGTTTGCCTCGCAACACCGTCACCGGCGCTTTTGGAAGCGTAAACACCCCGTCGCTCTTTGCGATTATCTTCGGCGTCAATCCCAAGATACAGCCGTGTTGTCGGATTCCTTCTGGCGCGCGTTTCCACTTCCTGCTAACGTTTTCACCGTCTTCATCCGCCGCAATTCGGGAGAATTCATGTCCACCTTCGGCCTCATCGAATACAAAGACGCAAGCACCGAAGTCCGCGCCGTCTACGACGACATCATGGCCACCCGTAAAACCGACTGGATCAACAATTTTTGGAAGGCCATCGCTCATGATCCTGCGCTTCTCATGCGCACTTGGGAAAGCATCAAGCAAATCATGGCGCCCGGCGCGCTCGATCTACTCACCAAGGAACTTCTCTACATCGCCGTCAGCGTCACCAACAATTGCCACTACTGCATCGCTTCCCACACTGCTTCCGCCTTTGGCAAAGGCATGACCGACGCCATGTTCAAGGAACTTCAGGCCGTCATCGGCATGGCCAACGAAACCAACAAGCTCGTCACCGGCTATCAGGTCGAAATTGACGAGCGCTTCACGCCGCCCTTGCCGCGCTAGTCCATCGAACGCAATTTATCCCTGTCCTAAGGGCCAGTGTTTCCATGGTAGTACGCGGGTACTATGGTTGGCCTCTCCGCCCAAGCTGAATATATAGATGTTCGCGCAGGATCCTGTCTGGACGCTGCGAACGGCAAAATCTTCCTTCGCAAGTGAGAACTTCATGGCACCCATCGCCAAAGAAAACGATCTTCTGACCGCCACGCCGGAATCTGCTGCGCGTCCCTCGGCCAGCGCCCCTGTCCCCTCTGACAACGCCGTTAAGCAGCAACCCGTTGCGCTCGAAGTCCCCGTTTCCGTGAACGGTGCTCGCACCGTCGAAGGCAGCGCCAAGCGCGAGCCTTTCTCCGAAGCCACAAAAACCGTCCTGATTTTCGGCAGCGGCGCTGTCATTCGCCTGGCCTCTTCCGTCGCTCCGGGCCAGTTGCTTTTTCTCACCAACGAAAAAACCAAGAAGGAAGTCGTCTGCCAGGTCGTCAAGTCCAAGAATTACCGCAACATCAGCGGCTACGTCGAGCTGGAATTCACCGAGTCCGTCGTCGGTTTCTGGGGCATGCGCTTCCCGGGCGATCGCATTGGTGCGCCTTCGCAATCTTCTCTGACTCCTTCTCCCGCGGCCGGTTCACCGATTGCCGGCGGCGCCCCAGTAGCGCCCCGCCCGGTTGCGCCTGTTCTTGTGCCCCCACCCGCAAATGGTGCACGCAAAATCTTTGAATCCAAGCCTGCAGTTCCTGCGGTCGTCGCAAGAGACGTAGAGCCGAGGCTCTCCGAATCCAAAATTGTCGCACCGCCGGCGTCCGTGATCGAAATCCCTGCGGCCCCGAAGCCGGAAGCGCCCGCTTCACTCGTACCGGCCACGCCTGCTTCGCTCATGCCCGAGCTCCAAGTGGATGCCGTCCTCCTCAAGCCGGCCGGCCCCATTTCTTCGACATTCGATTTGCCGCGCACACCCGAAGCGCACGCTTCCATCTTTGCGCCTTCCGCGCAAGCCTCCGCAGCTCCGCCAGTAGTGGATGTCAAGAGTTTGGCCGACGAGCGGGAGCCCAGCTTTGTCGAGCCTCCTCCTCCGGACCCACTGGCGCCTCTCGCCGCGGCTGACCCGCAGACGGCAGAGCTCAAACAACAAACGGCGCGCTTGCAGGAACAGCTTTCGAGTTTGCTGTTTGCCGAGAAGACCGCGGAAAAGCACTCGTCCGCGCCGACTCCGCCGCCCGCACCCGTCGCAGCCGACAGAAAACCGTACGATCCCTTCGCGGAGTTTTCACAATTTGCGGCTAAGACGGAGCCCGCTCCCGCCCCTGCAAAGCGCGCGGAGCCTGCGAAAATCGTTTCGCCTCCGGTCTCTTCGATGCTCGACGACGAAGAATTGAAAATCCCCTCGTGGCTCGAGCCGCTGGCCCGCAATGCCGCTGCTCCTTCTTCGACCCAGGAACCGATCGAAAGAGAAACAACCAAGCATTTGGCGGAACAATCTGCTTTCGAAGAAATTGCCCCCGAGACTACGGCCGACTTGGAAGACCGCCGCACCCCGGAATTGCAGGCCCCCAATTTCGGCAGTGAACTCAATTTCGAATTGACCAAGCCCTCCGTTGAAAGCAGCCCTCGCAAGTCCGGCAAAGGCCTCAAGTTCGCAGCCATTGCCGCTGGGGCTTTACTCCTGGCGGGTGGCGGCGTGTGGTATTTCCGCCAGCAGTCCGGCGATGTTCAAGCGGGCGTCACGGCCCCAAGCACGCCATCGCCTGCAGTTTCTGCTCCTGCGGAGACTCTGCCAACTCAAAACAGCTCCGTCATTCCAGCCAATCCTCCGGCGCAAGGTGTGCAATCCAGTTCGTCCACGCAGAACAATACGCCTCTGCAAACCAATTCGAGTGCCTCGAAGGCCGAATCTACCGGCGTACCGCTCTCACCCGTCAGCGGCAAACCAGTCAATTCGAATTCTGCCGGTCGCGGGAACGTGATGACTTTGGCTGCCTCGGAGCCTGTTGCTGCTCAGCCCAAGAAGCCTTCCCTCGGGCAGGTTCGCCTCGCGACTCCGAAAGTGACCAAGCGCGGAAGCACCGCGAATGTCGGTGAATCCGATGCGGGACTCGCTTTCAGCGGCGACGAATCGGGTTCGAACGCAAGAGCGCTCGGCGCCGGACTGGCGGCCAACACCTCTCAGCCTGTTGCGCCTGCGGCTGCGCTTCCCGTCGGCGGCGATGTAAAGCAGGCCAGACTGATTTCTTCGGTGCCTCCGTCTTATCCGGTTCTGGCCAAGAATCAGCACGTTGCGGGTGACGTGCGCGTCGACGCCCTCATTGATGCCTCCGGCCGCGTCACCACCATGAAGGTCGTTTCCGGGCCCACGCTGCTCCATCAAGCAGCCATGGATGCGCTGCGCCAGTGGAAATACCAGCCGGCAACTTTGAATGGCAATGCCGTGCCTATGCATCTCACGGTCACAATCCAGTTTCGCTTGCAGTAATCCCTTACATGCTGAGATCTCCCACACACGCACGAGGGGTGTGTGCGCAATTCGAAAAGGCACCTTCTCTTGCAGGAGGCTGAAGAGGTTCGTATACTGACGCCCCGGCCAATTGGCAGGTCTGGCGGTTGGGTAGACCGCTTTCTTTCACCTTCCTTGGCCTGACATGAGCGTAGGCTGATTTAGCCGGAGAATTCAGGAGCGATTCCTCTTATTGGTTCGCAATCATGTGCTTTGAGGTCAGGGCGGAGCGCGGTTTTCGTTACTGGCCTTGAGCGTGAGCGAGGAAGAGCTGCTTCCTGCTCTGTTTCCGTGGACGGAGCCTGGATGCAAGTTTCTAAGGAGAATTTCGCATGCCGCAAGCGCCAGTACCGGAAGAGATGAATGTCTACCAGAACGCGGAGGCACGTTTTGAAGTCGCCGCCAACAAACTGGGACTCGAGCAGGGCCTCTACCGGTATCTGAAATATCCGAGCAAGGAAATTACTCTATACATTCCCATCGGGATGGATAACGGAACGCTGGAAGTATTCACCGGATATCGCGTTCTGCACTCCACCGTGCGCGGGCCCGGCAAAGGCGGAATCCGGTTTGCTCCCGATGTTTCCCTCGACGAAGTGCGCGCCTTGGCCACGTGGATGACGTGGAAATGCGCAGTCGTGAACATTCCGTTTGGGGGAGCCAAAGGCGGAGTGATTTGCGATCCCCGCAAAATGTCTCGCGGAGAGCTGGAGCGTCTCACGCGGCGCTATACCGCGGAGCTGGCGAATTGGCTGGGGCCGGAGCGAGACGTGCCCGCTCCGGACGTCGGCACCAATGAACAAACCATGGCGTGGGTCATGGACACGTATTCCATGCACGTGGGAGAAGCCACCACTGCCGTCGTCACTGGCAAGCCCATAGAATTGGGCGGCTCGGCAGGCCGTCGCGAAGCTACCGGCCGCGGCGTGATGATCTGCTGCGACAAAGCGCTGGCGAAATTGGGCATGAACAAGCCAGGTTGCCGCGTCGTGGTTCAAGGATTCGGCAACGTGGGCTCGCTGGCGGCCGAACTGATGCAGAAAGTGGGCTACAAAATTGTTGGGCTCGCGGACATCGGCGGCGGGCTTTACAACGAAAACGGTTTCGACGTCCCGAAGGTTATCGATTGGGTTTACACACAGAAAAAACCATTGCAGGATTTTCCGGGCGGCGGAACAAAAATGTCCGCGCGGGATGTTTTGTTCCAACCTTGTGAGGTCGCCATCCCGGCGGCTATCGAAAATCAAATCACCGAGAAAAATGCGCATCAGGTGCAGGCAAGAATTCTCTGCGAAGGCGCCAACGGCCCCACCACCTGGCAGGCGGACGCCATCATCGACGCAAAAGGCATCTTTACCGTTCCGGACATTCTCTGCAACGCCGGCGGAGTGACCGTCAGCTATTTCGAATGGGTGCAGGACCGCCAGGGCTTTTTCTGGCGCGAGAGCGAAGTGAACGAGCGCCTCCTCGATTACATGGAAAACGCTTTCGATGAAGTCGTACGCTTCGCCGAGATGCACAAAGTGAACAACCGCATTGCCGCGTACATGCTGGCGATTGACCGCGTCGCCAAGGCTCTGAAATTGCGTGGCATCTATGCTTAGGACCGCTCCAATCCAGTTTTGGCTCGCGGACCGGGAAAGCCGGAAGTGTTCCAAATTGCACTAGCTTCCAGAGCTAAGTTGTATTAGTTTCTCTTCCGTTCATGCTGGTTCACTGGGAACCGGCCTGAGTCATTCCGCAACTCCGCTGCGGAATGCGCGGGAATGAACGCGAATTGAAAGGCCCCGGACAAAATCAGCGCCAGGGGGAGTCTGCCTATGACGCCGGAATCGGTTCTGCCAGGCCACGCGAAGAACGAAAAGCAGCATCGCCGCGAGATTTGTATCGCGGGCCGCTGGATGTACGAACGCGGGCATATCGTCGCTTGTGAGGGAAATCTGTCCGTGCGGCTCGAAGAGGACCGCATTCTTACGACTCCCACGTGCATGAATAAGGGCGCGCTTTCTCAGGAAGACCTCGTGGTTACCGATCTGGACGGGCGGCAACTCTCCGGGCATCGCAAATGTTCCTCGGAAATGGCCATGCATCTTTTGTTCTACCGCATGCGGCCCGATGTGAATGCCATTTGCCATGCGCACCCGCCCACCGCGACAGGATTTGCCGTGGCCGGACGCGCTCTGAACCAGGCGCTGCTTCCCGAGGTCATCGTCGGTCTCGGGCAGATTCCGCTCGTGCAATACGCCACGCCGGGAACACCGGAATTGAGCGCGGCGCTCGAACCCTTCATCCCGCACTATGACGCCCTGCTGCTGGCGAACCACGGGGCCGTCACTTGCGGTCCGGATCTTCTCACCGCTTTTTTTCGAATGGAGACCATCGAGCATAGCGCGAAAATCACACTCGCCGCGGAGATGGCCGGCGAACCCATGCTGCTTTCCAGCCGCGAAGTCGCCAAGCTCATGGCCGCGCGCCCGCGCTATTTCGTCGCGCCCCCGCCGGGCGGCGGCGCCGAACTGCCCGTCACCTGCGACAATGGCGAGACCGCGGACAGCGATGTTACGCTGACGCGCAGCGAACTCGACGCCTTGATTGATGAAGCTATTCGCAAAGATCGCTCCCGGCGCTAGGCCGGGCTGAATTTTCTCCGCCGTTTTATTCTTGCTGAGAATAACTTTGCCGCACCCGTTTCATCTAATTGCAAGGAAAATCAGTCCTCGCTGAATTCTTCACACAGAAAGGAGATCCCAGATGCAACCCAGGATTGACTACGTGAAATTTGCTCCCGAGGCCCAACGAGCTATGTATGGGCTGGAAAAATATCTTGCCGCGTGCGGCCTCGAACACAAGCTGCTCCACTTGTTGAAGTTGCGCCCTTCGCAAATCAACGGCTGCGCTTATTGCATTGACATGCATTCGAAAGACGCCCGCGCGCTTGGAGAGCCCGAATAACGCCTCTATGAGCTGGATGCCTGGCGCGAAACCCCTTTTTATACCGACCGGGAACGCGCCGCGCTGGCGTGGGTCGAATCCGTGACCCTCGTTTCTGAAACGCACGTCCCCGATGCCGTCTACGAAGAAGTGAAGCAACACTTCAGCGAAAAAGAGGTCGTGGACCTTACCATTCTCGCGGCCACCATTAATATGTGGAACCGCTTGGCCATCTCGATGCGCTCCGTTCCCGGGCAGTATCAGCCTGCGAAATCCTCGACCGCTGCATCTTGAGCGCCGCCGTTGGCTAGGTGGGTGCGCGATTCCGTGCTTCGCGTTGACGGGCGAAGGAAAAGCGGCAATACTGGCGAGCGATGATTGGCCAGCTTCGCGGACGGCTCGCCGAAAAAAGACCGAACCAAGTGCTCGTGGACGTGGGCGGCGTCGGGTACCTCGTGCAGGTCCCGCTTTCGACGTACGCCGCCCTCGGCGAGCTGCACACCGAAGTCACTCTCTTGATCCATACCCATGTACGGGAAGATGCGCTGGCACTGTATGGGTTTGTGTCGGCCCGCGAAAAACATTTTTTCGAGATGCTGCTTTCCGCTTCCGGCGTGGGGCCGACGCTGGCGCTGAAGATTTTGAGCGGGATGAGCGTGGAAGAACTTGTCCCGGCGATTCGCGGGAGCGATCTGGTGCGGCTGACGAAAATTCCCGGCGTCGGAAGAAAAACCGCTGAGCGCATGGTGGTGGAATTAAAGGACAGGCTGGAAGTTGTGGCGATAGAGGCCGAGAGACCGGCGGCGGCATCGCCTGCGGGCGTCGAGGCGGATGTGATTTCCGCGCTGGTGAATCTGGGATACGACGGGCGCGCGGCGGAAGATGCGGTGGGAGAAGCGAAGCGCGCGGCAGGCACCGCGAATTTTGAAAAACTGCTGCGCGCGGCATTGCAGTCCTTGACCGCGCCGAAGGGACGAAGCGCAAGATCAGGATCGTAGGCAACGTCGAGGCTTTGTAGGGGCACGATACATCGTGCCCGTCCGGCGTGCGACAGAGACCAATGGCGGATGGAACGGCAAAACGGATGATGCGGCAAAGGCAGCCGGAACGGATTGTGTCCGGGCAGGCGTATGACGAAGACGCGCGCATCGACGTGAGCGTGCGGCCGAAACGGCTGGAGGAGTACATTGGCCAAAAACGCGTCAAAGAAAATATCCAGATTGCCATCGATGCGGCACGGAGCCGCGGCGAAGCGTTGGACCACGTGCTGCTGTACGGGCCTCCCGGGCTGGGAAAGACGACGCTGGCTCAGATTATCGCCAACGAATTGAACGTGCCGATCAAGACTAGTGCGGGACCGCTGTTGGAGCGCAAAGGCGACTTGACCGCGATATTGACCTCGCTCGAAAGCAAGGAAGTTTTTTTTATGGATGAGATTCATCGCTTGCAGCCCGCGGTGGAAGAAGTGCTGTATCCGGCGATGGAAGATTTTCGCGTGGACCTGATTATCGGGCAGGGGCCGGGGGCGCGGATTCATCCCTTCCAGTTGGGACATTTCACGCTCATCGGAGCGACCACGCGCGCGGGATTGATTACGGCGCCGCTGCGCTCGCGCTTCGGAATCGTGCACCGGCTGGATTTTTACGAGCCGGAAGACTTGCTGATTATCACGCATCGTTCGGCCAAGATACTGAACATCCAGATGGACGAAGGCGGCGCGGAAGAAATTTCGCGCCGGTGCCGCGGGACGCCGCGTATCGCAAACCGGCTGCTGCGGCGCGCGCGGGATTTTGCGGAAGTGCGCGCCGCGGGACGCATCACCCGCGCGGTGGCTCAGGAAGCGCTCGCGATGCTGGGCGTGGACGAGAGCGGCCTGGACGAAGTGGACCGCAACCTGATGATCGCGCTGCTGGACAAATACGCGGGCGGGCCGGTGGGCCTGGGAACCCTGGCCGCGGCGCTCAGCGAGGAAGAAGACGCCATCGAGGAGATGTACGAGCCGTACCTGATGCAGCTCGGGCTGATTGACCGCACTCCCCGCGGCCGCGTCGCCACCCCCCGCGCCTACGAATACTTCGGCCGCGACGTGCCTCGCCGCCAGCCTCGCCTGTTCTGAAGCAGTTCGCAAACAGGCATAACCCACCGCTTCGTGAAAGATGCCCGCCCCTGGTCTTCGGCCTGAATCACTTCTCGAACCTATCCCCTGTCCCGTCAATCACTTATATGCAGTAATGTATATATTAAGTATTAGTATAAATATAATAGAGGGAGCAAGGCGGTAGTCGCAAGCTAGAATGCGCCGCAGACTAGTTTGCGCCGCAAACCAAACCTGCCTGGAGGCAATAGCCTTGCTGAGAGAGCTCGGGTCAGCTTCGGACGGGGGCCTGGAGCCACCTGACGACTCTGCGCCAGGGAGCGACTTCTCCGCTGCTCATGGGCGTTTGCAACCACACGATCAGTTTGTGCCCGGCAATGGTCCAGCGGCTCGGGCTATCTACTCGGAGCTCCGGCGTGCTGACAGGAGGAATTTCCGACGGCGTAAGCCAGTAGGGGCTCGCACCACTCAGAGTTCGCTCTGCGATGACGCTGGTCGACGGGCGCTCCGCGACCGAGCCCGTCACCGAAAGCTTTAGCAGGGCTCCGAACTGCTCCTGGGACGCGCGCATGGTTCGCAGGATTTTGCGGGCAAACCAGATGCCGGCAGCTAAGAAGGCAAACTGGGCGAGGAGATTGCCCAGTGCATACCAGTTGCTTTGGATCCAAGTGTATTCGTTCATGGACGCACCTTGGACTGGGGCAACTCCAATCTACCACTCGGCGCAAGCCGGTGAAACTGGCTGGAAGTCCAGAAAGCGGACAGGTGGTTCCTATGGCCGCGTGGTCTACGCCGCGGTGGCAGAGACACACGCGGCGCGGTGCGGGGCCGTCATTTCTTCCTGCGTTTGGGGCGGATGCGCGCGTACTTGAGGGCGATCATGCCTTTCGAGAAAGTCTTGTTCTCGAGCAAAGAAAACTCACGCTGCGGAAAACCGGGCGGGAAAAGCGGAAGGCCTTCGCCGATGAGGACTGGAACGACGCCGATATAGAGCTCGTCGACGAGGTCGTCTTTGAGGAAGTCGCGCGCGAGTTCGCCACCGCCCATCAGCCAGATGTTTTTTCCGGGGCTCTTGCGCAGCTTCTCGACGAAAGTTTTTGGGGATTCGTTGACGAAGGTTACGCCGGAGCGTGCACCGGGCGGCTGGGAATGGGAGAAAACGTAGGACTTCAAACCCGAGTCGTTGTAGGAGCCTCCGCCCATCTTGAGAGCGACATCGTACGTCTTGCGGCCCATGAGAGCGGTATCGATGGTCGCGAAAAATGGACCCATCGAATAATCCTTGGGCAAGAAGAGAAAATCGACTGATCCATCGGGACGGGCGATGTAACCGTCGAGGCTGATGCCGAGGCCCAGGACGACCTTGCGCATGCGAGGCATTGTAAACAAGCTTTAGTGGAAAGGCGACAGGGTGAGAGGAATTGCGGGGCCGCACTCTGAAGTACAACTGCTGAAACTTCGGGAGCGGAACGTGTATGGAGAAGCCACGCTCATCCCCTCAAAATAAACGGACGACTACGCGCAGGTTTTGATTTAGGCTAAGGTGCGTCTCGAGAAATCCGCGCTCTTAGAATCAATCGGAGGACTCTGCCATGCGGAACGTAGTCGCTGCTATGGTCGCTGCAATGTTGTTGGCCTGCGGGGCGTTCGGCCAGAAGACGGTGCCGGCGGCACAGAACTGCGAGCGGCTGCCACAACTTGAGTTGCCTGGAGCAAAGATCGATTCGGCGCAGACGATTGCAGCCGGAGCATTTCCGCCGCCGCCGAACGCGACTCCCTGGATGGCAGGGAGCGCAGATTTTTACAAAACACTCGCGGCATTTTGCAGAGTGGTGGCGGAAGCGAAGCCCAGTGCCGACTCGTCCATTAAGATCGAAGTCTGGATGCCCGTCGAAGGATGGAACGGAAAGTTGCAGGGCCAGGGCAATGGAGGATTTGCCGGAGAGATCGGCTACTTTGGACTGGGACTTACGGTTCAGAAGGGATATGCGGCGGTGGGCACGGACACGGGCCATTCGGCAGGCGGGACGGACGCGAGCTGGGCGTTGGGACATCCGGAGAAGGTGACGGACTATGGGTACCGCGGAATCCATGAGATGACGCGGATTGCGAAAGCGGTGATCCAGGCGTTCTACGGAAAAAGTCCGCTGCATTCTTATTTTGGCGGCTGTTCGAACGGCGGGCGGCAAGCGCTGATGGAGGCGCAACGATTCCCGGAAGACTACGACGGCATCCTCGCGGGAGCGCCGGCAAATTTCTGGACGCACCTGCTCACCAAGGCGCTTGCGGATGCGCAAGCCACGACTCTGGATCCAGCCAGCTATATCCCTTCCAGCAAATTGCCGGCGATTGCGCGTGCGGTGAATGCGACCTGCGACGCACAGGATGGAGTGGCGGACGGCATCCTGAATGAGCCCAACAAATGTCACTTCGACCCGGAAATTCTGCTGTGCAAGGACGGGGATTCGGACAAGTGCCTTACGGCGCCACAGATCACGGCGTTGAAGAAGCTGTATGCCGGGCCAATCGACGCGAAGGGGCGCAAGATTTTTCCGGGCTACTTGCCGGGCGCGGAGGAGGCGCAAGGCGCTTGGGAACCGTGGATCACCGGTTCGGCGCCGGGCAAGAGCCTGATGTTTGCCTTCGGCACGGGATATTTTTCCAACATGGTGTATGAGAAGGCGGACTGGAATTACAAGGATGCCAAGATCGAGGATGCTTTGAAGGCCGCCGATGAGAAGACGACGAAAACGCTGAACGCTACGGACCCGAACCTGGCAGCGTTCAAGGCGCGGGGCGGAAAGCTGATTCTCTATCATGGCTGGAATGACCCGGCGATTTCGGCGCTGAATACGATCAACTATTTCGAAAGTGTAGTGAGCAAGATGGGCGGGCCGGAGACGGACGCGTTCGCGCGGCTTTACATGGCGCCGGGAATGCTGCATTGCGGCGGCGGGCCGGGACCGGACTCCTTCGGGGAGAATGGCGCGGCGGATGGAACCGACGCGCAACACAACATGGGGCTGGCGCTGGAACAGTGGGTGGAAAAAGGAATTGCGCCTTCCGCAATCATCGCGACGAAGAAGGCGAGGGGCGATTCCGGCAAGAGCGTGAAGATGACCCGGCCGCTGTGTCCCTACCCGCAGGTTGCGAAGTACAAGGGCAGCGGGGATTCGAATGACGCGGGAAGTTTTGCGTGTACGACGCCGAGCAGGTGAAAAGATTCCTCAGAAAAACATGACGGAAAAGACGGTGTATCTTTCGCTCGGTTCGAACGTGGGAGAGCGGGAGGCGAATCTGCGCGCGGCGATTGCGGCGCTGCCTGCGGCGGGTGTACGCGTGAAGCGGGTGTCGGCGTTTTACGAGACGGAGCCGGTGGATTATCTGGAGCAGGGGTGGTTTTTGAATTGCGTGGTGGAAGGAGAGACGGAGTTGACGGCGCAGGAATTGTTGCGCTCACTGCGGGAGATTGAAACGCGCCTGGGAAGCAAGAAGTTGGTGGCGAAAGGGCCGCGGCTGATTGATATGGACATTTTGCTGTACGGTCTGGAGACGATTGAGACGCCGGAGTTGCAGGTGCCGCATCCGCGAATGCACTTGCGACGGTTTGTGCTGGTGCCGTTGGCGGAGATTGCGGCGGAGGTGCGGCATCCGACTTTAAAGAAGGCGGTGAGGGAACTGCTAGAGGAAACGAAAGATCGCAGCGCGGTGCGGAGGAGGGGCTCCAGCGGAAAAATCTAGGAAAGAGTTAACGCAGAGACGCGGAGTACGCAGAGGAAGCGCGGAGAGAGGACTTAACACAGAGACCACGGAGGCCGGAGCACAGAGGACACGGAGAGTCTTGGGCTAATAGTAGGAGCACCCGCCGCGGCGGGTGCTCCTACGGGCGGCTCGATTTAGGTCAGCTGGTGCGGTGCAAGAGGAGACGGTGGAGGGTCATGTGTTTGGGCTGGAGGGCGTCGAGCTCGATCTGGGCGAGCCGGCCTTCGTTGATTTCGCGCCAGCGATAGACGCCAGGCTCGGTTTCCTCGGTTTCGCGGCCGTTGAGGCGACGGAGAAAAGTACTGGCGTTGTCGCGCGAAGCGACGGCGCGGTAGGTGGGACGGGCGAGGGCCTCGACGGCGTAACTGCGCAGGAGTTTGTTCCAATAATGATCGAAGAGATCGCCGGAGGCGAAGATGTCGCTCCAGGCGACTTCACCGCCGTAAGCTACGACGACGCCGACGACGCGCTCGTCCTTTAAACCGGAAGTTGCGCGGGCAAAGCGTACACGCACTTCTTCGACAAAATCATCGATGGAAACGCCGACGGCGCGCGATTGATAAATTTTCTCGTAGGCTTCGGTGTGGCCGTTGGTGTCGATCGCGCTCTGGATGTCATGCATGCTCATGCGAGCAGCAGGGGCGGCAGGAGCCGCTTTGGAGGTGGTGCCGCTGCGGACCGCGTCCCAGACATACGCCTGTTCTTGGTCAACGGCAGCTTTTTCGCGGACGCTTGGGTGGACGATGGTTTTCGCGGCAGTGAATTGCGAGACGCCGGTCCAGCGGCCATGCTCGACGCAGAAAACGCTGAGAGGCAGCGGCGGTGCGCCCGCGGGAATGATGCGGTCTTTGCCGATGACGCGATCCTGTTTGCCGCCGCTGACGAGTTCGCCGGCGAGGAGCAAGAGCGGACGCCTGCTGCGATTGATGAGAACGAGCTGGCTGACGGAGGCGCCGGTGTTGTTTTGCGGAACGTAAACGGGACGGCCATCGCGTCCGCGAACCAGGCCTTCGGAGCCCTGCTCGCGGACGAGGACTTCGCCGGTGGAAAGACCTTCTTCGAGGGTGAGGAACGGGCTGGTGTCCTGGCTGTTCGAACTGACGACGGGGAAGACAGAGATGTTTTCGTAGGTGACGGGTTCGAGAAGACGCCACTCTCCTTCGGAGCGACCCGGGGGCGGAGGCGGTTGATGTGGTTCGAATGGTCCCCAGATAAAGGCCAAACCGCCGAGTGTGCTGATTCCCAAGAGACCGCCGACGAGAGCGGCAAAAATCGAGCGTTCCATGAAATCCTCCTGTGCGCGTGCCGATGAGGACACGACTTGGAGTTAGAACGGGGAGGCGGGAGTTTCTTGCAGGCAAGCAGAGGTAGTGAAGTAAGGAAGTAACGAAGTAATGAAATAATGAAGTAAAGAAAGACTGTAAAAGCTGAGAGCTTAGCGGTTGGGATCGCCTAGGTTGGTGCGAGGCTTGTTGCGCCGCGACTTCGATGCTTCGCCTTCCTGGCGTTCGTATTCGGCGATCTCTTCCTCGGTATAGGAAAAGGAGTCGCGGGAGGCGAACATGGAATTGGTGCGAGCCGCTTGCTTCTTTTTTTTGCGCAGGGCGCCGAATTCGTGGCGGACCTGGCGGAGAGGAGCGTCAATCGCTTTCACTTCGACGAGGAGGTCGCTGACTTTTTCGAGGAAATCGTGAAGGTGATAGGGACGAATCACATAAGGGAGGCGCGCGGCTTCGAGCTGGACGATGTACTGGCCTCCGCTGCTTTCGGGAATCAGAAAGAGGGCTCGGATGCGGCCGCCATCCTCTGGCGCTACTGTGGCGAGTTCGCGCAGGGTGATGAAAGCTGGCCCGTCGACACCTGTCAAGGCCACGTTGGCGATGACGAGGGACCATTCCCCGGTCTTGAGCTCGGCGAGGAGCATCTTGGTATCCGGGACGACGCGGACGCGCCAGCCTTCGGAGTCCAGAATCTGTTTGACCGCACTCGCGCCAGGGGCGTCGCTGTCGAGGACGAGCAGGCCCACTTGGCGGGGCTCGAGGATGGGACTAGTACTCACAATACCTAATTATAACGTCAAGGTCCCACTTTGGGGTAGCAATCAAGGGGCTGCGACGTATCGGGTAACTGGCCGGCCAGATGGCCGGTGCCGATAGCTCCCCCGCGCACCTGAATTACTGGCCCACGGCAAGACTTGTGCCGCTAAGATAGCGCAGCATGCCCGTACCATCCCAGAAAATACGGAATGTGGCTGCGGGGGCGGTGGGGAGCACGCGGGTATAGAAGACTTGCAGGCCATCGCGGGACCATTCCGCGGAGCGGCCCCACTGATCCGCGGGACAAAGAACCGTGCGGCGCCTCGAATGCAGTTCGAAGAGGAAGAAACCCGCGGCCAGTCCCATAGCGTCCTTTGGGGAGCCAGCCGGAGCAGACACGTAATCAGCGGAAACCAGGAGCAAATCGGGATTGAGCGGATGCACGCGGATCGTGTCTGAGCTCAGGACCTGGAACGTGCCACCATAGATCTCCAACAGCGGCACGGTTTGCTGGGGTTTGTCTTCGCTGAGCCAATAGGCGTTTTGCATGTCGCTGGCGAGCACCGTGTGGGTATCCAGCCATCCGTGCAAAGAACCCACAGTCTGAGGAGAAAACACGGCAGCTGCTTCAGGCATGGCCGCCGGGAAGGACCAAATCTGCCAAGACTGATTTTGCGCCTTGAGAAAGGCGATGCGCGAGTCGTCGGGAGACCAAAAAGCTTGCCGAACCAAACCATGCACCAAATCCAGCGATTTGCCGGAATCCGCATCGTAGAGAACGATGGTGCGGTCCGGAGCGTTTTTCGAATCGGAGCGGGTATAGAGGAGTTTCTTGCCGTCATGGGATAAACACAGCTCGGAGCCGGCGGGAGCTACGATTTTCTTTACTCCGCCACGACTCAGCACGACACCGCCAGCCGGATTCAGATACGCGATGGCGGACGGTGGCTTGAATTTGGTGATGGTTGGTGGAGGAGGCTTCTTCGTGTCGGTGTCCTCTTCGGGGTCAAGTTGATTGTTGATTTTGGGAAAAAGTTCGGCGGCGATACGCGCGCAACCTTTCATCGAGCCAAGCTGGGCATGATCGACGCTGACGCGGAACGTGTATTTTCCCGTGGAGGGACCCGGAGGGGCGGTGGGATCGGAAACCACGTCGGTGCAGACTTCGCGCGTGAGATGGACGGAAACGGCCGCGCCGGTGGCGGAGTCTTTGGCCTGGTAGGTCCAGGAATCGGCTGCGGGTTCCTGTGCTACTGCGGCGGGCTCCAGCGGGACGGGCGGATAGTTCGGCCGGTCCAGACGCTCCGGGCCTTTCAGGCCGATGCGGAGGCTCCAATCGGGATTGTTGCCAAAAGCCAGGAGCAGGATGGGGTAGTGGGTGGATTGCGGAGCGGAAGGTCCCGCGGGTTGCTTCTTTGCTGGCTGGGCGGGCTTTGCTTGTCCATGAATAGCACTGGGGACGGCAAAGATTGAGAACAGCGCTGCGGGCAGGATAAGCCTTGCTTTCTTGGCGATGTGCACCACGATCCTCCGGGATTAGGAGAATAACCCCTGCGGGAGAGAGAGGCAATTGTTGAAGCGTGGATGCGGAGACAGGTTGCCACCAGGGAGGGGAGGGGCGGCAAGCCAGATCCCGCGGAGGATGGACGGTGTCGAACAAAAAGCGAAAATAAATCTTGACATAGCGAACAAAAAGCGAAATACTGCGAGCGTGCTTCGAGGTGGGCGATGTCTCCAGTTCATTCCTCATCGACGGTGGGTATTCGTATCCATCGGCGCCGCGTATTACCAACCGCAGTAAGACTCTTTCCTGAGTGCCCAAGTGATGTAATGAAAGTGGTCGGCGACCCTGCCCCGGTTGCGGACCAACACGGGAGCATGGCGGATCGCATGACGACGGATTGCCCTCCAGAGTCAGAGGTCGTGAACGGAACTCAAAGTTCCGGCAAAGGCCCGGTCCGAAATGCACCCGTGGTGCCACACGAGCGCGCTGACGCGCGACTGGTGGGCATTGCCCGCCTCGCAGCATGTTCTCCACCGGCGGAGACGCGAAGAAAATCGCCGGAGCGGCCGGAGTATTTTGTTTTGCCGGTGCGGTCGATCCTGAACCGGTGCGATTCGAATCGCGTGCCGTTCGAATGGACGATCAATCCTTATAGGGGATGCGAATTTGCGTGCAAATACTGCTACGCGCGGTATACGCACGAATACATGGAGCTGGACGGAGGAGAGTTCGAGAAGAAGATTTACGTGAAGAAGGATGCGGCGGCGCTGCTGGCGCAGGACGTGTCGCGCAAATATTCCTATTCGTCGGAAAAACCGGATGGCGAGAGGCCGGACCATATCGCGATCGGGACGGCGACGGATCCGTACCAGCCGGCGGAACGAGAATATGGAGTGACGCGGGTGTGCCTGGAGGAACTGGCGAAACGTGAAGGGATGAGCATTTCGATCATCACGAAGTCGAATCAGATCGTGCGGGACATTGATGTGTTGAAGAAGATAGCGGCGCGCTCGTCGCTGCAAATCGATATCACGGTGACCACACTGCGCTCGAGGCTGGCGAGATTGCTGGAGCCGCGCGCACCGCATCCGAAATTGCGGCTCGCGGCGGTGAAGGAATTGCGCGAGGCGGGATTGCAGGTGGGAGTGTCGGCTTCGCCTCTATTGCCGGGGATTACGGATGGCGAAGGGGAACTCGAAGCGGTGGCCGCCGCTGCGAAGGAAGCAGGCGCGCAATGGTTTTTCTCGGGAGTGCTGTTTCTGATGCCGTCGTCGGCGAAGCAGTTCTTGCCGTTTGTGAGGGAGAAGTTTCCGCGGCTGGAGAGACAGTACCAGCAGTGGTATTCGAAAAACGGCTACGCGCCGGCAGACTACCGGCGCAAGGCTTCCGAACGTGTAGCGCGGATACGCCGGAAGTATAGCTTTGAGTCGCGACCGTGGGTCCCGGTCAATCAGAAACTTGCGTGTTCGCAGATGGCGTTGAGCTGGGATGCGGCGGCGGTGCCGCCATCCGGGGCGCCCACGATGGCCGGGGTGCGCTCGTGCGCGAACAGGATAAAGCGAGAGAGGGAGCACAGCCAGGATTCATCGCGCAAAGATCGCGCGATGGAGAAGAGCTTTGGCTGTGCTACGAAAACCTGCTAGGGAACGATGATACGGAATTCTTCGCGCTTGAGATCGGGAGCGGCGGGGAATTGGCCGCGGAGGAATTCGATGAAGCGGCGCGAACGCGGGCGGCCGTTGGTGCGCAACAATCCCATGCGGTAGAGAAAAACCAGCAGATAGAAAACATCCGAATCTTTGAAATTCGCAGACGCGGCGCGCTCGGCCTGCTGTTTTTTGATTTCGGTGAGAAGGGCGATCAGAGCAGCGTAGAGTTCGCGCGGGAGCGGAGCGACCGGCGGTTTTTCATAAATGATGCCGGAGCTGAGCGTCTTGTAAGTTTCGGCGAGAGCGTCGATGGCCGTGAGTACATCGGTATCCGCTGCGGCGGGCTGGACGGAGCAGAATTTGGCGATGGAGAAAGCCATGGCGGTCATCAACTGCTGATGTGTGTAGACGATGTCCTGCGGAATCTTCTCGTCCAACAATGGAGTGTCCGCAGGAATCTGGCGCTGGTGCTCGTTTTCGTAGCGATGGGCGGCGATCAGATAGGGGCAGTCCGACGGGCAATCGATAGTGACTTCGCGCTCGGTGCCGCAGCAGACGGCGCAGATCTTTTCGCCTTTTGCGGGGCAAAATCGTGCGGCTTTGCGTTTTTCACAGATCGGACAGGACACCGAATCTCCTATGATTCCATGCGGTCGTTCAGCAGAATACGCCGCGGCAGCGAAAATCACAAAAATGCCTGCAACCGGGAAGGGAGTCGTCAAGATTCAGCAGGGGGTACATCCGGCTTGGAGACAACTTGTCTCGGCTGGCCGCCTCTGCGCTTTTGCACGGCCTGGCGAAGGAGGTATTCGATCTGAGCGTTGACGCTGCGCAGTTCGTCCTGCGCCCAGGCTTCGAGCTCGGCCCAGAGCGCAGGATCGATGCGCAGAAGAAAGGACTTTCGTTCCATCATCCCTGCCGATCAGTTATACAGCGTGCCGGTGTTGATTACGGGGTGCACTTCGGCTTCGCCGCAAAGGACAACCATGAGATTGCTGACCATGGAGGCCTTGCGCTCGTCGTCGAGCACCACCACGTGCTTGTCGGCGAGTTCCTTAAGGGCCATATCCACCATGCTGACGGCGCCCTGAACAATTTTCTGGCGCGCGGCGATGACGGCTTCGGCTTGCTGCCGGCGGAGCATGGCCTGGGCGATTTCCGGCGCATAGGCCAGATGGGTCAAGCGTGCCTCGTCCACTACTACGCCGGCCTTGGCGAAACGCTCCTGCAGTTCGGCTCGCAACGCCTGCGAGACTTCGCCGACATTGCTGCGAAGCGTGATTTCGTGCTCTTCGCCATAGTCGTACGAATACAGGCTTGCCAGGTTTCGCAGCGCGGATTCGCTCTGCGTCGAGACGTAGTTTTCGTAGTTGTCCACGTCAAAGGTGGCTTGCGCGGTGTCTCCCACACGCCAAACGACAACGGCGGCGATTTCGATGGGGTTGCCGCGCTTATCGTTGACCTTCAATTTGTCACCGTTGAGGGTGCGCGCCCGAAGAGAGATTTTGTTGCGGCCCAGAGACTTTCGCGAAGAGGATGCCGTACCCGCCTTCATGCCGGCGAGTTTGCTTTGCATCTCCGCAGCTTGCGCGAAGAGGCCCATCGGCCGAGGCCCGTTGGTATAGAAAGGATTGCCCCAATGGAATCCGCTAGTGCGAACGGTACCTTTGTAGGCGCCGAAGAGCACTAGCACGCGAGCTTCGTTCGGTTGCAGGGTGAAGAAACCGGAGAGCATTACGCTGAGGATCGGCAGAAGCAGGAGGGAGGGGATGAGCAGTCCGAAATGAGGCTGCCCGGTGGTTGCAACTCCGTCCTTGATGGCGAAGAGGATGAGGGCGACGTCGCCGATGAAAAGCACGATAAGGGTGGGGAGCATCACCCAGCCACTCGCAGCGGTGATTGCGCGCTCATGGCTCGTTGTTGCTTGTTTGGTGTTCATGGAAAGTTCCTTTCGGCAGAAGAGCACATCCAATATCGACATGATATCATAAAGATGTCATGTGTCAAGGGGAAAGGAAAGTCTGGGGGCTGGATTCCTCAATGCCGATAAGACCTTATAAATTAATAGCTTCCATACATTCCGAAGATCTTGAGAAGTGGGGTCAAAGACTGAGACACCCCGGAAACTGCCGGGGTGTCTGGAGAAGGGCGAGGTGCGTGGGTGATTACTTTACTTCAGGGATTCGGGGTCCGAGAGATTCTTCGGAGACTTTTGGTTCAAGTAGGCAATCATTTTTTGAGCGGCGGGAGGAACGGCGACAGCACCCTTGAAAACAATGGATTCCGCCTCGATCTTCTTGCCATAGATACGCTCATTGGCGTCGTTGTCCGGGCGAACCGTTGAGCCTTCCAGCGAGATGCCTGCAAAGAGGCCTCGGGCGCGGGAGTAGCTCAATACTTCGGCCCGCAGAGAGACATCGGTAGATGCATTGGCGGTGCGCCCCTTCGGACCTGCCGCTGCCGACGCATCCGCGCCCAGCTTGACCTTGTTACTTAGGATGGCGCGAGCGCCACGGGGATTCATGACCAGCAAGACGAAATCCGTGGCCTGACCGCCGAGCTGAAAGCCAATGCTGCCGCCTTCCAAAGCCATCATCGTGGGAGCGCTCCAGGGTCCGGTGAAATGCTCCCCACTGCGGCAGGTCATGGCGCCGCGGCCATAGCTACCGCCGATCACAAAAGCGGCTTTGAGGACAGAGGGAAAGACAATGATGCATTCTGCCTTGTCAACCAGGTCCAGCGGAATATTGTCGGGGATATCCATCACTTCCTTGATGACCGTCCCGCAATTATCCAAGCGATCAGTCTCCTTCTTGTCTTTCGCGGCGGAGAGCGGCAGGGCGACCAGGGCCAGCGCCATAAGACAAGACATCATTTGCTTGATCACAAGTCACCTCGACGTAGTTTTCTGAGCTTGAACATCATAGAGTGCCCGCGGGCTGGGTGCAACCTTGGGCCTTGGAACTGGTTCGATGCGCGGGTGCGCTTCCAAGAGTAAGACGCGCGGAGGATGGAATACGTTGCCTTTCGACTATACTTTTCCTGGGCGATTTACGCGCGAGAAAACGATGAAGATAGAAAAAATGGGACGGCGATGGGCGGCGGTCATCCTGATAAGCGCGATGGTTGCGTTCACCAGCGGTATAGCGCAGCTGGGCGCGCAATCAAAAACGAAAGCGGATACTGCGCCGCGTGGAGCAAAGAAGAAGAGCGCCGCGTCGAAGAAGGCCATGGCGAAATTTGGGGCGCGGGCGGATGCTTTACTCGGCCCGGCGCCGGCGAGCAAAGGCGCGTGGGGGCTGTTGATCGCGGATGCGGAGAGCGGGGAGATACTGTACGAACAGAATGCGGACAAATATTTTGTGCCGGCGTCGAATATGAAGCTCTTTAGCACGGCGCTGGCACTGGCGAAACTCGGGCCAGATTTCCGGTTTCATACGACGCTGGAGACACAGGGAGCGATTTCGAGCGAAGGAGTACTGAGCGGAGATGTTGCGCTGGTGGGCCGGGGCGACCCGAATCTTTCGAACCGGAGATTTCCGTATCAGTTGAAGGAAGAGTTTGACGGGCCGCCGGAGAAGGTGCTGGCGGAGCTGGCCGATGCACTGGTGGCGAAGGGCGTGAAAGAAATCTCCGGGGATGTGATCGGGGACGACAATTATTTCCCGCGCGAGCGTTATCCGAACGGATGGGAAATCGACGACATGGTGTGGGAATACGGCGCGGCGATCTCTTCGATCGTCGTGCATGACAACACCGTCACGCTGACGTTGACGCCGGGAGAGCTGGCAGGGAGTCCGGTGCACGCGGTGGTTAGCCCGGCGACGCCGGATTTTGCCGTCAAGAATGATGTAGTCACATCCGCTGCGGAAGTGAAATCGGATTTGACGCTGAAACGCGAGCCGGGGGCGAATCTGGTGGTTGTGAAGGGCACCTTGCCGGCGAAGAGCACGCCGCGGAAACTAGTCTTGGCGATTGAAGAACCGGCGCAGCATGCGGCGGCGACGCTGAAGCGATTGCTAGAAGAGCGGGGGATAAAAGTAGGAGGGGCTGCGAGGGCGCGGCACGAGCAGGCGGAAGTTCCCGGGGATCCGACCGTTTTGGCGGAACACGTTTCGGTGCCGCTGGGAGATTCGGTGAAGCTGGTGAACAAGATCAGCCAGAACCTGCACACCGAGATGCTGCTTCGGACGGTGGCTCGTCAGAACGGAGTTTGGGGTGCACCGGACGATTTGATGAAGGTACCGGCGGATTTCTACACAGCGGCGGGGATTGCGCCGGGGGACGTGATTCAGACAGACGCTTCGGGATTGTCGCGGCACGATCTGGTGACGCCGCGCGCCGTGGTGGCGCTGCTGGGCTTTGCGCAAAAGCAGACCTGGTTCGTGCCGTACTATGAGTCGCTGCCGGTGGCGGGCGTGGACGGCACGTTGGAAGACCGCATGAAGAACACTCCGGCGGCGGGACGGGTTCACGCAAAAACGGGATCAGTGGAACATGTGCGGACGCTGTCGGGATTTGCGGAGACGCTCAGCGGGCGGCGTTTGATATTTTCTTTCCTGAGTAATAATCAGGGCGGGAAAGGCCATGAGGCCGCGGACGCGCTGACGGGGCTGTGCGTGGCGATGATCGAGGAATTTAACGTGACACCGAAGAAGCGCGATTCGAAACAAAAGCAGCCCCGCTGAATCCGGGAACGCGCGATGCGCCAAGAAAAAATCGTGACAGTGTTCGGGAGTTCGCGGCCGCGCGAAGGAGAGGCGGATTATGATGAGGCGCGCGTGCTGGGGCGCGCCTTGGCAAAACACGGGTTCGCCGTTTGCAGCGGAGGATATGGCGGCGTGATGGAGGCAGTTTCGCGCGGAGCGAAAGAGGCCGGAGGAAAAACGTACGGAGTGACGGCGGAGTTTTTCACGGCTGCGAAGCTCAATTCTTGGGTCGACACCGAAGTTCGCATGAAAACCTGGGAAGAGAGACTATTTGAATTGATCCGGTTGGCGGATGGATTTGTAGCCTGCAAGGGCGGAACGGGAACACTGGTAGAGCTTGCAGTGGTCTGGGAGATGCTCAACAAGTCGGTGATGAGCGGCAAGCCGTTCACGGTGCTCGGAGATTTTTGGCAGCCGGTGCTGGATCGCGTGCGGGAAGTAGAACTTGGGCATCCGGCGCCGTGGGGCGAAGCAAATGGACGCCTGGTGCACGTGGCGGCCGGCCCTGGAGATGCCGCGAGCTACCTGCAAACTCGTTTGAAGTAATCCTAGCGATGTCACGGACGGCACAAGACGTTCTCGAATTCGACAAGCTGCGGGAATTGCTGCGGCTGCGGACAACGTGTGCGCCGGGGCGGCGCGCGGTGAGCGCGCTTGAGCCAAGGATGGATCGCGCTGCGCTGGAATCGGCGTTTGCGTTGATCGGCGAAGCGCGAGAGTGGCTGCGAACGGGGCGCGAGCTCGGATTCGGGGCGCTGGCCGATCCGCAGGGCTGGCTCGAAGGCATCGAAGGATCCGCTGCGGTGCTGGAGCCGGCGGAATTTCGGGATGCGGCGTCGCTACTGGAGACAGCGGGATGGCTGCGACAGCAGTTTCGTGAGGAAGCGACGAAGTCTCCGCTGCTGGCGGCGAGCGCCGCTTCTCTTGGTGATTTTCGCGAGGTGCACGCGGCAATCCGGCGGTGTGTGCTGCCGAACGGCGAAATCAGCGACGATGCATCGGCGGCGCTGCGGCGAATTCGCGCAAGCATTACGCAGACGCGCGACTCGATTCAGAAAGCACTGAAGCAGATTCTGCGTGCGCGAAATGCCGAGCCCGGCGAAGACTACGTCACGCTTCGGAACGAACGCTTCGTGATTCCTGTCCGTGCCGAGCAGCGACGTAGCGTGCAGGGCGTGGTCCACGGAGCAAGCGGCACGGGACAAACTGTTTTCATGGAGCCGTTCGAAACGGTCGAACCGAACAACCAGCTTGTTCAGCTAGGCGAGGACGAGGCCGCAGAAATTGTGCGAATCCTGCGCGAGCTGACAGAGAAGCTGCAAGTGATTCGCGAGCCGCTGCTTGCGGCAGTGGAAACGATAGCGGAGCTCGACAGCGCTTTTTCGCGAGCGCGGTTCGCGCAGGAATTCGACGCGGCGATCCCGGAGTTCTCGGAGAGCAGCGAACTGCGGCTGGTGGACGCGCGGCATCCGGTGCTCGAGGACAAACTGCACAAAGAGAATCGCGCCATCGTTCCCATGACGCTGTCGCTTGGTGGGGAAGAGCGCGTGCTGGTGATCAGCGGCCCGAACACCGGTGGAAAAACGGTGGCGCTGAAAACGACGGGAATGGCTGCGCTGGCCGCGCAGTCCGGCATTCCGGTGGCGGCGCAGCGCGCAGTCTTGCCGCTGTTTGATCGCGTGCTCGTAGACATTGGCGACGAGCAATCGATCGCAGCGGATTTGTCCACGTTTTCGGCGCACATGTTGAACTTGAAAAGCATGCTCGAGGCAGCGACGCCGCAATCGCTCGTGCTGGTGGACGAAATGGGCACGGGAACGGCGCCGGAGGAAGGCGCCGCGCTGGCGGTAGCACTGCTCGATGAATTTCGCGCGAAGAATTGCATTGTGCTGGCGACCACGCATCACGACCGGCTCAAGACCTACGCGGCGATGACGCCGGGCGTGGTGAACGCGGCGGTGGAATTCGACGACGTGAATTTGCGGCCGACGTACCGGTTGATGGTCGGCGTGCCGGGCGGTTCGAGCGGCATTGCCATCGCACAGCGGCTCGGGATTGCGAATGGAATCATCGAGCGGGCGAGGTCGCTGCTCACGCCGGAATCGCGGGAAGCCGCCGACCTGATCGCCTACTTGCACCGCAGCCGCGACGAACTGGATCGCATGCAGAAGCAGATGGCCGCCGAGCGGCACGCGCTGGAAGAAGAACGTAAGAAACTGCGAACGGAGTGGGTCGGGCGGCAGCAGAAGCGCATCAAGGAACTGGAGGCACAATTCGCGGAAATGCTGAAGCGCTTTGACGAAAACGTCGCCCGCGTCGTCGAGGCGGTGAAAGAACGCGAGTTACGCGGCCAGATGGAGAAATCGGCTCGGCGGAAAATGCAGGACGTGCGTAGCGAAGCGCACGATGAGTTGAACGCCGCGGTCGTGCAGACCATTTCCGATTCGCAAGCGGACCTCGGCGTGACGTCCGCTTCCTTGCAGGCCGTAACCGCGGAGCGGTTGCAGCCCGGCGTACGAGTTCGCGTTCGCGGATTCAGCAAGCCCGTTGTGTTTCGCCGGCTCGAGGGATCGTCCGCGGAGATCGAAGCAGGGCCGCTGCGGATGAAAGTAGCGCTGGATGAAATCACGGGCGTGGCGGGAGATGCGACTGCATCCAAATTCGCCGCGCCGACGAGCAGACTACAGAGCGCGACGGTTACTTCCCAGCGTGGCGAAGGTACTCCAACCGACGAGATCAATGTGATCGGCATGACCGTGGAAGAGGCTACTGAACGACTGGATAAGTTTCTCGATGACGCGGCGCTGGCGAACAGGTCTCAGGTGCGAATCATTCATGGGCACGGGACCGGCGCGTTGCGCAAGGGGATCGGGACGTTCCTCGCTTCGCATCCGCTGGTGGAGCGGCATTCGTTTGAGACGGAAGAGCGCGGGGGAAAAGCGATTACGCTTGTGGAATTGCAGAAATGAGGGAGTGGAAACTGGAAATCGGAAAATAAGGAGTTCGGAGTAGAAGCTTGCGCAGTCGTCGTTTCAAGCAGGTGCGCGTCATTCTGGTTTGATATACTCGCCGCGTTTGATGGCCAACTTACAACGAGGTGTCTCGATGCGAGGTTTGCAGATGTCCATGCCGCTTGCAAAAGCAGTGAGTCGAACGACCCGGCTTGCGATCCTTGCCACGCTGGCGATGCTTCCGGGAATATCGAGAACTGCTCACGCGCAGGCGCCGTCGCCAAAGCGGATCATTGTTCGTGCAGGGCGCGTGCTCGACGTGCGCACGGGGCAAATGCGCGCGAATCAGGCGATCGTGATCGAAGGCGAGAAGATCGCGCAGATCGTTGCGTCCAGCGAAGTGAAAGCGGCTGCTGGGGACACGACGATCGATCTGCCGGATTCCGCGGTGCTGCCTGGCTTGATCGATGCACACACGCACCTGACGTTTGAGTTGAGTTCACTCGGGTATCAGGGCTTGGCGATCTCCACAGCGCGCGAAGCGCTGCACGGCGCGAGAAACGCTCGCATCACGCTCGAGGCGGGTTTTACAACGGTGCGAAACCTGGGCGCGAAAGATTACGCGGACATCGCGCTGCGCGACGCGATCAACGAGGGCGACGCCATCGGTCCCCGAATCCTTGCCTCCGGGCCGGCGCTCGGCATCACCGGTGGACACTGCGATGAAAACCTGCTGCCATTCGCGTTTCACCACGAGGCAGAGGGGGTTGCCGATGGCGTGGCGGCCGTGCAACACAAAGTTCGCGAGGTCATCAAATATGGCGCAGACGTCATCAAGATTTGCGCTACCGGCGGCGTGCTTTCAAAAGGGGATGATCCCAACGCTTCGCAGTACACGATCGAAGAGATGAAGGCGATCGTGGCGGATGCGCACCGGCTGGGCCGCCGCGTGGCCGCGCATGCGCACGGCGCGGAGGGCGTGCGCTGGGCCTCGGAAGCGGGCGTGGATTCGATCGAGCATGGCCACCTGATGGATGACGCGGCGATCGCCACGCTGAAGAAGAATGGAACGTATCTCGTGCCGACACTTTTTCTGACCGAATACATGCAATCCAACTTGGACCGCAGCAACGTGCCGGAGTTTTCAAAGCAAAAGATGCGCGACGTTGCCGCGGCCGCGCAAATCAACGCAAAGAAAGCGATTTCTGCGGGCGTGAAAGTGGCGTTCGGCACGGACGCGGCGGTGTATCCGCACGGACTGAACGCGGGTGAGTTTCACGTTTACGTGAAGCTGGGCATGACCCCGCTGGCGGCGATTCAGACGGCGACGATCAACGCAGCGGACTTGCTGGGTTGGACAAAAACCGTTGGCACTGTTGAAGTGGGTAAATGGGCGGACCTCATCGCTGTGGACGGCGATCCCACGAAAGACGTCACGACTCTAGAGCACGTGAAGTTTGTAATGAAGGGCGGCACAGTCTATAAGAACGATTACATGAAGCGGTGATCGTCGCCGAATGGCAGAAGCGGGCTCATTTGCGGAGAAGGTAAAACAGCAGGCGGACATCGTCCGCGTGGTGGGGGAATACGTCCGCTTGAAAAAGAGCGGGCAGAATTTCACCGGCCTGTGTCCCTTCCACGCGGAGAAGTCGCCGTCGTTTGCGGTGCATCCGACGAAACAGATTTACCACTGCTTTGGCTGCGGCGTGGGCGGCGACGTATTCAAATTTGTGATGGAGATGGAGAAGTGCGCGTTCCCCGAGGCGATTCGCATCGTCGCGGAGAAATGCGGGATTTCCATTCCTCGGCCGAAAGAGCGTTCGCCGGAGGAGCGGAAAGAGAATCAACAACGCACGGTGCTGGTGGAGATGCACCGCGAGGCGCAGACATTTTTCGTGAAACAGCTGGAAGGAACGCTGGAGGGCAAGGCTGCGCGGGCGTACCTGGAGGATCGCGGCCTTGATAAGGATGTGCTCGCACGGTTTGGAATTGGTTATGCGCCGAGCGGCGGCGACCTCCTCCTCCGGCACCTGAAATCGAAGTACGCGGAGAAACTCCTGGCTGAATCCGGGTTGATCTCACGCGATCAGAGCGGGCGGCTGTTTGATCGGTTCCGGCGGCGCATCACGTTTCCGATTTCGAATGAGTCCGGAAAAATCGTGGCGTTTGGCTGCCGCGCGCTGGGCGACGACCAGCCGAAGTACCTGAATTCGCCGGAAACGCCGATCTATTCGAAGAGCAATGTGCTGTATCACATGGATCGCGCGAAAGAAGGAATTCGCCGGCAGGACTTCGCGATTCTGGTCGAAGGCTACATGGATGCGATCGCCGTGGCGCGCGCGGGAATCAGCAACGTAGTGGCGAGTTGCGGGACGAGCCTGGCGGAACCACAGATCAAATTGCTGGGCCGATTCACGCGGCGCGTCGTGGTGAATTACGACCCGGACGCCGCGGGACAGACGGCGACGGAGAGATCGCTCGTGTTGCTGCTGGAGCAAGATTTTGAAGTGCGCGTGCTGGCGCTGCCGCCGGTGGGCAACAAAAAAGCGGATCCGGATTTGTTTATCCGCGAAAAAGGCGCCGAGGAGTATCTCAAGCTGCTCAAGGAAGCGCCGCCGTATGTGGATTATCTGATTGCACGGGCGCGGCAGATGGATTTGACGACCGGCGAAGGAAAGCTGCGCGCGGTAAATTTTCTCTTACCTTACGTGCAGAAAATTCCCAACCGCATCCTGCGATCGGAATGGGCGACGCGCATCGCGCAGCAGCTTCGGTTGGATGAGCCGGTGCTGCGTGCGGCTTTGAGCAAAGCGGCCTCGGAACGCCGCAGCGAAGTGAAGACGCAGCCGGAATTGATCGGACGCGCGGCAAAGCCTGTGGAGCGACGGTTGATTCGAATGCTGGCGGAGGCCGAAGGATACCGGCACGAACTGGCGCAGCGTTTGCAAAATGCGCGTCTCTATCACGGCCTGGAAACGGAGAGGATTTTCGCGGCGCTGGTGGTCGCCAGCCTTGCAGGCCAACCCTTGCAGGCGACAGAAGTGGCCGCCGTGCTGGAAGAGCGCGACCGGCGGCTGCTCTTCGAGATCCTGTTTGAGGAAACCAACGAGCCGACCTGGGAAGAGGCCCTGAGCTGTATCGAGGCACTCCAAAACAGGCAGGCGGAGCGGGAACTCGCGGAAGTCCAACGAAGCATCGAGGCGAGTCCATCCGCGCCGGAGATGCGCGGATTGCTCGAAAAGAAGCAGGAGTTGATGCGGCGGCTGGCCGCTGCGCGCTGAGAAGCCTCCCCAGGAGTATAAATGGAAAAGATTTGCCAAGTTCAAAGCCTACCCAGAGTCTTCCACAGGTTTCCACGAATTAAATCATTGACGGAATGGGACTTAAGCGTGTAGCGTAATAGGGTTTCGCGAGTAACGGTTTTGCCGTTAAGCGCATCTATATACATGTACTTAGCGGCAGGGGCCGAGCCTCACAGGTGCGGGAAGCGGGCCACGCACGGAGGCCAACGGCGGGCAAGCGGCGCAGAGCAGAGGGCTTCAAATAAAAAAGCGAGCGATCTTCTTTGGGGGGAATTCCCCCGTGGTTTGCGCCTGCGCGCCAGCCTGCGCGTAGCTTTGCGAGTGAACGTGGTTCCAATCGCGTCCGGCAATGCTTGGGATACCGGTCCGATTGCGGGAGGAATTTGTGGCAGCAGTAGGTCTTGAAGAGAAATATGATGCAGTACGACAGCTCATTGCCGTAGGCAAAGAGCGCGGTTACCTGCTCTACGACGAAGTAAACGATTCGCTTCCGGCAGAGGTGCATTCTTCGGAAGAGATCGACGATCTCCTCACTACATTTGAGCGGAACGGCATTGAGATTTACGAGGACCAGGCGTCGGCGAAGGCCGCGCGCGCCGTGGAAGTGTCCGCGGAGCCCGGCGATCGCGACGCCATCGTCAAGGACGACGCGCATTCCGACGAGGGCAGCAGCGACCTCGATCTGACCCCGGGTTCCCTCGAAAAGACTAACGACCCCGTACGCATGTACCTGCGCGAGATGGGCACCGTTCCGCTGCTGACGCGCGAAGGCGAAGTCACCATCGCCAAGCGCATTGAGCGCGGGCAACTTGTGGTGATGAAGTCCATCACCCGCTCGCCGATCGTCATCAAGGAATTGATCGCCGTGGGCGACGATCTGCGCAAGGGTGTGCGATCGATCAAAGAAATCGTGCAGTTTGACGACGAAGAGCTGACCGAAGAAAAGATCGCCAATAAGACCAAACAGACGCTCAAGTACATCGATAAGATTGCAAAATTGTACGAAACCGCGCTGAAGCAAGCCGCGAAGCTCGACAAGACGGCGAAATCGAAGAAGAAGCCGTACATTCGCGCGAAGTGGGACGTGGCGCGGACACGCGTGGAAATTTCCGTCGCGATTCGCGCGATCGATTTCAATCCGTTCGAAAAAAAGCGCCTCATCGACAAGATGCGCGGCACTGTCGAGCGGCTGCAGTCACTCGAACGCGAAGCGGGGCGCCTGGAGCGCCGAGCCGACGTAGCCAAGGGCGACGTCGCCGCCGAAGCGCGCAAGGAATTGCGCACGCGCCGCACCGAACTGAAGGACATCGAGGAGGCCAGCGAAGTCGGGCTCACCGAGCTTAAGCGCACGCTGACCTTCATTCACCGCGGCGAAGCGGAAGCCGAACAGGCCAAGAAGGAATTGATCGAAGCCAACCTTCGATTGGTCGTTTCCATCGCCAAGAAATATACCAACCGTGGATTGCAGTTCCTCGACCTGATTCAGGAAGGCAACATCGGCTTGATGAAGGCGGTGGACAAGTTCGAGTGGCGCCGCGGCTACAAGTTTTCGACGTATGCGACATGGTGGATCAGACAGGCCATCACGCGCGCCATCGCCGACCAGGCGCGCACCATCCGTATTCCCGTGCACATGATCGAAACGATCAACAAACTGGTGCGCACCAGCCGCCAGCTTGTGCAGGAACTCGGCCGCGAACCGACCAGCGAAGAGATCGCCAAGCGCATGGACATTCCGGTGTCCAAGGTGCGTAAGATTTTGAAGATCGCGCAGGAGCCGATTTCGCTGGAAACCCCCATCGGCGAGGAAGAAGACTCGCATCTCGGCGATTTCATCGAAGACAAGGCCGTGGTTTCGCCGTCCGACGCGGTCATCAACTTGAACCTGAAGGAACAAACTTCCTCAGTGTTGAAGACGCTGACACCGCGCGAGGAAAAAGTCATCAAGATGCGTTTCGGCCTGGACGATGGCAGTGAGCACACGCTCGAAGAAGTCGGCCAGTCGTTTGCCGTGACCCGCGAGCGCATCCGCCAGATCGAAGCCAAGGCGCTGCGTAAGCTGCGGCACCCATCGCGTTCGCGCAAGTTGCGCGCCTTCCTGGAAGGCCCGTCGCGCGATTACCTCTAGAAGGATCAGAACTGCTCAAAACAAAACGCCTCTGAGTATTTCGGAGGCGTTTTTCATTTTTGTATGAACTCTTTACCCCGGCCAAGCGCCTCTAGGTCTTTCTCGGCGTCTACCAGCTTTCGAGTGCGGGTACAAGAGGTGTTCAATCGTTTCCCCATGGCGTAAACCAAGTATTTTTCGCCGACTCGTAAATTCGGGCCGCAACCGGTCAAGTCGGTCTCTACGGTCACTTCGCCCGATTTTATTCCCTTCCAGTAGCGCTCAACGCGCATTCGGACTATGTAGAAGTTGGAATATTCTTCGCGTTCTGACTTGGTCGACGCCCTTACTTCCAGAACCTCGCCGATGAAAACCGCCTTGGCATGATGCTTCGTCGAGCCTGGGCTGCCGTCTCCGAAGATCTCGCAAGTGCAGGAGTAAGCTCTTGCTGGAGCGAGGAAGAACGCCAGAACGAGCATCGTGGAAAGTGTTGGAAGTTTCATCTGGATAGCTCTAGAGTCAAGCAGGAAGTTCCACATAAGCAGAATAAGTGTGCGGCTCGGGAGCGGCTTGACCTTCTTCGCGCAATCCATCTAGATGGAATGCTATGGCCTCGCAAACGAATGAGTGCACGACCGCTAACTTGTGGCAGCCGGGGCATGTGTAAGTTTTAATTCGGAGACGACGAGAATATCGATTTCAGAGGGTGCGAAATCGCCGTCAAAGTGGAGTGCGACGGCTTCCCGGATATTGCTATACAGCTCGTCCACCGTTTGGCCTTGCGTGAAAATATCCTGGCCAATGCCGCGGGCACACCAAGCTTCGCCGTCGTTGTAGACCTCAACCTTGACAAGCATGTTGTTATCTTAGCGCTTCGCTGCTAGAAACCAATCATTTCGAAGGAAGGGCAGCTAGCTGGGGAGTTCAACCCAAGTGAAACATCTTTCACATGGCTTCGGTGGAATCTTCTTCCGGCAGCCGGCCGAATCGCGTGAACATCCGAGCGAGCCAGACAACCATGAAGACCAAAAAGCCAACAAGCATGTACCACATCCGGGAAACATCGGGCGGGTTCGCCGGATGCAGGTTGGACTGGATGGCGTAGTCGAAGGTGAGAATCATGATCAAGAAGACCGCACAGCCGAACCAGGCAAAATAGGCGTTCAAAAAGGCCATTGTCTTCGCCAGATGTTCCGGCGCAAGCCAATACTGTTTGTTCGGCAGGTTGATCAATCGCGAAGGCACGGAAGCAATGATCCGCGGAATCCCGAATCCCAGTACAGCCGCAAGTACGCTCATGGCGGCGAAGAGCCCGAAGAAGGCTGGTTTTGTTTGCCAGCCGTTCGGCACACCTCGCCCGTTGAAATGCGAAGCGACTACATCGGGCATCTGCGCGTAGTACGTGGAAAAACAAATCGCTGCGCCCACGGCGAGGACCGCGAAAACCAATTTAGGCAGCCTGGCATCTTGCATGTGAGTTCTGGCTTCGAGCGTAAGTCAGTGCGTAGAGCTGCACAAGGTTTCTGCGCTCATCGGTGCCCCGGTAGTCACAGCCCTTGCCGACTCGTTGGGAACAACTCGGTGCAGATTGCGAAAGCGAACGAACTAGGCGGGCCCGGATTGTCTCCGTGCGTACTAGAATAGACCGTGCGCTGTAGCGAACTATGAAGACCAAGCAAAAAATTGCCGCGATTGTGCTGCTTGCGCTGCTGGGCGCAGTTGCCTACGGATTGTTCCGCACGGGGCAGCCGGCAAGTGCGCCCACGACAAATACCGGGGCCGCGTATGGAGGTGCAGCACAGGGACCAATTGTCGATCAAACGCCCCTCTTGACCGCACAGCGGTTGGCCCAGATGCCGACCACCGCAGAGGAACTGCCCTTTGCCCAGGAAGCGCTGAGGCTCGGGGACCACGATATGGACCTCGCTTTTGCAGCGGCCGTGCGTGACGCCCAGGAGCATCCACCGGTATTAAGCGCCGAGGCCAAGGAGATAGAAGCGCGGCTGCAGCAGTCGGAGAGAGCCGTCGAAGCGGATAAGGCTGAGATCACGCGGCTCACCTCCGCCTACGAAAAGGCCGGGGCGGATAAGAAGGATACATTGGATGACCAGCTGGATGTCGCCAAAGCTCAGCAGGAACTGGATCAGGACGAAGCCGACGATGCCAAGCAGGACCTGATCCGTGCCGGCGGCGATCCGAAGGGCCGAATCCAGTCGATGGTCGAAGAGCACGAAGCCACCTCGCATGTGGCGGATACCATGCACGTGTCGGTCGACAATTCTGTAGAAGCGCAGGGATTGATTCACCGGGTGCAGCGATGGTTGGCGCTTCGCCAGAAGCAGCTGCTCCTCTGGCACGCCAAGCAAGACGCAGAGTCCCTGGCGATGTCGCTGACGGCCCGGCACAATGCGCTGGAATCGCAGATCAGCTCTGGTAAGGCCGACGCAGCACAGACGAACGCGCAAGCGACATCCAGTGCGGCCGCTGGCGGTTCCAGAAAACCTCCGAATCTGAACCGTGAAGAGTCGACCAATCTGGTGAAAGCCACCAAGCTGCGCGCTTCCGAGCAAAAAACTTTGGCGGGTTTTGGCAAACGGATCGACGATCAAAAACAACTGGCCGACGTGTATGCCAAATGGGCGGGGGTCCTTGCCGCCAAGCAGCGGTCGGTCATTCACCGGATGTTGATAGGGCTGGTCATTATTTTTGGAATTTTGCTGGTCGGAATTTTTTTTGATAGCTGGCTTGAACGGCTGCTCGGCAAGACCTCCCTGGATCGCCGACAGGTCGAAACGATGCGCACGGTCACGCGCGTGGCCGTACAGATCTGCGCGGTGCTCTTCATTCTGCTGGTGATTTTCGGGCCTCCGAATCAGCTCGGAACGATTCTGGGCCTCGCCGGCGCGGGTTTGACGGTGGCATTGAAAGATTTCATCGTGGGCTTCCTCGGCTGGTTCGTGCTCATGGGCAAGAACGGCATCCGCCTCGGCGATTGGGTGGAAATCAATGGCGTGACCGGCGAAGTGGTCGAGCTTGGGATGTTCCACACAGTCCTGCTAGAAACCGGAAACTGGACCGATTCGGGCCACCCGACGGGGCGCCGCGTGACGTTTACGAACAGCTATGCGATCGAAGGTCACTACTTCAATTTCTCGACCTCCGGCCAATGGATGTGGGATGAATTGCAGGTAGTGCTTCCCACCGGGCAAGATCCGTATCCCGTCATTGATGCGATTCGGAAAAAGGTTGCCGAAGCAACCACCGAAACCGCGAAGCAGGCTGAGCAGGAGTGGCAACACGCGGCGAGTTCGCGCCAGATGAGTGCGCTATCGGCTGCGCCTGCCATCAACGTAAAGCCAGTCATCGGGGGTGTCGAGATCGCCGTGCGCTACATCACCCGTGCCAACGAACGCTATCAGCTGCGCGCCAAGCTCTACCAAGCGGCCGTGGATCTTCTCGGCCCTAAGGCGGTTTCTCCGCCAGCGCCGCCGGCCCCCACTCCCTCTTCCGATTAGTCCGAATCTACCGGCAACCGTGCATCACTGGGCACTGCTTCTCGCGCGCACCTGTTCCGAGGTAAGCCCATGCATCGGCGCTGTCCGCCGCAACAGCTTACTGCATGAGCTGGCGCGCGCGAATTGCGGAGACCGTCGCTCCCGTATAGAGCAGCGCCAGCATCGCATATCCTGCGACCAGCCCTGCGCCTTGCGCTACCCATCCCAGCGCAAAACTCATGAAGAGTTGCACGACCGTCGTCAGTATCGCCATCGCGGATTGTGTGCGCCCCATGAAGTGCCGGGGCACGATGGTCATCAGCGAAGACTGCGCTACAACTCCGCCAAGCGCCCTGCAGAATCCAAACAGAATTTGCATCACTACCGCGCCCACCAGAAACGCGACGAACGGTGTCGCCATGTGGCCCAGTGCAAGCCCGGCGCATGCCGCAACGTAGAGCGGCATCCGCAACGCCTGCGGAAGTTGGCTGGCAATTAAGCCGCCGCAAATCGCTCCCGTGGCCCAGCCTGCTTCCAGAAATCCCAGCCCGCGCGGCCCTGCATGCAGGATGTCGTTTGCCAACGCAACCAGAACTACGTTCGCGCTCACCACACCCGCCATCATGATGGAGTGCGTGATCCCCAGCACGAGCACCAACGGCTGTTGCCTCAGATACGCGAAGCCTTCCTTCATGTCCGCGTAAACGGCCAGAGAAAGCCCCGCTTCCGCGACCTCCGGGTTTTCTCCCGTCTCCAGCGCCTCGGCGGTCGCTTCCGTCGCTTCGTTATATTCCCGCGGATACTTTTGACTTTCGCGCGGCGAGACGTACCCGCGGCGCACTTGATAGAGGCAATAGGCCGACACGAAATATGTTGCGCCATCGATCGCCAGGATTCCCGCGATGCCCGCTGTGTTGTAAAGGAAACCCACGAAAGCGCCCGCGATGAGCATGCCGCTCTGCACTCCCACGAGCACCGCGGCATTCGCTCCGGTAAACTGGCTCTTCGGAATCACTTCCTGCACCAGCGCGTTCACCGTCGCCCAGTACATCGCGGAACCGGTGCCGGTGATTAACGTCATGGCGTAAAGGTGCCAAAGCTCCAAATGGCCGCGCCACGCGATGTAAGCGGTGACGAGGACAAAAACGCCGCGTGTGAGATCGAGCAGGACGCCGAGGTAGCGCCGGTCGATGCGATCGATCAGCACTCCGCCGAGAAACGGCACAAAGAGTCCCGGCAAAGTCATGACGATCACTTGTCCGCTCACCTTCACGGTCGAGTGCGTGGCCGCAAGGATGTACCAGCTCACGCCCGCGAAGTTCATTCCGCTGCCGAAGAGCGACACAAACATCGCTACAAAGAAATAGCGGAACCCTCGCTGCGCCCAGATCAGCTGCCAATCCACGCGGTTTGTCGCTGTGGTTGCCATCGAACCTGATAGCTTACTATCGTAGGCCGCGGCGTTTCGACGAAGTAACTGCAAGCGTTTCGCGGCAAAAAACAGCGTGTAGCGGGGGATGAGATGGGGAAAGAGCTCAACTGCTCGGTGCAGTTCGGGAAACAGCAGTCAGAAGGGAAAGCGCTGCTCGAAACGAGCGAGATTCTTTTTCGCGGCGAGTTCCGGCTGAAGATTCCGTTCTCCGCCATCAAATCCGCGAAAGCCGTGGATGGCGAGCTCCGTTTGCAGACAGCGGATGGCCTTGCGATCTTCCACCTTGGCCCGGTCTCCGAAAAATGGTGCGACAAGATTCTTCATCCCAAGTCGCGCATCGAAAGGCTCGGCGTGAAGCCCGGAGCGAAGGTTGTTCTTCTCGGCGAGTTCGACGCGGAATTTCTCCGCGAATTAGGCAGTCTCACCAAGTCCGTGAGCAAAGGGAAGATTAATTCTGACATCGAGTGCATCTTTTTCGCCGCGGATTCGAAAGGCGACCTCGGCAGTCTGTCCAAAATCTCAAAATCCATACAGGGCGCCGCTGCCCTGTGGATTGTTTATCCCAAGGGACAAAAGCACATCACGGAAAACGACGTCCTCGCCGCCGGCCGCAAGGCCGGGTTGAAAGACGTGAAAGTCGTTGGCTTCTCCCCGACGCACACCGCGTTGAAATTCGTGATTCCTCTTGCAAGCCGCTAGTCGGCTCCGTTCCCCTCAAACTGAAACCCCGATCCAGTTTCGTATTTCGACTTTCCCATTTCCTGCTTATCATTGCCGTATGAGCGATTTGCTCGAAACGTGCGGCCTCACCGTCGAACTGCCGACACCCAGTGGGTGGGTGCGGCCGGTCAACGATGTGTCGCTGCGCATCGCTGAGGGCGAATCCCTCGGGCTGGTTGGCGAATCTGGAAGCGGCAAGACGATGCTATCCCTGGCGCTGATGGGCTTGCTGCCGCCCGGCGCACGCGTCAGCGGCGAAGCCACGCTGGCGGCGGTGGCCTCACCGAAAAAATTAATGGCTCTGAGTGAGCGCGAATGGCGCGACGTTCGCGGCGGCGAGATTGCCATGATTTTCCAGGAGCCTATGACTTCGCTGAATCCGGTGATGCGCATTGGCGCTCAGATTGAAGAAGCCATCCGCGCGCATCAGCCCAAGCTTGCGGCCAGCGAAGTAAAACGCAAGGCGATCGATGCTTTGCGGCGCGCGGCAATCCCCGAACCCGAATCCCGCGCGCAGCAATTTCCGCACCAGCTTTCCGGCGGCCTGCGGCAGCGCGCCATGATTGCCATGGCGCTGGCGGCCGGGCCGCGCGTTCTGATTGCTGACGAGCCCACCACCGCGCTCGACGTCACCGTTCAAAAACAAATTCTGGATTTGCTCGATCGCCTTCGCCGCGAACTGAAACTGGGGCTGCTTTTCATCACCCACGATCTCGGTGTGGTGGCGCAGGTCGCCGAGCGTGTGGCCGTCATGTACGCCGGACGTATCATCGAAGAAGGCCCCGCGAGAGATGTCCTCACGAAACCGAAACATCCCTACACGCAAGGACTGCTGAAAGCCTCGCCAACTCTCAAGCGCGGCACGCTGACGCCCATTCCCGGTGCGGTTCCTCAGCTCACGGCCCTGCCATCCGGCTGCGCTTTCGAACCGCGCTGCGAACTTCGCCGCTCCGACTGTGTCACCGAAGTGCCTGCTCTCCGCGCGGCTGGCGAAAATCATAAGGCACGCTGCGTGCTCGTCTGATGGAAGCAATTCTCTCAGCGCGTGAACTACGCAAGACCTACCGGCGAGGGGGCAGTGTCTTCTCCCAGGAATCAGATGGCGCGCGCTTCACTGCCGTCGATGGCGTAAGTTTCGAGGTCGCGCGTGGCGAAACGTTCGCCATCGTTGGCGAAAGCGGTTGCGGCAAGACCACCCTCGCGCGGATGCTGCTTCGCCTCATCGAGCCCGACGCCGGGCAAATCTATTTTGCCGGGGAAAGCCTTTTGGCCGCCCGCAGCGCGGGATTGCGCGCGTTGCGCCGTCAAATGCAGATGATTTTCCAAGACCCCTACGCATCATTGAATCCGCGCATGCGGGTTGGCGAGATCGTCGCCGAGTCCCTTGCGATTCATGAGCCGCGCCTCACCGCTCGCGAGCGCAAGAACACCGCCGTTCTAACGCTGGCGCGGGTCGGTCTCGGCGCCGACGCGCTTGATCGTTACCCGCATGAATTCTCCGGGGGGCAGCGGCAAAGGATTGGTATCGCGCGAGCGCTGATTCTTCAACCGAAATTGATCGTGGCGGACGAACCTGTCTCGGCTCTGGATGTCTCCGTGGGAGCGCAGGTTCTTCTTCTTTTACAAGAACTGCAGAGCGAATTCTCGCTGACCTACATTTTCATTTCGCACAGCCTGCCCGTCGTCGCGCAAATCGCCACGCGCATCGCCGTCATGCGCGCCGGCCGATTCCTGGAAATCGGCGCAGCCGAAGTAGTTCTCCACCACCCCCGGCACGACTACACCCGCGAACTGCTCGCCGCCGTCCCGGAACTCCCGCGCGACTGAACGGATCCTTTCCGTACCTTCCTTTCTTGCTTCGGACGTTTTAACTTTCAACTTTCGACTGTCAACTTCTTTTCCGCCGCGCTAGAATCCCCACACTGAAATATTCCCCGGTGCTCGTGCGTAGTGCCATCTAGATAGCAGTGCTACGCAACCTTGTGGTGGAGGAATCCCCGATGGCTACAACCCCTGTTTCTGCGCCGGAGGCCCAGCCGGGTATCGGTCCACTTGGCAGGATTACAGGTACCTTGTTCAATCCCAAGCCTACTTTTTCCGATATTGCCCAGCGCCCTAGCTGGTTTGCTCCGATGGTCGTACTCTTGCTTATCTCGATCGGTCTTAGCGTTACGCTTGTGCAGCGTACCAACTGGGTAGAAGTTTCAAAAGAACAGATCGCGAAAAACAAGTTTGCATCCCGGCAGATTGACAATCTCAGTGAGGAGCAGAAGGCCCGTGCCTATGAGCAGGCCGCTGGTCGTTCTAAGGCAATTCGTTACGTGCGGGGCTTCATCGGATGGCCTTTGCTTCTCCTCATTTCTTCCGGCGTCTATCTGGGAGCCTTCAAACTACTCGGTGGGGCGCGCACGAACTATGCCACGGCATTCGCCATCACGACTTTTGCGCACCTGCCTATCGGCCTGAAGGAACTCATTGCGATTCCCGTTACACTTCTCAAGGACCCCACGGCGATCGATCCAGAGAATTTTCTTGCTTCCAACCCGGCCGCGATACTAGGGAACGATTTGCCTGCATGGCAGATGGTCCCACTGGCTTTTCTGGACGTCTTCGGGATTTGGGCGCTCGTGCTAATGGCCGTAGGCTTCTCTGCCGCTGATCCGAAGAAGTTGCCGTTCGGCAAGTCGCTCGGGATAGTTTTCAGTGTGTGGTTTGCTTTCATGCTGTTCTTCACGATGTTGGCCTGGGTTTTCTCGTGATACGCTGCTGTAATTGTGTTTTCTTTCGAAGTTTCTAAGACCGACCCGACCGGCGCCCGCCGTGGCCGCTTAACTACACCGCATGGCACCGTCGAAACTCCGTTCTTCATGCCTGTGGGCACCCAGGCCTCCGTCAAAGCGCTCACCCAGGAAGCCCTCGAAGAACTCGGCGCGGAAATCATCCTCGCCAATACCTATCATCTTTATCTGCGTCCTGGCCACGAACTCGTGCGCAAGCTCGGCGGCTTACATCAATTCATGTCCTGGCCGCGCGCCATCCTTACCGATTCCGGCGGCTACCAGGTCTTCAGTCTCTCCGCGCTTCGAAAAATGACCGACGAAGGCGTGCGCTTTCGCTCGCATCTCGACGGTTCGGAGCATCTCCTCACCCCGGAAAAAGCCGTGGAGATTCAGCTCACCCTCGGCTCGGATATCGCCATGGTCCTCGACGAATGCATCGAAACCCCCGCGCCTCGCGACCACGCCGAAACCGCCGTCGCGCGAACCACTGCGTGGGCCAGGCGCGCTCGCAACTATTTTCGGGAATGCGCGCAGCGCAACGGCGACCTGCCGCAATGGCAATTCGGAATTGTTCAAGGCGCAACTTTTCCCGACTTGCGCCGCGAAAGCGCCCGCCAGCTTCTCGACCTCGATTTTCCCGGCTATGCGGTCGGCGGCCTCGCCGTCGGCGAGCCGCACGAGACGACCTGCGAAATGACCGCCGAAGTCACCGCACTCCTCCCCAAAGACCGTCCCCGCTATCTCATGGGCGTCGGCCGCCCCGAACAAATCGCCGACTACGTCGCGAGGGGCATCGACATGATGGACTGCGTCCTCCCCACGCGTGCCGCGCGCCACGCCTGCCTCTACACCAGCGAAGGCCGCGTGCTCATCAAGAACGCGCGCTATGCGCAGGACCATCGGCCCATCGATCCGAATTGCACCTGCAGCGTCTGCCGCCGCTACACACGCGCCTATCTACGTCATCTTTTTGCTGCCGGAGAACTCACCGCCGCGATCCTCGCCACCCACCACAATGTCCACTTTTACCTTGACATAATGCGTCAAATCCGCGAGGCTATCGAGTTTGGGAACCTAGCGAATTTTTCATCTGAGATGCACGCGCGCTATGCTGTAGGTCCGGCCTGAGAGCCGGTTCGAGGCGTTGCGCGGGCCGTCCGCGGGGCACCAAGAGAAGAGCATGAGTTGAAGTCGGCGAGCAGGTAGCTCGCCTGCGCTTACTTGTTCCTATCTTCTCTAGGTCTGAAGGCGGGGAAACCAAGCAGTAAGTCGAATGATTTGGGATCGAAAACTACAACAGGGAACTGGATAGATGATGATGGCAGCAATGATTTTTCAAGCTTCGGGTGGCGGTTTCGGCGGTTTTCTGATTCCGCTGGGCCTCATGTTCGCCATCATGTATTTCCTGGTGATCATGCCCCAGCAGCGCCAGCGCAAGAAGATGCAGGCGATGCTCGCCGAGCTGAAGGCCGGCGACAAGATCATCACCAGCGGCGGCATCTACGGCACGATCAACGGTATCGATGGCGATTCCGTCATTTTGAAAATCTCCAGCGAACCGCAAGTTAAAATCCGCATTGCGCGTGCGGCGATTGCTCAGGTGGAGGCATCGGAAGATGCAAAATAAGCCCATCTCTCGCCCCGCTACGCGACTTACTTTCTGACCATGAAATCCAATCTGAAGTGGAGAGCGCTGTCCGTCCTTTTAATCATTCTGTTCTGTGTCTATTACCTTGTCGGCTTGCCGGATTTTCCCAAATCGTTCGCGCAGATGAAGGACAATTTCGGCCATCAGATTAAGCTCGGCCTCGACCTGCAAGGCGGCACGCATCTGATTCTCCAGGTGCAGGTGCAGGAAGCTATTGCCCAGGAAACGGACCAAACGGTCGACCGTCTGACCAACGAGCTTCGCGCCAAGAATATTCACTACGACGAAGTACGCCGCGCCGACGATACCCACATCCTCGTGCGCAACATTGATCCCGCGCAACTCTCGCAATTCCGCGATTTGGTCAGCGCGCAGTACGCCAACGTCTGGGATCTCACGCCCACTGCCGGCGACCCCTCCGGATACACACTGACTCTGCGCGCGGCGGCCATCGCGCAGATTAAAGACTCGACCATGACCCAGTCGCTCGAAACCATCGAGCGCCGCATCAACGCCCTCGGCCTCACCGAGCCGACTATCCAGCGTCGTGGCGGCCGCAATGACAACGAAATCCTCGTGCAGTTACCCGGCGAAGGCGATCCCACGCGCGCCAAAGCCGTCATTCAAGCCGGTGGCCAGTTGGAATTGAGATTGGTCGAAGATGTACGAACTTACTCTTCTGAATCCGAGGCCTTGGCCGCTCATGGCGGGATCTTGCCTCCCGGCACCGAACTCGTCCCTGGCCGCTCCGAAACAAGAAATGCGTCAGGTATCCAGGACACCGGCGTGACCTGGTATGTCCTGAGCCGCGCGCCGGTCGTCACGGGGCGCGACTTGCGCAGCGCGATCGAAACTCGTAACACCAACAATCCCGGCCAATTTCAGGTGAACTTCACCCTGTCGCCGGAAGCCGCCCGGCGTTTCGGTCCGTTCACCGAAACAAATAAGGGCCGTCAAATGGCCATCGTGCTCGAACACCGCGTTTATTCCGCTCCCGTCATCAATGGCCGCATTGACGACTCCGGCCTGATCGAAGGCAATTTCAGCCAGGAATCCGCCCACGATCTTGCTTTGGTTCTGCGCGCCGGCGCGCTTCCCGCATCCATCAAGTATCTCGAAGAGCGCACCGTCGGCCCATCGCTCGGGGCGGACTCCATCCGTCACGGCGTGCAGGCGTCCGTCCTTAGCCTTGTCGTCGTGATGCTCTTCATGCTTTTCTATTACCGTTTCTCCGGCGGAAACGCCGTGCTCGCGTTGATCTTGAACTTGATCATCCTGCTCGCCGTGCTCGCGCTCTTCGGCGCCGTATTGACGCTGCCCGGCATCGCCGGTGTCATCCTTACCATTGGCATGGGCGTGGACTCCAACGTCCTGGTGTTCGAACGCATCCGCGAAGAGTTGCGCAATGGCAAGTCTCCTGGCTCGGCTGTGGACGCTGGCTTTGACAAAGCCTTCGTGACCATTATTGACACCCACGTGACAACCGTCGTCTCCGCGTTCTTCCTGTTCTTGTTCGGAACCGGCCCGATCCGCGGCTTTGCCATCACGTTAACCATTGGTTTGATCGCCAACGTTTTCACCGCGATCTATGTTTCTAAGACGATTTTCCAGTACCACCTGACGAAAATGGATCGCCAGGCGGAATTGAGCATTTAGGATGTACTAGGACTCTTGGTGCGTGCGCTCCACTCCATTCAAAACGAGTGGGGAGTAGGTTCTCCGGCCGGTTTTCTCTACCCTGGGTAGACGGTTTCGCGCTGGGAACATTCCGCAACCTCCTGGAGTCTAAGGAAGGGAAGCAAATAGGCATGATCGAGCTCTTCAAACAGCCCAACATCAACTGGATGGGCAAAGCCAAGTATTTCTATGCCTTGAGCGGCATTCTTCTCCTCGCCGGGTGGACCTCGATTATCGTCAATGGCGGTCTTCGCTACGGGATTGATTTCAAAGGCGGCACCAACGTGGACGTACGATTTGCCCAGCCCCCCAATGTGGACAAGCTCCGCAGCGGACTTGTCGCCCAAGGGTTAGGCAATACCGAAATTCAGAGCATCAGCGATATCGCCAATCCCAGTTCCAACGAAGTGCTGATCTTCGTCGAAGGCAAGACTCAGGATGACAGCGACCTGGATGCCAGCAGAGTGAAAGTGTTGAATGCCCTGAACGCCACTTACGGCGTCGCGAGTTCCAACAAGCCGGACTTCAATGCCGCCACTCCTTCGTCTCTCGCTGCATTCCTCTCCGAAAAGGATCCGCTGTTTCTCTCCGTCAACGCCGGCGACCGTTACCAGCAGCTCGCTAAAAAAATCCTCGACTACCGCGACAAGGTTTCCAGTGGCGTTCTCACCAATTTTGACGATCTTTCGAAAGTCGACGGCGTCACCCCTCCCGTGCTCGCCGCCATCAAGAACAACTACGTGCTTGGCCCCTTCGCCATCCGCAACGTCGAAATCGTCGGTCCAAAAGTTGGCGCCGAGCTCCGCAGCCAGGCAATTCTCGTTACCCTCTATGCTTTAGGCGGTATGCTGGTATATATTGCCTTCCGGTTCGAGTGGGTCTACGGGGCAGCGGCGGTCTTGGCCGTGTTTCACGACGTCTTGATCACGCTGGGGTTTTTCTCGCTGCTGCATTTCGAAATTTCTTTGACGGTCATCGCGGCCCTGCTCACATTAGTCGGATACTCTATGAACGATACGATCGTGATTTTCGACCGCATCCGCGAGAACAGCCGTTTGCTGCGCAAGGAACCGTTCGCCGATCTCGTGAACAAGTCCATTAACCAAACGCTCTCGCGAACTATCCTCACCAGCGGTTTGACTTTCCTCACCGTGCTCGTCCTGTTCCTGATGGGCGGCCAGGTCCTTCGTGCTTTCTCCTTTGCTCTGGTGGTGGGGATTGTGGTAGGAACGTACTCCAGTTTTGGAATCGCTGCACCCCTCGTCGTTGCGTGGAATCATTGGCGCGGCCGTGGTCTTGCAGCAGGCACCGGACCCGCAGCCGGCAACAAAACCAGTGGAAGCGAAAACGTCTCCGGACGTCTTGCTCCCGCCGGTAGGAGGTAGGATCCATGTTTGAAGAAATGGTGGTCTCTAGTCCGAATCCGAAGAAGACCAACAAGCCTTGGACGGTCGTCATCTCGATGTTGTTTCAGGTCGCGTTTCTTTCGATCCTGATTCTTATCCCGCTGATCTACACCGAGGCCCTTCCCAAGACTATGATGGCGACGATGCTCACCGCGCCGCCGCCCCCGCCGCCGCCACCCCCGCCTCCGGCTCCCACCCAAATCGTGCGCGTCAAGCCGCAGGCGCACTTGATGGACGCCGGCAAACTCGTGGCCCCGAAAGTCATTCCCAAGGATGTCAAGATTATTAAGGAAGAGGCCGAGCCGGACATGAGCTCGGTCGGCATGCAAGGTGGCGTCCCCGGCGGAGTCGCCGGTGGTTCCATGGGCGGCGTGCTCGGCGGCGTCATTGGCGGGATGGGTGGAGCACCGCCCCCCCCAAAACCGAAGCTGACCGGCCCGCTGAAGGTCGGCGGCAATGTCCAGGCTGCGCGCATCTTGAACCGTGTCCAGCCCGTTTATCCGCCGCTCGCGCGCCAGACCCGCATATCCGGTACGGTGCGCTTGCACGCCATCATTTCCAAGGATGGCTCGATTCAGCAGCTCGAAGTCCAGTCGGGCCACCCGCTGCTGCAGCAGAACGCGCTGGATGCCGTGCGCCAGTGGCGCTATCAACCGACTCTTCTCAATGGCGAGCCGGTTGAAGTGGACACCACCATTGACGTGATTTTCTCTCTTAACCAGTAGTACGGTCCGGTGTGCCGGTCGTGGGACAGGTGCGCCAGTTCGGGTAGCAAGATCAGCAAACACTCTTGGTGATCTCCCGGCTCTGGTCGGGGGGCGCCACTTGAAAATTAAGGAGCAAACGAATGGTAGCCACCTTGTACGTATTTGCAGTATTTCTGCTGCAAGAGACCCCTACTTTTGACCTCCGCAGCATGTGGGCCTCGATGACTCTCTTGGTAAAAATTGTCGTCCTCATCTTGTTCGTTCTTTCCATCTATTCCTTCGGCGTCATGATCGACCGCGCCCTGATGTACAGCGCGGCGCGCAAACAGTCGCGTGTCTTCGTCCAGCAGGTTGCCGGCGCCCTCAAGGACGGCAAACTCGACGAAGCTATCGCCATTGCCGAGCGCAACAAGAAGAGCCACATCGCGAAAGTGGTCGCCACCGGCCTCTCGGAGTTCCAGTCGGCCTCTCAGCAGGTTTCAGATTCCGACGTCATTGACGCGGCCAAGCGCGGTCTCGAGCGCTCCGTCGCCATCGTACATGCGGAAATGAAGCGCGGCCTCTCCGCCCTTGCCACCATCGGTTCGACGGCCCCGTTCGTCGGCCTTTTCGGAACGGTCGTCGGCATTTTGAACGCGTTTAAGGGCATCGCCGCCAACAAAGCCACTGGTCTCTCCGCCGTGGCCGGCGGTATTTCCGAAGCGCTGGTCACCACCGCCTTCGGTTTGCTCGTCGCCGTCCCCGCCGTCTGGGCTTACAACTATTTCACCAACAAAGTGGAAGCCTTCGACGTCGAGATGGATAACTCCTCGATGGAGCTCATCAACTACTTCATCCTGCGCCGCGGCGCGAAGAAGTAACCGGCCATGGCCTACAAGCCACAAGTCGGCGCGCAAATGGCGTCTCCCAACGTCATTCCCATGGCCGACATTATGCTTGTGCTGTTGATCATCTTCATGGTGGTCACGCCCATGTTGCAGAAGGGCGTTTCCGTGGATTTGGCCAATGTCAACAATCCGCATGACATGAAAGATGCCGACAAAGATGACGCCATCGTCGTCGCCGTCACCCGCGATGGCAAGATCTACCTCGGCAATACTCCGTTGACCAAGGAAGACATCACCAGCCAGGTGAAGGATCGCCTCTCCGCTCGTCTGGACAAGACCGTTTACGTCAAGAGCGATGCGCGCGCCAAGTATGGCGACGTCGTTGCCGTCGTGGACGAGATTCGCTCGGCCGGTGTCGATCAGCTCGGTCTGCTCACCGAGAAGAACCAGAAGGAGAAATCAACTCCTCCTCCGCCCTCGGCGGATTGAGGACCGTATTATTCTGTTGGTTCCGTTCGTTTGCTGATTTTTTACGGCCGCGCCGGATCCCACCCGGCGCGGTTTCGCGGCCTGCTGAATCGCTCTAGCGCAGGCCACTAGGAGACTCGCTATGGGGATGGATGTTGGAGGAGAAAAGGGCGGTGCGATGGCGACGCCCAATGTGGTGCCGCTCATTGATATTCTGCTCGTTCTGATTATCATTTTCATGGTCATTACGCCGCTTACGCCCAAGGGCTTGGACACCCTCGTTCCTCAGCCCTCGCCGAACCAGCAGCAAAACGTCGAGCTCGAGAACAAGACTGTCGTCGTCCAGGTGGAGAAAAACGGCAAGCTCAAGATCAACAATGAAGACACTACCTGGGAAGGTCTCGGCCCCCGCATAGAACAAATCTTCAAGGAGCGCGCCGAGAAAATCGCTTTTGTCAAAGGCGACAACGATGTAATGTTCATGGAAGTCGCGCGCGCCATCGACATCATGCGCGGCGCGGGCATTGACAAAATCGGCTTGATCACTGCAAAACTCGAAGCCGGTCAGTAGATTTTCGCACGTTCACGCTGGCGCGGGCCGGTGTGACGCCTGGTGATGTGAGAGTCCTCCTCGCGGGGCATTTGCTCCTGAACGCTGGCCGCTTTGCGGCTGCGTAAAACGAGGTGACTCATGGGAATGATCGTTGGCGGTAAACGGGGTATCGTCTCGGAAATGAACGTGGTTCCGTTGATCGGTCGAAGAGATTCAGAATGATTACGTAGTTGTTGTTCAGGTTCGTGCAGATGGGACGCTGCGCATCAACCAGGAACCGGTGGCTTGGGATGCTCTCGGCAGCCGGCTCGAGGAAGTTTTCAAGCAGCGCGCGTCGCGCATCGCTTTTATCCGCGGCGACGGCCCGGTCGAATTTGGTGTGGTGGCCAAAGTGATCGACGTCATGCACACCTCGGGGATTGCGTCAGTCGGCCTGCTGACGCCGGATTTGGATAGGGGCCTCTGAACTGTTTCGAATTGCCCTTCGCAGGGTGGACGTGAATATCCTGGCGCTCCCCCGGTATTCTCGGGGTCACGCTCAGCAGGGATGGATGCTTCGATGACTTATGCATCGTCGGTGACAGGTGCCACTTCAGCTCGGCCGGGTTTCTCCCGCATGGCTCGCCGGGCTTCCGCCTTCGCGGCGCTTTTGATTCTTGCCGCGGGTCTCTCCGGCTGCAACAAGCTGAAGGCCCGCGACCTCCTCAATAAGGGTGTCGCTGAGTTCAAGGGCGGACAGTATGACAAGGCCATTGAGTACTTCAAACAGTCCAAAGATCTTGATCCCGGTCTGATGAACGCTCGCCTTTATCTGGCCACCGCTTACGCCAGCCAGTACATTCCCGGCGCGCCCTCCGAGCAGAACATCCGCCTCGGCACGCAAGCCGTAAACGAGTTCAAGGAAGTCCTGGAGCTCGATCCGAATAATTTGAGCGCCATTGACGGTATCGGCTCCATTATTTTCCAGATGGCGGGCACGCCCTACGACCCCAAGAAATTCGAGGAGTCGAAGTCCTACCATAAGAAGCACATCGACCTGAAGCCCAACGATCCCGAGCCCTACTACTGGATCGGCGTCATCGATTGGACGCTTGCCTTCCGTGCCAACGGCGAATTGCGCGCCGAATACAACAAGAACAACATCAAAAAGCAGTTGAAGGACGCCGATCCGCTGCCGCCCGCCCTTCGCGCGGAATACGCCGCGAAATACGGCCCGCTCGTGGATGAAGGCATTGCCGACTTGCAAAAAGCCGTTCAGCTCCGGCCCGATTACGACGACGCCATGGCCTACCTGAACCTCCTCTATCGTCGCAAGGCGGACATGGTGGAGTCTGCCGAAGAGCGCGCCAAGCTGCAAAAAGAAGCCGACGACCTGATCGACAGGGTCAAGGAGATCAAGCAGAAGCGCGCCGAGCAGGTCCAGCCGGGCTCCTGACGAGCCATCGCAAATGGCCTTTAATCAATCGATTTATCTTCAGGGGCGTCCTTCCCGGACGCCCTTTCTTTTATGGCCTAGCCGTTCCTATTCACTCCGAGGTATGAAGGGGGCTGTGCTCATCCCCTCGCCGGTTCACCTGCACCGCCTCCGTCGGGAAAATTCCAACCTTGTCGGAACGTCCCTGACACGACGGCCCACCCCGCCCCACCGTCATTTCGAACGGAGCAAGCCGACGCTTTTTCTTTCCACCTCGCTCCTGCGAGGTGGTCGGCTTGCGAAGAAATCTCTCTTCCTCTTCACTTTGCTCTTACCTCGCCTTGGGCATCTCTCCGAAGCTGGTGGCATCGGGCCGCAACACTTGTCCAGAGCGAAGCATGCTTTGCCGCTAGGACCGGAACTATTCTTCGCCAATCATGGATTCGGCGCAGCCGTCGAGTTGGGCGAGAATTGACGTCTATCGTCGTGTCGATTTCCACCGGCTCCCCGTTCAGAAGGGTCGGATGATACGTCCATTGCCTCACCGCATCGAGGGCTGCCTGCTGAAGCAAAGGATGGCCCGACAGCACCTCTATCTCTCCTACAGTTCCGTCCTTCGCCAGCAGAACACGCAAACGCACAATCCCGGCAATCCCCTTCTTCCGGGCTTCCTTCGGGTACACGGGCTGCACGCTGTTAATGATTCTTGCCGCTTGAACGTTGCCTCCCACTCGGAGGGGGCCGGACGAAGGGCGCCCCGATGCTACGCCCCCAGGGACTCCCAGTCCCATTCCCACGCAATCCAGTTGCCGGTACGCTCCCTCAACGAGCGTATAGTAGCCCACGGAACGGCCTGTTTTCGTCCCGCTGCTTGCGATCATCCGCAAACTCACTTGATAAAGCGCAGCGCCGTTCTTCACCACTTTCACCAGCGCCTCCTGGCACGGCACGAAGGCGGGGAGATTGGGATCTCCCACTTCTTCCACCAGCCATTCTCCTTGGTCCTTCGCAAGTCCTTCGAACAGTTTCGGAAGCGAGGTTTCCTGCCAGTCGAAACTCTTCTTGTAGGCCGCTGCGATCTTCGCGCCATCCTCCTCCCCAAACGTCGCTCTAAACCACGTTTCGTAATTCGGGATCATCAACCCATGCGCGATCTCCTTCAGTCTCGCCTGGTCGCCTTCGCGTGCCGCGGACGTCGCCGCTTTCATCAGGCTTAGCAATTCCTCCTCCGCCGTCCCGCCCTCGTTCCGGGCGCGCGGCATCGCCGCTCCCACAATCGGCAGCACGCAAAACGCCGCCATTGCGAATCCCGTCAATCGCCGTCTCTTGATTTCGCTCATCAGTACCCTCGCAGCTTCCATTTCCCAGTGCAGATGTTTTTCTTTGCAGGCCCTTATCCCTCAACCGAGGACGGTTCACCCTCGCTTCCCCATTTATGCCCGCATGCCCGGCATTTCCCGCCCTTGCGGTTGACGGGAATAGGAAGATTCAGGAAAAGGCCTGCATAGGCAATTTGCTTGTTCAGTTCATCAAAGGAAACATCCATCGACCCGCATTGGGGACACGGCGGCTCTGCGTACTCTCCCACTCATTCCACATCGAATTTCTCCGAAATATTCTCTTCCAGCAGTTTCGTCGCCGTCTCCGCGTCTTCCTCGCGAACCATCAGCTTGATTCCACCGACTAAGTTCGAGTAGAACCAATCCAACCGCACTAGATTTTCATCGCCCAAAAAGCACTCGATCCCTGCCGAATCCAGCATGCTCTTGGCGATCATCGCTTCCCCCGAATCTCTGTATCGGCCAACCATGACGGGTCCTGGGGCTTCGTTCCCGCTGCGAGGTGTCTCTGAAGCTCCTCTTTCTGCCGGCGGCGCCTGCATCCCCCTGCGCAGCATCTCCGAACGCAGTGCCTCTCTTGCCAGGTCGGTCAGCGAATCCGCGTCTCCCGCAATCTCTTTCAGCTCCCCTTCCTCCAGGCTCGCGTACCATTCTGCCAGCCGCTGCCGCTCTTTTTGTTCATCGCTTTGTCTCACGATGGCCGCATCATACGCCCAACCGCGCAACTCCTCCTACTTCTTCCACGCTGTCACCGCGCCTCCCGCATCGATCTCCTGACCACCCTCCGCATCCGGTGATTCCGTTTCTGCAAAGTCCGAACCCATTAACCCCCTGCCTTTTCAACGCCTTCCCGCTCCATTCGAATGCTAACAAGAAAGTAATTGACACGTAGTGTACTTCCATGCTATTATCCCTCGTGTTTGCTTGCACTGAGCCTCGACTACCTGTCCCGTTCCTGTCGGGAACTGTCCACTCTGGTCTTCGAAGCGCTACTCACCAGCCTCGTCTACTTTTCGCTCGCCCGACCGTTCTCGCTTTCTGCCCTGCGCTTTCTCACCATTTTCGATTTTCGCCTTTCCATTTCCCGGCTCCCCATAACTATTTTGGAATCAACACTTGTGGACTTGCTTGTAAGTGTAGAAAACAAAGGACTTACAGATACCCTAAATCCTTTGGATGCAACACTTACAAAAAACATAGGGGGGAGGGGTGGTTATTGTTAACCAGACACCCGACGAAGGTTGTCTGTTCCGAGTCCGCCACGGCGGAGGAGCGAGGGATCTCTGATACCGGGAAAGGTTACCCTGGGGCAGGAGCAGCGAGTCTGCAGACCTCTTCCACGAGTCACCAGTCACTAGTCAAGAGTCACCTCTCCTGCGCTACACTGGAACGGTGAGGTCGGCCTGAATCATGCCATCCCCGAGCAATCTTCCGCTCCAATTCAACCGCGACCGCGCCGCGCGCCAGCTCGACGCGCGCCTCGAAGAACTGCTCGAAAAGCTGCGCATCAACCGTCCCTCGGAAGATCCCTGGATGGTACGGCGCGCCTACGAGATTGCCGCTGAGCGCCACCATGACCAGTTCCGCAGCTCCGGCGATCCCTACCTTACTCATCTCCTGGAAGTGGCGCACATCCTCGCGGACATGCGCCTGGACGCCACCACTCTGACCGCCGCGCTTCTCCACGACGCCATCGAAGACACGGAATATCCTGTCGCTCGCATCGAAGAGCGCTTTGGTGCCGATGTGGCCCACCTTGTCGAAGGCGTCACAAAAATCAGCCGCCTCAACATGTTGGCCCCGGAGACGCGCCAGGCGGAAAACGTTCGCAAGATGCTGCTAGCCATGGTGAACGACGTGCGCGTCGTCTTGGTCAAGCTGGCGGACCGCCTGCACAACATGCGCACGCTCGAGTACCTCGAACCGGAGAAGCAGCAGCGTATCTCGCGCGAGACGCTGGACCTCTACGCGCCGATTGCTCACCGGCTGGGAATGGGTGTCGTCCGCGGCGAACTCGAGGATCTCGCGTTCCGCTATCTCGAGCCCGAATCCTTTCTCGCGCTGCAAAAGGAAGTCAGCGATAAGGCGCCCCTGCACAAGAAATTCCTCGAAGAAGTGCAGACCACCATCCAGACGAAGCTGGTCGAAAATGGCATCCCCGCGGAACTCGAAGCGCGCGTGAAAAGCCTGTACTCGCTCCACCGCAAAATGCTCCGCCAGGAAACCGGCCTCGAACAGGTTTACGACTTGCTCGCCGTCCGCGTTATCACCGATTCGGAGCGCAATTGCTACGCGGCGCTCGGCGTGGTCCATCACATCTGGCGCCCCGTGCCCGGCCGCTTCAAAGACTACATCGCGATGGTTCGGCCCAATTTGTACCAGTCGCTGCATACCACGGTCTTGCATAGCGGGCAGTCTTTTGAAGTGCAAATTCGCACCCAGGATATGCACCGCATCGCGGAAGAGGGCGTGGCCGCGCACTGGAAATACAAGAGCGGCAAGCCCGGCTCGGAAGACGACGACAAGCGCATCGCCTGGATGCGGCAACTGATTGAATGGTCCCAGGAACTTCAGGAGCCCGGAGAATTCCTTTCCACGCTCAAGGTCGATCTCGCGCCCGTCGAGGTCTATGCCTTCACGCCAAAAGGCCGCGTCCTCGAGCTTGTGCGCGGCGCTACGCCCGTGGATTTTGCTTACTTGGTGCATACCGAAGTGGGGCAACAGTGCGTGGGCGCGAAAGTGAACGGGCAGATGGTTTCGCTGCGCCACGAGATCACCAGCGGCGACGTCGTCGAGATTCTCACCCAAAAAGGTCATCACCCGAGCCGCGATTGGCTGAGCTTCGTCAAGTCCTCGCATGCGAAGAGCAAAATTCGCCACTGGATCAATGAGCAGGAACGCGAAGAAGCCAAGGAAATGGGGAAGAAGCTGCTCGAAACTGAAGCGCGGCACTTCGGACGCAGCTTGAAGAAAATACCGGAAGCGGATCTGCTTAAATTTGCTTCGGACCACGGGCTATCGAAGATCGAAGACCTGTACGCGTCGGTGGGGTTCGGGAAATTCTCGGCCCGCCAGATTTTGGCGCGCGTGCTCGGCGAAAACGCGAAGGAAGAAGAGCCCGAGACTGCGGATTCGACGCCCACAATCGTCAAGACCGTCAAACGCATACTGGGCTTCGGCGAGGCCCCGCTCATCGTTAAGGGCTACGACGACCTGCTGGTCTACCGTGCGAAGTGCTGCAACCCCATTCCCGGTGATGAAATTGTCGGCTACATCACGCGTGGCCGTGGCGTCGCCGTGCACACCAGGCTGTGTCCCAACGTGCAGAATTTGATGTATCAGACCGAGCGGCGCATTGCCGTCGAGTGGGGCGGCGGAGGTTCCGCGACCTTCTCCGTGCAGCTTTCCATTCGCGCCAAGGATCGCGCCGGCCTGCTCGCGGAAATCACCGCCGTGATCAGCGGCGCCGGCTCAAACATTCACAACCTGGAAAGCCGCCCCGACCGCAACAACGCGCGCGTTGACGCCAATTTGGAAATTGTGGACAAGCGCCAACTGGAGACGATTGTGGCGAATATTCGAAAGATTTCCGGCGTCTACGGCGTGGAACGCGTGTATCAAGCCAGCGGATAGATTTTTTGTGCGCGTCCCGACGCATAGCGGTTCGCACCTGTCCTTTCGCCGGGTATCACCTGCAGCACATGGCGCAGCCCTTCCGCTTGCGGCCGCTAGAATGAAAGTATGCGCTACAAACTTTTTCTTCTCGGCGTTCTTGCTCTTCTGCGAGTAGGCGGATGCGATAAGCATCTGCTCACCGACTATCGTCCGCTCGATAAGGCGGGGATGTGGTCCAGCAACGTCGAAGAGCTGAAAAAGCTGAACACCTCGGATGCGGAAGTCGCGCAACTCGTAAAGATGAAGCAAGCCGGGGTCAGCGACGATACCTGCGTGGCGCTGATTAGCAACGCGCACGAGCGCAAGTATTTGTTCACGAGCGCGGATTCGGCGGTCAACCTTTCGCGCGCGGGCTATAGCGACGCTGTGATTCTGGAGATTGCGAAAAAGGATCAGCTCGACATCATCAGCGGGGATGCGGTCATGCTGCGGTTGATCGGACTTTCCGACGGGGCCGTGGATAAGATTTTGCATCGGCGGCTGGCGGGGCAGCGGACGATGGGGAGTGCGCAAATCAGCCGCTTGAAAAATACCGGGCTGACGGAGAAACAAATTCTCGAGCGCATCAATCTGGGCATGACCGACGCGCAAGCCGACCGGGAAGCCACCGTCCGCGAAGTGACGCGGAATCATTCCGGAACTGGTTTCACGCGGGTGCGCGGGCGCCGGCGCTAATTGTTTCGAATAGATGTTTTGTGCGCCCAGGAAAAATGTGCGCCGCTCCGGCCGGCATTTTTTCTGCGCCTTGGAGAACGATGCGCGACTATGGCCGGTAATTGTTCACTCGCCGCTTTTTCTTCGAACCGTTCCCAATTACAATCAAATTGTTTTGAAACTGCAGCCGCATTCCCGTTTTCTGCTCGCATCGCTTCACACGGCCGCTGCCTTCTGGGTTGCGTCGTGTGTTGCGCCGCTGGGGCCCGGCTACGCGATTGAGAAGCAGCAAATCCACGTGCAGTTTGTTCCCGTGCCGTCGCCACGCATTCGAATCGAAGCGGACTATCGACTGAAGAACACCGGCAACCAGCCATTGAGCGATCTCGAGATTCGATTGCCAGTGCGGCGGCGATTTCACTATGACGAACCTCATGCGACTTGGGACGGCGCAGCCTTAGCGATTGCAATTTCTGCGGACAATCCCAGGAACTCTCTCGCCAGTTTTTCGCAGGCGTGGGCGGTTTCGGCGCGCCGCACGCTCCATGTTTCTTACGAATTTGCACTGGCTGAGCCGGGCGAGACGGCTTTGGGTTTTGCGGAGGACGCGTTTTTCTTGCCCGCACAAGGCTGGAGTCCGGAATTGTTGCCGGCCCGGGGAAGCTTTGCCACCGGCGGAGTGCCGCCGAAGAAATGGGAATTGAGCGCTCGTGTCCCGGAAGGTTTCCTGATTCATATAAGCGGCTCGCAAGCGAAGACTTCACGCAAGGGCGGAGAAACGATGGTCCGGGCAACACAGGGAGAAAAAGATCAGCATCCCTTCCTGATTGCAGGGCGGTTCACCTCCGCGGAGATCGGCGCGGGAAAAGAGAAAGTTTTCTTGTGGACACGGAAGCCGCAAAACGTTGCGAGCCTCCGCCCGGTGAGCGATGCGCTCGTGCGAACCATACAGGTGTACGACTCTGAATTTGAGGACCGCAGCAAGGAATCTTTCCCGACGTGGATCGTGGAGTGTCCGGTCGCGGCAGGATGCTTCACGAGTTTGAATGCACCAATGGTAAGGCTCCTGGAGGAAGAGGGCGAGGGGAAAGAGGCGACTTCGGCAGAAATGGTTTCGTTGGACACTCTGGTTGTGGATCTCAGCGGCGGTACGCCGAAACTCGCGGCTGCTGTGGCGCCGTCGCTGGCATCGAGCTGGCTGGGCTACGCGCAGAACCCTGGATTTTACGGACAGGAGCCGCCTCTTTCCGCCTTTCCGGCCTTTGCAGCATCCATCGGAAGAGAGGCAGCGGAAGGCGCGGACTCACGCTCGGAAACGATTCGCCACGTCCTCCGCCTGATTCCGGAAAAAACCGCGCCGCATCATCCGGAAGATCGGACCGTTCTCCGGGCGAAAAGTTTTCTTTTTTTCTATGCATTGCAAGATCGTTATGGGCGCGAAGTGTTTCGCAGGGCAGTGCGCCACATGCTGTATGCTCGCAGGGAGCGCGGCCTGGAATTGAGCGACCTGATCGCCGCTTTCGGACAAGAAACGAACCAAAATGTCGCCGAGTTCGTGCGTTTGTGGATGAAGCGCCCGGGCGTGCCCGACGAATTTCGCGCCCGATACGGCGAAACCGCCGCGACGGCCCAACCTTCCAAGGAGACCACACCATGAGAGATGTCGTATTGACCGACCGGGGACCGAAACCCATCGGACCTTACTCGCAGGCCATCCGGGCGAATGGGCTTTTGTTTGTCTCGGGACAAGTGGCGCTGGATCCGAAAACGGGGGAGATGACGGAGGCCGATATCCGCAAGCAAACGGAGCGGGTTCTGGAAAATGTGCGGGGCATCGTGGAGGCCGCGGGATCGAAGATGAACCACATCGTCAAAACGACGGTTTTCTTGAAGGACATAAACGATTTCGGAACGATGAATGAAGTGTATGCCGGCTATTTCACGCTGGCGCCGCCCGCGCGCTCAACGGTGCAGGTCTCGCGCCTTCCGATGGACGCGCTGGTTGAAATTGAAGTCATCGCCATTCTGTAGGAGTGGAGCTGACTGCTGTACCTGCGCAAAGCGCAGATTTCTGATTGAATGAACAAAACCGCAAGGATTGATTGCCATCAAGCGGGTCAAAAGAAGTTTGTATAGATCTAAAATCGGCTTAAGGGCGGTCCTCGCTTTCGAGGGCTTCGTGAACGGCCCACACGGTGACGAGCGTTGTGACGCCGATGGCGTACCAGATGAACTTGCTTTTCGCGGCTTTGATCGGCGGGCCGCCGGAATTCCTGCCGCCTGCGCCGCGCGGCCCCTGAGGGGCAGATGCAGTGGCCGGCGAATCCAGAACGATGCGATAGGCAGCACCCTCTGCAATTACGCGCACATCATCCTCGACGGTGACGGTGAGCGAGCCACGCGTGCTCTTCACCACGAGTTCCTTGGGGCCCAAGACGGTAACTTGTCCGATGGTCGGCTGGTCCGTATTGGGACGAATTAAGGCCGAGGCCACACGCAGCGCAAAAGCCTTGGAATTGGCGGTGGAAAAAGTGGCGGAGCCCCGGGTGAGAATCGCGGCAGGCGTGGCTTCATCCGTCGCAAGCGTGGCGCTGCTTGCGCCGGAAAGAAGCAGACGCGCGGCGCCGGCGCGGACTTGAATACTGCCGGACTGCTCGGTGCTCAACCGATCGCCGCCGAAAACGGTAGCGCCGGCGGATGCAGGCGCTGCGCCCATGTGTGCGCGATCCGCATAAACAATCGTGCCAAGCGAAGATGAGGGAGCGCCCCAGACAGGCGTAATAAGAAGAGAACTAGATACCAATGCAGCGAGAGCTTCGCGCAAGCGCGACATTACGTCTCCAAGAGGGCAGTGAAAGAATACTGTCTAAGTTTTGCGCCGTCAATCAGTAAACACTTCTGTTGCCGAAAGGGTGCTGTCCTTGCTGTGGAGGGGCGGTTTGTGGAGGGACGGTGCTGGCCGACATCGTATTCCGCTGTTACAATGCAATCCAACACATGGCTGACTGGAAACAGATTACCGCACGCATCCGGCGCGCGCGCACCAGCAAGGATCCCGCGGGACAACTTTCGAATCTCTATGAAAAGACGCGGGACGCCATGGTGGCGTTCGAACTGGCGAAGTATTTCGAAACCTCCGGACAGAACGCCGATGCGGCGAAATGGTATTCCGCTGCCGCGGAACGCTTCCGGCGAGCCGATTGGAAGACGAAGGCGCAAGAGGCGGCTGTCCGGCTGGGCGGCGTACCCGGAGAGATTCCATTGGAAACAGCCACGCCGAGCGGCGGTGACTTTGCTTTGACGTCACCTCCGGTCACGACACCTGAACCATCTCTGCCATTCGAACAGGATGCAGCCGCGCTCGAATCCATGGTGGCCGTCAGCAGCGAGGTCCAGCAAGCCACCGACACTGCCGCGAACGCGCCTTCTGCAGCCGATGCGGCCGGAAAGCGCCGTCGCCGGGGCCGTCGCGGCGGGCGCAACCGCCGCAAGGGTGGCGTAGGGAGAGAAACTGCGGCTGCGCCCGCTCCGCGTTCTTCGGAAGCTCCCGCGCCGCGTCGTGGACTGCCAGCTGCGGTGTTCAATGAACCGGCCGAGCCCACGCCTCCCAGAGTGACTCACAGCCGGGCGATGCCCAGCTTGCCGATCGAGTCGGTGGGAGATCCCGGTGGACCCAGCGTCAAAGGGCGCTATGGCGATCCGGGGCTTTCGTCGCGAATTTCGTTGCTGGAGATGCAGTTCCGCCGGTTGCTTACGTGTCCGCCGGTGAAACTCAATGAAGCAGATACCGCACCGGTGGGGCCAGGAGTATTTGTCCTGACCGATTCAGACTTGACAAGCTACTACTACGTCGAAGCATGCCAGACGCTGCGAATTGCCATCGGGAATCTTTTGCGCGGCGGATCGAGCCGGCGCGGAGTGGATTCCCTCAAGCCGCAGCTTGCCGAACACCTTGGAATCCCGGAATCGCGCGTGCCGAAATATCTGGCGGATCACTGCGTTGTCCGTTGGCTGCAGTTGGATGAAGGAGCATCGCATTTCGCGCACTTCGTCGTGGCGGTGCTGCGTCCTTCTCTGAACGAGTAGCCAAAACCAGGAAACTTACAGGCCATTCGCACTAGGAGTAACCCCTATAAGAGCACTAAAGATGCCCGTTGGCTGACCCGTTTTACCGTTTAACCCCCCAAAATGACCGTTCGAAGTAAGCTACTGGCGTCAAGCCTGGGTAGCCCTCAAACTATAGGTGTCCAAAGACTTATTGGACGTACCGGGTGTTCGTGGTACGGTTTTTGGGCACGCACAAGTGAGCCCGGGGGCAGTCGTTTGAGCTCGGCTCGAACGATTGATTGGGCTCGGTAAAATTCCAGGCCAAGTAGTCGTACTTTTTGAAAGTGGAGGGTAGAGGTTTATGCCGAATCAAGTAGGCACACAAATCGCGAGGACGTTTGATTGGGTACTTTGCAAAGCGGCTGGAATCACCTTTGACACCATCCAGTACTTCAACAAGCGCAATCCGAATCCGTCCGTGACACCAAAGTGGTCGGACAAGCCGCTGCTCAAGTCCTGGGAAAAGACCAAGCCGACGCTGGGCTTCCCGCGGCAGACCGATTCGCTTTGTCCCGCGTGCGTGAAGGAAGCGCGCGAAGCGATTATCGCAGGCAAGAAAGACTGGCGCGACCTGATGCATGAGAAGGTCGGCGAAATCAAGGCGCAGATCATCGAGCGCGATGGCCAAGTGTGGATGGTGAAGGATTGCCCGCTGCACGGCCACTACGAAGATATGATGGCCATCGATTCCAAGTTCCTCAACTGGATCGAAAAGCAGTTTCCCGGCCGCGACATTCCCGCGCACAACGACGAAGACCTTCACAAGCACGGCTCTTCGACCGTTCGCTATGGCCGCGGGTCGGTGCTTACCGTGGATTTGACCAACCGCTGCAACATGATGTGCGATCCGTGCTTCATGGATGCCAACCAGGTTGGCTACGTTCACGAGTTGGGCTGGGAAGAAATTAAGGAAATCCTGGACAACGCCCTGAAAATCAAACCGCGCCGCCAGATGTCCGTGCAATTCAGCGGCGGCGAGCCGACGATGAGCCCGTATTTCTTCGATGCGGTCGCGTACGCGCGCAAGATCGGTTACAACAGCGTGCAGGCCGCGACGAACGGGATCGAGTTCGCCAAGAGCAAAGAGTTCTGCAAGAAGGCCTTCGAAGCGGGCATGCGCTATGCGTACCTGCAGTTCGACGGCATCGGCAACGACGCCAACAGCCACCGCCAGATTGGCAATTTGTTCGACGTGAAGCTGCGCGCCATCGAAAACATGCACGAAGCAGGCATCGAAATCGTGCTGGTGGTGACCATCGTCAACAACGTGAACAACGACCAGGTGGGCACGGTCGTGAAGTTTGCGATGGAGAATCCCAAGAAGATCGCGTTCGTCAGCTTCCAGCCGGTTTCGTTTACCGGCCGCGATGAAGACATTACTCCAGAACGCCGCTTGCGGCAGCGCTACACGCTTTCGCATCTGGCGAAGGATGTCAGCAGCCAGGTGGGCAAGGTCGAGCCGACGCGCGACTGGTTCCCGATTTCGTTCGTCAGCACGTTTGCTGGATTTTCGGACATGGTGAAGGGGCAAGAGTCCACGTGGGGCTCGCTCTCCTGCGGCTGCCACCCGAACTGCGGCGTGGGCACGGCGCTGATGATCAACAAGGAAACGAAGGAATGGGCTCCCGTTCCGCGCTTTCTCGATGCCGTACAGCTCACGAAAGACGTCACCGACATTACCGATGCGGCTCGCGGCAAGAATTTTTCCAACTTCATGATGGCCATGGCCCTCTTGAAGAACTACCACCCGTTCCGCGGCCCGAAGGGGCTGAAGCTGTATGACCTCTTCAAGAAATTTGACAAGACCTGGGCGCTGACGAAGGGCGCGGAGAAGAAATACGGCAAGACGTCTCCGGACCGCACGTACGAAGACGCCATGAAGCGCCGTCAGACCGATCCGTGGAACTTCCTGTTCATCGCGGGGATGTGGTTCCAGGATTTGTTCAATTACGATTTCCGCCGCACGGAGATGTGCATTATCCCGTACGCCACGCAGCAGGGCGAAATTTCCTTCTGCGCATACAACACCGGTGTGGGCTGGCGGCAGATTATCGAGAACATGCATAAGAACGCGACCGTGGCCGAGTGGTACAAGAACCACGGCAAGCACGAGATCTACGCCAAGGGCAAGAGCGTCAACCTGCAGAGCTTCGAGCATTCCTTGAAGATTGACGCTGAAGACGCCGCTCGCGTGCGCCACCTGGAGCACGACATTCCGGTGACCGCGGCGGAGGAAGACCGCGCACGCCGCAAGAAGGCCTATGAAGAGCAAGCCAAAGTGCGTGCCATCTATGAAGAGTTGGTGTTGAAGAAGCCTCAACCGACCGTGGTGCAGATTGGCACCGTCAGCGATATCGCCAAGGCGGTTCCGGCGAATTTCGCCAACGCGGGCAAGCCGTTGACCATCGCTCCGGGGAATGGCAATGGCCATTCGAACGGCAACAGCATTACGGCCAAGACCGACGAGAAGGCTGCAGAAGCCGTCGCCGGCGACTAACCGTCTTGTCCAAGTCTCCAGATTTGCAACTGGCTCCGGCTTTGGCCGGAGCCAGTTTGTTTAGAGGACTAAGTAATGCTCTTCGTTGCAATCTTCATGAGCCTTCCGGCCATTTGCCTGATCTACGGTTGGCGAGTGCGGGATCAACTTGACGCTGGGTCTATTGAGGGTGGTTGGCGGGCAAAACTTCTAACGCTGGGGCTCTGCCTCGCAACCCTGAGTCTCGTCGTAACTTCCGGATTCCTGTTTCAGGGCTTCCATTCTAATGGGCAGTCTTTTGCGGGCCCCCGCCGCGACACTGGGTGATCCTGAATTGGCTAAGCGCACTAGCTTGGACTCTTGCTCTCTTAGCCGCCGCGCTGGGTAAAGGGAGGTTGAGACGTCCCCTTTTCCTCTGGTGCGTTTGCATGCCACTGGCGGCATGGATAGTTATTGAGTTGGGTTACAGATACTGAACGGACTGACGTTATAATTCTCCTATGCCTATTTACGAATACATTTGTGAGGATTGCCAGACGCACTTTGAAAAGATCGTTTTGAACAAGACGCAGGAGATTGCCTGCCCGAAGTGCGCGGGGAAGAAGAACGCGATTCAGCTTTCGGTGTTCAGCTCGGCGAATGGCTCCGGTAACGGCGCGTCTGCGAAGCCATCCGGAGGATTCAGTGGTGGCGGCGGTTGCTGTGGCGGCGGTTGCGGCTGCAACTGAACACTCGATCACAAGATTCCATCCCATGGTGCCAGGCTCTTCCTCTCTCCTGCTCTTTGTCAGCGCAGCTGTGGTGCTGCTGGTGATACCCGGGCCCGCCGTGCTTTACGTCACGAGCCGCAGCATCGGCCAGGGACGCAGCGCGGGATTCGTCTCCGCCCTGGGAATCGGCGCCGGCACGCTGGTTCACGCAGTTGCAGCGGCGGCCGGCTTGTCGGCGCTGCTGATGTCCTCGGCGGTTGCGTTCAGCGCCGTCAAGTATCTGGGCGCGGCGTACTTGATCTACCTGGGTATACAAAAGTTGCGCCGCGAGGAATCTCTTGAGCTTTCGCAAGACGCTCCGCGCACCAAACTGAGCCGCATTTTCGGGCAAGGCATCATCGTCAACATCCTGAATCCGAAGACGGCGCTGTTTTTCTTCGCTTTCCTCCCGCAATTTGTGGACGCATCTCGCGGAAACGTGGCGTTGCAGATTCTTTTTCTGGGCACGCTCTTTGCCGCGATGGGCATCACGAGCGACAGTCTTTGGGCATTATTCGCGGGGAGTGTCGCGCTTCGTCTAAATCGAAATAGCCATTGGAATCGCACGCAGCGCTACGTTTCCGGAGGAATGTTGATTTCGCTGGGCGTCGCCACGGCGCTAGCGGGCACCGGCGGAAAAAAGTAGCCAGCCAGCGCCAATCGCTCGCTCGGGCGCCTACTGCGGGCGCGAATAATTCGCGATGTTTGGAGGAATCGGGTTCTTCGCGTTGCCGCGCGGATCGGGGATGGGTGTTTGTGCCGTCCACTTCATGGGAATGACTCCGGTCCATCCGGGCGCAGAATATTCCTTGTCGTCGTCCACGGCGAAGCCGGTGCGGACTTTGGCCGAAGCTTCGACGAGGGGCACGGCGAGGACCATCGTGCCCTTCAACTCCTGCTCGCTCGGGGGCCGGACGGTGGCCCAGCGGCCGCGAATCACGTATTCGACAAAATCGCGCATCGCCGCGCGCTTGGCGGCTTCGCCCTCAACCGGTTCCGCCTTGCCCATTACGACGACGGAGCGATAGTTCACGGAATGGCCTGTGGCGGTGGGGGCACATACGATGCCGTCGAGCAGCGTAACACTGAGACAAAACGGTGCTCCGCTACCGAGCGTTTTCATCAAGCGGCTCGCGACCGAGCCATGAAGAAATAATTTATCGCCAACGCGCACGTAATTTGTCGGGACCACGAACGGCATGCCATCGGCGATGAAGCCGACGTGGCAAACAAAGGCTTCATCGAGAATGCGATAGATGAGTTCGCGGTCGTAGCTGCCACGATCCGGCTTGCGGCGGACTCGTGTTCTTTCCGTGGGAGTGAAGTTGCTCATGCAGGCAGACTAGCTGGGACAAGTCCTGTGCGGCAAGTGCCAATCTGGCAGGCAGGCATTCCTGCCTTTCGTCTTAGGCTGATTCTCACTTTTGAAAAATAGACAAACAGGAATGTCTGTCCTACCTGGCGCGCCTCCAAATCGTGGTGGAATTGACCTTCAATGGGAATCGTGTAGGCTGTGGGACGCTGCGCGGTGACTCCAGCGAACCGATCGAGGCGTTTCATGGCTCCGGCAAGGCCGACTATTACCCGCGAAACCTTTCAATTTTTCAAGGATCTGGGCCGCCACAACCACAAAGAGTGGATGGACGCGAACCGCGAGCGCTATCAGGCCGCCGTGGTACAGCCCTTCCGCCGTTTGCTGGAAGAAATGACGCCTGCGGTGCTCGCGCTTGATTCGCGCTTTGACACGTCTGGGCGCACCGGGCCGAACTTTTCCCGCATCAACCGCGATATTCGCTTCGCGAAGGACAAGACGCTCTACAAAACGCAAATGTACTTGAAGTTTTCCGTTCCCGCGCCGGGTAAGCGCGAAACCGGCCAGCTCTACGTCGGAATTTCAAAAGATACAGTGACCGCCGGCTTTCGAATCTATTCCGGAGGGAAACGCAAAGAGTCCACACTTGCACTGATCGCGGAACCTCGCGCGATCGCTCATCCACGATGGCCACTGAAGCAGAAGAAGCGCCTCGGCCGCCGCTACGAAAGCTACTGGTACACCACCGTGAAGGGCGAATGGACCGCGCACGAAGGTTGGCCGGCTTCACCGGAAGATTGGAAGAAGATTCTCGCGTGGATCGTTCGCCGCAAATTCGTGCCCGCTGCCGCCAGCCGCGCCTCTTTTCCGCGCGATGCCACCAAAGTATTTCGCGATCTTTATCCGCTCCTGCGCTTCACTTCGTTACCGGAGTGAAAGCTAGCTCGCGGCCCAGAGGCGCAGGGCGAGCAGGTGCCACGACAAGAGAAAACCGGTGAGCACGCAGCAAGCGGAAGAAACGAGCAGGGAATGAATTCGAACGGCGCGATGGATTTCTTCCTTGGGAACGCGCAAGACAAGCACGAGGCTAACGATCGACAACAACGGAAAGAAAAATGTCCCGAGAAAGATTCCTACGGTCCAAAGATTGAAGCTGCCGACTTGCGAGCCGTCCAGTCGCGTGAAGCAGAGTGGTATGACGAGAAAGGCCAGCGTTGCGAACAGGGGGACTGCGCGAACCCGCAGGTGACGCACTTCCTTCATGGCCCCAATGAGCTTCCGGAAGAGCCAGATCAGCGCGAAGGGTAGAGTTGTCAGCATCAGAAATAAACAGAGCGTGAGAATGGCGATTCGAAGGAACGGCATCACGAGATAACCCCGCTCGCTGTAAGGAATTCCGTCCAGCCCGCGGCCGGCCACCGCCATTTTGCCGGAGTCCGTCGGAAAAAAGATCGTCGTAGCTTCGGGCTCCTTCTCACCGCGAAATAGATTCGTGCCCACGCTGAGGAGCGGCTCGGGCTGGCCAAACAATCCAGAGCGCGTCAATTTGCCGTTGATGACGCGGATGCGCGTGCCGCCAGCCAAGTCGTCCAGGAACGCCAGCAGCTGGCTTCGCGGCGCGCGCGAAGCGTAATATCCGGCATATTTCTGCAGCTCCCTCGGAGCAAGATTGATTGCTGGCTGCTGCGGCTTGGGAAAATCTTTCGAAAGGAAATCGATCGCCAGGCGATTCAGCCCCTCAACCGCGCGGCCCGAATTCGTGCTGTTCAGTAGCACGACGTAGCCCCAATTGTGCTCCGGCATGTAGCGATAAGAGGAGACGAATCCGTCGATCCCGCCATCGTGGCCATGCGTGACGACTCCTCCTTGAACGCTCGAGTAATTCGCCAGGCCGTAACCGAGCCGAAGCCCGTTTTTCGCAGCCAGAGTCGTTTCGGGCACTTCCATCCTCAAGATCGATTCCGTCTTCACCAACTGCATTTCCTCAGCTTTCCCACGCCGCAAAAGGAATTGCACCAGCTTCGCCAATTCGCCCGGCGAAGCTTTTAGATCACCGGCAGGCCGCAGGTAGATGAATGGATATCCGACAGCTCTTGGCGGATTGTTTTCATAACCGGTCGCCAGCAGTAGTTTATTTGCGTCGGTGAACGGAAAATCAGCTTTTTCCATGCCCAGGGGGCGCAGAAATGTTTCGCGGATGTATAAATCGAAGGGCTGTCCCGACACTTTTTCGATTAAGTAGCCTGCGATGGCGTTTCCCGGATTCGAATACGACATGCGCGTGCCGGGAGGCCAGCGCGTGACCTGCGGTTTCTGGAATCGCTTGAACACATCCAGCAACGGAAAGTCATATCGATCCTTTCGGTTGTAGACTTCGCCGGGCTCCATATCGTCGAAGCCGGCGGTGTGTTCCAGCAGGTTTACAATGCGAACCGGCTGGGTGGTTTCCCACCTGTTCTTCACGGGAATTTCCGGCGCGACGTCCTGCAGCCGGGCATACAGATTGATTTTTCCTTCTTCCTGCAATTTCAGCAGTGCCAGCGCGACAAACGTTTTGCTGATCGAACCGACCCGAAATTCCGTGTCGCAGCTCATTTCGCGGCCCGTGGCGAGATCCGCCTTGCCGATTCCGCCACACCAGAGAAGTTGCCCGTTCGCCACCAACGCCACCCCCGCTCCGGGTACGTGCTCCTTATCGAGGACGTCCTTCATTGCCTTTTGCAATTCCTCAACGGTCTTCGGATGCGGAAGATCTTCTTTCTTTTGCTGTGCCTCGCTCTGGGAGGGCGCCAAGGCCAACGCGGCAGCGAGAAGTAGTGGAATAGCGGCGGACCGGCCAGCACGGCACATTTCGGCGCTCCTGGAAATTGGCTTCTTTCGTGGGCCGCATTCTAACCGTGATTTTACGTGTTGCAATAAGAATCGCAGGGTCGTACGCACCGCGAGCAGCGCGCTGAACCGATTGACGCTGCCCGCGCTCTCGCATACGATGCCGCACGTCGCCAATTTTCGTTTCTTGCAAATACTAGAGGGAGAACTGCCGCCCATGAAGTGTTCGCATCGCTTTCTGAGTTTCGCCGCATCGCTTTTCTTTGGTGCAAGTTTCTGTTTTGCGCAGCAGCCTCCGCCGGAGAAGCCTGCGGAAAAGCCAAAGGACGAAAAGAAGCCGGCCGTTCCCGAAGAAAAAATTGTTCAGACCAAGCATTCGTTGAAAATTGGCGGGCAGGAGATCAAGTACACCGCGACGGCCGGAACCATTCTGCTGAAGCTCGAAGACGGAACGCCCAAAGCCAGCATCTTCTACATGGCTTATACGAAGGATGATGTCGGCGATGCAAGCCAGCGCCCAATTACATTCAGCTTTAATGGCGGGCCGGGTTCTGCCTCCGTTTGGCTGCACCTTGGCCTGCTTGGTCCACGCCGCGTGCAGATGGGCGACGCCGGTGCGCTGCTTCCCCCGCCGTACAAGCTGATCGACAACGACGCATCGCTCCTCGATATCTCCGATCTCGTATTCATCGATCCTGTTTCGACGGGCTACAGCCGCGCAGTCCCCGGCGAAGCGCCCAAGCAATTCCACGGGATCGAGGAAGATGTGCAGTCCGTGGCCGATTTCATCCGGCTCTACGCCACGCGCAATAAGCGCTGGTCGTCGCCGAAGTTTCTCGCCGGCGAAAGTTATGGCACGACGCGCGCCGCGGGGCTCTCCGGCTATCTCCAGGAGCGGTACGGCATGTATCTCAACGGCATCGTTCTGATTTCTGCGATCCTGAATTTTGAAACGGCGAAATTCGATGCCGGCAACGATTTGCCCTACATTCTCTACTTGCCGACCTACACGGCCATTGCGTGGTATCACAAGAAACTTCCCGCAGACTTGCAGGGCGATCTGCGGAAAGCCGTTGAGGAATCGCGCAAGTTCGCCGTCGGGGAATACGCGGATGCGCTGATGGCCGGCGATGCGCTTCCCGCATCGAGACGCGGTGAGATCATGCAAAAGCTGGCGCGGCTCACCGGGCTTTCGCCCGACTACATCGACCGCACCAACCTGCGCATCGAGATTCAGCGCTTTACGAAAGAGCTCTTGCGCAACGAGCGGCGCACCCTGGGCCGCATTGACGCGCGCTTCCTCGGCATCGATCGCGATGCCGCCGGCGACGAGCCGGAATTCGACCCCAGCATCGCGGCGATCATCGGCCCCTATTCCGGCATGTTGAACGACTACGTTCGCAATGATCTCAAATTCGACAGCGATTTGCCCTACGAAGTTCTCACGGCACGTGTCCGGCCGTGGAATTACGCGCCGTATGAAAATCGCTATGTCAACGTGGCTGAGACTTTGCGCAAGGCCATGACGCAAAATCCGTTTCTGCACGTGTTTGTGGCTAAGGGCTACTACGATCTGGCCACGCCTTTTTTTGCCGCCGACTACACGTTTGATCATCTCGGTCTCGACCCCACGCTGCGCAGCCACCTCGCCGGCGCTTACTACGAAGCGGGCCACATGATGTATGTCCACCCGCCTTCGCTTGCTAAGCTCAAGTCAGACATCGCCCAATTCATCAAATCCAGCGTGCCGGCGGGTCCCGCAAAATGAAGCGCGCCTTCGGCATTGCTACCTGGATTGTCATAGCGCTTCTGGGTGCGGGGGCGCTCGGCTCCATCGCATTGCATCGCGGCGAACCGCTGAATGCCATCTGGTTTGTCATCGCCGCGGTCTGTTGCTATCTCGTCGCCTTCCGCTTGTATTCCGCCTTCGTCGCCGCAAAGGTTCTCGCGCTCGATGACACGCGAGCCACGCCCTGCGAACGTCACGACGACGGCCGCGACTTCGTGCCCACCAACAAGTGGGTTCTTTTTGGGCACCATTTTGCCGCCATCGCGGGTCCCGGTCCGCTGGTTGGCCCCACGCTCGCCGCGCAGTTCGGATACTTGCCGGGCACGCTCTGGCTGATCGCGGGCGCGGCATTTGCGGGCTGCGTGCAGGATTTCGTCATTCTTTTCTGCTCGATCCGGCGGGACGGAAAGTCGCTCGGTCAGATGGCGCGCGAAGAGGTAAGCGAACGCGGCGGCTTCATCGCGCAACTCGCTGTGCTGGCAATCATGACGATTCTCCTCGCCGTCATCGGTCTCGTCGTGGTAAACGCGCTCAAGTCCTCTCCGTGGGCCACGTTCACGCTGGCGATGACTATTCCTATCGCAATCCTGCTTGGTCTGTATCTTCGATTCGTTCGGCCCGGCCGCGTCCTCGAAGCCTCGATCATGGGCGTCGCGCTGGTTCTTTTCGTAGTCGTCGCAGGGCAATGGGTGGCCGATTCTCCTTCCTGGTCCCATGTATTTACGCTGAGCGGCGTGGCGCTCGCCTTCGCCATCATTATTTACGGCTTTGCCGCTTCCGCTTTGCCCGTCTGGTTGCTGCTTGCACCGCGCGATTACCTCAGCGCGTTCATCAAGGCCGGCGCCATTTTTTCACTTGCTGCGGGCATCCTTTTGGTTCGCCCACAAGTCCTCATGCCGCCGCTCACGCACTTTGTCGACGGCACCGGCCCCGTGTTTGCTGGCAAGATCTTTCCTTTTTGCTTTATCACCATCGCCTGCGGCGCCATCAGCGGATTTCATTCGCTGATTTCTTCCGGCACGACGCCGAAAATGATTCTCCGCGAAAGCCACGCGCGCCTGATCGGATATGGCGCCATGCTGTTGGAATCCTTTGTGGGCGTAATGGCCATGGTCGCGGCCTGCGCGATGACGCCAGGGGTCTATTTCGCAATCAACAGCCCGCCCAGCATTGTCGGTGCCACCAGGGACGCGGCTGCCGCAACCATCAGCGGCTGGGGTTACTCCCTGCAACCACAAACCATGACCGACCTTGCTCACGCTGTCGGCGAACTCACGCTATGGAATCGCGCGGGCGGCGCGCCCTCGCTCGCCGTAGGCATGGCGCAAATTTTTTCAAGCACCATCGGCGGCCCGCGCCTCCTCAGCATCTGGTATCACTTCGCCATCATGTTCGAAGCGCTTTTCATTCTTACCGTTCTCGACGCCGGCACGCGCGTCGGCCGCTTCATGGTGCAGGAGCTCGGCGGGCGCGTCTGGAAGCCCTTTGGCCGCACCGGCTGGATGCCGGGCGTCTTGATTTCCAGCGCCATCATCGTCGCGCTCTGGGGCTACTTTCTCTATCAAGGCGTAGTGGATCCGCTCGGCGGCATCAATTCGCTCTGGCCGCTCTTCGGCATTTCGAATCAATTGCTGGCCGCGGTTGCGCTCGTCGTAGCCACCACCATCCTGATGAAAATGGGCCGCCTGCGCTGGATTTGGGTGACGCTGCTGCCCATGGCCTGGCTGGTCGTGATCACCATGACCGCGAGCTACCAGAAAATCTTCCATTCGAATCCTCGTATCGGTTTCCTCGCCAACGCGAACACCTTGGCTGCACAAATTGCCGCCGGAAAAATTCCCGCCGAGAAAATTGCGGAAACGCACCGCCTCATTTTCAACCAACGCCTCGACGCCGCGGTCACCGCCGTGCTCGCCTCCATGATTCTCGTGCTGATAGTGGAGGCGCTCGGGCAGTGGTACTCGATTCTCAGTCGCCGCAAGCAACCAGTACTTCATGAGTCTCCCTACGTTGCAACGAAGTGGGCTGCGAACTTCACCGGCGCTGCACACGGTGACGACTGATGCCGCGCATCCCAAAATCCATTTCACGCTCGCTCCGCCGCTTCTGGCGCGGCCTCCGCGAATGGTGCGGCGATGCCGCCTACGAGAGGTATCTCCGTTCGCCACGCACGCAATCCAGCTCTCGCCCCGCTCTTTCGCCGGAGGAGTTTTACGTCGAACAGCTCAACCGCCGCTATTCCCGCCCCAACCGCTGCTGCTGAAACTCTTTTCTTGTCGCTGCCATCTTCCCGCCATACAATCCGATTCGACTTGAACCCGGCTTTCTCACACCAACGGAGGCAGTGAGCATGGCGATCAATCAGGACAAGCTCCATGAATTTCTCGGCAAGGCCATTGTTGATTTCGGCGCTGTGTTCAGCGCCGCCTTAATCCGCATTGGCGACAAACTCGGTTTGTACAAAGCCCTTGCTTCCGGCGGGCCGCAGACCCCCACGGAACTCGCCCGCAAAACGAATACCACCGAGCGCTACGTCCGGGAATGGCTCTCGAATCAAGCCGCTGGCGGCTACGTGAACTATGACGCGGTGACCGGCAAGTTTCATATGAGCGAGGAACAGACCTTCGCGATGGCCGATGAAAGCAGTCCCGTCTTCCTGCCCGGAGCTTTTCAGTGCGCGCTGGCTGCCACCAAAGCCGAGGAGCAATTGACGGAAAGATTCAAGACCGGAGAAGGCCTGGGTTGGCACGAACATCATCACGAACTTTTTGTAGGCACCGAACGCTTCTTCCGTCCGGGCTACGCCGCCAACCTGATCGCCAGCTGGATTCCTGCTCTGAGCGGTGTTGACGCGAAACTGAAGAGCGGAGCACGCGTCGCCGACGTCGGCTGCGGCCTTGGCGCTTCCACGATTCTCATGGCCAAATCCTATCCAAAGTCCGAATTCATCGGTTTCGACTATCACGGCAAATCCATCGAGACGGCGAAGGAGCGCGCGAAAGATGCCGGCGTCGGCGATCGCATCCGTTTTGAAGTCGCCAAGGCGAAGGAATATCCCGGCAAAGACTATGATTTCGTCACCTTCTTTGATTGCCTCCACGATATGGGAGATCCTGCCGGCGCTTCGGCGCACGTCCGCAGTACCCTGAAAAAAGACGGCACTTGGATGATCGTCGAGCCCTTCGCTGGGGATAAGTTGGAGGAGAACTTGCATCCCATCGGCCGCGCCTTCTACGGTGCCTCAGCGCTTATTTGCACGCCGGCTTCGCTATCCCAGGAAGTCGGCCTGGCGCTCGGCGCTCAAGCAGGGGAGAAACGCCTCCGCGAAGTCGTCACCGCCGGCGGTTTTTCCCAATTTCGCCGCGCCACGCAAACGCCGTTCAATTTGATTTTCGAAGCGCGGCCGTAGGAACTCTTCCTAAACCGGAGAGCTAAAGTCCTATTTCGTTTCGCTGCTGCCGCAGCGGTTGGAAGGAAGCTTGTATCCGCCAATCTTCGGGAGTACACTCGCGCTAATCCCGGCAGGGCCCTGTCAGACATCACTATTTCGGAGGGATAAATGCTACGTACGTCTCGCGTCCTTCTCTTTCCTCTTCTTGCGCTGTCCGCCGGCATCATCTATTTCACGTCCTACGCGCAGGAGAAATCTTCCAAACCTGACTTCGACATGACCGCCAGCTACATCGAAGCCTGCAGTTGCGACATGTTCTGTCCCTGCTACTTCAACACCCGCTCCACGAATCATATGAGCATGGGTGAGCATCATATGGATGAACATTTTTGCCGCGCCAACCTCGTTCTCAAAGTGGACAAGGGCTATTACAAGGACACCAAGCTGGATGGCGCCAAGGTCTGGCTTGCGGCCGACCTAGGCAGCGACTGGAGCACTGGTAAAGATTCCTGGCTGGTGATGAACTTCGATCCCAGCGTCAGTAAGGAGCAGCAGGCCGCATTCGGTGACATACTCCCCCAGCTCTATTCGGCGATTCCCTGGCAGAAAAAGGCCGTGGATACTGCCGCATTTTCCTGGAACGTGGACACGAAGACTGGCGTGGCGCACGCCAAGATGAACAGCGGCAAGGGCGAAGTAATCCTTGAGCGCGTGAAGGGCGATAATTCCAGTCACGAAGTTGTCATGCACAACTTGAAATACTGGAGTGCGCAGTCCAACGACGGTTTCCGCATGTGGAAGAACAAACATGAAGCCTTCGAAGGAGACGGCCACAAGTTCTCCTATGATGGAACGAATGGCTTCCTGATTACCATTCACTTTTCAGGGAATGCCAAGGCCGCTTCGGCGGATTAATCCTTAGCTTGGGCTACAACTCTTCGTCGTCCTCGCCATGGTCTTTCAGCACGGTCGTCTTGTGCGTAATGTGAATGCCGTGATTGCGAATCCCGGCTAGAATGGCCCGGCGCGTTTCCGCGGGCAGCATCTCCGGCGCGAACACACCCGCGAGCTCCCGCGGGAAAAATTTGATGAAGAGTGTCGCCACATGAGCCGTGGCGTAGGCTACTGGCGTCGTGAATAGTCCTTTCCGCCGAATTTGATAAAGCGTGGGAAACAAGCAGTCGCTGCGGATCAGTAGGTACACATCCTCTTTCTTGCCGTGCTTCTTCCCGCGAACCAGCACTGCTGCCGCGAACCGCGCGTTTTGCAGGACTCCCTGACGAATCAGTTTCGCGATTATCCGCGGTGAGGACGTCTGAGGAAATCGCAGTTTTGCCATCCCACGGGATTTCGATAGTTTCCCCTGCTTGTGCCAGCGCCGCAGCCGGTCAAATTCATTCCCGCCGATTTTCACATCGAGTTCGCGCATCGGGATGAAGCGCGGCAGCGTGGCCACTTCATCCTGTGCCGCGAGCACCACGCTTACCGTCCCAATCGGTTCGGGAAAGCGAAACTTCTCGACTTCCGAAAACCGCTTTCCGAGCTGAAATTTTCCGTTTCGGTAGACTTGCGGATGCGAAATCGCTTCGTCAAACGAAACTTCCGGTGACCATTGCGAAATCGGATCATCGCTTTCCGTGCTTTCATACAAGCGGATGTGCACGGCCTCGACCTCGTCAAGCATCTCGGCCGCGCGCTTCACCAGCAGATTGGTCAGCCCCGGCGCTGCTCCGGCATTGATCAGCGCCGCGCGGCTCTTTCCTTCGAATCTCTTTGCGTAACGAAATTGCTCCGCTCGGAACGGATGCCGCGTCAGGTGGGAACTCAGATCCATGTAATGCGCCCGCAGCCTCAGCGCCGCGCGCAACACGATCTCGTTAAAAAGCGATGCCGAAGCATTGACGATGAGGTGGCAGCCCTTTGCGGCCTTTACGATTCCGCGCAAATTCCGCGCGTTCACTTCCGTGACGGCGATGGTGCTTTTCTTGCCCAGGAAGCGCCGCGCGCGTTCCGGGTCGCGGTCGCCGCACCAGACCGTATGTCCTTGCCGCTCCAGCAATTGTGCGAGGAGGGAACCGGTCGCTCCGGCCCCCAAAACGAAGATCCGCATGGCGTGGCAAAAACTCTATCACAGACCAATGGTTTGAATGGGTAGTAGAAGCGTGGGTTAAGTAATGTCCGGGAACCTACACCTTCGTCGCCTGCCGTGGTGCAGGTGGGCCACGGAGGAGGCCTTCGGTGTTCAAGTCTTCATCCAAATCCGGCCAGTGAATGCCGTATCCTCCGCCGGAAATCTTCCAATTGGCAAGCTGTTCTTTCGAAGCATGCAGCAGCCGCGGATACCACGCCAGAGGCACACTTATGGTTCGTCCGTCCCTCAGCGAAACGCAGAGGGAGTCGGCCGTGAAATTCACGCTCGAAACTCGTTCGTCAGGTCTTAGAAAGACTGGCATTTGCCGATTCTACCGAATTGCGATTCGTTTCGCACAGGCATACACTAGTCATCGTAACTCCGACCCCTGCGGCCTACGGGAGAGACATCCCACGGCGACAGGGGCGACGTCCCACGAAGTCTCTGGGACTGAGGGTTTGGGTGGAAACGCCTAAGCCTCCCGCTTGGAAAGGAGCCATCGACGAAAATCTACATTTTTTCGTCTGCGCCCGATTCCAAGCCATGGATCGGGCGGTTTTGTTTTCGAGGCTTCTTGCGCCCCAGACCGGAGGAGCGGCATCAAAGTACTGCGGCAAGCCATGACTCTTCACGACAAATTCGGCCGGCAGATCACCGACCTGCGCATCTCCATCACGGACCGCTGTAATTTCCGCTGCGTCTACTGCCGCTCCGCCGACCCGGAGAACTATCGCGACCACGACGAAATCCTCTCCTGGCCCGAGCTCGACCGCCTCGCCCGCGTCTTCCTGCACCTTGGCATTCGCAAAATTCGCATCACCGGCGGTGAGCCGCTGGTTCGCGATGGGGTCGAAGACTACATCGCCCGTCTCCATGCTCTCGGCGTCGAAGACCTCTCCATGACCACCAACGGCCACCTCCTTGCTGAACGCTGCGATCGGCTCATCGCCGCCGGTCTCCGTCGCATCAACATCAGCCTCGATTCCCTCGACCCTGCCAGATTCGAAAGCATCACGCGTACCAAATCGTTCACCAAGGTCATGGACGGCATCGAAGCCGCTCAAAAATCGCGCCTCGCGCCCGCCAAAGTGAATGCCGTCCTCGTTCGTGGCCTCAACGACGACGAAGTCGAATCCTTCGCGGAATTTGCCCGCGAGCGCGGTGTCATCATGCGCTTCATCGAATTCATGCCCCTCGATGCCGACCGCCACTGGACGCGGGATCTTGTGGTCCCCGCCGCCGAAATTCACGCGCGCATCCACGCGCGCTGGCCCCTGGTGCAAATTCCCCACGAGCGCAGCGAAACCGCGCGCAAATACCGTTTCGCGGACGGTGCCCCTGGCGAAATCGGCCTCATCGCGCCCGTCACGCAACCGTTCTGCGGCCACTGCTCGCGCATCCGTCTTACCGCCGACGGCAAGCTTCGCACCTGTCTTTTCAGCAAGGACGATCACGACTTGCGCTCCATGCTGCGCGAAGGTGCCTCCGACGAGGATCTAATCACCTACATCACCTCCATCGTCATGGAAAAAGAACAAGGCCATCGCATCAATGAGCCCGGTTTTGTCCCCCCGTCGCGCACGATGGTTTTTATCGGAGGCTAGGGAAAGTTTCACCGAAGCGCGAAAAAGTTGAATCTTGCATCGACCCCACGGTGAGTTTGCGTTAGCATCACAGTAGAAGAGACTTTTAGTCTGTTCTCTCTTGGGCGAGCATAGATTCCGCCGAAACGGGACCTCATGGCAGACGAAGACGACGACCAGCACCAGGATGATGCTCCCGAGCCGGAGCAGCGCCTCTTCACTCTTAAGGAAGCGGAACGTGCACGCCAGGAACTCGAGCCCTTCCTGGTCGAAGCCATGAACTGCCGTAAAAAACTTAGCGGCCTGGAGAACGAGTTATCCGCCGTAGCCGCGCGCATCATGATGATGGGTGGCGTGATCGTGCCGTACGATAAGCTGGCGGCTGTCCGCATGGAGCATACGCAACTCGCGGAAACGCTGAAGACCTCGCTCGACCGCATCCTGGAAACCGGCTGCGTCATCAAGGATCTCGAGGTCGGCCTGCTCGATTTTCCGTCGGTCATCGGCAATGAAGAAGTCTATCTTTGCTGGAAACTCGGTGAGGATCGCATCCGTTTTTATCATCGTCAGGACGAAGGATTCGCCGGCCGCAAGCCGCTCGACCCGCGCGACCTCGCCCCCGGCGACACCGTCCAATAGCTTCGCAATCTCAAACTGTGAGCGACTTTGACCGACCATCCTGAAAACCGCCTGAAAGATTCCGCTAGCCCCTACCTGCGCTCCGCTTCGCACCAGCCGATTGACTGGCACGAATGGAACGACGCCGCTTTCGCTCGCGCCAAGGCCGAAGACAAACCCATCCTCCTCGACATCGGTGCTGTCTGGTGCCACTGGTGCCACGTCATCGACCGCGAAAGCTACGAGAATCCCGAAATCGCGAAAATCATCAACGACAATTTCGTGGCCATCAAAGTGGACCGCGACGAGCGTCCCGATGTGGACTCTCGCTACCAATCCGCGATCAGCCTTATCTCTAAACAGGGCGGCTGGCCGCTCACCGGATTTCTTCTTTCGAACGGCAAACCGTTTTTCGGTGGTACGTATTTTCCGCCCGATGATCAAATGGGCCGCCCCGGTTTCCGCCGCGTGCTGCTCGCCGTCGCCGATTCCTACCGCAACAAACGTGCCGAGCTCGAGCGCGCGGCTGATGCCATCTCCGAAGACGTCGCGCATGCGGAAGCCTTCATCCGCGCCAGCGCTGAATTTGATCCCGATGTCGTCGAAGCCCAGATCAATTCCATCACACAACTCTTTGACATAAAAAACGGCGGCTTCGGCCGCGCCCCGAAATTCCCTCACGCCTCCGCCATCGACCTCATTCTCGAGCGCTACCAGCAAACCAAGGAAAAACACCTCCTCGCCATGGCCGAAACCACGCTCGAAAAAATGGCCCGCGGCGGCGTCTACGACCAGCTTGCCGGCGGTTTTCACCGCTATTCCGTCGATGAACGCTGGCTCGTCCCCCACTTCGAGAAAATGTCTTACGACAATTCCGAACTGCTAAGAAATTATCTCCACGTCTGGCAAGCAATGCAGAATCCCTTCCTGCGCGAAACCGCCGAAGGCATCATCGGCTGGGTTAACGACGTCCTGTCCGACCAGGAAAACGGTGGCTTCTACGCCAGCCAGGACGCCGATTATTCCCTCGACGATGACGGCGACTATTTCACCTGGACCCTGGAAGAACTCCGCTCGGCACTTCTTCCTGAAGAGGCTCGCATCATGGAGCTGTACTACGACGTCGAAGCTCACGGCGAGATGCACCACAATCCCTCAAAAAATGTTCTTTGGATCGCGCGCGATGCCGCTGACATTGCGGAAGATCTTAGCCTCGATAACGCTGCCGTGCGTCTCACCATCGCCAAGGCAAGAGGAAAAATGTTCGCAGCCCGCAAGCCGCGCCCGACTCCTTTCATTGACAAAACGATGTACGTCGCGTGGAATGCGATGTTCGTTTCGGCCTATCTCGACGCGGCACGCGTCTTAGGTGGGTCGCTCGGCGTGAATTGCCGCGCCTTCGCGCTGAAAACACTGGATCGCATGCTGAAGGAAGTGTGGAGCGAATCCCGCGGCTTCAGTCATCGCATCGGCGGCCCCGCCCTCGAAGGCTCGCTTGACGATCAGGTGTTCAGCGTCCTCGCGTTGCTCGACGCCTACGAAACGACACTCGATCCGTGTTACTTTACCGCCGCGCAAAAAACGATGGACCTCGCCATCGCTCGTTACGGCGACACCGAAGGCGGCGGCTTTTTCGATCGTCCCTCCGACGCTGCCCCCATGGGCGGCCTCGACGTTCGCCGCAAACCATTCCAGGATTCACCGACCCCTAGCGCCAATTCCGTCGCCGCCATCGCGCTGATTCGAATGCACGCCTTCACCGGCGACAATCGTTATTACGATTTTGCAAAAAAAACACTCGAAGCCTTCGCCGGCATCGCCCCGCAGTACGGCCTCTTCGCCGCCACCTACGGCCTCGCCGCCACGCTCTTCGCGCACCACCCGCTCCAAGTCGTCATCACCGGCAATTCGAACGATCCCGCCGCCCAAGCCCTCGAAGCCGCCGCCCACCACGTCTTCCGTTTCGCCAAATCCGTCTTTCGAATCACTCCTGGCGCCTCGCTCACAAATCTCGCCGGCGCCCTCAAAGAGACTCTCCCCCATCTCCCTGCCGGCAAGCCCCTCGCTGTAGTCTGCTCCGGCCAGACCTGTCTCCCTGCAACCAGCGACCCCTCCCAACTGATCGCCCTCCTCGAAAACGGCATCGCCGGTGCCGCAACTTCCTAGCCGATTCAATTTTCCTTCCCAAGCAAAAGCGGGCGCCGTGCTCGCGCACCGCGCCCTGGAGTTGCGCTTGCTAAATCAGATTCACCGCATTCGCGCGGGGGACGGTTCTCACGAGTCACCAGTCACGAGTCACCAGTCACTCTTACTTCTTCGGCCGCGATTCCGGCGGCACCATTCCATTGTTTCGGTAATACACCACCAGGTTGCCGTAGTGCTCCCCGGAATGCTCGTTTAACCCGTAGGCCAGATCCGAGATTCGAATCAGCCGCGGCCCGCCATCATTGACACTCTCGCTCATTCCTTTGTCACCTTTGGCCTTGATGACGTCCGCACCGTCTTTCACGCACTGCTTCACGAATGCTACTAGGTCCGCCTTGTTGTTGATTTTTAGGTCTGCGGGCTTGGGATCATCCGCATAGCGCGGCTTCTGTTTCTGCGCCGGATCCGTGAAGTAGTACATGGACGCCGAGACGTGTAGCAGCAGCGCTCGGAACGTCCGCGAATCCGGGTTTGGTTTGTAGTCGTATTTCTCTTCCGGCAGGTCTTCCGCAATCGCAATCAGCTTCCTGCCGATGTCATTCCATTGTTCGAGCACCGCTTCCGAAGGTCCCGGCGCCGGTTTCGGCGGCTCTTTCTTCGCCGCCTCCTGCGCCAGCACCGGCAGTGCGGTCAACCCCACTGCCAGAGCCACTCCCGCCACCCACTTCAGGTTCTTCATTTCTTCTCTCCTCAGTTGCCCCCGCCTCTCCCGCTGTTCCGAACCGGGCAGGGCGCTCATTCCTTCAGACGGACCACCGCGCCAGTCGTTTCCAAGGACCGGATTTGCGCGTGGCTGGCGTTCCGTGGGGGACCATCTTACGCAGGAAACGGCTATGCGTCACACCAAATTCCATACGGTCAGACGTGCTAAACTTGATGTTTACACGCGTGGGTGATTTTACTGTGAATTGGGCCTTCTTGTTTTTGCGCATCGCCATCGGTTTGAGCATTTTGACGCTGCTCTTTCTCTCGCAGCGTTTCTGGTACCGCTCCCTTTGGCGCATGACGTCGAATTGGGGCCAAGTCTGGCTGCGCGTCGGTGCAAGACTCGCTTACGTATTGATCCTGCTGATCGTCATCGCCACATTGATCGAAGCCATCAGTCTGGGCCGCGGGCGCATTATTCCTCGCGCCTCCATGATTGGGGTTCTCACGGGGCTTTGGTTTTTCAGCGCGCTCTTTTCGTATCTTGCGGTCAAGATAGTTCATGGGCTGGAACGCATCTGGAGATGGACGCGAAACGTGACCGCTTCGCAACCAGCTGTCCCTCCTCAGACTTTGGCACAAACCTCGTCCATCCCTGCTGTCGCCGAGACCGTTGCGGACCCTGGCCGCCGCTACTTTTTCCGCGCCGCCACCGCCGCCGCCGGCGCCGCTCCATTTCTCGGTGCCATGTACGGTTTTGCCGCCGAGCGCCTCAACTACCAGGTCCGCCGCGTCGAAATTCCCATGGACAATTTGCCATCTGCGCTCGATGGCATGAAAATCGTGCAGATCAGCGACGTTCACTTGAGCAGCTACATGTCGCGAGCGCAGGTGCGCCGCGCCGTGGACATGGCCAACGATCTCGGCGCCGATCTTGCGGTCGTCACCGGCGACCTCATCACCGGCATGGGCGATTCGATTGCCGATTGCATCGAAGAAGTTCGCCGTTTGCACGCGCCGCTCGCCACCTGGGGCTGCAACGGCAACCACGAAATTTACGCGCGTGTGGAAGACGAAGCGGCTTATCTCTATTTACAGGCCGGCATGAAGCTCCTGCGCTACGAGAACGCGCAGCTTACTTTCAAAGGCGCGCAGTTCAATCTCATCGGCGTAGACTACCAGCGCGAACGCACTTCCCGCGGCCAAAGACAACAAACGCTGGCCGGCGTCGAGCCGCTCGTCCGCCGCGACATGCCCAATATTCTTCTTTCGCACAATCCGAACAGCTTTAATCGTGCCGCGGAGCTGGGCATCGAGCTTTCTCTCGCCGGCCACACGCACGGCGGCCAGATCCAGGTGGAAATCCTCGACCATCGCCTCAGCCCCGCGCGCTTCATCACCGATTACATCGCCGGTCTCTACCGGCGCCCGCTGTTCGCCGCCGCCGTCAATGAACGCGCTTCCGCGTCCAGCGACCAGCCGCCGGTGACCATGCATTCTTCTTCCATGGCCCGCATCTACGTAAATCGCGGCCTAGGCACCGTTGGCGCTCCCGTCCGCATCGGCGTTCCTCCAGAAATCTCTCTACTCGTCCTTCGCCGCGCTTAGTCAACCGCTTCGTTGGTTAGGTGACTCTAAGCATTCCTTCGAATCGTGGAATAAACATCTCCCGAGATTGGTATTAACAACGGTATCCAGATTCCATTTTTTGGAGCGGACTGTTCTGCGTTTAGCGTTGGAAAGTGCAAGTCCCCTGTTCTCAGTCGAGGGCGAGTCACGTTCAGGCACTCCAGCTTGGAATTTGGGTTGCAGCAACACGCCAGGAGTCCAGCCTGGCAGGGGTTCGTTCGCGAATGCGTGGGACGTGTTTCGCAGCGAAAATCTCGTTTTGGAAGGATTCTCCAATGCAGATCACATTGCAGTCCTGGAAGTTTCTTGCAGTAGTTGCCCTTTCGCTCTTTGTTCTTCCCGCTTTAGCGCTTGCGCAATACAAACGCACCGATCTCGTCACTGACGCCACAGATCCGGACTTGGTCAATGGCTGGGGTCTCACTCGCTCCGGTGGCAGTCCCTTCTGGGTCAGCGACGAAGGTACAGGCAAGTCCACTCTCTACAACGGCGCCGGCCAAAAGATTGGGTTAATTGTCACAATCCCTCCTGCGCCCAATGGCGCTGCCAAGGGCACGCCGACCGGCGACGTCTTTAACATCACCCTCGGCAATCCCGTGCCTTCGTTTTCCGTTTCGAACGGCGTCAAATCCGGCACCGCTATTTTCTTGTTCGCCACCTTGGACGGCACCATCAGTGGTTGGAGTCCTGGGGTCGACGGCACTCACGCCCTGATCGCTGCGGACCGGTCGAAGAACGGTGCGGTCTACACAGGTTTGGCAATCACCAGCGATGCCTCGGGTGACTTTCTTTACGCCGCCGACAACGGCCCCAACAGTCGCATCGACGTTTTCGACAAGAACTTCAAGTTGGTGAATTCTTTTACCGACCCGGCGATCAAGGGCGGCTTTGCTCCCTACGGGATTCAAAACATCGGGGGCAACCTCTGGGTGACCTTCGGTGGCAACAAATCGGCCGCCGGCTTCGTCGACGAATTTGACACCGCGGGCAACGTACTCATGCACATCACCGGCCCTCTGCACTCGCCCTGGGGCCTCGCGATGGCGCCGGCTGATTTCGGCCCGTTCAGTAACACTTTACTGATCGCCAACAACGTTCCCGACGGCCGCATCAACGCGTTCGATCCCCATACCGGCGCGTTTCTCGGCACGCTGCGCGATTTGCACGGCCAGGCGATCGTCATCGACCAGCTCTGGGCCATTCAATTCGGAAACGGCGGGAACGGTGGCAAGCCCAACCAGCTCTTTTTTACCGCCGGTCCGAATAATTACGCCAACGGCTTGTTTGGCATGATCACGGTCGAACCATAGACCGGCCACAATTCGAGCAGCAGGGTGGTCGATTCGCGCGGGGCATGCCGCTGCGCCGGCGAGGGTGCCAGCGCGGGTTGACGTGTGTGCGTCTGCGCTCTCGCCTCCTGTTTTCCAAATACCCATGTTTGCCGCTGCATTCTCGCCGGAGCGCTGGAGTGTTAAGATTCCTCGCACTCATTGCATCTCATCATGCCGATCAAAGAAAAAAACTACTGGCTCGAAACCGTAACCACGCCCCCCGTGCAATCGGCGCGGGAATTGCCGGACAGTGTCGACGTCGCCGTCGTCGGCGCGGGCTACTGCGGTCTTTCCGCGGCGCGCGCTCTGGCGAAACGTGGCGTGAGCGTGGCCGTGCTCGAAGCCGAAACCTTCGGCTGGGGAGCGAGCTCGCGCAACGGTGGTATGGTCCTTACCGGGATGAAGCTTCCCGCGCCCACGCTCATTAAACGCTACGGCATCGAAACCGTGCGCAAGATGTACGCCGCTTCGCTCGACACCATCGATTGCGTCGAGCAAATTGTTCGTGAAGAAAACATCGACTGCAATTTTGCGCGCTGCGGCCACCTCGAAGTGGCCTGCAAGCAAGCTCACTTCGATGGCTACGAAGAAACCGCCGCGCTCACCCGGCGCGAATTCCATCACGAGCTGCGCATCATCCCGAAGAGCGAACTGCGCGCGGAAATCGGCTCGGACATTTATTTCGGCGGCATGGTGGACGAGACCAGCGCGGGGTTGAATCCCGCACGATACGTCGTGGGCCTCGCTGGTGCGGCGCAGCGCGCGGGCGCGCGCCTTTTCGATCACACGCGTGTCACATCGATTGAACCAGAAACAAGAAACGGTGCGCGCAAATTCCGCGTGGTCACTCCAAAAGGCACGCTCACCGCTCGTGAAGTGATTCTTGCCAGCGGTGCTTACACTACCGAAGCAACCCCTGCGCTCCGCAAGAAAATCATTCCCATCGGCTCGTACATCATCGCCACGGAAGTTCTCCCCGCCGATCTCGCCCGCGAACTCAGCCCGCGCAACCGAATGATCTACGACTCGAAACATTTTCTCTACTACTACCGGCTTACGCCGGACAACCGCATGCTTTTCGGCGGGCGCGCTGCGTTTTTTCCCGAGACCGAGAACACCGTACGGCAAAGCGCCGAGATCTTGCGGTGGGGCATGGTTGACGTTTACCCGCAACTGCCCGGCACAAAAGTTGAATTCGTCTGGGGGGGCACGCTGGATTTCACCCTCGACGTGATGCCCCACGCGGGAAAAATCGACGGCATGTATTTCGCCGCCGGATTCGCCGGACACGGTGTGGCCGCCGCTACCTGGTTCGGTGCGAAACTCGCCGGACTGATTTGCGGCGAGCCGAACGATATTCCCTTCGACGGCATCAAGTTCCCGGCTGCACCGATCGGTCTTCGCAGCGGCAATACCTGGGCGCTTCCTCTTTCCGGCGCGTGGTACAGAATTCTCGATTTCTTCACGTAGCCTGCCGGCCGCTTGCGGTTTTTCCGGCTTGCAATTTGCGGAACACAAAATACATGACGGGGCCGAGCAGGACGGGAACCGGCCCCCACCTCCGCGCGAACGGATCGCTCGCTACGAGCGCGACGACGCTCATCGCCAGCGGCGCGACGATGACATAGAACAGCCCGGCGCGGCCCCAGGGAATGCGGAAGGGGCGCGGAAGATCCGGCTGGGTCTTGCGCAGCCGCCACGACGCCAGCACCGTCAGAATCGTCACGCCAATGCGCAGCCAAACGTAGACAGTCAGAAGCTGCACCATCGTTCTCTGCGCCAGCAACGCGTAGATGATGCAGGACGCAGTGATGGCGATCCACGGCGTGCCGTAGCGCGGATGCCGCGCGGCCAGCGCCGGCGGCAGATAGTCGTCCTCGGCCATCGTGGAGGGCATGCGCGTGCTGGTCAGCACGGTGGCGTTCAGCAGCGAAAGGTTCGTGACCATCGCCGCGATGGTCATCGCAAATCCCAGCCACGGCCCGCCGATCAAGTGCGCGGCTTCGGAAAAATATCCGGTGTGCCATCTCTGCCAGTTTCCCAGCGCCGCAAGCGAAAACATCGTCGGCAGAAAATAGGATGCCATCGAAAGCGGCACGACGATCGCCAGAGCGATCGGATAATTCCGCTGAGGATTTTCCACTTCCTCGGCCACGCTCGAAACCTGTTCGTAGCCGGAGTACAGCCACAGACCGAGCGCAAGTCCCACGCCGAAAACCTGAAACGGCGGCACGTGCGGCGGAATCAGCGGAGCAAATGGATTGTGCTGCCACTTCGCGGCAGCGATGGCGCAGAGCGCGACGATCGGCACGAGAATGGAAATTTCCAGAATGGTTGCGACCGTGCCAACCATCCGGATGCCGCGCACGTTGATGTACCCGATCACCGCAATCGCCGTGACGGCAATGGCGTAATGCATCCAGCCGGGAATCGTAAAGTAGAACGAAAGGTAATTTGTGAGGTAGTCCGTGAATAACACGGCGTACGCGGCAGCCAGCAAAAACGACGCGCTCCAATTCCACCAGCCCGCCAGAAATCCCCAGAAGTCGCCGAAGCCCGCGCGCACCCAGCGGTAGAAGCCGCCCTCGACGGGAATCGCGGTGGTGAGTTCTGCGGCCACGAGCGAGACGGGGATGCACCAGAAAAACGGGATAAACAGCTGATAGAGCAGCGTGAGCCCCGGCCCGCTGGTGGTGACCATGTCTTCGAGACCGAACGGCCCGCCGGTCGCGTAGGCGTACATCACAAAGACGAACGGCAGCAGCGTGGCTTTGCGCAGGGCCGCGCGCGTGGAGTTGGATTTGCGGGACGTGGAGGAAATGTTCACTGGCCTCGTTTGCATCTATAAGGCGGATTTGTGCCGCAGAGGGTAGCGCATTGGGCGGGAAGATATGAAGGGTAGAGGGTGTCAGCCGCTAAAAGTTAAGCTGCCTAGGATGGGGATTTGGCGCCTAGGCGGACGATGACTAGGCGGATTTCCTCGTAGGAAATTTCAGGTGGGAGGGCTTCCTTGAGAGGCTTGAGGCGGTCCATGCCGAGCTGGCGGCAGGCGGCGGCGATCTGGTTGTAGCGTTCGGGGGCCAGCCAACCGGGCTGGAACTGGGCTTCGCCTCGCTCGACGAGATCGGCGACGAGCGAGACGACGGCGCGGAGAGTTCGCGCGCGGATTTGGGCGATTTCTTCGAAGGTGCGGCCTTCTTCGAGCAGGCGCAGGGTTTCTTTCGCCGGGGAGGAGACTTTTAGTTTGCCTTCGTTGGTGGCGCGTTCGCCCTCGCGGAAGCGGCGGAGGACGTCCAGGATTTCCTTGCCGTACATTTCGACTTTCTTTTCGCCGAAACCAGACACGCGCCGCAACTCCTGCAAGGTCGAAGGCTCGACGAGGCACAAATCTTCCAGTGCGGAATCGTGCAAGACGACGAACGCGGGAATCCCCTTATCCTTCGCGGCGTTCCGCCGCCACTCCCGCAAATACTCATTCAACTCTCGATCCACCGAGGAGTTAGTGACCGGAATGGAGACCTGCTGCTGTCGGGAAGGTGCCGGCTTCGGCGGACGCGAAACGGTGCCGCTTCGCCTCCTCTGGGCTACTTCCATTTCCAGCCAGTCTGGCGGGGCGGCGCAGGCGTCGCAATTGCCGCAGGTTTCCCATTTGGGGGTTTCGCCGAAGTGCATGCAAATGTAGCGCTGCCGGCAACTTTCTGAGTTCACGAACTGCTCGACTTCGCGATAGCGCTGCCAGGCGCGCGTTTTTTCCGCGTAGTCCTCGATTTTTCCGTTGAAGTAGGCGTGGAGGCCGGAATCTTTTTTTTGCCAGAACAGGAAGCAATCGGCGGGGAGACCATCGCGGCCGGCGCGGCCTGCTTCCTGGTAGTACTGCTCGACGCTCTTCGGGAGGGCGAGATGAATGACGGCGCGCACGGCGGGCTTGTGGATGCCCAGGCCGAAGGCCATGGTGCCGACCAGGATGCGCACTTCGTCGGCCATCCACTTTTCCTGGTTTTCGCGGCGTGCGCGGCCACCCATCTGGCCGTGATAACCGATGGCGGCGATGCCGTTTTCTTCGAGGAAATCGACGGTTTCTCCCACGCGAGTGATGGTGGGCGCGTAGACGATGACGCTGCCGTCCGAGACTTGCCGTACGGCGCGAAGGAGGAGTTCGTCCTGCGTGCGGGCGTTGGACTGGCGGACGATGTAGCGGAGGTTCGGGCGCCGAAAACTGGCGATGTGCTTGTACGGATCGCGCAGACGGAGCTGCTCGATGATGTCGCCGCGAACGTGTTTGGTGGCGCTGGCGGTGAAGGCGGCGATGGGGCGATCAGGAAAAATCTCGCGCAGGCGACTGAGCTGGCGGTACTCCGGACGGAATTCATGGCCCCACTCGGAAATGCAATGGGCCTCGTCGATGGCGAAAAACGAAATGGGGAGGCCCTTCAGCCAGTCCACGGTGTTGCCAAGGGCGATGCGCTCCGGAGACAAATAGAGCAACTGGTATTTGCCGCTGGCGGCTTGCTGGAGGACGTGGGCGCGCTCGTCAGGGAGAGTCGCGGCGTTCAAGCAGGCGGCGGAAATGCCCATTTGGAGGAGTTGCGCGACCTGGTCCTGCATCAGCGCGATGAGCGGGGAGATTACGACGGCGGTGCGGGCGTCGAGCACGGCGGGAAGTTGGTAGCAGAGCGATTTGCCGCCGCCCGTAGGCATTATGACGCAAGCGTCGCGGCCGGCGGCGAGGGAGCGGACGATGGCTTCCTGGCCAGGGCGGAAGGTTTCGTAGCCCCAGTAGCGGTGCAGGGCTTCGTAGAGGAGGGCGCCGTCGTCGAAAGAAGGCGCGTTTTCGCGGCTTTGATCCGACAATGCAGGTGCGGTACCCATAAGGAGCTCCTAGGCCTAGTAAGACAGGCGTCGAAATGTTCGCTTTTGTTTCGCCATGTGTCAAGTCCAATTTTTGGCATTCGGCAGTGGCTGGTCGCGAAGCGTGGAGGGGCTCGCTACCGGACCAAGCGCGGGGGAGAGGCGCCGGCAGGTTTGGCGCTGCTCCCGGCGTGCTCGTTTCTTCGAATGGGTCGCAAGTTGCGGCACCCATCTCCGGGTGCCATAATTCCACCTCGTAGTGCGGATTCGTGATTCGAAAGATTCATCGAGAGTCGCGGAGCATGCGTCCGAGTGTCTGAGGGGGTTCTATGGCATTGCGCGATAGCTGGATTGAAAAGAGAGAGGCCGAAGTTGCCGGTGCCCTTCCTGTGTCAGGACAAGCGAACGGCAACCGGAACGTCTCGCAAATGCATTTGGCGCGGCAGGGCCTCGTTACGGAAGAGATGCGGTACGTCGCGAAGCGAGAAAAGCTCGAGCCGGAATTGATTCGCAGCGAAGTGGCGCGGGGGCGAATGATCATTCCCGCGAACGTGAATCATCGCAACCTGGAGCCGATGGCCATTGGCATCGCAAGTAAGTGCAAAATCAACGCGAATATCGGAAATTCCGCGACAAGTTCCAACATTGAGGAAGAGCTGAAGAAATTGCACCACGCGGTGCACTACGGCGCGGATACGGTGATGGATCTTTCGACGGGCGGGGATATTCCGACGATTCGAAAGGCGATCATCGAAGCGTCGCCGGTCCCGGTGGGGACCGTGCCGGTGTATGAAGCGATTTCACGGGTGCGGCGGCCGGAAGATTTGACGATCGAGCTGATGCTGGAAGTGATCGAAGAGCAGGCCGAGCAGGGCGTGGATTACATGACGATTCACGCGGGGGTGCTGCGGGAGGATGTGCCGCTGGTGCGGAAACGCATTACGGGAATTGTGAGCCGCGGCGGTTCGCTAATGGCGCACTGGATGGAACATCACAAGAAGCAGAATTTTCTTTATGAAAACATCGATGACGTTTGCAAGATTTTCAAGAAGCATGACGTGAGCTTTTCCTTCGGCGACGGATTGCGGCCAGGCTGCATTGCGGACGCGAGCGATGAGGCGCAGTTCGCGGAATTGAAAGTGCTGGGAGAGCTGACCACGAAAGCTTGGGAGCACGACGTGCAGGTGATGATTGAAGGGCCGGGGCACGTGCCGCTGGACAAGATTAAAGAGCAGGTGGACAAGGAAGTGGAGTGGTGCCACGAGGCGCCGTTCTACACGCTGGGGCCGCTGGTGACGGACATCGCGCCAGGATACGACCACATTACCAGCGCGATCGGGGCGGCGATGATCGGGTGGCACGGCGCGTCGATGCTTTGCTACGTCACGCCGAAAGAACATTTGGGGCTGCCGAATCCGGAAGACGTGAAGCAGGGCGTGATCGCGTACAAGATTGCGGCGCATGCCGCGGACGTGGCGCGGCACCGGCCGGGCGCGCGAGACCGGGATGACGCATTGTCTTACGCGCGATTCCTGTTTGATTGGAATAAGCAGTTCGAGCTTTCGCTCGATCCGGAAACGGCGCGGAAAATGCACGACGAGAATTTGCCGGATGATTTTTACAAAGAGGCGAGGTTCTGCTCGATGTGCGGGCCGAAATTCTGCTCGATGAACATCACGCAGATGGCCGAGGCCGAGAGCGGGCACGACCAGGCCGAGCGCAAACAAAAGTTTGTTGAGCTGCTTGCTAAGGTTCAAGGCGCCTAGCTCGCTGGTCCGGCTATGCGGAGAGCTAAGGAAACAATCCTGTGAATTCGAACGTATCTCCCGATAGAAGCGAGCGGAGAGGTTTGTTCGGAAACGCGCTCGAAGAGAAAGGGGGTGAGAACGTGACATTTATGACTCTTTCGGCGCTCCTGTATTTCCTGCCCACGATCATTGCCCGGCACAAGAGCGACTTGATGGGCGTTTTTATAGTGAATTTGCTGTTTGGCTGGACGGTTATCGGCTGGTTTGTCGCGTTGATCTGGGCATGCGCCGCCGAAACGTACGTGCCAGTCCGGTATGTCCCCGTAAGCTCCGGCCGGTTTTGCTGCCAGTGTGGTTCGCTTGCTCCGGTCGGTGCGCACTATTGCGTTGCGTGCGGCCGAACAGTCTAGATAACGAATGCCCAGGACACGCGAGTGACAGAACCAAAACCCGACCAAGCCCTCCGAGAGGAATTCGACCGCTGGGCGGAAGCGGGGCGTGGCGCGGAGATGGAGCAGGACCACCTGCCCATCACGCTGCCGGTTCTGGAGAAGATGCGGCTGGCGCCTACGGACAACGTGCTGGACGTAGGATGCGGCGCAGGGTGGCTTTCGCGGCGGCTTGCGAAACTGGTGCCCGAGGGCCGCGTGGTGGGAATGGATATTTCGGACGAAATGATCCGCCATGCGCGGCGCGCCAGCGCGGACTTCGGCAATTTGCTGTTCGTGACAGGCGAAGTTAAGGAAATTCCCTGGCAGCCGCATTTTTTCGCACATACAATTTCTGTGGAATCGTCGTACTACTGGCCGGATCCGGCCGCCGGAATCAGCGATATTTTTCGCGTGCTGCACGACGGCGGGTCGGCGTGGATTTTGATCAACTATTACCGCGACAACCCGCATTGCCACCAGTGGGGTGAGTTGCTCGCGGTGCCGACGCACCTGCTTTCCGGCGACGAGTGGGCGGAGTTGTTTCGAAACGCCGGATTCACAAATGTGGTGCACGAACGAATCGTGGATCCATCGCCAACGCCAGCAACCTATACTGGCCGGTGGTTTCGCGACGCGGAGCAGCTCCGCGCGTTCAAAGCGGAAGGCGCGCTGCTGATACACGGTGCGAAAGGATGAAGCAAGTGGCCGCGTCCGGCCCTCGCTGAGAGGAATGCCACCGCGCGATGAGGTTCCCCAATGTCATTTTTGAGTGATGGAGTCGCCGTGGTGACAGGAGCGGGCTCCGGCACCGGGCGGGCGCTGGCACAGCAACTCGCGGCGGCGGGTTCGGCATTGGCGATTGCCGATATTGACGATGCGGGGCTGGCGGAAACCACACAATTGCTCGGTAAGAAAGCCGCGCTGGTGACGGCGACGGTCTTGGATGTTGCCGATGAGGCGGGCGTGAGCGCGTTTGCGGAAGACGTCGGCCGCCGGCATGGACGCGTAACGCTGCTCATCAACAATGCGGGAGTCGCGATGGAGGGTACGTTCGAGGAGATCTCGCTGGATGATTTTCGCTGGCTGATGAATATCAATTTTTGGGGCGTGGTGTACGGCGTGAAGTTTTTCCTGCCGATGTTGAAGCGGGAGCGGCGAGCGCACATCGTCAACATTTCCAGCGTTTTTGGGTTGATCGCGCCGCCGGGCCAACCAGCGTATTCCACGAGCAAATTTGCGGTGCGGGGATTTACGGAATGCCTGCGGCATGAGCTTGCGGGCACGCCCGTACATGTTTCTTGCGTGCACCCGGCCGGAATCAAGACGGCGATTGCCCGCCGGGCGCGCGTGGGGGCTGGCGTAAAGCGCACGGGGCTCGAGGAGAAAGCGGCTCGATTTGAAAAGCTGTTCCGGACTTCTCCGGAAGTGGCCGCGGCGCGGATTCTGCGCGGAGTCGAACGAAGTGAGCCGCGCATCCTAATTGGCGCGGACGCTTACAAGATCGACATTTTGCAGCGCTTGCGGCCGGCTTCGTACTGGAAGGCCCTGGCGCGCATGGCGAAAGACTGAATCCCTGTGTTCATCTCCTATCGACATGACGGCGGGATATTTTGACTAGACTACGGGCGGAAGATATACTCCGCGGAAGATAGCAGCGCTGTGGGAGAATGGCGGCCTATGGGTGTACTGGACCAGCGGTTCGAAAAGAATTTCATGATCACCTCGGTGGACTACGTGTTCAACTGGGCGCGGAAGAGCGCCATCTGGCCGCTGACGTTTGGTCTGGCGTGCTGCGCGATCGAGATGATCGCGTCGACGACGTCCCGCTTTGATATGGCGCGGTTTGGCGCGGAAGTGTTCCGGCCATCGCCGCGGCAGGCGGACCTGATGATCGTGGCGGGAACGGTGACGCTGAAAATGGGGCCGGTGCTGAAGCGCGTGTGGGAACAGATGCCGGACCCGAAGTGGTGCATCTCGATGGGAGCGTGCTCGAGCGTGGGCGGGCCGTTCAATGCATATTCGGTGCTGCAGGGCGTGGATAAGATCGTTCCAGTGGATGTGTACGTTGTGGGATGCCCGCCACGGCCGGAAGGGCTATTTTTCGCACTGCTGAAGCTGCAGGACAAGATCGATCAGATGACGCTGGCGAAGCGGCCGACGGAAGTGCGGTTGAAGCCGGAGATGGTGGAGGAATTCAAGCAGGGAGTGATGGTGGCGCAGAGTCCGGCGCCGAGATAAGAGGCAAATGAGGTAAAGGAAATATAGGAAGTCACGCAGAGGGCACAGAGAAGAAAGGGGAGAGAAAAAGGACCATGGCGTTTGCGCGGGCCGCGAAGACGAATGAGATTAGTCCGGGAACGATACGGGAGTTCCAGGTCGAGGGCAAAGCAATCGCCCTGGCGAACGTTGGCGGTAAGTTCTACGCCATTAACAATACCTGCTTGCACCGGGGTGGGCCGCTGGGTCAAGGAGTTATGGACGGCAACGTGGTGACCTGCCCATGGCATGGGTGGCAATACGACGTAACTACGGGCAAAATCAGCCAGAACCCAGCCGTGGGGGTGGATTGCTACCGCCTAGAGGTCCGCGGAGAAGATATTTTCGTTGACGCCGGTTAGCTCTTTCTATCTATAAGAAACTAATAGAGATAGTGTGTTCTTGACGAAATATTGCCATCTGAGCCTCCCTGTGGCGCACCTCAGAATCGCCTAACCCCCACATTTTGTTTCGCTTTTTGTGTGTCAGCGTGTATATTGCTGCCGTCTCCAAGCTATCGATGTCGACTCCGACTGCTCAACGACACTACTTTATCTTCTCCGCCGATCCCCACCACTATCACTGGGACACCCTTTTTGTGAAGGGTAAGGAAATGTGGCACGGTGCCAACTCGAAACCGGACGCGATTCGCGCGCTGAAACAGGTGCGCAAGGGCGACCGCGTGCTGTGCTATCACTCGGCGCCGGAACGTTCGCTGTATTCGATTGCGGAGGTCACTCGGGATCCCTATCCCGATCCTCACGACCGCAAGGAAAAAAACCTGGTGGCGGATTTGCGGGCCTTCGAAAAGCTGCCGCGGCAGGTGACGCTGGCGGAACTCCGCGCCAATCCGGCGCTGAAGAAAATGAAACTCCTGAAGAACGTGCGGCTGATTGTCTCGATGATCAGCAACACGGAATACCAGGAGATCCTGCGCATGGCCGGGATTGTCGCGACGCCGGGCATCCCGCTGCCGTAAGAATGAACGGGGGTATCAGATGTCTGCCGTGGGCCGTTCCCGTGCGCTCGCCCTTTGCATTGCCGCCCTCATAACAATGTTTCCAGACAAGCCGCGCCAGAATTCGATGCTCGAAGGGATTTCGTCAGGGAAGACGCGAGTGCTCGATCTCAGCTACGCGATTAACGACAAACTGGTGCCCTGGCCCGGGGATGAAAAATTCTTCGAAGCAAAGGTGAATGCGACCATCGAGAAGAACGGCTACTTTACGCGGAGCTTCTGGATGCTCGAACACTACGGAACGCACCTCGACGCGCCGGCACACTTTCCGCCGGGGAAAGCAACTGTGGATCAGATCCCCGCGAAGCAACTGATGGGGCCCGCGGTCGTGCTGGATGTGCGCGCGGAAGGAGCGAAGGACGCGGATTTTCAGCTTCCTGCGGCGAGCGTGGAAGAGTGGGAGAAGCGGCACAGGCGGATTCCGGAAGGGGCCATCGTGCTGCTGCGAACGGGTTGGGCGTCACGCTGGCCGGATCCGCAGCGCTACCGCAATCAGGATGCGCAGGGAAAGATGCATTTTCCCGGGTTTTCAGCGGGGGCGGCAAAACTGCTGATCGAAAGAAAAGTGAGTGGGCTGGGCTGCGACACGATGAGCATTGACTACGGAGCATCGGGGGATTTCGCGGTGCATCACTTGGCGCTCGGGGCGGGCTTGTATCATCTGGAAAATCTTGCCGACCTGACTGAGCTTCCGGAGAGCGGAGCGTTCCTGATTGCGGCCCCGATTAAGCTGGAGGGCGGTTCGGGAGGGCCGGTGCGTGTGTTCGCGCTTTTGCCCTGACGCATCTCATTTTGCAAACATTTTTGTGGTTTCTTACGTCTCAGAAGGTAAGTTCCGTGCCGGCGTCGGTACATCAAGCCAACCATGTCGTGAACGGCGGCTGCGCGGCAGGCTAGCGCATTTATTCCCAGTTGTAATTTCATTTTGTTTCACGGAGGAGGCATGCGCTTTCGAATGGCAATCCTGATCGGAATGTTGCTGGCTATTGCGGGGTTGGCAAACGCGGCGGAAGAGACGCCATTGCTGGCGCATTCACCTACGGTGAGTCGAACGCAGATCGTTTTTACCTACGGCGGATATTTGTGGAGCGTTCCGCGCGATGGCGGCGATGCGCGCCAACTAACCACCGGCGGACACGAAGGGCTTCCGGTGTTTTCACCGGACGGGAAATGGATTGCGTTCACGGCGCAGTATGACGGGAACGCCGATGTTTTCGTGATGGCGGCAGAAGGCGGCGAGCCTCGAAGGCTAACCTGGCATCCGGCGCCGGATGTTGCGGTGGGATGGACTCCTGACGGGAAGCGCGTGCTCTTCTTTTCACCGCGCGAGGCGTACGCGGATTTCGACCGTCTCTACACCGTTCCTGTCGAGGGCGGGCCGGCGGATGTTCTGCCGATGTGGCGGGGAGAGGATGCGTGGTTCTCGCCGGACGGGACGCGACTCGCCTACGTGCCGCATCTGAAGTGGCAGACGTCGTGGAAACGCTATCGCGGCGGGCAAACGACGCCGATTTACATCGTGCGGCTGAGCGATCTGGCACTGGAAAAAGTGCCGCGGGAGAATTCGAACGATGCGCAGCCGGTCTGGTTTGGAGACACCGTCTATTTTCTATCCGACCGCAACGGCCCGGTGACTCTCTTCGCGTATGACACGAAGGCCAAGACCGTGAAGCAGGTGGTGGAGAACAAGGGTCTGGATTTCAAGTCGCTCTCCGGCGGACCCGACACGCTGATTTATGAACAGTTTGGCGGAATCTATCTTTTCGATCCGGCGAGCGGGAAATCGAAGAAAGTGGACGTTCGGATCGCAGGGGACTTGCCCGCGACGCGGCCGCACTTTGAAAAGGTGGGCGACAAGATTCAGTCCGCGGCGATTTCGCCGGCTGGCGCTCGCGCGGTGTTCGAGGCGCGCGGCGAAATCCTGACGGTCCCTGGCGAGAAGGGCGATATCCGGAATCTGACGCGGACGACGACAGTAGCGGAGCGCGATCCGGCGTGGTCTCCGGACGGAAAGTCGATTGCCTATTTTTCGGATGAATCCGGAGAATACGCGCTGCACATCAGCGATCAGGCCGGCTCTGGTGCGGTGAAGAAAATCACTCTGGGGAATCCGCCCTCGTTTTTCTACGGCCCATTGTGGTCGCCGGACAGCAAGAAGATTGCGTACACGGACAAGCGGCTCAATCTGTGGTACGTGGATGTGGAAAGGGGCGCGCCGGTGAAGGTGACGACGGACCGTTACGAGGACCCGACGTCGGCGTTCAATGAAAATTGGGCTCCGGACAGCAAGTGGTTGGCATATGGGAAACTCCTGGAAAATCATATGCGCGCCGTGTTTGTCTACTCGCTGGAGACCGGCAAGGAATCGCAAATTACGGATGGCATTAGCGACGCGCGCTATCCGGTATTCGACAAGGCTGGAAAATCGCTCTTTTTTGCCGTCAGCACGGACGTAGGGCTTTCCACGGGCTGGCTTGATTTGTCGAGCTTTCAGCACCCGGTATTAAGGAGTGTTTATGCGGCGGTGCTGAAGAAGGGCGACCCTTCACCCGTGGAACCGCAGAGCGACGAAGAAAAGGCGGCGGACGAGAAGAAAGACGCGGCGGGGGGAGATAAAGGCAAGGACGCTGACAAGGGCAAGGAAAGCGAGAAAGGAAAGGAAGGCGGCAAAGGAAAAGAGGGCGAGAAAGGAAAGGAAGGCGAGAAAAAGGAAGAGCCCGTCAAGGTCACGATTGATCTGGACGGGATTGGGCAGCAGATCGTGGCGTTGCCGATCAAGGCTGCGAATTATGTGAGCCTGGATGCGGGCAAGGCCGGGACACTCTTTCTTTCGGAAATTGTGGACGTGCCACGGCTCACGGAGCCGCCTGCGGTTACGGTTTCAAAATTTGATCTGACGACGAGAAAGACCGAGCCATTCGTCGGCGGGATCAACGCGTTCGTAGTCTCCGCGAATGGCGAGAAGGTGCTGTACCGCCAGGGGCCGGGCTGGTTTATCACGGGAACGGCCGTAGTGGTAAAGCCGGGAGATGGAGCGCTGAAGCTGGACGAGATGGAAGTGCGCGTGGACCCGCGAGCGGAATGGAATCAGATGTACCACGAAGTGTGGCGCATTCAACGCGACTTCCTCTACGACCCGAATCACCACGGACTGGACCTCAAAGCCGCGGAGAAGAAATATTCGCCTTACTTGAAAGCTGTGGGCGGACGAGCGGACCTGAACTATCTCTTCGATGAAATGTTGGGAGAAATCACGATCGGCCACATGTTCATCTTTGGCGGCGATGTGCCCAAGCCGAAGGAGGTGAAAGGCGGATTGCTTGGCGCTGATTACAAAATTGAGAACGGACGCTACCGGTTTGCGCGCGCGTTTAACGGAGAAAACTGGAATCCCGACCTGCGGGCGCCGCTGACGCAGCCCGGCGTGGACGTGAAGGCTGGAGACTATCTGCTGGAAGTGGAGGGGCGGGAGGTTCGTCCGCCGGCGGAGGTTTACAGTTTCTTCGAGAACACGGGGGGCAAGCAGATCAAGATCAAAGTGGGACCGAATGCGGACGGCAAAGACGCGAGAGAAGTGACGGTGGTGCCTTTGCCGAGCGATTTTGCATTGCGGAACCGCGCTTGGGAGGAAAACAACCGGAGGAAAGTCGATGAGCTGAGCGGAGGAAAGCTGGCGTACGTGCACGTTCCGGACACGGCCGTTGGCGGGTGGCTCAATTTCAACCGCTTCTACTTTGCGCAGGTTGGGAAACAGGGAGCCGTGATTGATGAAAGATATAACCATGGCGGCGAAGTGGCGGATTACATCATTGACATGCTGAAGCGGCCGTTGCGCAACTGCGCGATTTCGCGCGAGGGCGAAGCGTTTTGTTCACCGCTGGCGCAAATCTATGGCCCGAAGTCGATGATCATCAACGAAATGTCCGGATCCGGCGGGGATGCGCTGCCGTGGATGTTCAAGCAGGATCAGATCGGGCCGCTCGTGGGAACCCGCACATGGGGCGGGCTCGTGGGGATTTACGGCTATCCGTCGCTGATGGATGGAGGTTTCGTGACCGCGCCACGCGTGGCGATCTACGGACTGCACGGCGAGTGGGAAGTGGAAAATCACGGAATCGCGCCGGACGTCGAGGTAGAAAACGATCCGGCGTCCGTTGCAGCGGGGCACGACCGGCAATTGGAGAAGGCCGTGGAAGTCACGCTGGAGGCGCTGAAGAAAAATCCAGTTGTGATTCCCGGGCATCCGCCGTATCCGAATTATCACAAAAAGTAGCCGGGCCGGACTTTCATTGCAGGGGCGCAACAATGCGGCGCCCCTGCGATAGCAATGAAGCTGATCCAATTGCTCGCTGTTTTTTTCTCGAAACTTTCGCGGCCAAATCGCTGAACTGTCGGAGTTCACTTACTGTGCGAAGAGCGCCGGTTTCTGGGCTGTGTTATTTTGAGGGCTTGGTTCTCTTATGCCGGAACTTCCTGAGGTCGAAACAGTAACGCGTGGATTGCGGCGAGCGATTCTCGGACGGCGGATTGTTTCCGTGACGCTCGGGAAGACGGACTTCATTGATGATCCAGCGGCGCTGAAGGAGCATTTGCCGGGGCGGCAAATTGCGGCCGTGGAGCGTTTTGGAAAGTTCATGTTGTTGCGGCTTTCTGCGGCAGTTGGAAGGGACCGCGTACCCACCAATGGGGATGCTGCGCCAGCGGCACTGCTGGTGCATTTGGGCATGACCGGTCAAATTGCGCCGATGCCGTCGGCGCAACCGCGTGAAAAACATACTCATGTTTGCCTGCTGCTGGATGATGGGCGCGAGCTGCGGTACACGGATGCACGGCGCTTCGGACGGATCGCCTACTTGACGGAAGTGCCGCTAGCCGAAGAGCTAAAGGAATTCGGGGCGGACCCGCTGGAGGTGAGTGACGAAGAATTTGCGAGCCGCATTCGGGGGAGGCGCGCGCGGATCAAGGCGCTGCTGCTTGACCAGAGCGTGCTGCGGGGCGTCGGTAATATCTATGCGGATGAAAGTTTGTGGCGGGCAAAAATCCATCCGGCGCGGCTGGGAGCACAACTGAGCAAGGAGCAAGCGAAAACGCTGCGCCGCGTGCTGCAAGAAATTCTGCAGAAAGCAATTGTGATGCGCGGGTCATCGATTTCCGATTTTCTTGACGCGGAAGGAGAGCCGGGAGAATATCAGCGGCACCATCGGGCGTACGGACGCGAGGGGAAAGCGTGTTACCGGTGCCAGTCTTCGGTTCGGCGGGCGATTGTCGCCGGGCGAAGCAGTTATTTTTGTCCGAAGTGCCAGCCCGGGCCGCGGCGATTTGCGGTCTTGCCGCTGCCCAAGAAAAAACGAAAGAAAGACTAAACGCAGAGACCCAAAGTTCGCGGAGAAATCGCAGCGAGGAAATTGCAAATCACGGTGCGGGTTGGAGTTAGGCGGCGAAAAATGAAACCTGGAGAGCGGCTACGACCGTCTATAGGTACAAGCCCGAAGGGTGGGCCGCGCAGCCAGCGACGATAGCGAGTGGAGATGGCTGCGCGAAGGCGAATGAATTCTTTCCGTGAAATCTTGCCGAATAGCTTGAGGGAGAACGAATGAACTCACGTCGAGTGGCGGTGTTGTTGTGTGCGGTGGTGCTGGTATTTGCCGGAGTGCGTGCTGGATCGGCGAAGCCTGCGGCGGAAGATACGAGCGCGTTCGCTGCAGCGGACACGCAGATTCTGAGCGAGGTGCGCGACCACAGCGAGGCCATGCAGAACAGCGAATACCTGGGTGACGCCATCGGGCCGCGGCTGACGGGCTCGCCGCAACTGAAGCAGGCCAATGATTGGACAGCGGCGAAGTTTCGCGAGTACGGCCTCACGAATGTGCATCTGGAGCCGTGGACCATCGCGCATTCCTGGACACGAGGAACGGCGCACGCGCGCATCGTGTCTCCGACGGAGCATCCACTGACGATCGCGTCAGCGGGTTGGGCTCCGGGCACAGCGGGAGTCGTACGCGGCTCGGTGGTGTACGTTGACATCAAGAAGGATGAAGATTTTGAGAAGTATCGCGGGAAGCTGAAGGGCGCGATCGTGATTGCCCAAGAGCCCGCAAGTCTCTCGCCGCCAAAGCCAGACGAACCATTCAGCGAGGTAAATCGTCCAATGCAGACACCGCCGCCGCTAAAGGGCCAGCCGGCTGCGCCGTCGCCCTTTGCGGCGATGATGGCGGTGGCGCGAAAACGGACGGAGTTTTACAAGCAAGAGGGCGTGGCGGTGGTGCTGCGCGATTCGAGCAAGCCGCACGGTCTGCTAAACATGACCGGAATCGGCGGAGAAGAGTTCAACATCGGGGCGATTCCCACTGCGTTCATCACTGGCGAGGGCTATCGGATGCTCTACCGGATGCAAAAGCATGGCCCCGTGCAAGTCGAAATCGAAATGACCAATTCGTTCAGCGACAAGCCCGTGGAGGTCTACAACACGGTCGCGGAAATCAAGGGAAGCGAAAAGTCGGACGAAGTCGTGATTCTCGGGGCGCATCTGGATTCGTGGGATTTGGGAACGGGCTCGACGGACAACGGGACGGGCTCGATGGCGGTTCTCGAGGCGGCGCGCACCCTGGCAAAACTGAATCTGAAGCCGAAGCGGACGATCCGCTTCATCTTGTTCAGTGGTGAAGAAGAAGGATTGTGCGGCTCGGTAAAATACGTGGAAGCGCACAAGGACGAATTGGAGAAGATTTCCGGCGTGCTGGTGCACGATACAGGAACGGGAAGGGTACTGACCCTGGCGTTGCACGACAATTATCAGGACCGAGAGATTGTGGACCAGGTGCTGGCACCGCTTAAAGAATTGAGGCTGCTTGAGCCGACGATGATGCACATGTCGGGGACGGACCATCTGTCCTTCAACGAGGCGGGAGTGCCAGGCTTCTGGGCGCTTCAGAATGGCGCGGAATACAGCAAGACGCATCACAGCCAGTCGGACACGTTCGACAAAGTGTGGAAGGATGACCTGAATGAGGGTGCGCAAGTGCTGGCGGCGTGGGCGTACAACACCGCGCAGTTACCGGAAATGTTGCCGCGGCGGCCCCTGCCGTACCGTCCTTCCGCTGATGCAGCGAAGGCCGAAGCGCCGAAGCCAGATCCGATCGTGGAAATGGACACGAAGATTCTGGAGCAGGTGAAGTCCGACCAAGCCGAGCTGAAGTCCAACTTGAAATATCTGACGGACCGCATCGGCCCGCGGCTGACGGGTTCTCCGCAGCTCGATCGCGCCAGCCATTGGACGCTGGAACGATTCAAGGAATTGGGGCTTTCGAATGCGCACCTGGAGCCCTGGACGATTGCGAATAGCTGGACGCGCGGGTTGGCAACGGGGCGAATTCTTTCTCCAAACGAGGCGACACTCACGATGGCTACCGCGGGGTGGTCTCCCAGCACGAATGAAACGATTCGCGGCGCGGTCCTGGGTTTGGCGTACGACAAATTGGAAGACTTGGATAAATACCGGGGAAAACTGAAGGGAACGATTATCCTGTTAGGGCACCCGAGGGAGATGGAAGCGCCGGGAAATCCGATGATAACACCTTGGGGCGAAGAGACGATTCCCATTGCCCATCCCAAGGGAGAGGCGCCGTATGTTTCGGGCGCGTATCGAAAAATCCGCATGGCGATCACGAAGATGATCTCCGATGAGAAACCGGCGGCGGTACTCATTGGTTCCGAGAAAGAGTACGGACTCCTTAACATGAGCACGTATTCGCGGGACTATCAGCCGGCGGGCGCCCCGGTCGCCTATGTGGCACGTGAAAATTACCGGCAACTGTGGCGCCTGCTGGACGAGGGGCCGGTTCAGGTAGAAGTCAACATTGAGGGGAAGCTCAGCGGAAAACCAGCGGAAGTTTATAACACCGTGGCGGAAATTCCGGGAAGCGAGAAACCGGATGAGGTGGTGATTATCGGCGCGCATCTCGATTCATGGGATTTGGGTACCGGCGCGACCGACAATGGCACCGGCTCAGTGGCCGTACTGGCCGCGGCGCGCGCGCTGCAGAAAGTGGGCGTGAAGCCGAAGCGGACAATCCGGTTCGTGCTGTTCACCGGCGAAGAACAAGGTTTGGTCGGATCGAGGGCATACGTGAAAGCGCATCAGAACGAACTGGGAAAAATCTCGGGCGTCCTGGTGCACGACAGCGGCACCGGCAAAGTGCTGACGGTCGGCCTAATGGGGAATTACGCCGTGCGGGAGACGATCGACCACGCGCTGTACCCTCTGGGCCGCGCGAAGGAAATCGGATTGGCGGAGCCGACACTGCGCACGGAAGGTGGCAGCGATCACGTGCCGTTTGATGAAGCCGGCGTGCCGGGATTCTGGTGCGTGCAGGACCCCGCGGATTACGACAAGACGCACCATTCGCAAGCGGACACCATCGAGCGCGTCCGCTGGGACGATCTGACGGAAGGCGCGCAAGTGCTGGCGGTTTTCGCGTATAACGTGGCGGAACTTCCGGAGATGCTTCCACGCAAGAGCGCGAAAAAGGGAAGCGACTAAGCCGGGCGCATGCGTGCCGTTCTACAAAGAGTCAGCCGCGCGCGTGTGACCGTGGAAGGAAAAGTGACGGGCGAAATCGGCGCCGGGCTGATGATTTTGCTCGGCGTGGGGCGCGAGGATACTTCTGCTGTTGCGTCCTCGATGGCGCAGAAGTGCGCGAACGTGCGAATTTTCGAGGACGATGCGGGAAAGATGAACCGGTCGCTGCTGGACGTGAAAGGCGGTGCGCTGGTGGTGTCCCAGTTCACGCTTTACGGCGATGCACGCGGGCAGCGGCGGCCGAGCTTTATTGCGGCCGCTCCTCCCGAGCAAGCCAAAGCCTTGTATGATGAATTTTGCGCGGCGCTTCGCAAACTCGGCGTGCCAGTGGCGACTGGGATTTTTCAGGCGATGATGTCTGTGGAGCTGGTTAATGAAGGCCCGGTCACGATCCTCCTCGACTCCGACAAAACATTCTAAGCGGAATTCCGTCCCGCATGTTCAGAGAGAAAAGTGGAATTGTGCGCGCACGTTGAGCGAGCTGCGCTCCCTGGGAGAACAGCGAAATATTGACGGCATGGCGCGGTACGGGATTCGCGCGAAAGTCGTGTATGGCGTAGCGAAGCCGAAGATGGATGAGCTGGCGCGCAGAATTGGAAGAGACCACGAGCTGGCGTTGGGGCTGTGGGACACCGGAGTGCACGACGCGCGGGTCCTGGCGGGAATGATCGACGTCGCAAAGCAAGTTACGTCGAAACAAATGGAACACTGGGTGCGCGATTTCGATAACTGGGATGTGTGCGACGGAACCTGCTGCCACCTGTTTGTTTTTGCGGAACCCGCTTGGAAGAAGGCGATCGAATGGAGCGGACGCAACGAAGAATTCATCAAGCGGGCGGGGTTTGCGCTCATGGCATATCTTGCTTATCGGGACAAGACAGCCGCGGATGGAAAGTTTTCGCGGCTACTGCCGATGATTGCGTGCGAAGCACATGACGAGCGGAATTTTGTCAGAAAGGCCGTGAATTGGGCTTTGCGGAACATCGGGAAGAGAAACGTTCGGCTGAATCGGGCCGCCATTCGCGAAGCGGAAAAGATTCGCGCGCAGAATTCACGCGCGGCACGATGGATTGCCGCGGATGCGCTGCGCGAACTGAAAAGTGACGCGGTGCAAACGCGGTTGCGACGGAAGCCGGCTTGAAGCAAATGGCAGTCGCAAGCAAAAACGAACTGAAGATTCGGCGCGCGAAGAGCGCCGATGCGCAGCGGATTGCGGAGCTCAGTGGACAGCTTGGGTATCCGGCAACCGCGGCCCAGATGCGCGAACGATTGCGCGAAATCAAACCCGCCTCGCAGCATGCTGTTATCGTGGCGGAAACGGCAGAGGATGGAGTCATCGGCTGGGTGCATGTAAGTAAGGAGCCGCTTCTTGAAGTGGAGATACGCGCCGAGGTGAACGGGCTCGTCGTGGCCGAAGGGCAGCGAAGCGCCGGAGCGGGCGCGCGGTTGCTCGCTGCCGCGGAAGAGTGGGCGCGAAAGTACGGCTGCAAAAGCATGTCCGTGCGATCGAACGTGATTCGCGAGCGCGCACACAAGTTTTACGAACGAAACGGGTACGAACATTACAAGACGCAGAAGTCCTTCCGCAAACCGCTGTAGAGTGCAAGAGTGCAAGAGAGTTTCTTTAACTCGCTGGTGGGATCGCGGTTGCGTTGTGGTTCGCACAGGCCTGTGCCACTGGTGACCCGCAAACCGCTCTGAACCTAGCGAGAATTCCCACGTGGCTGCTTCCAAAATCACGTCCGGCGCGAAGGTCGCGGAATATATCGCATTGCGATATACTTGCCCAATTGGCGAAGGAGATCACTTCCGCGGAGTACCAGGCGCTCGCCGAGCTGCGATACCTCATCCGTAAGTTCGTTGGGGAAGGTGACGCGGCGGCGCGCGCCGAAGGCCTCGAGCCGCAGCAATACCTGTTGCTGCTTGCGATTCGCGGGCTGCCCGAAGGCGAAGAGGCCACCATCCAGGCCCTGGCGGACCGTTTGGCATTGAAACACCACAGCATGGTGGAACTCATTGACCGCCTTGAGGTGCATGGCTACGTGCGCCGGAGCCGCAGGCGGGACGACCGGCGCCGCGTACTGGTGTCCCTCCTGCCGAAGGGAGAAAAACTCCTCGAGCAAGTGGCGCGTCAGCGGATCAGCGAGCTCCGCTCGAATGGCACTGCTTTGGTGAAGGCCATCAGTGACTTGCTGAAAGATCGAAGAGTGTAAGAGTGCAAGAGTGGAAGAGTGGAAGGGTGCGAGAGAGTTCCTTTAACTCGCTGGGATCGCGGTGGCGTTGAGGTTCGCACAGGCTAAAGCCTGCCTGTGGCGGGCCGGCCTGTGCCACTTATTGAAGGAGGTCCTTCGTTCGCTATGCTCCTCAGGACAGATTTCCTTATCGGAAATCTGGTTAACCATAACACCCCCTCCCCCTATGTTTTTCGTAAGTGTCATTTAGGGCCTGCGGCCCGCGAAACTTCATGAAAATCATTCCGAGGTAAGATCGCAACGGCCCGGAGCGGCGAGGTCGATGTCACAGTGGAAAAGTTGAGACCGTGTAAGTGTCTGATCCGGAGC
>WNFD01000149.1_pt1 | contig 156108 bp, 145 predicted proteins | sample 5400491 | NCBI WGS metagenome assembly WNFD01 (sample SAMN13153343, study PRJNA577476) | soil metagenome | isolation source: 120 cm saprolite under Douglas fir tree site 2 hole 2 replicate 2 | place: USA:California | collected 2015-04-18 | reverse complement strand
AGCAGGATGCGGGGATCGGTGATGAGGGCGCGCGCCAGCGCGACCCGCTGCCGCTCACCGCCGGACAGGGTCAGCCCCTGCTCGCCGATCACCGTGTCGTAGCCCTGCGGCAGCCCCGCGATGAACTCACTGGCCTCCGTGGCCTCCGCGGCCGCGATGATCTGCTCTTCGGTCGCGTCGGGCCTGCCGTAGGCGATGTTGGCCCGCACCGTGTCGGAGAAGAGGAAGTTGTCCTCCATGACAAGGCCGATCGCGGCGCGCAGCGAGCCGAGCGTGAGGTCCCTGACGTCACGGGAGCCGACGCGGACCGCGCCGCTGTTCACGTCGTAGAAGCGCGGCAGCAGCAGCGAGATCGTTGACTTTCCCGAGCCGGAGGTGCCGACGACGGCGAGCGTCTCGCCCGGCTCGGCGCGCAGCGAAAGCCCGCGCAGCACAGGCTCCGACGCCAGGTAGCCGAAATGCACGTCGGATAGCTCCACCGCGGCTGCCCCGTACGGCAGCTCTATGGCGTCTGGCTTCTCGGTGATCAGCGGGCGTGAGTCGATGACGTCGAACACCCGGATCACGCTTGCCCGCGCCTCCTGCCCGAGGGTGACCAGGTTGGTGAGGAACCGCACAGGACCGGTCATCTGGGCCAGGTAGGCGGAGAAGGCGAGGAAAGTGCCAAGGGTGATCGAGCCGTGGATCGCTAGCCAGCCGCCGAGCGCGAGCACGCCGATCTGGCCGAGCAGGGGGATCGCCTGCATCGCCGGGTTGTAGCGCGCGGTCAGCCGCACCGTGCGCACGCGGGAGGCGAACAGCCGCCTGCTGGTCTCCTCGAGCCGCTCGACCTCCTGCTCTTCCTGGCCGAAGCCCTTCACCACGCGCACGCCGGTCACCGCGCTGTCCACCACGCCGGCGACGGCGGCCGACTGCTGCTGGGCGTGCCAGCTGGCCGGGAACAGCCTGCGGCCCGCGGCGACCGCCACGAACCACAGGGCGGGGCCGACTCCCGCGGCGACGACCGTGAGCAGCGGCGACAGGAAGGCCATGATGATGATGGAGACCACGAAGAGCACCGCGCTGCTGAGCATCAGCGGAACCATGCCGAGCAGGCCCTGGATCATGGCGATGTCGGAGATCGACCGGCTGACGATCTGGCCGGTGTGCAGCTCGTCCTGGCGCGCGCCGTCCAGCCGCGACAGCGACGCGAACAGCTCGGTGCGCAGTTCATGCTGCACGTCGAGCGACAGCCGCCCGCCGAAGGCGCGCCGCAGGTACGTGGCCGCGAAGTTGGCAAGGGCCGCGCCCACCAGCAGGGTGGCAAGCGGCCAGATCGAGCGGTTGTGCGCGACGATCACGCCGTCGATGATCTCCCGCTGCACCAGCGGGATCGCGGCGGTGAGCAGGGTCGCGAGCAGCCCGCCGCCCATGGAGAGCACCACGGCACGGCGGTAATGCCAGCAGTAGCCGGTCAGCCGCCGTAGCCATCCTTGCCCGGCCGCACGAGACCCGGCTCCCCCGTCCGCGACGCTCATGACCCTCCCGGCCGATCCGCGAGCAGGATTGCCTGCCCCGATTGGCAACGCTTTCAGCGGGCTCGTTAGTCCGTGCCCGGCTCCTCCCCTGGCGAAGCCAGACGGCCATCACGTACCCGTCGACGGCTCAGAGCATCACGAACCCGCCGTCCACGCACAGCGTCTGCCCGGTCATCAACGCTGCGTCGTCCGAAGCGAGGAAGCTCACAGGGCCGGCGATGTCGTCGGGTACAAGCGTCTGGTGTATCGACTGCGCGGCCGCGATCGCCTGGTAGAAGTCGTCGCCGTGGGGGATGTTCTCAGGGCGTGAGAGCACCAGCCCTGGCGCCACGGCATTGACCGTGACGCCGGCCTGCCCCACCTCCTTGGCCAGTGCGCGCGTGAAGCCAAGCAAGGCTCCCTTGCTCGCCACGTAGGCGACAATGCCGATCGGCGGCGGCGACCACATCGTGTTCGAGACGATATTGATGACCCTGCCGAATCCGCGCTCGGTCATGCCCGGCAGGAATGCCGTGGTCAGCTGCACGGCAGCCTGGAAGTTCACCGCGAACGTCCGCTCCCACAGCGCACGATCATGCTGCGCGAACGGCACGCGCGCGCCGCCGCCGTGCGCCACGTTGTTGACGAGGACGTCGCATCCCCCGAATTCATCAACGACCCCTTCGATGAGGTCGTCGATCGCATCCGCGGAGCCGAGATCGCACTGCCTACCGGTAGCGGACCCGCCAGCCCTGGCGATGCCGACGACCGCCTCCTCGCTGGCGGCCAGGTCCACGATGATCACATGGTGGCCGCGGCCCGACAGGCGCTGCGCGCACGCGAGGCCGATCCCCCGTGCGCCGCCGGTAATCATCGCCACCCGCCGCCGTGCTTGCGTCGGCATCTCCATCACCCGCGCTCACAGCTCGAAGATCTGCTGTGGAGTCCGGTGCAGGCTCATCCCCGGGCCGCCGTCCCCGATCAGGTAGTTGTCACAGATCCAGGACCAGGTGCCGCGATGGTCGTAGGCCGGATGACAGGTGATGTTCATGTCCTGCTTGATCGTCATCGTCTCGTCGAAGCGGACGAGCGGTCGCTCGACGAGGTCGTAACCCTGGCCGTGACAGTGGATTCGCGCCTCCTCCGGACGGCCGTGCCCGCGCATGAAGTCGTTGTACGTGTCCCATATGTCCGCACATCGGGCACCTGGCTTGAGTAGCTCCAGACAGGCTCGCTGAGCTGCCAGGGCGAACTCGAACTCCTCGGTCAGCTCCGGCCGCGCGCGGCCGGCGACGCACGTGCGGCCGAGCTCTGCGTAGTACCCGCCGGGTCCGGTGTTCTCGACGAGGACCGAGACGACGTCGCCCTTCTCGATGATCTTGCTCTGCAGGTGCGGCGGATAGGGACGCGCCGCTTCACCGGGCTGCGCAGATCCGATCATGTAGAGGCCGTAATCGCTCCCCTGGCTGGTGCTCCACGCAGCCGCTGCCGCCACGACGTCCCGCTCATGCACACCCGGGCGCACCGCCTCGAAGACGGCCTGCATGGCTCCGTCCTGAAGGGCGGCCGCGGCGCGGATGAGCTGCTTCTCCTCCGCCGACTTGATCACCTTGATCTGGTCGACGAGCTCGCTCGCGTCGACGAAGGTCGCGTTCGGCAGCCCTCGCTTCACCCTGTCCGCGAACGCGTAGGACATCTCGGAGACACCGATGAGGCCAATGGTCCGGTACGCGTAGGGCGCCAGGGCGTCGACGATCAGGTCGGCGTCGTACTCCTGCGTGAAGTTCGCCGAGTTGAAGTGGGCCGTCGAGAGCACGCGCGCCGCGCCCGGCAGCATCTCGTCTGGGTGCCCGGTCAGGTCCCGGTCACCACCGAGCGGGCCGTGCCGCACCAAGGTCATCCCCTCCTCGAGCGGGAAGACCACCGAGGTCGGGTTTCCCCCGGCGACGAGATCGGTGAAGTACCGCAGGTAGCCGCTGGACGGGTTGTTGTGCTGCATGACCAGCGCGTCAATGTCCTGCGTCCGCATCTCGAGCCGGACGGCGGCCCAGCGGCGCTGCAGTTCGGACACCGAGATCGGCGTGTTGACCCGAGCCCTGATCGCAACCATTCGCACTCCTCCCGGCACACCGGATATCGCCTCGCTTGATTGAGCTTTATTCAGAACGGCTTCGCCGGTTACGGCTCCCTTGCGGGGGATCCCGGGGGTCGTCCCCCGGGGCTAGCACAGCCCCGTGCTTGCGCCGGTGCGACCGGCAGCGTTGGTTCTGAAGAACGCTCATTGCTCGCCACTACCTGGAGGTAAGGGATCCATGAACTTTCCCCGGAAGAACAGGAGGGGCTGCGCATCGCGCTGTACGTCGAGCGCGACGACCCGCCCGATCGCAATGTCGTGATCGCCGCCCTCGTGGACGTCGACGAGCTGGCACTCGACGTGGGCGAGCGTGTCCGCCAGGATCGGCGCTCCGGTGATCCCGCTTCGCCACCGCACGCCAAGGAACTTGTCGCCGCCGGAGCGGGCGAATACGGTACACAGGTCCTGCTGGTCCGCGGCCAGGATGTTGAGGCAGAATGCCCCCGCCCGGCGGATGGATGGCCACGTCGTCGACGCCTTCGCCGGGCAGAAGAGCACCAGCGGCGGCTCCAGCGACAGCGAGGCGACCGATTGCGCGGTCATCCCCACCGGCCCCTCGCCGGTGACGACGACGATCCCGGTGGAGAAGTGCCCGAGAACGGTCCGGAACGCTGCCGGGTCGACTGACATGACTTGGCCCATCATTCATCGCTCCCCTGCACCGGCCTCTCGGCTCCTCCCCTGTTCATCACGAGCCAGGCTTGGCGACGACGGGATTGCGCAGGGTCCCGAGTACGGGGTTCGAGATCTCGATGACGTCCCCCGCGCGGAGGAATGCCGACGGGTCCCGGCCGAGGTCGGGGACGACAGGGGTGGTATCGAGGATCGTGCCGCTCGGGGTTCCCCCGCTGATGATGTCGCCGGGGAGCAGGGTCATGTCCTGGGACAGGTACTCGAGCATCTCGGCGAACGAAAAGATCATGTCCCGGGTGTGGCCTCGCTGCCGGATCTCGCCGTTCACCCTGGTTTCCCAGTTGATGTCCTGTGCATCGGCGAACTCGTTCACCGCCACATAAGGGCCCGCGCACTTGGATGAGTCGAAGTTCTTGTCCCGGGCGAACCGGGATCTCGGGTTGTCCGCGACCGGCACGGCACGACGGGCACTCACGTCGTTGAGGAGGAAGAACCCCCAGAACAGCGCATGAGCGTCCGCGGCCGCGACATCCTTGCACCTAGCCCCCACGACGACCGCGACCTCTCCTTCAAAGTCGAGCATGTCGGTGCGCGCCGGATGGACGATGCTCTCCTCCGGGCCCACGCAGGTCTCGGGGAACGAGATGAAGCCACGCGGCCCGACCGACCTGACCTGCTGCCGCATGCGCTCGACAGCCGCCGGGTCGCGGTCAGGATTGCCCTCGGCGCCCGCCGCGTGGTCCGGGTAGTTGGCCCCGGCCAGGAACATCCGTGCCCGCGCGGCCAGCGGAGGGTGCAGCTTGACGGCGGACAGCGGCCGGCTCAGCGGCTCGCCGGGCAGGCCGCCCTCGCTTCCCCGTGCGGCCAGGTGGCTCACCGCGTCCTGGACTCCGGAGAGTGCGCGTTCTCCCGCGGCGATGAATGCCCCCAGCTCAGCGGGGACGGTGAGTGCGGCCTGCTGCTCCGGGAACGGTTCGCTGGTCCGTTCGGCAAGGTAGGCCGCATACGCGGCACAGACGTCGATGACCCGGTCCTGGAGCACCAGGCCGACCCGGCGTTGCGGTCCGTGGACAACCAGTTTCACGGCGTTACCTGCGCAATCGAGTGCCCGAACTGGGCATAATGCTGAGCTAGGAGGTCTTTTCCGTAATCGTTGCCGTTCGGGGTGCGCACGACGATGTGGACGTGGAACGGCACCGGATCGTCGGCCTCGAAGAACACGCTGCTATGGCAGTCGTACTCGACCAGGACCACCGGACTGTGGATCTTGTAGTAGAACGCGTCGTCGGCGCCGGTGCCGCCGATCCAGGCCACATGCGTCTCATCGAGATGCTTGCGGATCTCTTCCATCCGAACGCCTCGGTGGGTATCGCGCACCATGCTGATGTGGGTCTCGAGCAACGTGAGCAGCCGCGCCTGCTGGGCCGCGGGGAGGTCCGCCGCGGGCAGTCCCTCGTACCGGATCACGGCGTTGTCGGCACCCGCTCCGGCACGCATCCGTCCGTTGGACGGGTGGTCGAGCTCTCGCGGAAGGTCTTTCGACAGGATCGACGGATACAGCACTGCTGTCCGGCGCTGAGCGGGAGTGAGGGCGTTGACGAAGGCGAGCGCACCGGCCCGCTCCCGGCCGAACACCCGGGTGCCGGCGAACGGGCCGTCATCGACCTCGCAGATCTCTGCGCCCAGGAACGACGGGGTCATCACGACCTGATCGCCCAGCACGAAACAGTGCAGGTCGAGATGGTGACCCACGAGCTGCCACCCCCACGGACGGTCGCCCCGCGGCTGCCCGAAAACGGTGAACCAGTAGATCCACTGCGTGAGAGTGTCACGCATGTCATCGACCATCTCACCGAGCGCTTCGTTCAGCTTCATCACGTTGCGGACGGTCGTGTAGCCGCTCGCGCTGAGCGATTCCTCGATCAGCCGGAGCGCCTTTTCGCGCTGACGGCCATCGAGGTCGTCGAGCAGGATTCCGTGCGGCGTCCATCGCGGAAACGCATTGGTCCACCGCCGCCACGCGGGCGAGTCGGCGGGAAGAACGAATTCAGCCTGCTGACCGGCAGACAGAGCTGCTATGTACGCTCTTGCCGCCGCGATCATTTCCCCGGTCGAAGCACCGGTCCGGGTGATGGGATACAGACCGCCTGCGACGGTGCCGTCGGTCGTGATGCCCTTGAACGGCACGTGGAACGTCGGCTCAACGGCGTCCCAGACCGGATGAGGCACCGGCGCGCGATCCCAGCCACGGACAACAGGGAAGCCCATCGGCGGGCGCGGCGGGATGCCCCGGTACGGCCGTCGCGTCATCTGTCTCCCTGCATCCTGTTCTCGACCGGCACGCCGGGCCTGGCCGAGCCTGCCAGCCAGGCACTGCCCTCCAGGTAGAGGCGCTCGACCTCCGGGCCACGCAACCCCGGAAGGCCTGCCATGACAGCGGATCCGGCCTCCCGCTGTAGATAGGCCAGATGCCGGTAACCCTCCGGGTACTCCTTGAGCAGCTTCGCGTCGAGTTCCAGGGTCGAGCCCGGCTCGACGGGGTCGAGCCGGTCCTGCTCGTAGATCGGCTGGCGGCGCACGATCGCCCACCTCCCCCCGCGTTGTTCAAGGAAGTCGTAGAAGCGACCCATGCACCTGACGTCCACTGTCACGCCATCGATTGTGCCGCGCTGCATGATCATCATCTTGGTCTGGCTTATCGCGCGATTTCCGGCGAGCTCGCAGGTGAAGCCACCCAGGAAATGCATGATCTTAACGCCGCGTTCGAATCCGTCCCGGCTCGCCTCGATGAAGTCAGGAGCCGAGCCCTGGAACCAGGTCGCGGTCATCCACCCGTCGTCGTGCCAGACAGTACGGAAGGCTTCCCAGTTCCCGGCATCGCGAAAGAGGACCCAGTTTTCGATGACTTCCCGAATCAGCGCCTTCTCATCTGCAACGGACATGCTGCCTCAATCCTGTAGGTCCTGAATCCGGATCATTTCGAAGTCACGCATCGAGCACCGCCAGCATGCGCAGCTGCTGAGCCCTGGCATCTTCCCGGCCGCAGGCATGAGTGAGAAGGTAAAGCTGGCTGGCCTCGATCGCTGCGACCACCGCGACGGCGACTTGCTCGGGAGTCTGGAACTCGCCCTCGCTCGTCGATTGCGCGGGCCGCGGGGGCAGCACCTTTCCCGCCGCCCGCATCAGCTCCGGTGGCCTGTTCCGCTCTGCGTCACGCACCCGCGACCAGACCCACAGCGGACACACCGCGGTCGCGCCGACATTGGGCGCCACTTCGTCCAGATCGGCGCGAAGGCACTCGGTGAGCGCCACGACGGCATGCTTGCTGACCGCGTACGGCCCAAGCCCTGCCACCGGATGGAGAGCCGCCATGGAGGCTGTATTGACGACGTGGCCGCTATTCTGCCGGGCCAGGTGCGGGACGAACGCGCGGATGCCGTGGATAACGCCCCACAGATTGACCTCGAGAAGCCATCGCCAGTCGTTCTCGTCGAGTTCCCACAGCGGAGCCCGCGACGTGTTCACCCCGGCGTTATTGCAAACAATGTCGACCCGCCCGAACTCCTCGATCGTGGTGTCGGCGACCGCCTTGACGGAGTCGAACTCGCGCACGTCGGCCTGCACCGCCACTACCCCGCCGCCGTGGGCGCGGACGCTGGCTGCAGCGGCCGTCAGCGCTTCGTCCTCGACATCTGCCAGTACGACGTCCAGGCCACGCCGGGCGAATTGGTGTGCCAGGCCGAGGCCGATTCCACTCGCGGCGCCGGTCACGACAGCGACCTGCTTCTCTTCGAGCTGCATCGCATGATCCCTTGCTTGTCAGAGGGCCCGCTGCACCAGCATCTCTCCGAGGTAGTCGAAGTGCGTGTCGGTGTAGAGCAGGTGCTGCTGGGCGACGAGCAGGTCGCGCAGGATCCGCTGCAGCGGATTGTCGAGGCGAACCGAGTCACCGCCCGCGTACGAGTAGGCCATCTGCGCCACCGACGTAGCGGTCCGTGCGGTGTGCGCCGAAAGTCCGTAGATCTGGTGAACCAGTTCCTTGGTCACCGGTTTACCAGCCGCCGTCAGCTCCGCAACCTGCGAGAACAACCGCAAGGCATTGTCGCGCGTGGCGCTGAGCAGGACGAAGTTCGCGCCGAGGTCGCGCCGGAAGACCTCTCGCGCGGCCACGCTCGTAGCCGCATTGCGGCGCCTTTTCCGGCTGGCCAGGCCGGCGATGCACTCGAGAGCGTGCTCGGCGGCACCAAGCAGCAACCCGATGTGACCGCTCATGGGCCACACCCGGGTCACCGCGTGATACTTGTTCCCGCCGCGTCGCGGAGTCGGCGCGACCAGCGGTGTGTCCTGGGTGAGCGGGCCGGGATCGCCGAACGGGAACCACCAGCCGTCAGGGATGAACAGATCCTCGACGGTGTAATCGGAGCTGCCGGTGGCCATCAGGCCGGCGACGTACCAGTTGTCGAGTACGCGCACCGCCTCCTTCGGTGCGATCCAGGCCCGCCGCTCCGGCGGGAGGTCTCCTTCGCTGTCCATGGTGCAGCCGCCGATGACCCAGGCGGCATGCGCGATGCCGCTTCCCCAGCCGTACCGGCCGGACACGACCATCCCGCCGTCGGCCGGCCTGCCCTTACCGATCGACGCGGGCTGGCCCGCGACAACCGGGAAGCGTGGTCCCAGGAAGATCTCCTTGGCCGCGTCGTCGGAGCAGAACACGGCGGGAAGCGATGAGTGGAAGTTCCCGACGATGAGGTTCCAGCACGCGGCGGTGCTGATGCGCGCCACCGCCTCGAAGACCTCAAGCTCCAGCAGGATGTCGGCCTCCCAGCCCCCGAGCACCTGCGGCAGGGAGACCTTGAACAGACCTGCGGACGCGAGGGCATCGACCGCGGCCTGCGGCAGGTGCCGGATCCGCTCCCCTTCGGCCTCTGCCGACTCCAGCGTGCTCCGGAGCCCCTCGATCGAACCTGCGATCTGCGCGTCCAGACGACGCGCAGGCCACAGCGAAGTGCCGGCCGGCTGGAATTGATCGACGCTGGACCTCAAGGTAAAGCTCCTTCATAGGGTGACGAGATGATCAGCTGATACGCGTCTGGTCAGCTACCGCCGAACGCCGCGTTCCAGTATTCCGACGTCCAGATCTTGCCCTCCTTGGCGTAACTGTCCGACGCACTGGGGAATCCGGCCAACCGCAGCACGCTGCTGATGAACGATTCGGTCGCGTACGAGGGCACCTGCACAGGGGTGCTGCCGGAATTGAATTCACGATTCGTAGCCGCGTAGAGCGCGTCGATGAGCGCGCTGTCGGTGGTCGCGTCGTACTTGGAGATCACCTTCTTGGCGGCCGCGGGGTCGGAGTTCCACTTCACGACTGCCTCGTTGAACGCCTTGAGGAAGACAGCGGTCTCCGCCTTATGCGTGGTCATCCACGGGCTGTAGCCCCAGATCTGGCCCGAAGGCCACACCACCGGCGTGAAGTCCTCGGCCGTCGACGACCCAGGGCGCCCCTTCTGCGCCAGCTGGACCTGGGCGGTGTCGGCGTCGACGGCATTCGCCAGGCCAGAGATGATCGACGAGCTGGGCATGACGTTGCCGAGCGTCACGAACTTGACCTGGCTGTCGGAGATACCGGCCTTGTAGAGGGCGTACTTGACGATGATCGAGCTGTAGGAGTCGGCGGTGGTGACGCCGACCTTCTTCCCCACCAGGTCATTGATCGACTTGATCCCCGGGGACACCAGCAGGGACGTCGCGGTGTGCTGCCCGTACACGCCGATGAGCTTGATCGGAACGCCGGCCTCGTATGCCAGCTCGAGCGGCGGCGAGGTCACCGTGAACTGGAGCGATCCGGACTCCAGCGCCGAGTTGATCGCGTTGTTACCGACGGTCTCCACATTGACGGTCAGGCCGTATTTCGCGAAGATGCCGTCGTCCTTGGCAAGTTCGAGCGGATAGAACTGAGTGATCGGCAGGAACGGGAACGACACGTTGATCGTATCCGGATACGACGACTTCGTTGCTCCACCGCTTGCCGATCCACTCGGGCTCGATGACGAAGAGCAGCTCGTAACCGCGACAAGGAGCGGTACGAGCAGGCTGATGCCGACAATTCTGGGTGTTCTTCGACGCGGACGCAAGGAGCCCCGCTGCCTACTGATCTCAGCCATGAAATCTCCATTCCTCATGCTCGCCTGTGACGCTCCCGGCCACATTGACTGGATCGCCTGGATGTCAGACTTGCCGACGATTGGTGCGGCGGCTCGGACGATAGGAGTCATCCTCAAGCGGCCCGCGGGGGACGTCAAGACTGCGCTTGCGCCCGGCGGAAGTTGGGCTTCGGCAATCGCCAGAGAAGTTGTGAGATGACTCGATGGGCGCTCCCGCTCACGGCACCGCGCCCGCTCCCGTGAGCACGTGCCGGTAATACGGAAGGAATGCAATCGATGCGATTGGCTGCGCTGTACGGGCCCGACGGCGACTCGAGCTCGCTCCACCTCGAGGTCGACGGCGGCTACGTCTCGGTCGATGCTCTGGCCGCCGCGCGCGGCAGACCACGACTGCGAGGAATGGCTGACGCCGGCGAGCTGTTCCGGCGCGGCGAGCAGGTGATCTCCGAGTTGCGCGGCATCGACGCGAGTGCCGTGCCCAGGGTCGCCAGTGCGGATGCGCGCCTGGCACCCCCCGTGCGCCGGCCGGGCAAGATCGTGTGTGTCGGCCTCAACTACCTGGCTCACATCGAGCAGAGCAGGCTCTCCCGCCCGGGCCACACCGTGCTCTTCAGCAAGTTCGCCAGCTGCCTGGTCGCCACCGGCGAGCCAGTCGTCGCGCCGTCGATTACCTCGAAGCTCGACTACGAGGGCGAACTCGCGGTCGTCATGGGCAGGACCGCTCGATGCGTCGAGGCGGCCAGCGCCTCCGGTCACGTCGGCGGCTACACGATCATCAACGACATCTCGGCGCGCGACCTGCAGATCGCCGAGCCCCAGTGGATACGGGGCAAGTCGCTCGACACCTTCGCACCGCTCGGCCCGGTGGTCGTGGACGCCGCCGCCGCCCCGCCCATTGACGCGATGCGCATCCGGACCTACGTCAACGGTGAGCTACGACAGGACGCGCCGTGCTCTCTCATGATCATGGGAGTGCCGGAGCTGATCGCGCACATCTCCGCGTGGATCACCCTGGAGCCCGGGGACATCATCGCCACCGGGACGCCGTCCGGGGTGGCCGCGGAGATGGACAGCCCGGTCTTCATGTCCGACGGTGACGTCGTCGAGGTGGACATCACCGGTATCGGCAGGCTGCGCAACCCGGTTGTCGCGGCCCCGTAAGCGGTCTCCCGGCCGCTGCCAGGGCAAAGGCGGAAGTCTTACCGCCGGGCGGAACAAGTTCTCCTCCCGACGCCGGGCCAGTGGTACCTTCCAGCGGTCTGGGGTCAGTTTGGGAGGGCATTCAATTGGGAGAGATCCTCGGCCTGGGAACGACGCATACGCCGCCGCTGATGATGCCAGGCGATTCCCTGCGGCCGAAGCAGATCATGAGTGACCCGCTCCAGCCCGGGCGGTTGCGGGATCCGTCGAAATGGGTCGCCGAGATGAAGGAGCAGTGGGGCTCCGACGACGGCGGCAGCTACGCGGTCCGGCACAGGGAAGAGCTGATCGAGAACATGCGGTGGATCCGCAGGGAACTCGACGACTTCGCCCCGGACTTCGTGCTGATCCTTGGCGATGACCAGTACGAGAATTTCCAGGAGGATTGCGTCCCGGCGTTTCAGGTCTGCGCGTACGACGACTTTGTCGTCCAGCCCTTCGCTGACGGGCGCCCGAACTCGTGGGGCGAGCCCGAGTCCACCGTGTTCCACTTCAAGGGGCACCAGGCGGCCGGCAAGTATCTGGCGACCGAGCTCATCGACAACGGCTTCGACGTCGCCTATGCGTACAAGCCGCTTCGCGCGGCAATGCCGCACGCCTTTCTCAACACGGTCCTGTTCCTGGACTGGGACCGTACCGGCTTCGACTACCCGGTCCTGCCCTTTGCCACTAACTGTTACGGCCGCACCCTGGTCCATCTGCGTGGGATGGGGGTCAATGACCTGGCCCAGGTCCCGACGCCGGATCAGTTCGATCCCCCGGCCCCCCAGCCGTGGCGGTGCTTCGACCTGGGGGCTGCCATGGCCCGGATCCTTGCGGCGAGCCCGTGGCGGGTGGCCCTGACCGCGTCGGCCAGCTGGTCGCACGCCTTCCTGTCGCCGAGTACCAGTTACTTTCACCCCAGTGTCGAGGCCGATCGCCGCTTCTTCGACGCGATGACGGCCGGTGACTACGACTTCTGGCGCAGCAAGACCACCACTGAACTCGAAGCCCACGGTCACCAGGAACTGCTCAACTGGCACTTGCTGCTCGGCGCCATGTCCGAACTCAAGCGCAAGCCTGACAAGTCCCGCTTCATACCCTCCTGGGTCACCAACGCCGACAAGGCGTTCGCGGTCTTCCGGCCGTGACCAGCTGGGGGGCAGGCACAGGCCCCGGCCGGCACCCAGCTCGGATCGCGCCCGCGATGACTCTTGACTGAGATCAGCGAAGATCGTTGACTCTTGACCTGGGACACCGACGACGGTGGCCCGGCGCAAAGCGTCTCCTGGAGGGATGTCATGGGAGGTAACGCCCGCGAACTCGGCCGGACCTCGTCGAGCCGCGTTCTGGCCCTGCTCGGGGCGTTCTCTGACGGCGCGCAGACGATGTCTCTCACCGAGCTGGCCCACGCGAGTGATCTCCCGGTCCCGACCGCGCACAGGCTGCTCGGGGAGCTGTGCGACTGGGGTGCGGTCGAGCGCATGCCCGACAGGCGCTACCAGGTCGGCCTCCGGTTGTGGCAGATCGGGTCGCTCGCGCCCCAGCACCGCAATCTGCGGGCCATCGCGCTTCCGTTTATGGAGGACCTGTACGAGGTCACCCACGAGAACGTGCAACTGGCGGTGCGCGACGGCAAGAGCGCGCTGTACCTCGACCACATCTCGGGACGCCGTTCGGTGGGAACCATTACCGAGGTAGCGGGTCGTCTCCCTCTCCACGCGACCGGCGTCGGGAAGGTGATCCTGGCGTTCTCCGAGCCGGAGCTACTTGAGTCGGTGCTGCGGGACGGGCTGCGGCGCTGCACCCGGTACACGATCACGTCACCGGAGCGCCTCAACGAAGCGGTCAACCACGTCCGGCAGACCCATCTCGGCTTCTCGGTGGAGGAGATGACGCTGGGCGCGTCGTCGGCGGCAGCGCCGATCTTCGGGGCAGACCGGGCATTGTCCGCTTCCCTCGCGATCGTGGTGCACTCGTCGACGGACCTCAGGCGTCTCGCGCCTGCCGTCCGCGCGGCGGCCCTCGGCGTGACGCGCAGGCTGAGTGGAATGCGCCCGCCAGCCGAGTATCCAGAGCGACGGGCCGCGCGCTGACACCCAGGCTGGAAGGGGCCGAGCCGCTGGTGGTCCTGGTGATCACCGGAACCACCCGCGAGGGCCGGTTCAGCGAGTGCGTGGCGGCGTGGGCACTGTCCCGCCTGCGGGCGGCGGCCGACCAGGACGTCCGTTTCGATGCCCTCGACCTGCGCGAGCACCCGCTGCCCTTCTTCGACGGTCCGGGCCCCGCGAAGGCGCCGCGTGCATATGCCACCGAGGCGGTGGAACGGCTGGGCCGCCTGGTCGATCGCGCGGACGCGTTCATCGTGCTGACGGCGGACTACAACCATGGTTATCCGGCGGTGCTGAAGAACGCCCTGGACTGGCTGTTCGTGGAGTGGCGGCGTAAGCCGATCAGCTTCGTCGGGTGGGGCCACGTGGGAGGCGCGAACGCGATCGAGCAGCTGCGGGAGGTGGCGGTCGGATTCGAGATGGCCCCGTTGCGGCACGCGGTGCACATCATGCCCGACGTCATGGCGCGCGCTCGCGAGGCGGCCGACGGCTCACTCGCGTTTGCCGCTCTCGAGCCCAGGCTCCGCGTCCTGGCCGGCGATCTGCTCTGGTGGGCCCGCGCGCTGCGCACCGCTCGCCGTGCGCCCGAGGCACCACGCGTGCCGGGGCCGGCGACATCGTGATCACCGCTCCCGCTCCCGCAGCCGCGGGAAGAGGTCGAGGCAGGTCAGGCGAAATAGTGCCCGCAGCTCGGACGCGGACAACAGCCGCGTGTTCGCCAGGTCCGCCGTGGCGCGGCGGACGAAGGACGCCATGCTGAACGGGTAGTCGCTGCCGTACACGAGCTGACTCGGCGCGACCAGGCTGAGCAACGCGGGCAGCTGGCGCGGCAGCGGGCCTCCCGCCATGTCGTAGAACTGGCGGCCGAGCGCGGCGAGCACATCGACCTGACCGGGCTCGCCGAACAGGCGGGACCGGTCCGCGCGGTCGGCGAGAAGCGGAATGACGCCGCCGGCATGGGGCACGACGAACCGGACGCCGGGGTAGCGATCGAGCGCTCCGGAGAGCACCAGGTTGAACACCGCGCGCGCGGTGTCGAACATGAACTCGACCGTCCCACGGGAGCGCCCGAAGGACACTGCCTCCCAGCATGCGGGGGACGTGGGATGCACGGCGACGACTGCCCGCCGCCGGGCGAGTTCCGCGAGAACGGGATCGAACCGGGCGTCGCCGAGATAGTGACCGGCGTAGTTCGTCAGCATCGACACCCCGTCGGCATGCAAGTCGTCGTATGCCCGCGTCAGTTCCGCGAGCGCGGCGTCGACAGCAGGCAGCGGCAGCGAGGCAAAGAGGCCGAACCTGCGGGGATCATCGCGCACCACCTCTGCGCCCTGGTCGTTCACTCGCCGGGCGAGATCGACGGCATCCCCTTCGTCACCGGACAGCAGCAAGCCCGGGGAGCTGATCGACAGCAAGGACGTCTCGATCCCCAGCTCGTCCATGACCTGCAGGTGCTGCGGCACACTCCACGCCGGGGGGGCGGCCGCGTTGCCGTCGAGGTTGCGGTGCCCGCCGCGTTCCAGCGCCTCGCGGTATGCAGGCGGCAGGTAGTGCGCATGGACGTCGATCCCGCCGCCGAATCCGGCGAGCAGCGGTCCGGCCTCACCCATGGGTGCCCACCACTACCTCTCGTCTCGTTCCTGCGCCCGGACACCGGCCCGGGCGACGCTGGCGGGCGGCCTATGCCGGCAGCGAGATCTCCTTCGCGAGCTGGTACTCCCCGATAACAGGTGCGCCGCCCATGCCAATGCCGCTGCCCTTATAGGCCGCGCGCGCGTCAAGACCCGCACCGCGTGCGCCGTTCACCTGAACGCCGCCCGTCTCGAGGTGGCGCGCCAGCTCGGTCGCCCGCGTGACGTCCGCCGAGAAGACGCTGCCGTGCAAGCCGTAGTCGGTGGCGTTGTAAGATCTCCTCGCGAAAGATCCGCATGGCGGGCGCCACCTTGGTGAACACCGTCGGCACGACGTAGTACCCGCGTGGCAGGGCGGGCGGCCGTGAACCGCCGATGACGATCTCGGCACCGTCTGCGATCCCCGAGCGGATGTACGCCTCGACCCTCGCCCGCTGCCGGGCGCTGACGACCGGGCCGAGCTGGGTCGCTGGATCCGCCGGGTCTCCGAATACCAGGCCCTGCAGCGTCGTGACCACCGCGTCGAGGACTTCGTCGAATCGCCCCGCCGGGGCCAGAATCCGCGTGCACGAATAGCATGCCTGAGCGGAGAAGGGCACACACAGCCGCAGCACCTCATCCCGGAATACATCAAGATCCGCGTCGTCGAGGATGATCGCGGCCGACTTGCCGCCGAGCTCGGCCGTCACCGGTTTCAGCGACTCCCCGCAACGGGAGGCGATCGCCCGCCCAGCCGCGGTCGACCCGGTGAAGGCCACCTTGTCTACCCCGCCGTGCGCCGCGATGGCGCCACCGGCCTGCCGGCCGCCGGTCACGATGTTCACGACACCGGGCGGCAGCCCGATCTCGTCGAATATCTCGGCAACGACGTAACTGTCGAGAGACGTCTCCGGTGACGGCTTGGCAACGACGGTGCAGCCCGCCGCGAGCGCGGCACCGATCTTCATGCCGAGCAGAACCTGCGGAGAGTTCCACGGAACGATCGCGCCCACCACGCCGACGGGCTCGCGGCGGATCATGGACTTTCTGCCAGGCGAGTGCTGAATCTGCTCGGCTCGTAGCGAAGCCGCCACGTCAGCGTTGAACCGGTACGTCGCCAGTGCGCCGTCCTCGTTCTCCTGCACGGTCCACCACCGCGGGGATCCGTTCTGGTACGCGACCAGCGCGCTGATCTCGTGCATGCGCGCCTCGTAGGCGTTCGCGAACGCCCGCAGGTACGCGGCTCGCTCGCCCGGCGTGGTCTCGCGCCACGAACCGAGCGCGGCTCGCGCGGCACGAACGGCGCGATCGACATCGCTCACGCCACTGTCGGGCACACTCCCGATGAGCTCCCCGGTCACCGGGCTGACGAGCGCAACGCTCTCGCCCGAGCAGGATCGGACAAACTCGCCACCGATATACAGATCGCTACGTCGCGTGGTCACGGACTCTCCCGTCATCGCGAGAAGAGTGACCCACCGGCCACTGTCCTGGGAATAGATGATTACCACCCGGCGGAAAGCGGCCGTTCCCTTTCTCCGCCAGTTTGTACAATCCGACTGTGGGACGGAAACTCGCCAGCCGCCGGGATGTCTCGCGCGCGGAGCGAACAGCGCTTGGCCTCTCCGGTATCGCGCTCGTCCTCGGGATCTGGCAGCTGCTGAGCGCCCGCGGCATGCTCGACCCATTGATCTGGTCGTCGCCATCCCGTATCTGGCACGCGTTTCACGAGATGGTCTCGGACGGTTCGCTCGGGCCACTCTTCCTGCGATCGGCAGGCCTGTTCGTGGTGGGATTCGCGGTGTCGGTGTCCACGGGCCTTGTCATCGGCACCGTTCTGGGCTGGTACGCCAAGACCCGGGCGGTTGTCGACCCCTGGGTTTCGATGCTGTACGCGCTACCGGGCCTGGCGCTCGTACCGCTCCTTGTCGTGGCGTTCGGCAGCGACTTCCGGACCCAGGTCATCGTCGTCTGGACCGTCGCCGTGTTCCCCGTGATCATCAACGTGTCTGCCGGCGTGAACGCCATCGACCGACGGCACCTCGAGGTAGCGCGAAGCTTCCTGGCCACGAACCGCGACGTCCTGTGGGGGGTCGCCCTGCCCGGGGCGGTGCCCTACGTGATCGCCGGCGTCCAGCAGGCACTCAGCCTGTCCCTCATCGGGGTCGTCGTGGCGGAGTACTTCGTAGGCAACGACGGGCTCGGGGGCCTGATTCTCAACTCGAGCTCACAGCTGCAGACCGCTAACGCGTACGTCGGCACCCTCATTTTCGCGATCGCCGGGCTCATCCTCACCGCGCTGCTGCGCAAGTGCGAGCGCTGGGTCGTCAAGTGGCGGTAAATGATTGAGACACACAGCTAACCTTGCCGTACGAAGACCCTCTTCGTCGCGCGCGAGGCGAATCGCCAGCCCTGCGCGGTGCGGACGAACCGGTCGTGCCACTCTCCCATGCTGAACGGTGACTCGAGCGGCAACGGAAGCTGCGTCTCCTCACTGTCTGCCTTGTACCGGTACGCCAGGTAATACGTCACGCCCTCGGCATTGTTCTCGTCCTGCACGGTGATGACGGTTCCGCCGTTCACATGCCGCGTGACTTGCGAGCGCGGCTCTACATCGTAGGAGGCGAGAAGTTCCGCACGCCCGGTGAAGGGACGCCCGCCCCGGATCCAGGTGCCCTCCTCGGCAAACAGCTCCACCGCCATGGCGGCCTCGCCGTGGTCGCCGTACTGCGTGATGGCGAGTACGAGATCGCGGCACTGCTGCTCGATCTGCGCGCTCTGGCTTCCGTCCATTGTGTGTCCCTTCACGGTGAGATTCGGTTACCAGGGTTCGCCTTGTTCCGGCACGTAGCTGAAATCGCCGGTGAAGGAGTGCACGGGGGCGTCCCACCGGACGCCGGGCTCGGGCTCGGGCAGGTTCATCGTGAGCCACTTGACCTCGGAGCGGCTTTCGTTCCACTGGCGGTGCGGTGCGCCCTGGGACAGGACCGCGAGCTCGTGCGGACGGACGTCATGCCGTTCGCCGGCCACCTCGACCGACAGCGTTCCCTCGAGGACGAAGTAGAACTGGTCGAACCTGTGGATGTGCAGTCCCGGACCGCTTCCGCCCGAATCCAGGCGATCGATGCGCAGGTGACCGCCGTCGAATCCGGACTTGCGGTCGGCCAGGATGCTTGACCGGTATTCCGGGTGGCGCTCGTACGCGATGGCCTTCGCCGGATCCTCACACCGGACGAGGTCCGGCGGGGCCGGTGCGGAGTCCTGCTCGGCGGCCTGGGTCCACGCCGGCCAGGGAGCGGGGGTGGGCAGGATGATCTCCAGGTGGAGCTCGTCCGCGGTACTCCGGTTGAAGTTCCGGTGCGGAAGCCCCCTCGGAATGATGATCAGATCGTGTTTCCGGCCTGTCACGGTGGTGCCGCCGATCACGACATCCAGCTCGCCCGCCAGGATGAAGTAGACCTGCTCGACCTCATGGGTGTGGAAGCCAAGTCCGGCCTGGCCCGCCGGCACGAAGGATCTGATGAAGGTCGCGCTCTCGAACATCGCGAAGCAGTCGTTTCCGAGCTCGCCCACCGGCAGCGGAACGTCGGCGAATCGGCGGACGTATCGTCCGGGTCCTCGGGTATAAGGCATGTCAGGACTCCTCAAGGTCGGCGCTCGACAACGTTCATGAGCGGTTCTGCCGCGGCGAACCGCCGCAGCTGATCGCCGATGAAGGCGAAGGCCATCGGGACATCAAGATGTGTGTGACCTGCCTGGTGCGGGGTGTAGAAGACGCCGGGCAGTGTGAGCAGCGGGTGGTCAGGCGGGAGCGGGTCAGGGTCACCGACATCCAGCGCGGCGCGAAGCCGCCCGGCACCGACCTCGGCCGCGAGCGCGGCCTGGTCGACGAGCTTCCCTCGCGCGGCGTTGACGAGCAGCGCTCCGTCATGCATGCGCGCGAGGAATGCGGCATCGACCAGGTGCCACGTCGCCGGCGACGACGGCACCAGCAGGATCACGACGTCCGCGTGCGGAAGCAGTCCGGCCAGCGACTCGACTCCGAACACCCCCTCGCGGGCACGACGCGCTACCCGCACGACCTCGACGCCGAAGCCCTGCAGCCGCTGCTCGACTGCCATGCCGATGGATCCGTGGCCGACGATGAGCACTCTCTTGCCGGTGAGCGCGTCACTGCGCCGCTGCCGCTGGACGCGCGCCGCCTGCTCGAGCACGAACTCAGGGAACTCGCGGATCATCGCGAGAATGGCTGCCACGACCCACTCTGCCGTCGGCGCATCGTGAACTCCGCGCGCATTGCAGAGGGTGACACCATCGTTCAGCCGGTCGATGACGTCCTCGTATCCGGCGACGGGCACCTGCACGACGCGCAGCTTCGGCAATGCCGCCAGGATGTCGAGGACGACGTCCTCCCGTGGCAGGAACGGAACGACGTAGAACTCGACCTCGCGCATCGACGCCGGTGGCGCGGTCCTGCCATCCCACGTGTCGACCTGGACTCCGCTCGGGAGCCCGCCGAGCAGCTCTAGCGCGTCCGGCCGGCCCAGCCACGCCCTCACGGAACCGCCTCGGCGCAGTGGCGGCCCGACATCGATCTCACTCGGCACCCGGCGAGCCGAAGTCGATGATCTTCTCCGCGTTGCCGAGCAGCCGCTGACGCAGGTCCGCCAGGATCGCCTCGAACTCCGGGGTAGCCGTGACCTTGCGTGGCCGGGGCCGCTCGAACGGAACAGGAATCCTCGCCTCGATCCGTCCCGGCCGACGGCTCATGACGTATACGACGTCCCCGAGGAACACCGCCTCACTGATGTCGTGGGTGATGAACACCGTGGTCCGGTTCATTCGCGTCGCCAGCAGCGAGAGCTCGTCCTGGAGTACCTCCTTCGTGAGGGCATCGAGGGCACCGAACGGCTCGTCCATGAGCAGCAGCGCCGGATCCACGGCGAGCGCACGGGCCAGGTTGGCTCGCTGCTGCATGCCGCCGGAGACCTCGTGCGGATAGTGGGACGCGAATCCCGTCAGCCTGACGAGCTCGATCACGTCATCGGCCCGCGCTGAGATCTCGGACGAGCTCAGCTCCCGTCGCAGCTCCAGGCCGTACGCCACGTTGCGCTTGATCGTCCGCCATGGCAGCAGCGAGGCCTGCTGGAAGACGACGGCCCGCTCGAACCCCGGACCGCGCACCTCCTGGCCACCCACAGTGATCTTCCCGCAGTCGGACTCGGTGAGCCCGGCGATGCAGCTGAGCAGCGTGCTCTTGCCGCAGCCGGAGGGGCCGATCACCGTGATGAACTGCCCGCGCCGCGCCTCGAGGTGGATGTCATCGAGGACGTGCATCACCTCGCGATGCCGGCCCTGCCGTCGCGCGTAGCTCTTTCCCAGGCCCGCGACGTCGAGGAAGCTGTCGTCATCCTGCCCCGGCCACACCTCAGGTGTCAGCGCCACGTGGATACCCGCCGTTCGAACAAACGCAAGAGCGAAGTGACGGTAAGTGTCGTAACGGAGAAGATGAATGCGCCGACGAACGCCTCTCCGGTCTGCCCTGAACCACTCGCGGTGATAATGAGGCCACCGACGCCGTCGTTGCCTACGAAGTACTCAGCGATCACCACGCCAATCATCGCCGCGGTGAGGCCCTGCCGGAGGCCCGCGATGATGAGCGGCAGGGCACCGGGGACCGCGATCCCGCGCAATACGTCGCGATTCGTGGCGAGAAAGCTTCGTGCCACGCGAAGGTAGTCGCGGTCGATCGCATCGACTCCCACCGCCACATTGATAATGATGGGAAATACCGCAGCAGTCCATACGACGATGATCTGAGCCTTCATACCGATGCCTGCGGCGGCGATGATGACGGGGATAAGCCCGACGCGCGGCGCGGCGTACAGCATGGATACCCAGGGATCCAGCACAGCTCGCGGACGGCGGTACCAGCCGAGAATGACGCCGAGCAGAATGCCGCTCACAGCGGCCGCGGTGAATCCCCAGAAGAACAGCTTCAGCGACTGCCAGCAGGCACGGCCGAGCAATCCCTGGTGAATCAGGTCGAAGAGCCCCGACCACACCCGGCTGGGCGAGGACCATATATACGGATTGATTACCCTGTGATCACTGAGCAGCTGCCACGCCACGAGCACGAGGACGACGCCCGCGCAGCCGCGAATCTGGCGCTCAATTCGCGAGATCTCAGTTCTCCGGGCGACCTTGTGATTCACCCGCCCGCGCGATCTGCTCGTCAGACGGTCCGAGGGTCCGGAGGGCCGGCGACTGTGCCGGCGCCATCCCATGGACGCCATGACGAGTGACCAGCCTCCTGACCTCGAACTGTGGAGCACGGCGTTCGTGCCGATACGGTAGGTACGAGGGTGCGACCATTTGAGACCACGCCGATGGCAGGGTCAAGGCGCGTTCTTGCCGGGCGGAACACCTGGCCCGCGGACATTTCGCAGTTGATAGCGTCGCTCACTACAGAGGGAGTGATTTCGGATGGGCTCACGGCCCGGCGTGACGGCAAATCTAGGTGAGCTCTTCACCGAGGATCGGTCCGCCGAGGTCGTCTGCGCGAGTCTGGCCGGTACCCCCGATCCACGCCTCCGGCACGTGCTCGAGTCGCTGGTGCGCCACCTGCACGGCTTCGTCAAGGATGTGGGCCTCACCGAGCGCGAGTGGGAGAACGCGATCACGTTCCTGACCGAGACCGGTCACATGTGCGACGCCACGCGCCAGGAGTTCATCCTTCTCTCCGACGTCCTCGGCGTCTCTATGCTGGTGGAGACGATCAGTCATCGCGCGGCCGGCGACGCGACGGAGTCGACCGTGACCGGCCCGTTTCATGTCGTGGAGTCTCCGCCCCGCGCGCTCGGCGCCAACATCAGCCTCCAGGGGTCCGGCGAGCCATGCCTGGTCACGGGGCGAGTGACCGGCCCGTCCGGAGAGCCGGTCCCCGGTGCGCTTGTCGACGTCTGGCAGGCCGACGCCGACGGCTTCTACGACGTGCAGCAGCCCGACTCGATTCCCGAGTTCAATCTCCGCGGCCTGTTCACCGCCGACGACGAGGGCCGGTTCTGGTTCCGGACGATCATGCCGCGGTACTACCCGATTCCCGACGACGGCCCCGTCGGCCGGCTGCTCGAGGCAACGGCGCGGCATCCGAACCGTCCCGCTCATATCCACTTCATCGCCAAGGCAGCGGGTTACGCGACGGTGACCACGCATCTGTTCGTCGACGAGAGCCCTTATCTGGACTCTGACGCGGTTTTCGGCGTCAAGGAGAGCCTGGTGCGGGCATTCGCCGTCGTCGATGACCCGGCCCGTGCGCAAGCGCTGGGGCTGCCCAGCCCTTTCCGCACCGTCGACTTCGGCATCAGTTTGCTTGCCGCCGCCGGTTGAGTCAGCCGACGGGGGCCTCGATATCCCCTCGCCTGCACGGATGGGGCACGCTGGCGGTCCTTGGGGCGTTGTCCGCGCTCGGCCCGCTGTCCACGGACATGTACCTCCCCGCGACTCCTCGCGTCACAGGCGACCTGCACGCCAGCCAGGCGATGACCCAGATGACCATCTCGGCCTGTATCGCCGGGCTCGCGATAGGGCAGCTGATCGTCGGCCCGCTCAGCGACCAGCTCGGACGGCGGCGCCCGCTGCTCATCGGGATCGGCGCGTACGTCATGCTGTCACTGGCGTGCGCGGCTGCCCCGACCATCGGGCTGCTCATCGCGGCGCGCCTGTTGCAGGGGCTGGCGGGCTCGGCCGGATTGGTGATCAGCCGGGCGATCGTGCGCGATGTCTACGGCGGAGGCCGCGACGCCGCGAGGGCCTACGCGCTGCTCATGCTGGTGAGCGGCATCGCGCCGGCCGCCGCGCCCGTCATCGGCGGACAACTGCTCCGCATAACCTCATGGCGAGGCGTGCTCGCGATGCTCGCCCTCGTCGGTCTGGTCATCCTTCTCGGCTCGGTCACGCTGGGCGAGACTTGTCCGCCAGGACGCAGGCAGGTGCAGGGGCTGCGATCGGCGGGCAGCGTGTTCCTCGGGCTATCGCGGGATCGCGCCTTCGGCGGCTACACGCTGGCCGGCGCGATGAGCTCTGCGGCAATCTTCGTTTACATCTCCGCGTCACCGTTCGTCATCGAGAAGACTTATGGCCAGAGTCCCCAGATGTTCAGCCTCATCTTCGCGGTCAACTCGATGGGGATCATCCTGGCCGGGCGGATCAGCGCGACGGCAGTGCGGCGATGGGGGCCCGCGCCACTGCTACGGGCCGGGCTGGCCCTTCAGCTCACAGGCGCCGTCGGGCTGTTCGCTGCCAGCACCATCAGCAACGTCGCGCTCATCTGGCTCCTCGTCCCGCTGCTGTTCGTGGTAGCGGCCGTCGGGCTGGTCCTGCCAAACGCGACGGCGCTCGCGCTCGCCCCGCATGGCAAGATCGCGGGCGCGGCATCGGCCCAGCTCGGCGCGCTCCAGTTCATCGTGGGGGCCGCCCTGGGACCGCTCGCGGGCGTCTACGGAAGCGGCTCCGCGCTCCCCATGAGCGCGATCATGCTGACGTGCTCGACGGCCGGCGTCATCACCAGCGCAGTCCTGATACCGCGACGGCAGATCCCCGCAACGTGAATGTGACATTCAGTCACCCAGGACTACACCTACGTCACATTCACCCGCGACGGCCGCGTTGCGGATGGCCAGCCCAGGGTGATCAGTCCAGGGTTATGAGCACCTTGCCGACTGCCCCTCTTTCCGCGGCTTCGTGTGCCGCGACGATGTCCTCGAGCGGGAAGCGGTGAACAGGCAGCTCGGTGAGTGCCCCGGCGGTGATGGCCGCGGTGATGTCCCCGATGGCCTGGCCGAGCGCCGGGGCGGGGACCCCGTACAGGAGCACGAACCTGAGGCTCACGTTCGCCGTCATGCATGCCCGGACAGGCAGCGCGGGGTCCTGCGGCTCGGCGGCATAGGTGACGATTACCGTATCGGGCCCTGACACGGCAAGGTCAAGCGCCAGGTTCGCCCCGAGCGCCACCTCCGTCACCCGGCTGACCGGGTGGGCGAAGGACCGGATCTGGTCCGCGGCATCGGGCTCCCTGTAGTTCACCACAAGGTCCGCGCCGGCCTTGGCGGCCAGCTCCGCCTTCTGCGGGCCGCTGACGGTGGTGACGACGCGGGCCCCGGCCTGCTTGCCAAGCTCGATGGCGAAGTGGCCGACCGCGCCCGCGCCGCCCGCGACAAGCACGGCCTCGCCCGTCACCGGCCCGTCGGCGAACAGGCAGCGGTGCGCCGTCATCGCGGGGACGCCCAGGCTGGCGCCGAGTTCCAGTGACGCTCCGTCCGGCAGCGGCACCGCCCGGCGCTCGGGCACCACGGTCCACTCGGCCGCGGTCCCCCAGCGCTGCCCGGCCGCGGCGAACCATACCCACACCCGCTGCCCCACGCGCCCCGGCCTCACGCCCGCGCCGACAGCGTCGATGACGCCCGCTCCGTCGTGGTGGGGAATCTGGAAGCCGTCGATCGGGCGCGGGGTCGCACCGCTGCGGCCCTTGCAGTCCGTGGGGTTGACGCCGGAGACGTGCACCCGCACCCGGACTTCGCCTGGCCCAGGCTCGGGCCGATCGACGTCCTCGACGCGCAGCACATCCCGGGCTGCGCCTGTGCGGTCGTAGAGTGCAGCTCTCACGTGGGCCTCCTCGCATTAGCTCAGTTTCGCGATCTGATCCTCCCACCCGCCCGCGCGAGTGCCCGCGCTGGCACGCGCCGGCTGCCGTCCTCCGCTATTGGCGTAACCAGACGGTAAGCATGGGATAGAAATGGGTTTGAAATAGCGGTATTTAAGGACTCTTTAGGGGGCGGCGTAGGCATGGAAGGGGCTTTGCAGGGGCTAGGCTCCCTGCTCCCGATAGGTGCCTGGCACGCGCTTCAGCGGGACGGCGCCTTCCGCCGCTACGATGCCGGTGCGGCGCTCCTCCGCCAGGGCGAGCCCGGTACCCATGTGCTCGTCCTTACCGCGGGTCGCGTCAAGGTCACCCGCGTCGAGCCAGACGGAAGCGAGCTGCTCTTAGCGATCCGCGGCCCCGGCGAGGTGCTCGGTGAAATCGCCGTGCTTGACGGGGCGACCCGCTCGGCCACCGTGACAGCGCTCGACTCATGTCTCACCTATGTACTGCCTGCCGTGAAGTTCCGCCGGATCATCGACGAGTTCCGCCTGCAGGACGTGCTGCTCGGGCATGTGCTCGCCCGCTGGAGAGAAGCCGATGACATCCGCGCCGAGCTGGCGGAATTAGCCGCATCGCAGCGCGTCGTCCGGACCCTGATACGGTTCGCCGTCATGGCCGGAAGCACGACGGCGGCGGGCAGGTCTGTGGACGTCCGCCTGTCGCAGGAAGAACTGGCCAGCGCCACCGGCCTGTCTCGCTCCGCCGTGGCCGCTGAACTCGCCGACCTCCGCAAGCGCGGCCTGGTGGCCACCGCACGGCGCCGGGTGGTCATCCTTGACGTTGACGGCCTGCGGTTGCTCTCCGACGGCTGAGCGTGCGCTACCCTGCGGTTCTTGGGAGTTCCACCGGGCGGAATTCCCGGGCATGACCGCATCCATCTACTTCTGGACAGTCCTGACAGCTTCCGGTCACCATCGTCGTGCTCAGCCGACGGAGGACCCCGGCATCAGCGAACACGGAAGAAGAGCACGATGAGCGACTACGTACGTGATGACTCGACGCGGAGCAGCGAGCTTCCGTCCTATCGCGGCATCATGGCCGTCGACGTAGCCAACTTCAGCAGCGGACCGAGCGCTAAGCTACCAGATCTCGCGGCCGTCATTCCCGACATCCTCGAGCAGGCCTTCTGCCGGTGCGACCTGGCGGGGGTATGGAAATCACGCCGGTTCCCGCAGCCAACCGGCGACGGCTATGTCTTCGGGACGCAGCCTGAGAATGTGCCGTTCCTCATCCACCCGCTGCTCGACCGGCTGCAGGACGTACTCGAGGAACAGGATCACGTGCTGCGCGCGCGCGACCGCGGGCTTCGCCTGCGGCTGCGGGCCAGCATCCACATCGGCCCGGTCCACGATCGCGGCGACGCGCGGCGCGACCGGATCGGCACGCCGACCAACGACACCTTCCGGCTGCTCGACTCCACGCCCGTCAAGGACGTGCTGCGGCAGAGCAATCCGGACGTCACGCTGCTCGCCGCGATCGTCTCGCAGCGGGTATACGAGGACGTCATACGAGCCGGCTACGCAGGGCTGCATCCGGACAGGTTCGCTCCGGTTACCGCCGATGTCCCCGGCAAGGGCTTCGCCCAGCCGGGCTGGCTGTATGTTCCCCGGCCGTCGCGCGGCGGCGAGGCCGCTCCCCGTGAGCGGGACGAGCGCGGCGCGGCACCCTCAGCGCGGCAGGCACCACGGGCCGGGTCCAACACGATAAGCGGCGAAGTCGGCCAGGCGATCATGGCTGAGCGCATCGACGGCAATATCACCTTCCACGACGGCCACTTCGGCCGCTCTCGCCACCGCGAGGTGCCGGAATGAGACACGACCTCCCCGGACCGGGGGAATCCGGCAGCCAGGCCTTCGTCCGGGAGGCCGTCGTGGCACACCGGCTCGGCCCCGAGGTCGTCAGGCAGCTCCGGGATCTGTACGTGAAGACGCCGAGCTGGGACGCCGCGGCTCAGGCGCTCCAGGCCAGACACGCCGTTGCCCTCCTCGGCGAGGCAGGCACCGGCCGCAGGATCACCGGCGTGAACCTCCTCGCCGACCTCGGGGCAACGCCGCACGAACTCACCCTTGACCCGGAGGACCTGGAGCGCCCGCTGCCCATATCCTCAGGGCATGGATACCTCGTGGACCTGGAGGATCTCGGGGATCTGCGTGCCCTTGAGCTGCGGGCGGCGGCGTCGTCGGGCCACCTGAGGAGGCTGCCCGAGCTGCGCGCTTACCTGGTGGCCCGGGTGACAGAGGAGGTCGGGGACGCGCTGCGCCTCGAAGAACGAATGCCAGTCATCCGGCTGCGACCGCCAGATGACCATGTCGCGGTCTTCCGTTCTCACCTCGCCCGACTGCGGAACGCGAACGAGGCGCAGGCGTGGAGCCTGGAGGGGCCCATCATCGGCGTATTGCGCGGTGCCCGGCCGTCTGATGCGGTGCGGCTGGCCAGGCTGGTCCGCGACGTCCTAGCCGCCGACCCGCGGAGCTTGCCTGGGGGGACGACCCCCCAAGGCCCCCCGCGGAGCTTGCCTGGGGGGACGACCCCCCAAGGCCCCCCGCGGACCCTTCATATAACCACCGCACAGCTCGACGCGGTGCTCCTGGCATATGGCAAGTGGGCGGGGCATCTTGCGGCGTGGTTCGAGCAGACCGAGAGTGCCTCGGCCTGCTACGAGCGCGCGCTGCTGCTCGCGGCGGCCGCGCTCGAAGGGGAGCGGCCGACTGCCGTGTTCGCCGCCGCGGACAATCTTGCGAGGCTCATGGCCGTGCCTGCCTGGGGGGGCGACCCCCCAAGGCCCCCCGCCATGTCCCGCGACCCGGGCGGCGCGCTCACCCGGCCCGCCGCGGCGGAGCTTCTAGCCGGGATCGATGCCGAGCTGACCGATGGGCGGATCAGGTTCCCGCGTCCTGCCTACGCCGATTCGGTCCTCGATCATGTCTGGCGGGACCGGCCGGGTCTGCGCTCGGACCTGGAACGCTGGCTCGTGGAACTGCCCGCCGACACCGATGACGCCGTTGCCGACCGGGCGGTCTACAGCCTGGTGCGGCTCGCCATGCGCCACAGGCATCCCTCCCTCGTGACCTCGGCAGCCGATGAGTGGGCCCAGCACCCGGCACTGCGAGCCCTGGCGGTGCAGGCGCTGACCGCCGCAGGCCTAAGCGAGGAGCTTGGCGCCGCCGTGCGGCGCAGGCTCTACCACTGGGCCACCCGGCCCTCCACCCACGAGGACGTCCAGCTCATGGTCGCCGAGGTCTGCCGTGGACCGCTCGCGCATGCCTTCCCGCGAAACGCGCTCACCCGGCTGCGCCACCTCGCAAGCAGGGGCACCGAACCGGTCCGGATGGCCGTCGCCGGCGCCATGGCCGGGCTGGCGGCCGACGAGCGGCTCAGGCGCATTGTGCTCGGGGAGGTCATCGGCTGGATCCGGACAGACGACGACAGCAACAGGCAGGCCACCGGGCGCGCTACGTTCCTGCGCCTCGTGTGGCTGCGCGACGAGGCCGGACAGGTGCTGTTCGCTTCGCCTGCCTCGCAAGCGGCGGACCTCACGCTGCCGCTGGCCGAGGGCTGGCGGGCCGTGCTGCGCCACCCCGGCACCGGCAGGGCCGCACGGGGGGCCGCGCTCGGCTGGCTGGGAGCCGCCGCACGCGACCTGGCACCCCGGGAGCCAATCGTCGACGTCTTCGCGGGAGCCTGCCGCTCAGACAGCGATGTCGGCATCCTCTGGCCGATGATCCAGCGCTGGGCACATGCCACAACCGCAGCGCCGCAGGCCGCCCGCGAGGAGATCGCCCGCGAATTGCTCCCGCGCATCGCCGATCGGGACCCGCTGACCCGCCCACTGCCACCTACTCGCATGGAGGCATTACCAGGGTAGTTTCAACGACGCCAGCGCGGCATCCAGACGGACGCCCGGCCATGCCCGGGACACGGCCGGGCCACGTCGGGGCGGGCACGGGACGCAGGACGCGGCGCGCGCTCCCGTTCGGCATCCGGTGCCCTAGTAAGATCGCCGGTCGTGGAACTACGAACACTTGGCAGAACGGGCCGGGATATATCGGTAAGCGGTCTCGGGACGTGGCAGCTCGGCGCGGACTGGGGCCACGTGACGGACAACGACGCGCTAGCGGTCCTTGACGCCGCCGCGGAATCCGGGGTGACGTTCCTGGACACCGCTGACGTCTACGGGGACGGCCGGAGCGAGCAGCTGATCGGGCGCTTCCTTTCCAGCGATGCCGCGCCCCAGGTCATGGTCGCGACCAAGATGGGCCGTCGTGTCCCGCAGGATCCGGCCCGGTACACGCTGGAGAACTTCCGCGGCTGGACCGACCGCTCTCGTGTCAACCTCGGCGTTGATGTGCTCGACCTGGTGCAGCTGCACTGCCCGCCGACGCCCGTGTACTCCTCAGACGAGGTCTATGACGCTCTCGACACGCTGGTCAGCGAGCAGCGGATCGCGGCGTACGGGGTCAGCGTCGAGACGTGCGATGAGGCACTGACCGCGATCGCGAGGCCGGGCACGGCGAGCGTGCAGATCATACTCAACGCGTTCAGGCGCAAGCCGCTCGAGCACGTGCTTCCTGCCGCAGCCGCGGCAGGAGTCGGCATCATCGCCAGGGTTCCGCTGGCTTCCGGATTGCTGTCGGGCAGGTACTCGAGCGATTCAGTCTTCGGCGCCGACGACCACCGTGCCTACAACCGCCACGGCGAGGCGTTCGACGTAGGCGAGACATTCTCCGGCGTGGACTTCGACACGGGGGTGGGCGCTGCGCGGGAATTCGCCGCGATCGCGGGGGGTATCGGGGGGCGCGAAGCGTCAGCCCCCCAGGCGAGCACCGCGCAGATCGCACTCCGGTGGATCATCCAGCAGCCTGGCGTTACCACGGTGATACCGGGCGCGCGCAGCCCCGGGCAGGCGCGGCAGAACGCGGCGGCCGCGGCGCTCGCACCGCTCAGCGAGCCGGCCCTTGCCGCGATCCGGGATCTGTACGACCGGCGAATCCGCGCACAGATACACGACCGCTGGTGATTTCACCGGATTTTCCGAACGGAATGCTCCAGCGAGGGCCCTTGGGGGGGTGTCCCCCAGCCCATGCCTCCAGCGGGGGCTTGGGGGTGTGTCCCCAGGCCAGCAGGGTGACACCAGGAAGGTCATTCACAAGTAGTTTCTGATGAAGATCAGCAGCCCCGCGATCCCCGCCACGGCCGACAGCGAACTACAGCAGTGGTCCATTCACGCAGTCTGGTGTGTGTGAATGGACCACTGCTGTAGTTGCGGCGAGCGGAGGCCGGGCCGGCCGCGGCCTGGCACGATCACTACCTGAAGGCTTCTGAATAAACCTCCAGTCGCCCGCGCGGATCCTGGAGTCGTGGCAGGACAATCTAGGCTTGGCCCGTGCGAGTCGATTGGGTAACGGTCGCGGACCTGGGTACGGCGCTGGGGACCCTGGTGCTCGCGGCTGCCACCTTTTCCGCTGTCAGGTCGGGGAACCGGACCGCGAGGGCGGCCGAGCACTCACTGCTGGCCGGGCTCCGCCCGCTGCTCATCACGTCACGGCTGGAAGATCCTCTGCTGAAGATCAGCTTCATGGACCGGAAGTGGGTGCGCGTGCCGGGGAACTGCGCGGTCGCCGAGATGGGCGGCGGTGACGGGACGGGCGGCCCTCAAGATGACGTAATCTACCTTGCCCTGTCGCTGCGCAACGTCGGAAGCGGGATCGCCGTGCTGCACGGGTGGGTGTTCTACCCCGAGCGGCTCACCGCCCCCGCCGACCATCCGCGGCCCGGTGAGTTCCGGCCGCTTATCCGTGATCTCTACATTCCCCCGGCCGACACGGGCTTCTGGCAGTGCGCGTTCCGCGACGTAGCAGAGCCCGGATACGAATCAGCAAGGAAAGTCATCGATTCCCGCGTGCCATGGACCGTCGATCTGCTCTACGGCGACCATGAGGGCGGCCAGCGAGTCATCAGCCGATTCAGCATGCTGCCCCGCGATGACGGCACGTGGTTCGCCGCCGTCGCCAGGCACTGGAATATCGACCGGCCAGATCCCCGAGACCGGCCAGGCCCCGGCTAGCTTCACCGGGCCGCGTCATCGAACTCGCCGTCCTTCGCCCCGTCTATGAAGCACTCCCACTCCCGTCGGTCGAATACCAGGATGCCGCTTCCAGGATCGCCAGTCACCCTCATCAGCACCCACTCCTCCCCCGCGAACGCCACCTCGATGAAGCTCTCGCCCTCGCCGGAGCGCCGCCAGGCGATCACACGGGAGTCGATACCGAGCTGGCTCACCGTCAGCCCGGTCATCTTCGGAGCAAGGCGATCGGTGTCGGACATGAGCTTCTCCGGGGGAAGAGATGGGGACGCTGTCAGGGAACGAGCCGACGCGGCACAGTCCGGGTGCGGATCTGCACCGGACCTCACGGGCCGCGACCATGTGTGCTTTCTACGCTATATGGCGGCTGGTATCCCGGGCCGGAGACTGGGCAACACGGGTGAGCACTCCCGCCGCACGCCGCGGCACGCCGCGGAATCCCTCTTGCCCGGCCGAGTGGCAGGACGTCCTTACATGTAACTTTCGGCTAACAACTGTCTCGATTACCCCGTTTCCCCCATCAGAGCCGGGCGTACCGTTGCTAGGTTGCAGCTGGGACGGAGCTAGCTCTGAGGGGGGCCGGAATGTCTGCCAGTCTGATGTGTCTGTATTGGCGTGCTTGTGCTTTTGTGTGGCCGGTCGGCGGCTTCGCGCATCCTCGGACCAGCAACCTCGGCCGCCTCCCCTAGCGATCAATGCCATGGGCAGGCACACGCAAACCCGGGAAATTTCGGCTACGCAGGGTTACATCGGTCCACTCCTGAGTTCCGCCACCGTCCAGCGTGAGGTGCGTCCTCGGAACCCGGCAGCCGGGCGGTACCCAAGGCAAAACAGGAGCCGGCTAGCCATCCTGTTCACTCCGCTTGGCGCGGTCACCGTCACCGCAGCGGTCGCGCTCCTCGCTGCCACCGTAGCGTTGCAGTTCATCGGCACCGGCAGTTCCCGCAACGTGCGGACGATGATCTGCCAGGGCGGTGCGTGCGACATCCCGCACTCGTCTCCGCTCCCTTTCCTCCCCTCGCCGGCGAGCAGCTCGCCGCGGCCCCGTGACACGCACCGGGCACGCACGCCGGCACCACCGCCGGCCCGGTCAGACGGGGCGGCGCGGTCGGCAACGCCGATGCCGTCACCCAGCCCTTCAGCCAGCCCGGTCATCAGCGTCAGCTACCGGATCGACGGGTTCGGGTTCGGATACGGGTACGAGGACGGCGGATTCAAGGGGGAGCTGTCCCTCACCAACAGCGGGACCGCCCCAGCCGCCCGCTGGCAGCTCGCGATCGAGCTGCCCGGCGATCGTATCTACTCGGTCACGAACGCGACCGCGAACGCGAACGGTGACGCCCTCGTGCTGAGCCCTTCACCGGATAACGCGGCCATCCAGCCAGGCAGCACGCTAACCATCGACTTCACCGCGCAGGGACCTGCGTACTCTCCCACCGGATGCACGTTCGACGGCACCGCCTGCCGGTGACCGCCGCCCTCGCCCGGACCGGGCAGGTAACTTTCGCTGATCGGCCATGGCAACCATTACGTTTCGCGGACGGCTGGTGGCAGTTGATTGCTAGTTCGGTCAGTAAGGCGTGAGCTTGCCCTGAAAGGAGCAGCGAATGTCTATCAGTCTGACTAGTCTGCCGACTTTGGACAGTTGGGGCGATCGTTGCCTGGGCCAGGGCGGTGTCCGCGCGACGCGACTAGCCCACGCTGCCCGAGTGGCGCGAGTGGCCTGGTTTTCCGACATTCTCCAAGATTGCCCGGATCGCCGGATCTAGCCATGGGCAGCCATGCCTCGGCAGATGATCCGTTCCGTCGCAACCAGTGGTACGTGTGGCTGTTTCACGGTAGATGGAACATGACGGTCACCGCGCTCACGGCCCTCGCGGCCGTGACCGCCGTCGCCTTCTTCGTTGTTTTCGGGCTCCAGCTCTCCAAGGACGGCGGCACCGCCTACGGCGCCGGCGCCCTCCCGATCCCCAGTTCCTTTCCCCTGCTTACCAGCCCGTCGGGCAGCAGGACGCCGCAGCCGAGCCACTCTCCTGCGAAGCGGCAGGCGTCCGCTCCGCCGCCCGTCGCGATGCGCAGCCTGACCCCGATGCCCAGCCCGTCGGGCAGCAGGACGCCGGCCGTGCCCGCCGCCAGCGTCCGGTTCATGACGGAGGGACAGGGCAACGGGTTTTTCCAGGACGAGCTCACCATCGACAACAACGGCACCGGCTATATCTACGGGTGGCGGCTAGTCCTCGGGCTGCCAGGGGACTACGTCCTGTCGGCCGTGCACGCGAATCCAGACATGGACGGTGATTTCCTTATACTGCGGCCCACCGATTCGGATCCGGCGATCCCCCCTGGCGGGTCGCTGGACATCGTTATCGTCGCGCAAGGGCCCACGGTCAGCCCGGAAAGCTGCACGTTCAACGGCGCCGCTTGCTAGAGCGCCAGGCAAAGCAGCGCTCTTTGAGACACCCTCAGGAGAATTCCGGCTGGGCTTCCGTCGCTCGAACCGCCGCGGGCAACGCGCCTGACGGCGGTTCGCCAGCGTCACGCGCGGGCTGGCGGACCAGGGCCAGCCCCGCGGCGAGGCACGCGAATGGCAGCGCGGGCAGCATGTAACGGTAGTCGAAGTCGGCCGCCGCGACCGGGAACACCAGCAGTACGACCGCCGTCGTCCACGGCAGCATGGTTGCCCCGCGGCGGCGGCGCTCGATCCTGACTAGCCTTCCTGGCCGCCGGCGGAACCGGACAAGCCCGCCGAGCCCGGCCAGCATTATCGCGCCGTACAGCGGACCGTAGGTGAAGAACACCCGCTGGTAGCCCCCTATCGCGACCGCGAAAGGCTCGATCACCCGGCTCGGGCTCGCGTGTCCGTAGGCCCACGCGTCGTGGGCCGCCGTACCGCCGGGGATCCATGCGCGATTCGCGGGCACGACCTGCGGCTTGAGGTGAAAGTAGTAGTGGCTGACGGTGCCGGCGCTCGGGTACGGGTGCCGGCGCGGGTCCACGGCCATGACAATCCCGTCGGCGACAGCGTGGGCGTATCCGACCGGCTGCGCCTCGATCGCGCGGATGTCGAAATCACGCAGCAGCCGGTTGTTGGCAGCGCTGACAGGGCCGCCCTTGAGCTTGTGTACCTGCGGCGCGTGCCAGATGATGTTGCCCGGCGGCTGCCGGTCCGCGGGCGGGGTGGTCAGGCAGAACTTCTGCTCGCTGGCGGGCGGCTTGATCTGCGCGCAGTCGGCGAAGGACGACACCCGCCCCCACAAGTAGAACCCGTCCGATCGGGTGAGGGCGTACTCGCCGGTATAGGAATGGAACCACGCGGCGTAGGCGATAACCGGGAGGGCGCACCCTGCCGCGGTCGTGAGCACGGGCCGCCAGCCCTTCCGCCGCACCAGCAGGAAACCCACGAGCAGCACCGGCAGCGGGAGTCCCTCGGTCCGCACGATGATCGCGTATCCGGTCAGCAGTCCCGCGACAAGCCCCGCCAGCCACGACGGGCGCTCCGGCCAGAGCAGCAGCGTCACAGCGACCATGACGAGGAACGTGAACAGGGTCTCAGCCATCACCATGTGCTCGAGCTCGATCTCGAACCCGTCAAGCAGGATCGGCAGGGTCGCCAGGGCGGACCAGCGCAGCGACACCCCCGCCCGCCGCAGCAGCGCGTACACCATCACGGCGATCGCGAGGCCCATCAGGTGCTGCACGAGCCCGACAAGGATCAGGCTGTGGAACGGCTCGAGCGCACGCAGGAAGAACGAGTAACCGGTCGTCTTACTGAGGTCGGGCCGCAGTCGGAGCGCCGCTCCCAGGTATACGAAGGAATCGCCTGGAAACCAGAGAACTCCCGGGTACCCGATCATCGCGAGCAGCCTGAGGAAGCCCCCGGCCCCGAGGGCGAGCGCGAACAGCCGGTTCGCCCTGACCAGCCCCGCCAGCTTGCCTCCGGCGGGCCCGAGCAGCCGCGCGGCCACTGCGGGGAAACGCGGGAACACGCGGCGCCGCACCTCCAGCTTCACGGCCCGATCCTATCCGCGCCCCTCACGGTGCCGCGTCATCAGTGCGATTCTCGCGCCCCGCCTATACCGGAATATGCCGGAAGGATCTGCCCGCGGGACGGCAGGATGACACCCGTGCCACACGCTTCCCGCTACGCGTTCTTCGCCGCGGTGACCGCTGTCGTCAGCGCATGCTCCGCGCCGACGGCCAGCGTGGTTCATGCGGTTCCCGCGAGGCCGGCCCCTTCCCAGCCGGCCGCCCTATCAGCCGGCCAGCCGTTTCCCGCGGCGGAGAACAGGCTGCAGGGAACGTCGGCGTGGAAGGTCACCCACCAGGGCGCGCCGACAGCGATCGAGGGGTACGCAGATCACGTGAGCGTGCTGCCTGGACAGTCGTTCCGGTTGTTCGTGTCCACGGTGGCGGCGCGGTTCCGGGTGGAGTCCTTCAGGCTGGGCTGGTACGGCGGCAGGCAGGCGCGGCTGGTGTGGTCCTCGGGAAGCCACCGCGGCAGGGCCCAGGCCGCGCCCCGGGTCAGCGCGGCGGCCAGGACGGTGACGGCGCCGTGGCATCCGTCGCTTGTCGTCGCGACCTCGGGCTGGCCGGAGGGAGCCTACCTGCTGCGGCTTGATGCCTCGTCGGGAGCGCAGCGGTACGTGACGCTCACAGTGCGGTCCGCGAGCACGGCGGGCAAGGTGGTGATCCTCGAGGGGGTGACGACATGGGAGGCGTACAACCTCTGGGGCGGATACAGCCTGTACGACGGGCCGCGCGGCTATGGTGACCGGTCTTACCAGGTGAGCTTCGACCGGCCCTACGACCTCAACGGGGCGAACAAGTTTCTCTACTTCGACCAGCCGGCCATAGCGATCGCCGAGCGGTCCAGGGTGCCGCTCGCGTACGAGACCGACGTGGACCTGGACGAGCATCCGGGGCTGCTGGCAGGGGCGCGTGCGGTGATCTCGCTCGGCCATGACGAGTATTACTCGGCGGCGATGCGCTCGGCGCTGGCCGGCGCTCGGGACGCCGGCGCGAATATCGCGTTCCTCGGCGCGAACGCGATGTACCGGCACATCAGGTTCGGCTCATCGGCACGTGGCGCCGACCGGCTGGTGATCTGCTACAAGGATGCCTCGATCGACCCGCTGCTCAGGGTGAACAACGAGGAGACGACGCAGGACTGGCGAGATCCGCCAGTTCCGCGGCCGGAGAGCGTGATCACCGGGGTGTTCTACGAGTGCAACCCGGTCAGCGCGCCCTATGTCGTATACGAGCCGTCGAGCTGGATCTTCGCGGGCACCGGCGCGCGCAAGGGGCAGTCGTTCCCCAGCCTCGTCGGGGTCGAATACGACAGGGTCAATCCGGCGGTGCCGTTCCCCCAGCCGATGGAGGTGGTCGCGCATTCACCGCTGACCTGCGGCGGCAGCGCCAGCTACGCGGACTCGGCGTACTACACGGTGCGGAGCGGGGCGGGGGTGTTCGCCGCCGGCACGATGCGCTGGGTGTGTGCCTTGCTCTACCACTGCGGCCAGGGGGTTACCCGGGCGGCCCAGCGGTTCACGGATACCGTCACCACCACCCTGCTGCGCGTATTCGCCGCCGGCCCGGCCGGCCTGACCCACCCGGCAACCGACGACCTGGCCAGGATCAGGCCGCGCCGCGGCAACCCCTACGAGGGCGTCCCCGACAACAACTAGCTCGCCACCCGCACCCAGCCTGGACGATCCGCGTGGGCCCCGGCGGTCGTGGATAGCGGGGCGGGAGGGCGTCACCGCGCTTCCGTTAGGCATAGTGATCTTAGGAGCTTATTCTGAACGGCTTCGCGGTTACGGCCCTCCGGCCCGTGCCTGCGCCGGTGCGACCGGCAGCGTTGGTTCTGAATAACGCCCTAGGTTTCGCCTGAAACGGCGCGGCGGGATCCTTGGGCTCCGCGGTGTCCTTCGCTGCCCAGCGCTCTAGCTGGGCCACGAATTCTCGCGCGTGCACCGGCCAGTGCAGCGACTCGCGTGCGCCGCTGTGGCCGCGCTGGCCCATCCCGGCGCGGAGCCCCGGGTCGTCGCGGAGCCGGAGCACCGCGTCAGCGGCCGCGCGCGGGTCGCGGAACGGCACGACGAAACCGCACAGGTTCCGTTCGACGAGATCGGCCGCGGGCGGCAGCGGGGTGGTGATCACCGGCACTCCCCTCGCCATGTATTCCATGACCTTCGTGGGCATCGAGTGCCGGTAGTTCGGCTCATCGTGCAGCAGGGAAAGGCCGGCTAGCGCGCCGTCCACCATCCGCATGGCCTCGTCGTTTGGCACGAACGTATGCCAGCGCACCAGGCCTTCGGCCTGCGCCCTGGTCAGCTCCGCGCCGGCCTGCGCATCGGCGTCACCGATCAGCTCGACCGTGATCCCCCGCGGCCGCAGCATCCTGGCCAGCTCGATCATGTCCGTCGTACCGCGGTCCGGCGACAGATGGCCGACGTAGACGACCCGGTCGGCGGCGGCATCGGCGGCGGCTGGCCGCTCGGGCACATAGGTGGTGTTCGGCACGACCGGGTGGGAGCGGCGGAACCTGCCGGCATAGCCCGGCTCGGCGAGGATCAGGAGGACAGTGCGCTCCGCGATCCGCTCGGCGCCGTGCACCGCGACGGCAAGCGCCGGGCGGAGCGGTCCGGGCACCCATGCCTTGGTGCTGAGCGCGGCCGCGGTGTCCTCGTGCACATCCCAGACGGTGGGCGGCCGGTGCCGCAGCGCGGGGAGCACGAGCAGCAGTTCAGGATCATGTATGAGCAGCAGGTCAGCACCGCGGACGTGCCGGGAGAGCTCGCGGCGTGCGGCGCGGATGGCCCGCAGGCGGCGGCGGCCGGACGCGCGGGGCACCTCTGCCGTGGTGAGCTCAGGCCAGGGCGTTACGTGGCAGGCACGCAGCGGCGCGATGTAGGTGACGTCGTGCCCGGCGTCAAGCAGCGCACGGATCTGGCGGTACAGGATCCTGGCGTCCGCCGGGTGGTGCACGACGGTACAGACCACAACGCGCATGGCCTGCTCACAGTGCTCTCTTGAGAAGCTCGCGATATTCAGATCTACCTGATGGCAGCCACCGCCGCCACGTGTATCGGCCGCTCGCACGGGCCTGACGGCCCGTCGCCCGCCGGGGGTTATCAGGGGGTCGTCCCCCGGGGGCCAGCACTGCTAGCCGATTCTGAATAACGCTCACAGGGTTTCCGCGTTCGGGCCGACGGCCCGGCCGCGGGTGTCGAGCAGCAGCCGGGCGGTGCGCGCGATCCGGTCCAGGTCGAAGTCGCTGTGGTGCTGGAGCAGGATCACCAGGTCGGCGGCGGCGAGTTCCGCGTCCAGGTCGCCCGCCCGCCGCACTGCCTGCCCGTCCACCGGCCATTCGCCCACGTAGGGATCGTGATAGGCGAGCCGCGCGCCGCGGGCGCGGAGCTTGCGCGCGATCGGCACGACGGGGGACTCACGCTGGTCGGCGATGTCTTTTTTATAGGTCACGCCAAGCAGGAGTACCTGCGCGCCGTTCAGCGGCTTCGCGTCGCGGTTGAGCAGCTCGGCGGCGCGGTCGACGACGTAGGACGGCATCCGGCTGTTGATCTCCTGGGCAAGCTCGACGAACCGGAACGGGTAGCCGAGCGTGCGGACCTTGTAGGAAAGGTAGTTGGGATCGATGGGGATGCAGTGACCGCCCACCCCGGGACCGGGGTAAAAGGCCTGGAAGCCGAACGGCTTCGTCGCGGCGCACCTGATCGCGTCCCACAGGTCGATACCCAGCTCATGGCAGAAGATCGCCATCTCGTTGACGAGGGCGATGTTCACGTGCCGGTAGGTGTTCTCGAGGAGCTTGGCCATCTCGGCCTCGCGGGCGGACCGTGCCTCGACCACCTGATCGCACAGCCTGCCGTAGAACCGCGCCGCCGCGGCCGCGCAGGACGGGGTATGCCCGCCGACGACCTTGGGCGTGTTGCGGAAGCCGTAGAGCTTGTTGCCTGGGTCGATCCGCTCGGGCGAGAAGGCGAGCGAGAAGTCGATGCCGGCGCTGAGGCCGGATTCCTTCTCCAGGATGGGACGCACGATCTCGTCGGTGGTTCCCGGATAGGTCGTGGACTCGAGTACCACGAGCGCGCCCCTGCGGAGCAGCCGCCCCGCCGTGACCGTCGCGGAGCGGACCGCGGTGAGGTCTGGGCCGTCCGCCTCTGACAGCGGCGTCGGAACGCAGATCACCATGACATCTGGCTGGCCGGCGGCCGACGGATCGGTGATCGCGCGGAAGCCGCGCGCCCGCATCGCGGCGACGTCGTCAGCGGAGATGTCGTCCACGTGGGAACGGCCTTCGTTCAGGCCGTCCACCACCGCGCGGCCGGTGTCGAGGCCGACGACGCTCAGCCCAGCGTGCGTGGCCTCCCGCGCCAGCGGGAGGCCGACGTAGCCAAGCCCGATCACCAGCAGGTCGACTTGCACCTGCGCCGCTCCCCTCAGTCGTTACGATCCGCATGGGCCTGCCCGCAGGCCCGTGCGCCGCCGTCCGGCGGCAACCGCGGGCGTCCCTCGCTATGACCATTCATGGGGAAGACTAGCCGCTCAGGCAGCGCCGAGACGTTCGTATGCTTCCCGGTAGCGTACCGCGTTCCGCTCCCACGTCCGGTCCTCCGCGACCCACGCGCGGGCATTGGCGCCGAGTTGCTTGCGGACATCCGGACTGCTGAGGAGCGACTGGAGGCAATCGGCGAGCGCCACCGGATCTTCAGGAGCCGCCAGCGCTCCCGTCGCCCCCTGCTTGATGATCTCCTGGAGTGCCCCCACCTCGCTTGCCACCACGCACAGCCCACTGGCCATCGCCTCCACCGGCTTCAGCGGTGTGACAAGCTGGCAGACGCGGTCGTTTGTTCGAGGGACAACGAAGATATCGAGAATTGCGTGGTAGTCACGGACATCCGCCATCGGCACCCGCCCGGTGAAAATCGCCGCCCCGGCCAGGCCGAGCTGGCTGGCCTGGTGCTCGAGCGCGGTCCGCTCGGGCCCGTCGCCGACGATCAGCGGCCGCAGCGGCAGTCCGCGGCGGCGCAGCTCCGCGGCGGCCGCGAGCAGCGTGCCTATCCCTTCGTGCGCGACCAGGCTGGACACCAGCCCGACGACCAGCTCCCCGGGCTCGATGCCGAGACAGGCTCGCAGCGCGGCACCGTCAGGCAGCGGCTCGAGGAACTCGCCGGACACCGCGTTCGGGACGACGAGGACCTTCTCCGCCTGCACGCCGCGCGCCACGATCTCCTCGAGCATGACCTCGCCGAGCGTGACGACGAGATCGGCCTCGAGCATGCAGTGGGTCTCGAGTTCCCTGCTCAGCCTGTACAGGTCGCTCGCGGCGGCAGCATCGCCGGCGTCACGGTCTTGCCGCGACAGCCACGTCTCCTCGAGGAACCCGCGCACCTCGTACACCACGGGCAGGCCGTATGCGTCACGAAGCGCGAGGGCGAGCTGCCCGTTGGCGTAGTTGGTCGCCGCGTGCAGCACGGCGGGCCGCAGCCCTTCGGCCAGTCTCGCGGCGAGTTCGAGGCCGCGGCCCGCGGCGGCGTCTGCCTGGCGCGGCAGCGTATACGGCAGCAGCCGGTGGTAAGGGACGCCGTCCAGCCGGACGAGGCGACGGCTGTCCAGCTTACCCTGGGTGACGGGGAATCCGCACCTGGTCACCACGTGCGGGTCAAGCCCCGCGGCCCGCTGGGCGAGCGTGATCTGGTGAGTGCGGACGGTGTAGCCGGCGAACGTGGTCGGCAGGGCGTCCGTGACGACGTGCAGCACCCGCCCCTGAACCGGATCGATGCCCCGGCGCGGCAGGCGGCGCGGCGGCCTGGCGCGATCCAGCCCATGCGGCGGCCAGCCGCGATCCAGTACCGCGAGCTCGGCGGCGAGCGACCTGCGCAGCGCCCTGGCGCGACGGCCCCGCACGCCATCGAGCGTCCGCAGGCCATCGGCCAGCCGCCCCTCGCGCCAGGCCAGCCGGGCGGCCAGGAAGGCTCGTGCCGGGTCGTCCTCGCCGAGCCTGCCAAGGGCCGAGCGTGCCGCCTGCGGCCAGTCGACGGCGAGGGCGAAGGCCGCGAGACGCCGGGGCACGCGATCGAGCGCCTGCAGCGCCGCGCCGCGGTCCCCCGCCCCCCACAGCGTCACCGCGCGGCCGTACGGGCCCGCCAGGCGCAGCGATACCCGGAACGGGTGAGGCAGCACGCGCCACGCGAGCACGAGGGCACGCACGGGATCGTCGCTTGCATGCCGCCACGCCACCGAGGTGACTAGGGTGACCAGGCGGGGCGAGAAGCGCCAGCCGCGAAGGTCACGCAGAGCCGGCCGACGGCGGAAGCGAGGCGAGGTCACGGTTGCGGATCGTAACTGTGGCGAGAGAACGGAATCGTAACCACCCCTGGTGAATGGAATCGGATGTATGCATAACGGAAGGCAGGCGATGCTCGCTCCTATCACACATGTGCTAGGCGCCAGGCCGAACTTCGTCAAGGCGGCACCGGTGATTCGCGCGCTGGCCGGCCTCGGCCACCCGCAGAAGGTCATCCACACCGGCCAGCACTACGACGAGCGGATGTCCGAGGTCTTCTTCGTCCAGCTCGGCCTGCCCAGGCCGGACGTGAATCTCGGGGTCGGCTCCGGCAGCCACGCCCAGCAGACCGCCGCCGTCATGATCGGCCTCGAGCGTGAATTCACCGAGATCTCACCTTCGCTCGTGGTGGTGTACGGCGACGTCAACTCGACCCTCGGCGCCGCGCTCGTCGCCGCAAAGCTCGGCATCCCGCTCGCGCACGTGGAGGCTGGCCTGCGCAGCTTCGACGATTCCATGCCCGAGGAGATCAACCGGCGGCTCACCGACCAGCTCTGCGCCCTGCTGTTCGCGACCTCGCCTGAGGCGATCGGGCACCTGGCGAACGAGGGTGTGGCGGTGAACTCGGTGCATCTCGTGGGCAATCCGATGATCGACACTCTGGTTGCCAACCTGGAAAGGTTCGACACGGGCGCGGCGCGCAGCGCCCGCGGCCTGCCCGAGCGTTACGTCGTCGCGACCCTGCACCGGCCTGCCAATGTCGACGACCCCGTGGTCGCTGCCGAGCTGGTCAAGGCCCTGCACGAAGTCGCGGCGGAGATTGACGTGATCATCCCGGTGCACCCGCGCGGCCGGGCCGCGCTCGACGAGGCGGGACTGAGCACGCATGAGCGGATTCACGCCTGCGAGCCGCTCGGATACCTGGAGTTCATGGCACTCGTCCGCGGCGCGACCGCGGTCGTCACCGACTCGGGCGGGGTCCAGGAGGAGACCACGCTGCTCCGGGTGCCCTGCCTGACCCTCCGGCCGAGCACAGAGCGCCCGGTCACCATCACCAGCGGGAGCAACCGGCTGGTCACCCGCGGTGAGCTGGCGACGGCCGTTCTCAAGGCGCGCGACGACGGGCCGTATCAAGGCGAGCTGCCGCCGCTGTGGGACGGCGCCGCCGGCCCGCGCATCGCACGGATCATCTCCGGCTGGCTGACCCGCGATGGATGAACAGAGGCCCCCGATGGACGACCAGAGGGCTGTGCCCGCCCAGGCCAGTACGCCGCCGCCTCTGCTGACCACGGCAGAGGCGGCGGCGTACTGGGACGACAGGCACCGCCAGCAAGACGACCTGCGCTCCGGCGGCCACATCGGGCTCGACCATGCTGCCAACGAGATGTTCTACGCGCGGCGGCTCGGCACCCTGCTGGAGATCACCGGGGACGAGGAGAGCCGCACCGAGCCGTTGTTCGTTCTCGACGCCGGGTGCGGCAAGGGTTACTTCGCCCGCGCACTCGCCCGCTGCGGGCACCGGGTGGACGCCATCGACGCGAGCCCGTCCGCTATCCGCTACTGCGCTTCGGCGTCCGGCGGCGCGGACACCCCGTCGGCAGGGAATGCCAGCCCGCCGCCACGGTGGGCGGTGTCGTCGCTCGCCGACTGGACGAACGGCGGGCTGTACGACGTGGTGTACTCGATCGACGTGTTCTTCCATATCCTCGATGACGCCGCCTGGGCAAGCTCGCTGGCGAACCTGGCTTCGCTGGTGCGGTACGGCGGCATGCTCGTGGTCACCGACGAGGACTGCCCGCAACGGCGGCGCCTCGGCCGCTATATCCTGCATCGGCCGGCCGACGAGTACATCACCCTCCTCGCGCGCCGCGGCCTCACCCACCTGGAATTCCGCCCGTATAGGTTCAGGGACAATCTGATCGGCTTCCACGTCTTCGCACGGACTCACTGAAACACGGACCTCACTGATGCGCTTGATCGATCTCGCCCGGCCCTATCTCGACGATGTCACCACGATCGTCGAGGCCGTCGCCGGCGACCTGGACCTGGGCCTCTACCTCGGCCAGCTAGATGGCGTCACGCACCTGCGCACAGACCCGCAGGACTGGACCGGGGATCCGGCCGCTGCCGGAGACGGGACGGCAGCGGGGAAACGGCAGGAGCCCCCGCCCTTGGGGAAAAACACCCTGCTGGTGATCTCGGCAGGGCCGGACCCGGCTCGCCACCTCCCGTTCGGTGTGTGCAGGCAGGTTCTCGAGCATGTCCTGGACGGCGGGCGCGGGCTGGTGCTGTTCGGCTACCCGAGCACGCAGCTGCCGTACCACCAGATCCTCGACACCCTGGTGACCAGGGACTGCCAGGTGCTGCAGGCTGCCACCCTGGACTATGAGCACCTGCGCTGCGGGATCGCGTTCACGCGAACCGGGGCCGCGGCCACAGGGCTGGCGAGCACAGGGCTGGCGAGCACAGGGCCGGCAAGCACGGGAGAGGTGCAGGCACCGCGGGACTACTTCGGCCGGCCCGTGCCCGGCGCGCGGTATCCGGAAGCGGCGCTGCGTATCGCCAACGAATATGTGCTGGCTGATTTCGTCTCCAGGGGGCTGCGCGCGCGCGTGGCGGACCTGGAGCGCTCGGCCGGCAGGCACGCCGGGGACCCCGGCAGGCACGCCGGGGACCGGGGCGAACCCGCGGGCCTCCTCGGCCACGGCGCCGACGAGCCTGCCGGGGGCCAGGAAGCGGGCACCGGGGAGCCGGGCCAGGGCGCCGAAGGCCGCGTCGAGGAGCCCGGCGAGGGAATCGGCGCGCAGACCGCGGACTCCGGCCAGGTGGCGAGCGGCGGGACGGGCGCGCCGGCCGAGGGCCAGGTCGGGGTGGCCCGGCTGGCCGTCGAGAACGCGCAGCTGGCGCGCACGCTCCGCGATGCGCAGGCCAGGCTGGCCGGATCGCAGGCCAGGCTGGCCTCTATCGAGCACTCGGCCACGATGGAACTCGGCCGGGCCATCGTGACGGCGGCCCGGCGGCCCTGGCGCGGCGGTGCGCGGCTGCCCCGCGATCTCTACCGGCTGTGGCGGGCGCGTGGCGCCGGACAGCCAGCCAGTAACGGGTCCAGCCCAGGGACGGTGCAGACCGGCGATGCGGCGAGTCCCGGCGACCGGTTCCTTGCCGCCTACACCACACCCGGGCATGGCCTGCAGGTGCCCGGATCCCGCGACAGCACCGGCAGCGCGGGCCAGCTTGTCATCACCGGCGTGCTGACCGCGCGCAGCTGTGCCACGCTCGGCCCCGACGCGATCGTGCACCCGCTCCTCCCGCACGATGCCGAGATCGTGCTCGAGGGCGTCGGCGCCGATCTCGTGATCATCGAAGCGGCCGCCACGCTGCCCGGGTCAGCCTGGTCGTATGCCGGTGATCCGGCAGCGGCCGACCGGGGCAAGCGGCTGGTCCGCCTGATCGCCGCCGCCGGCTCGCTCGGCAAGCCCGTCGTGTTCCTGCGCAATACGCCGTCGTATCTGACGCCCGGCCTCGACTGGCTGACCGCGGCCTGCGACGTCACGTTCGACGGTGACCTGGGCGTGCAGCTGGCCAGGTTCAACCCCGTTGACCTGCCTGTCCCGCGGTCGTGCGACGCCGTGTACGCCGGGCCTCGTGACCCGCGGGAGCCGCCCGCGCTGCGACGCATGCTCGACGAGCTGATCGACGGCGGCCGCGGGCCGGTCCGGCTCGTCGATCCAGGCTCCTGGCGCGCGGCACCGTCGTGGTACCGGCAGCAGGGTCTCTTCGTCACCGGCAGCGCCGCCCAGGCACGTGAGCAGCTCGCATGCGGGGCGAGGGTGATCGGGCCCGCGGGCGATGAGGAGCTGGTGCACGGTGCCACCGCGGCGGCGGACTTCACCGGCGTGATCCGCGAGATCGAGGCGGCCCGCGGATCGGGCCCCCGCGACCTGGCCGAGATCAGGCCGGTGCTCCGGGAACTCTTCGAGGCACACGCCACACCCGCCAGGCTCACCGAGATCGCCCGGCTGGCCGGCCTGTCCGCAAGGACCATGGCAGGTGGCGTGCCTGGCCGCCAGGTCGCGGTCCTCGCCGAACTGCGTGATGCGGCCGAGGCCCGCGGCCTCGCAGATAGCCTGCTCCGGCAGCGGCTGCGTCCCGCCGAGGCCGTCGTGTCCGTCGTGCCTGCCGCTGCCGCCCGCGCCGCAGGCGCCCGGGCAGCAGGTGCCGCAGGCGCCCGGGCAGCAGGTGCCGCAGGCGCCCGGGCAGCAGGTGCCGCAGGCGCTCAGGCAGGGCGTGCCGCGACCGGCCCAGTGTCCGGCGACGCGGCAGAGCCCGCCGAGGCGTCCATCATCGCCGCTCTCGGCGAGCTGGCCGAGAGCGGCATGACGATCAGGACGGCAAGCCGGGACCGCCGACCGGGTGCTGGCCCCAGCCTCCCCGGTGCAGGCCAGCCCGGTGCAGGCCAGCCCGGTGCTGACCTCCCCGGTGCCAGCCTCCGCTGGGCCGCTCGCGCCGCCGCCTCGCCGTGGGTGGTGCCGTGGACCACCGGGCAGGAGTACCCGGACACGTACCTGCTCGACCTGGTATGCGCACGCGAGTGCTCACGAGCCGACGCGGTGGGCCACGCCCCAGGCGATGACTACGTGTTCACCCAGATGCTCGCGCCTGCTCTAGCCCGACGCGACCTCTTCGGTCCCGACGGGCCGCCCGCCGATGCGTGGGGCAGGCGCGGCCTGACGCTGTTCTCGATCTCCCGGTAGCGCGAGCTACGGATATATCCGGACCACATGACCAGCAGCAGCATAAGGAGGCATCCGGCGTGACCGGACAGCCCGTCACCCAGCAGCCGACCGCGCTGCTCTACGGTGACATCGACCTGAACCTCCTGGACGGGTCGGCGATCTGGGTGCAGTCCATGGCGCAGGCCCTGGCGCGCGCCGGGTGCGCGGTGACGCTCGCGCTCAAGTCACCAGTGCACACCGACCGGCTGGTGGCTCCGCTGCTCGCCGAGCCTGGTGTCACGGTGCGCCGCACCTTCGAGGAACGCCTGCTCCGCGGCCTCACAGGAACCGGGCTCAGTCCCGTCCAAGCGGGCCGCGTATTGCATGCGCTCGACTCGGAGCACCGGTACGACCTGGTCGTGCTGCGCGGGCGGCGGGTGCTGTCCGAGGTGACCACCCACGGCATATTCGACGGACGGCTCTGGACGTATCTCACCGACATCCCGCAATCAGTGCACGAGATGACGGCGAGCGCGGCATCCGGCCTGGCCCGGATCGCGGCCGCCTCCCGCTACCTGCTGTGCCAGACCGAGGAATTGCGCTGCTTCCTGGAGGGAAACGTCCCGGAGGCGTGCGGCAAGTGCGTGCTGCTGCTGCCTATCGTCCCGCCCGTCGATGCGATCCCGTCCCGTCACGCCGCCGGCGCCAGCGACCCCGTCGGCGACCCAGGCGGCGCTGACCCAGGCGGCGCTGACCCAGGCGGCGCTGACCCAGGCGGCGCTGACCCAGGCGGCGCTGACCCAGGCGGCGCTGACCCAGGCGGCGGCGTACCCGTGCGCCTCGTCTATACGGGCAAGTTCGCGCCGCGCTGGAACACTTATGAGATGACCCAGCTCCCGCGGCTGCTGGCGACGCGGGGCATCCCGGCCGAGATACACATGGTCGGAGACAAGATCCATGACGATCACGCCGATCCGGGGTTCAGCAGGCGGATGCGCTCGGCCCTCGGCGGCACCCCGCTGGCGAATCCGTCACCGCCGCCCAAGAACGGGGTGATCTGGCACGGCGGTCAGCCCAGGCACGAGGCCATGCGGATCGCGGCGTCCTGTGACATCGGCCTGAGCTGGCGCAATCCCAGCCTGGACGCCAGCCTGGAGCTGTCCACGAAGGTACTCGAGTTCGGCGCTCTTGGCCTGCCGGTGATCCTCAACCGGACACCGATGCATGAGGCCCTGCTCGGTATCGACTACCCGATGTTCGCCAGGGATCTGCGGGACGTCGCCGACGCCGTCGCTAACGTGGTAGCCGACCGGCCGCTATTCCAGCTCGCCGCACGCCGCACGGGATACGCGGCGGGCCAGTTCACCATGGACCAGGCAGTGCAGCGGCTCCGCGGCTACCTCAGCCAGGCGGTTCCCCAGCCAGGGCCGGCCACCGCCCAGCCGGCCACCGCTGTGCCGAAGCCGGCCGCGACGCGGCGCAAGCTGCGGGTCGGCGTGGCAGGGCATGACCTGAAGTTCTTCGGCCAGCTTCTCGACTACCTACGGCGGCTGCCCGACGTGGAGGTCCGGCTGGACCAGTGGGAGGCCCTCGGCAAGCACGACGCCGACGCGAGCGCGGAGCTCGCAGGCTGGGCCGACGTGGTGATCTGCGAGTGGTGCGGGCCGAACGCGATCTGGTACAGCCGGCACAAGCGGCAGGGCACGCGCCTGCTCGTCCGGCTGCACAGGTTCGAGCTTTACTCGCGGTACCCGGGCCAGGTCGACATAGGAGCGGTCGACCAGGTGATATGCGTGAGCAGGTACTACGCGGATCTGTGCCGCGAGCGGACCGGCTGGCCGGCCGCCAAGGTCGTCACCGTGCCGAACGCGGTGGACATCGGCCAGCTTGACCGCCCCAAGCTGGACGGTGCCAGGTTCAACCTCGGCATGATCGGCGTCGGGGAATCCCGCAAGCGCCTGGACCTCGGGCTAGACGTGCTGGAAGAACTGCGCCGCGATGATGACAGGTACATGCTGTACGTCAAGTCCAAGATGCCATGGGAGCACTGGTGGATCTGGCAGAAGGCCGAGGAGCGCGACCACATCACGACGGCGCTGCACCGGATCCAGCGTTCCCCGCTGCTGCGCGGGGCCGTCGTGTTCGACGAGGCGGGGCCGGACGTGCCCATGTGGCTGCGCAGGGTCGGGTTCGTCCTGTCTACGAGTGACGACGAGAGCTTCCACGTCGCGCCCGTGGAGGGCATGGCGTCACGGGCGGTGCCTGTCGTGCGGCACTGGGCGGGGGCGGAGACCGTGTACGACGCGCGGTGGCTGCATGAAAGCACCTCGGAGATGGCCGAGGCGATCGTCTCGACGGGCGGTGCGGATGAGTGGCGCCGGGCGGGTGACGTGGCGCACGCGCAGGCCGCGGAGTCGTTCTCGGTCGTCAAGGTCAGCGAGACCTGGGGGCGGCTGCTGACAGCGAACCTGCCGTCGGCGGCCGGCGGCCAGGCCCCCGAGCTGCTCGGCGCCCGCTGACCGGCCCGCGGATGTTCTTCACCCTGGCGGTCAGCGCGACGACGGCCGCCGCATGCGATGACCTGGTGCGGATCGCGTCGCAGGCGGATCCGCGCACGATGCCGATTCCAGGGCCTGCCCGCGTGGTGTGGCGCGCGGCAGACTCAAGCGCGGCCGTGCTCCGCTGGGGTGATCCAGCCCCCCCGCCCGGTGCAGGCGTGACATCGCATGCGGGGACCATCTGGACGGCGCGGGACCCGGGCCCCGCGGTGCTCGCGCGCACGAGCATCACCCGCGTCGATCCCGTGTACGTGGCCCGCGCGGCGCGCGGGACCCGCGCCCTCGTGCTGTCCGACCGGGCAAGCTGGGCGGCGGCCGCTACCGGACGGCTCGGCGACCCTGACCCGTTCGCGCTCGGCGCCTTGCTCAACCTGGGCTTCCCTATCGGCAACGCGACGCCGTTCGCGGGGGTGAGCGCGCTCGGCGGCGACACGTCGCTGCGCGTCACCTCGGGCGTGGCCGCCGCGCTCGGGCCTGCCGATCCGCCCGAGCCCGCCACCGGAGTCGGGCCCGGCGCGGCCAGGGTCGCCGAAGCCCTCGTGGCCGCGGTCTCCCCGCTGCGCGAGGCGGGGGCGGGAGTCGAGCTCAGCCTGACCGGCGGCAAGGACAGCAGGCTGATCGCAGCCGTGCTGCACGCGGCGGGGATAGAGCTGCGCGCCCGCACCCACGGCTTCCCCGGGCATCCGGATGTCATCGTGGCCAGCCTGGTCGCCGGGCGGCTCGGCATCGAGCATGCCGTCACCGAGCCCGCGGTCACCGAATCGGCGGGCGCTGCCGTGCAGGAGGTCGACGTGCTGAGCCGGCTGCGGGCGAGCGTCCTCGTCGCGGACGGCATGCTGTCGGCGTTCGAGAACCTTGGCAGGCCCGACCCGGCTGCCGGGGCGGCGGGCGTCACGGCGGGGGGCCACGGCGGCGAGCTGCTCCGCGGCGGCTATGCCCAGACCGTCCGCGACCGCGGTGCCGCGGCGTCCGCCGAGCTGCTGCGCCGGCTGGCGCTACGCCGCCTGCGGCTGCTCCGCCCCGGTCACCGCGCGGCGTACGCGGGCCGCCTGGCGCCGTGGGCCGCCGCGGTCGCGCGCCGCCCGCACCAGGCGCTCGATGACTTCTACCTGGCCAACCGGGCGGGCCGGTGGTCCGCCGCCGCGCGTCAGGCGTACGCGATCCGCTCCACGCTGGTGCAGCCGCTCTTCGACCACCGGGTGGTCCGCGCCGCCCGCGCGGTCCCGCTCGATGACCGGATGAGCGACAGGCTGCTGCACGGGGTGATCAGCGAGCTCTGCCCGTCGCTCGCCGACGTCCCGCTGGCGGGGAAGCGATGGGAATTCGACAAGGCGCAGCCGCCCGAGGGCCCCGGGCGGGAGGCATGGCTCGCGCGCGCTCCGGTGCCGGCGCCCCGCGGCGGCCGGGCGGCGTTCGACTGGCGCCGCGCCTATGGCGAAGAGGTCGGGAACTTCCTGCGCGAGTACGTCCTGGACCAGGGCGGCGCGGGCGGCCTGTTCTCCGTGGTGAACCGGGCGGCAGCCGAGCGGATGCTGGGCACGCCGCAGGGCGATCCAGCCGCGGTGTGGGCTCTCGCGACGCTTGCCGCCCTGGTCTCGCGGGACTGGAAGAACGCCCGCGATGCCCCGGCCCGCACCTTCGAGATAGCCGCGCCCCGCTGACAAGGCATTAAACCCATCCATCCTGAACGGGCTCCGCAGCGGTGACACCCCCTGTCCGGCCGCGAGCCTGCCGGGATGACATCGCAGGCAACCGCAACCGCTATGACGACAACGGCAGGACCGTGAGTGCTGCCGGGGTGACACACCAGGCGCCGCGCCAAGGTGACGCCTGCCCGCAGGGGCTCGTTCAGGCCAGGGCTATGCGGTGATTAGTGTCCGTTCGAGCGCGTCGAACCGGGCGCAGAACTCCTCGTCGTCGGCTCTCCTTGCCGCGACCCGGACCGGGCGGAGCTTGTTCAGAGCCATGCCGGATGTCACGCCGTTCTCAAGCGCCGTTAGCACCGTCGTTCCGGCTTCGATCGCGTCCTGGCTGGCACCCTGCCCGAGCAGGGACAAAGCCAGATCAGCGCCATAGTTGGCGCGCCTGCGCGGCGACAACTCGCCGCCGAGCACGCGACGAGATAGCTCCTCACCGCGGGCGAACTCACCCAGGAACACATGCCCCGCACCCTCCTCGTGGGTGATCTCGGCCTCATCAACGAACCCTGCCCATACCGGCTCGCCGACACGCGAGCCCCGGTCTAGCTCCCGCCGCGCCCGGGTGATCGCCGACCGGAACGCGGCCCTGTCACCCAGCAGCGCCGCGGATCTGGCGTGGCGGTAAGCGATCATCGCACGCAGCCGCGGCACGGGCGTCCGATGAGCTGAGTCGGCTGCCTGGCACGACAGCTGAAGTCCCGCACGGGCCGGACCCCGGTCCGGACCGGTCTGTGCCATATGGTTCGCCACCACCGACGAGTTCGTAAGGACATGCGCGGTCAGGACCCGGTCCCGAGCCTCGCCTGCCACCACCTGTGCGCCCGCGTGCAGGCGCCGCGAAAGCGCATGGTTCCCCGCGGAGAGCGCGATCCAGCCCGCGCACACGCCCATCTCGGCGGTAACCGCGAGCAGCTGACCCTTGATGGCCTCGGTGCAGCTGGACTCCCTCAGCATCCGCAGGGCACGCTGCCACTGACGGAGCCCGGCCAGCAGCACCGCTCCGCCCCCCACGGCCTGATCCTGGCGGTACAGAGTGTCCACGGATGCCTGGAGGTACCGGATATGCGCGGCGGTCACCCGGGACGGGACCGACACCTCGGGGAGCATCGCAGCCGCTACGCTGCCCGCGGCGAGCCCGCCGAACTCCCGCCGGTCTACATCCACGCCCAGCGCCTCCAGAACCGCACGCAGCACACGGTCGCCCGCCAGCGCCACGCCCGGATTCCGGAACAGGTAGGGCAGCATCGCCAGATACGGCAGGTCCACCGCGGCAGCGAACTGCCCGAACACCTCGTCGTCATGCAGGGCACGGCGATTGCCAAGCTCGTAGGACCCAATAGTATACCGGGACCGGTCGACCAGATCCGCCACCTCATACAATGACAGCCCCGCCGCCGCCCGGAACACCGCCGGGACCGCGCCGAGATTGTGCTCCGCCAGCACCCGCCGCATCAAAGGCGAGTCAAACACTCAGGCGAACATGCCGGGCACCGGCTCCCGCGCGGCGGGCATGCAAACCACGCACAGCGGAGCTTCCCGGTGACTGGCCGGCCGCGCCTCCGGACATGCCGGACATGCCGGACATGCCGGGACATAAGGCATGCCTCACCTCCCCCACCCACGGGACGCCAGGCCAGCCACAGTATGCCAGCGCAGGCCACGCAGGGACCCCTCCGTGGCGACACCCTGTCGCCACCGTGTCACCTTGCAATGTGCGCCTGTGACTAGCTGCCCGCCACTGCGGGTTATCATTCGTGCGATTCTGAGCGCGTATTGCAGGTAGCGCACCGAGTATCTTCCCATCTGTGATGATCTTGCGGGGAACGGTCTCCTCTTGGCGACACGGCACGGGTGTCGTGTGCGGAGGCGCTAGCTGGATATGAGGCTGCCAGGGTGCCAAGATCGGTGACAGCCTCGCTGGTTTCCACGATGTGGACCGGATGAGATGCGGCGTAGGCTGCGAGGCTCAGCGCCAGTTTCGGCTCGGCGCGGGTCGACGGTGTGCGGGCGCGCGCGAAATTGACGAAGGTGGCAGTGAGGCGGGCGCGTCCTTCCAGCAGGAGCAGGTTGCCGCTGCCATAGCGTCGTTCCATCGCACGGGCGGCCTGCGGGCCGGGCTTTTCGGCTAGGTCGATCATGAGCCGCCGCCCTGGTTTCCCGGTGGCGGCGATGACGCCGCGGCTGGCCGCCAGTTCTGGCCGGTAGTTGCTGGCGAGCACTGCGACCTGGCCGGGTGCCGCGCCCTGGAGGGCGAGCATGGGGCCGGGTCCGCCATAGAGATTGTCGGCGAATGCGATGAACATCTCGGCCGGGGAAGCAAGGCGGTCGGCGCCGTTGATGACCGAGGTGAGGTCGGCGTAGGGGCCGTGCTGCGCCACGAAGCTGATCGTCAGGTTTGGCGGGATAGGCATTCCGAAGTCGCGACGGGCCGTTTGGGCGTAGCGGGTCTGGCCGTGCGTGCTGAGTATCTGACGCGCCCAGGCCGCGAACCCGTCGTAATACGGGTGGTAGACGATCACGACCCGGGCCGGGCTCAGCGCTGCGATCTCGTATCGCCGGCCAACTCTGCGATGACGCCGGGGAGGCCGCCAACCTGAACTACTGGGCGTTCTGGACAGGGGAACTCGGCGAACTGCAGGCGTCCGACGCGTTCATCGGCTCAACCTCCCTAAATGCCTGGCATGGCGGACGGCTGCTCCGCCACCTGCTGGACCGGCTGCACGGCAACATCGGGTTCATGGAGCTGAACATCCACTTCCCTGTGGGCGCTGATCCGCATCCGGCCCGGCATGGCCGCTGATCCTGCCGTGGCCGACGAGCTGGAAACCAGGATCGCGCACCTGCTGGATGAGAACCTGGTATCAGCGCTGACCCGCGGGGAACTGGAGGCACTGCGGTATGGCATCGCAATGGCACGACGGAACTAGGAAGGCGGCATGGTGAGTGGCGAATCACGGGATATCACCAGTTTCCTGTACGAGATCGGGCTCCTCAAGCGGTATCCGCGGACCGGCTGGCTGCTGGCCAGCGTGCCCGCACCCGAGTCCGTCGCCGAGCACTCCTTCCGCGCCAGCGTCATCGCCTCCGTCATCGCCGTCATGGAAGGCGCCGACCCACAGCGCGCCGCGTTCCTCGCGCTGTGGCACGACTCCCAGGAAACCCGCACCACCGACCTGCCGCACCTGACGAAGCGCTACGTCACCGCCGCCGCGAACGCGCAGGTCACCAGCGACCAGGCCCGCCCGCTCCCGCCAGCCATCGGCGATCTGATCCGGGGCGCCGTCAATGAGTACGAGACTGGCGAGACCCTGGAAGCGCGCTGCGCCCGCGACGCTGACAAACTGGAATGCCTGCTGCAGGCCCGCGAGTACGAAGACCAGGGTCACCGCAATGTGCAGCCCTGGATCGACTCGTCGATCGCTAGCCTGCACACTCCGTCAGCCAAGCAGCTCGCCGACGAGGCTCTCACCCAGAACTCTCTCGACTGGCTACAGCGAGCCCGGCAAACCCCCCAGTAAGACAACGCATTAGGAATCTGCCCAGCAGGCTTTGTCGATGGCAGGTGAGGGACGGCGCAGGGCCAGCCTCGCCCGCCGCAGCGGCGAGGACTCCTCTGCCGGATCAGACGGACGACGCGGCATCCCGGTCACCTCCCGGCGTCACGCCAGCACCGCAGTCACAGCGCGCTATGACCGAGGATGCACCCTCAGCTGCCGGACCGGAGTGCCTGCGGCGACCTTTTCGCATGCGGCCAGCAGCTCCCGGTGGTGCGCAAGCCGCACATACCCCTGCGGCGGATGGGAACCGCCCAGCTCAGCTCGCAGATCCGGACCCGAAAGGCCTGGATACTCCGCGACATGCAAAATAGGGATCGCGAACGCCCGGTCCAGGTCCCTGACGTACTCCAGGGTCAGCCGCGGCCGTAGCGGGCTTCCGCGCGCCAGAAGTACACGACGCCGATGGCGACAGCGACGAGTGCCCACCCCACGGCGAATAGCCAGACCTGGCTCATGCTGATGATCGGGTGGCAGTACGCCTGCAACGGCGGGAGCCTCTGCTTGTTGAAAAGCGCGCACTTGGCGGCGTCGTACGGCTTGGCGCCCGGATCGTTCGCGCGCTCGGACGACATCAGCGCCATCCGGGTCAGCGAGATGTAGACCGCGGCGGGGTTCGCTGCGAGTATCTCCTTGGCCCAGTGCGGGATGGCCGTCGGCAGCGCGGTGATGCTGTACATCACGCCGCAGAAGTACCGCCAGGTGCGGAGCAGGAACGGGACGAGCTGGCTGACGTCGCGGACCCGGGCGCCGATCCGCGCCATGATCAGCGCCGCCCCGACGTTGAACATCGTCTGCAGCAGCAGTGCCACGATCACCAGGAGCCAGTATCCGGTGATCGGCTCGCCGGTGCCGAGGACGATGGCGAGCAGCACCACCATGGAAAGCAGCAGCTGCTGCAGCTCGACGACCACGTACGCGAGCGGGAGGCAGGCACGGGGGAAGTGCAGCGCGCGGATAAGGGACATGTTGTCCCCCATGACGCGTGACCCGACCGAGATGGAGCGGTCGGTGAAGGAGAAGATGAAGACGCCGGCGACGAGGAAGGCGATGTAGTTCGCGATGCCGCGCTTGGCCTCGAAGATCACTCCGAAGATCAGGTAATAGACGCCCGCGTTGAGCAGCGGGGTCAGTACCTGCCAGGCCTGGCCGAGCCTGGCCTCGGTGTACATGGCGATGTTGCGGGCCGTCGCGAACGCCAGGATGAAGTGACGGCGCTGCCAGAGCTGCTCGAGGTAAGCGAAGAGCCGCGGTCGCGCCGCGCTTGGCCGCAGGCCGTATCGTCCGGCGAGCGAAGCCAGTGCTTCCTCGCCCGGCTGCCTGGTGGGCGCAGCGACGCCGACGCCTGCATCCTGCAGGCTGCCTGGGCCGCTGAGCCGCGCGCGATCACCCATGAATGCCATATCTGTCGTCGGGGCTGATATCGGGGTCGTCCCCTGGCTAGTACTGCGAGGCCCGGGGGGTCGCCCCTCCTGGCTAGCACCGCGGGTCCGGCCGGCCTGTCCGGTCTGGCTGCGGAACCCGTCAGGAGTTTAGCGTGTGCCCGCCGGGCCCTACGACGGGGGCGGATCGGTCCCGTCGGCCGTGCAGACCCTGTTCCGGCCGGTGTCCTTGGCCTCGATGAGGGCGCGATGGGCGGCGGCGACCACGCCGCTCAGGTCACCGCCGGGGCGGCCGAGCGCGGCGACCCCGACCGAGACCGTGAGCCGGAACACGAAGCCCGCGTGACTGCCGTCCTCGATCGAGACGGATTCCCGTGCTATCCGGTCCCTGAGCCGTTCCGCGATGCGCCTGGCCTCATCGGCGCGCGTGTGCGGGAGCAGGACGGCGAACTCCTCGCCGCCGATCCTGCCTACGAGGTCGTAATCACGCAGGTGCTCCCTGAGCGTGCCCGCGATGCTGCGAAGCACGCAGTCGCCGTCCTGGTGACCAACCGTGACGTTCACCGTCGTGAAGTGGTCGATGTCGACGATGGCGATGGCCAGCGGGGTGCGGGTGCGCACCGCCCTGGACAGCTCGACTCCCGCCTCGTGGTGCCAGGCACCGGCGTTGAGCAGCCCGGTCTTCGCGTCGATCCGAGTCTGGGCGACCAGCTGGCCGTGCATGACGAACCGCCGCTGGGCCAGCACGATCGGCAGCCCGGCGAGCAGCAGGAACGGGTTGATCGCCATGGTCAGCGCGACCACGACCGCCAGGCTGAGCTGTAGCAGGTCCGCGATGATCGCTTCCCTGCTCCTGATCATCTCGCCCAGCCGTGCCCGCGGGTCGGAGAGCTTGATCGCGGTGAGGATGAAGCCGTTGTTGAGCCCCAGGCCGAGTGCGCCTGCCGCCGCGAGCGCGGCCGTCCAGGTGAGGACGTGCGAGCCGCCGCCGGGGGCCGGCCCGGCGATCGAGTGCGGGAGGGCATGGCAGACGATGCTGGTGCACCCGTAGGCCAGGCCGTTGGCCGCGACGCTGAATACCTGCCGGTAAAGGACCGCGCTATTACGTCGATGCGAAATCTTCAGGGCTATCAGCGGAATCGGCGCCACGATCGCGTACACCGGCGGGAGCAGGACGGCCATTGTGAGATACCACACCGCCTGCATGTCCCGTCCCACGGTGCCATGCGGCGTCTTGATGTCTCTGGTCGCCTCGACCATTGCCGCACCGCAGGCGATCAGCGCGACGAATAGCACCAGATCCCGGGTCTGCCAGCGTGTGGTCGCCAAGGCCGCGATCGCGGCGATCACCTCGGCGGCGAGCACCGCCAGCATGTATTGGAGCAGCCTTCCTGGGACTGTCCACACATCCCACGCGCGTACTCCCGTGACCACGCCGCCGAGGCGGCGCACGGGAAGGGGGGCATCCACCTACTGCCCTCCGGAACAGCGAGCGGCATCACTGAAAACGGACATTACATGTCGTATAGGGGCGATGTCACATCGTGACAGGTGCGGGCCGACTGCGTCAACCCCTGTGCGGCAGATCGGCGCCGGAGCCCACGCCACATTGTGTATTCGTGATAGGAGGAAACCCCCACGAAAAGAGGACTCCATGAGCAACGACTGGGACTAACGTAACGGCGAGCCCCGAGACGCCGGCCAGTAGGGGGAACCCGCATGCGGGACGCCCGGGATGCGCTGCCGACTGGCTGCATCGCTGGTCAGGGAGCTGGCCGACGGCCGGGGGCGTGAGAACCGCATCCGGGAATGCAACAAATAGTAGTCGCAGCGTCGCAATGCGATGGCCATTGCATCCGGCCTGCCATCCAGCATCCCGTCGCGGGCCGCCGACGGCGACGCGGCGCTCGCCGGCCACGGTGCGGTCGCGCCTTGCCGGGCACTGCCATGGCGCTCCCGTTCGGCATCATCGGTGTCCCGCCCGGCGTCACACTCTGCCCGCTCGGCATCACATTCAGCCACTTCTAAGGATCTTCTCAGCTTCGGCCTATGGCTCTTTCACACCTTGAGCATCACAATCGTATTAAGACACTCAAAATCACCCATGTCCCGACCTCGCGGTGCACGGGGCGGAGGCGCGAATGCGGAGAATGCGGCGAGGTGGGACGACCGGGTGGCCCGGATGGCTGGCACGGCCGTCCGCCCGGGCCGTGAGCGTCGCCGTCGTCGTCATCCTCGCGGTCGTCACGATGACTCCCGCGGCCGGCGGAGCCGCGGACCTGGCGAAACGGCTGGCCGCCGCGACCGGGCTCATCCCGACGGCCTCGCAGTCAGGGAAGGCGTTCAGCGGGACCCCGGCCATCGGGGCACTGTTCACCACGTCCGGCGGCGTGCTCGGGAGCCATTTCTGTACCGCGAGTGTCGTCGACAGCCCCGCCAGGGACCTGGTCATCACCGCCGCGCACTGCGTCACGGGCCGGGGCAGCATGGCGTTCGTGCCCGGATACGACAACGGCCAGTCCCCGTACGGTGTGTGGACCGTCACGCAGGTCATCGCGGACCATGCCTGGACATCCTCGTCCGATCCCGACGATGACGTCGCGTTCCTCGTCGTCAGCGAGGCAGGCCAGGCGCGAGCGCCAGGCCAGGTGCGAGCGCCAGGCGGCGGCACGAGGATCGAGGACCTCACGGGCGCTGAGCTGCTCGGCGTCGGCCGGCCGCGCACCGGACTGGTGCGCGTGATCGGCTATCCGGACAGCCAGGGCCAGCCGATCGCCTGCCAGAACCGGACCCGCGCGTGGCTCGCGCACCAGCTGGAGTTCGACTGCGACGGCTACACCGGCGGCACGAGCGGCGGCCCGTTTCTCGCCGGCGTGGACGAGGCCACGGGCCAGGGAACGGTGATCGGCGTCATCGGCGGGTACGAGCAGGGCGGCTTCGCCGCCGCGATCTCGTACTCGGCCGCGTTCGGCCCCAGCGTGCGGGCGCTGTACGCGACGGCGGTCGCCCGGGGCTGATCCGCCTATCGCGAAACCATCACGGTGACGCTGCCGGTGATCCCGCCGGAGAGCACCGAGACGGTCACGGAGCCAGGCGCCCGTGCGACGAGCCTCCCGGTGGCGGGGTCGACGGCGGCGATCCGCGGGTCGCTGCTTGACCACAGGTGCGAGGCCGGGTCGGCGACGGGGATCTGGAGAGCGGTCAGGTCGTCGCCGGTCGGCGTGGTGCCGACCGCGGCGAGCTGCACGCCCGCGACGCCGATGGCGACCCCGGCCGCCACGGTTGTCATCGTCACCCGCCGGAGCACTCCCCGCATGTTTCCTCCTGAGCTGGTTCCATGATCGTGTTCACCGCCGAACTACAGCAGTGGTCCATCCACCGAGTCAGGTGTGTGTCGATGGACCACTGCTGTAGTTGGCCGCGGGGACGCAGGACTGTCACGGTGCTGGCCTGGGGGGACGACCCCCCAAGACCCCCCGCGAGGGCATCCCGTTAGGCATAGCTGGTCTTGGTTTGGGTGTTATCCGTCGCCGGCTGCCGAGGCGGCGAAGATGTGGTGCTGTGCCGCGGGTACCTTGCTGCCCGCGCCCTTGACGCTCTCCCAGACGGCGGCGTTGAGGAGGGACTCGTTCGCCAGGTCCTCGCGGCTGAAGTTCTGCGTCGCGATCTGCGCGGCCAGCGGGGCGCTCGCCGCGTTGACCTCGGTCAGGATGCTGGCGGCGGGCTTGATCACGTTGTACGGGGCGAAGTCCGGGTGGCTGGTGAACGAGTTGAACATCGGCATGGCCGACGCGTCGAACTGCGTCAGCGGCCCGATCCCGGCGATCAGTTCCATGGTGCGGAGCATCGACACCGTGGAGTAGAAGGTCGAGTCGACCGTGCCTGTCTGCGTGTACGGGCTGATGACCTGCGCGATCGTACGGTGCGCGTCCACGTGATCGGGGCCGGCCTGCGCGTCGTCCTCCACCACGAAGATCGCGGTTGACTTCCAGTACTTCGAGTGGGAAATCGTGTCCACGAGGCGCCCGACGGCGTAGTCATTGTCCGCCACGTAGGCGCGCGGGGTCGGGAAGCCGGCCGCCGTCCCCTCCGTGTGGTCGTTGCCGAGCCGGACGAATTCCACCGCCGGCAGGCTGTCGCTCGCCACGTTCTGGCTGAACTCGCGCTGCCACTCGTCGACGCGCGTGTTGCAGGTCATCCTCGGCGTGAACGTGCCGGCGGAATCCGGGCAGCGCAGGTCCCAGCCGTAGTAGTTCGGGTCGGTGCTGGCCGCCAGCCGGGGGTCGGCGCCGTTCGCGCCCGTGTTGAGCACGTTGTCGGTCTCGTAGAAGCCATAGTTGCGGAACGGGACGCCCGCGTCCGCGAGCCTGTCCCAGATGTAGGAGTCCAGCGGGTTGCTGTTCATCGCGGTAGCGTCGTTGCCGCCCTCATAGTCGTACGGGTGGTTACGGCCGGAGTAGTTGCCCACCCAGGTCTGCTCCACGTACGGGTTGGAGTTGGCGCCGACCGACCAGTTCCAGCCCTGGGCGCTGACCTCGGCGTCGGCGTAGAAGTTGTCCAGGGTCACGAAGTCCCGCTGCAGCGCGCGGGAGTTCGGGGCGCTCTCGTCGCCGAACAGGTTGATCGCGGGGTCGCCGTTGCCCTTGCCCAGGCTGCCGAACTCCTGGTCGTAGGTGCGGTTCTCCTTGACGATGTAGATGACGTGCTTGATCGGCGAGGACCCGCCGACACGGGCTGGCACCGGGTTGCGGGCGACCGCGCCCTGTCCTTGCAAGCCCTGTCCTGGCAAGCCCTGCCGCGACGCGGTACGGACGGTCTCCCCCTCGCCGAACCCGTCATTGCGCACGACCTGCCGGGTGTAGCGCTCGAGCGTGTCCCGGCTGGGAACGGCGATGCTCGACAGCGCGCCCGTCATCATCGTGCCCACGTACTGGGCGAGCCACGCGGGGGTGTGATTGAGCTGGGAGTCGGTGTAGGGGTTGGGGCCGTTCGGGTTGGGCCCGGCGCCGAGTCCCTTGCCGCTCGTGGCGAAGATCGTGCGCCCGTCGGCGGAGAGCGTGACCGAGGTCGGGTACCAGCCGGTCGGGATCATGCCCGTCACCCGGCCGGACCGCACGCTGATCACGTCCACGTCGTTGTCGCCGGAGTTGACGGCGTACAGCGCGGCGCCGTCGGGCGAAAGCGCGAGCCCGTCGGGGTTGGAGCCGGCCGGCGCGCCGCGGTAGGGCGACAGGCTGATCGTGGCGCTCGGCGCGCTGGCGCCGGCCCGGATCACGCTGACCGAGTCGCTCTCGCTGTTGGCCACGTAGAGCGTGCCGGACCGGTGATTCACGGCGAGCCTGTTGGGGTGCGTGCCGACGGTGATCGTCTTCGTGACCTGCGGCGTGCCGCCCGATATGTCCAGGACGCTGACGGTGCTCGCGCCCTGGTTGCTCACGTAGGCGGTGCCGCCGTCGGGTGAGATCGCCACGCCGTACGGGTTGTGGCCCGCGCCGACGGTGCTGATCTGGCCGGTCGCCAGGTCGATGACGGACGCCGCGTCAGCCATCTGGTCGGCGACGACAAGGCGGCTGCCGTCCGGGGTGACGGCGAGCCCCGCCGGGTACATGTTGACCGGCTGGCCAGCTGGGTTCTTCGCCGGGAGCCGGATGGGCGCACCCTCGGTGAGCCTGCCGCCGGCGACCGAGTAGACGCGGATCTTCTCGTCGCCGCCCGCGCTCGCGTACGCCCGCGTGCCGTCCGGGCTGAACGCCACCGCGCCGTACACGCCCTCCGGCGGGATGTAGCTGATCGTCTGCGTGACCTGGCGCGTGGCCGTGTCGATCACCTGAACCGAGTTGACGCTGTCACCGGCGTTGAGCACGAGGAGCTGCCTGCCGTCCGGGCTGAGCGCCGACGCCGTGGGCAGCGAGCCGAGCGTGGTCTGCGATCCGGCCGGGGTAACCGCCCAGCCGACCGGTGTGATGCCGGTGCCATCGCCCTGCGGCCCCGCGTGCCCGCCGCCGGCCACGGCGAGTGCCGTGCCGGTGCCTGCCGCGAGTACGAGGGCCAGCCCGGCACTGGCATACGCCAGTCTTCTCATCGTGTCGCCTCCCGTGGTTCGGCTGCTGGGCCTGGAGCCCCGGTGGCGCCTGGGCGCACCGCGGCGGGCGGCCACAGGGGACGCTAGAGACCCGAGGTTGACGGGAGACGACGGTTCGCCACGCAGGACATGAACACTGAGTGCCTACGAAGTAACGCTGAGTCAACAGTACTGAGGGCTGAGGGTCATTGCGTGGCGGATAAACATATCTATGCCGAACGGGAGCGGCCTTGCGGGGGGTATTGGGGGGTCGCCCCCCCAGGCCAGAATGGACAGCACCCGCCTGAACGCCGCGTTCACGGCTTGCGGGCGACCACGGCGTACATGTTTGCCCGCCCCGGGTCGTCTGCCAGCCCGGTGTCAGGATCAGGCCGCCACAGCGGTCCCCACACTAGGCCAGGCTCGACCAGGTCGAGGCCGGACAGCATGCCAAGGACCTCATCGCGGCTGCGTCCGTGAGCGGTGGTAGTCGTCCGTTCGTAGATTCGCTCGACCCTCCTGGTCTCCTCGGCCGGCTCCGGGCGGCTGTCCATCGTGGCGTGGGAGATGGCCAGGTAACTTCCCGGAGCGAGCGGCTCGACGAGCTGGCCGATGAGGCCGGCGGGGCCGGCTTCATCACTGATGAAGTGCAGGACGGCGATGAGCAGCACAGCCACGGGCTCGCCGAAGTCGATGAGCTCCCGCAGCTTCTCATCGGCGAGGATCGTCGCTGGCTCGCGCAGGTCATGCCCGATGATCGCGGCGCCAGAGACGGCGTGCAGCATGTGCCTGCCGTGCGCGAGCACCACCGGATCGTGGTCCACGTAGACGACCCGGACGTCTGGGTCGGACATCCTGGCGACCTCGTGCACGTTGCCCTCGGTTGGCAGGCCGGTGCCGATGTCGATGAACTGCCGGATGCCGCACTCCGCCACCAGGTAGCGGACGGCACGGCGGAGGAACGCACGGTTCTGCCTGACGAACAAAAGGACCTCGGGACTGGCGGCGATGACTTTCTCGGCGGCCTCCCTGTCGGCCGGATAGTGGTCCTTGCCGCCGAGAAAGTAGCTGTACATGCGCGCCGGGCTCGGGATATCCGGCCGGAACGTCTTCCTCCAGTCATCGCCCGTGCTCGTCACGTGGTTTTCTCGGTTCCCTTGCATCGTTGTAGGGACGCCATTCTGATCCGCTCGCCCTCAGTCCAGGCTGCCGACCCTGATCACGGCTTGCAGGCGACCGCCGCATAGATATATGCCTCGCTGGGATCGTCCGGCGGCTCGGTGCCGGGATCCGGCCGCCATTCGGGCAGCCAGACAAGGCCGGGCTGCACCAGATCGAGGCCGCCGAGCAGCGCCCGTACCTCATCGCGGCTTCTTTCGGAGACCTGGGCAGTCGCCTCCTCCATTACCTTGGCCGCCTCGTGCATCCCAGGAGTGCCGTCGGCAGTGGCGTGCGAGATGGCCAGGTAGCTTCCTGATGGGAAGGGAGCGAGAAGCTGGCGGATGATGCCCGCCGGATCGTCCTTGTCTGCGACGAAGTGCAGGAGACACAGCATCATAACGGCGACCGGCTCGCCGAAGTCGATGAGCTCCCGCAGCTTCTCGTCGGCAAGGATCTTGCCGGGCTCGCGCGCATCGTGCTCGATGATCACGGTGTCGGGACGCTGCAGCATGTCCCGGCCATGTGCGAGAACCACCGGGTCGTTGTCCACGTAGACCACCCTGCTTCCTCCACCGGACGGCCGTATGAGCGTGCGGTAGATGGGCGACAGCCGCCTCGGCCGCTTCCCTGTCAGCCGGAAAATTGTCCTTCCCGCCAAGGACGTAGTCATAAATGCGCGCCGGGCTCGGAAGGTCCGGCCGGAACGTCTTCCTCCAGTCGCCAGTGCCAGTCACTGCATACCCCCTGCGTCGCGGAAACATAGGGTAATCATATAATTACTCTCAGCATCGAGAGCGTCACTTGGCGGCAGCCAGGCAGTGCGTGCGATCCGCGGGATAGGGGGCAGCGCTGCCGGGGATGGGACCCTGGTATGCGCGCACGCCGATGGGCCCGCACATACGACTGAGCAAATCGGGCAGCTAGGGGAACCTGTTGCCGTAATAGCCCGGCGTGGCGCTTCGCCCTGGTCAACATGAAGCCGATCCAGAGGTAGCATGAAATCGCATATGCGATATCATGGCGTGGTGGCACTTCGGACGCAAGCTCACGTCACGCAATTGCGTAAGTAATTTGCGTCGGAAGAAAGGCCGACTTCGGTGCGCGATAGGATAGCCACTCATCGTGACACATCGGAAAGCGCACGCCGGTCTTTTTAGAAGTAGGAGGTCAGCCATGGTGGAGGCGCCCGGAGGGCCGACCGTCCTGCGCATCCTGCTCGGCACTCAGCTGCGCCGCCTGCGGGAGGGCAGGGGGATCACCGCGCAGGACGCGGCGCGCGCCATCCGCGGGTCAGAGTCCAAGATCAGCCGCATCGAGCTGGGCAGGAACGCGATCAGGGAGGTCGACGTCGCGGACCTGCTCAGGTTCTACGGCGTCAACGATCCCGGCGAGCGCGATCAGCTGCTGTTCCTGGCCAGCCAGGCCAATCAGCCCGGCTGGTGGCACCGCTACAACGACATCCTGCCCGAGTGGTTCCAGTCCTACATCGGGATGGAAGAGGCGGCCGAGTCGATCCGCGTGTACGAGGCACAGTTCATCCCCGGCCTCCTGCAGATCGAGGAATACGCGGCCGCCAATATCGCTCTCGGCGACTTCCCGCCCGGCGAATCCGAGCGCCACGTCATCCTGCGCAAGGAAAGGCAGCGCCGTTTCAGGGAGGGTCGCATGCGCCTGTGGGCGATCATCGACGAGGCGGCGCTCCGCCGCCCGCTCGGGGGGCCCGAGATACTGCGGGAGCAGCTCAGCTACCTGCTCGAGGCCAGCCAGCGGCCCAATCTCACGCTCCAGGTGACCCCGTACGCGGCCGGCGGTCACGCCGCCCCGGGCGGCTTCAGCATCCTGCGGTTCAATCACGCCGAGCTGCCCGACGTGGTGTACGTGGAGCATCTCACCAGTGCCTTGTACCTCGACAAGCGCGTCGATGTGGACCGTTATCTCCTGGCGATGGAGCGGCTGAGCATTGTCAGTCCGTCTCCCGGCGAATCCGCGGAGCTCCTCGAGAAAATCCTGCACGACACGAAGGGCAAGGCATGAACAGCGTCTACAACGGCATGCGCGCTACCGACCTGACCGATGCGAGCTGGGTGAAGAGCCGCAGGAGTGGTCCCACCGGGGGTAACTGCGTCGAGATGGCACACCTCCCTGACGGTCAGGTCGCCCTGCGGAACTCGCGGCACCCGGATGGCCCGGCACTGATCTTCGCTCCCGCCGAGTGGGACGCGTTCATCGGCGGTGCGAGCGACGGAGACTTCACCCGCTTATTGGGCTTTTGCCCCTAAGCGGGGGGTCTGGCGGGGGTAGTCCCCCCAGGAGCAGTGCGGACCCATTGAAGGTGCGCCGGGTGGCCTTGACATAGCTAACGCTGTTAGCCAGACTGTGGCTAACAGCGTTAGCCACAGAGAGGGCCGACAATGTCGGAGCATGCTCACTACCGCAAGCCAGGGTGGTTTACCAAGCACGTCGCAAACAGGCTGGTCGTGGCCGTCACCCGGGCAGGGATCAGCATCGTGGGAAGCCGCGTGCTCGAGGTGCGAGGACGTAAGAGCGGCCAGCCCCGGCGGGTACCTGTCAATGTGCTCACCTTCGAGAGCCGCCAGTACCTCGTGTCGGCCAGGGGCGAAGGAGAGTGGGTCCGCAACGTCCGGGCAGCGGACGGCCGCCTCGACCTGCTCCTCGGCTCCCGCCGCCAGCACCGCACGGCGGAAGAGGTTCCCGATGACGAGAAGGTGCCGCTGCTGCGTGCCTACCTTCGCCGCTGGAAGGCAGAGGTTGGCGTGTTCTTCGACGGCATCGGCCCAGACTCGACCGACGAGGAGATCCAGGGCATCGCCCATAAGCACCCCGTGTTCCGGCTCGATGCTGTGTAGTGGCCTGCGCGAGACCGGGTAGTGGCACGCGCGAGGCCCGAGCTGCGATCTTTGCCGCCGCGGGTCGCGGAGATCATCGAGGTCGCCCGGCGGCTGCTCGAGACCGAGGGCGCGCATTCGCTGACCATGCGCCGTCTCGGGGACGCCCTCGGCATCCGCGCCCCGTCCATTTACAAGCACCTGCCCGGCAAGCACGCGGTTGAGGTGGCACTCATCGACGCCGGCCTGGCCCAGATCGGCGAGGCATTGCACACGGCGGTCGCCGAGTCAGGGACCGCCGGCCCGGTCGAGGCCCTCTTTGCCGCCTACCGGACAGAGGCTGTCGCCCACCCGAACCTCTACCGGCTGGCCACGGCGGGACGGCTACCGCGGCATGAGCTGAGCCCTGGCATGGAGGACTGGGCAGGAGAGCCATGGTTCCTCGTCGCGGGCGATGAGTTCCTCGCACAGGCAATGTGGTCGTTCGCCCACGGCATGGTCATACTCGAACTCGACCAGCGCTACCCCGGCGGCTCCGATCTCGACAGGACCTGGCGTGCAGGTGCCCGGGCGTTCGCCCGCGCGGTAAACGCGAGCCGGGCGGCCGCACCGGCTAGCCGCGACGCCCGGCCCGACTGCGTCTGATGCGGATCTGGCATGCGCCCCCGCGGCCCACCGAGCCGCATCTAGCGAGCAAGACCGCCAGGCAACGGGGCCCCGCACCAGGTCAAGACCACCTGACGGCCCCGTTGCCGGGCGCTCTGCGGCGGCGAGCCCCGCGCCAAGCGCGGGACTCGCCGCATTCCCCCCGCTCGGATGCGCCCGTATAAGCAGGGCGCCTGAACCGCGACCCGCTAACTGCCAGGCGGGTCGAACTCGCCGTTCCTCGCTCCGGCGAGGAAGCAGTCCCACTCGTACCGGGTGAAGACGTGCGGCGTCTTGCCCCGGTCCTTCGAGTCGCGGACCGCTACGCCGCCGTCGGTGAGATGCGCCACTTCGACGCAGCCCCCGGTACTGCTTGCGCTGCTCTTGAACCAGCGCGCTCCGCTGAGGTCGGACTCCATCCGTATCTCCTTCCGTGTTGCCACCCCGGGGTGGCTTCTTCTCTTCCTCTTCATGGGTGCTTGCTTCATGGTGCTTGCTAGTCCTCGTTGCTAGCCCTCTGTTGCGATCCCTGCGTGAGATTCCCGGCCGCCTCGCGGATCAGGTCCGCTGATGCGGCGGGTGACATGGCCACCGCACGCAGCCGGTCGAAAGCCTCGGAGCAGGCGCGTACCTCCCTGTCCTTCTCTAGGTAGACAAACCCGGCGATGGACTCGACGTAGGCCACGTCGGGGTCGCTGCGCTCAGGGAATTCGAGGATGGAGAAGGGGCCGTTGAGCCCCGCATGGGCACCGCTGCCGAACGGCATCACCTGAAGGGTCACGCTCGGCCACTCGCTGGCGGCGATCAGCCGCTCGAGCTGGGCCCGCATAACCGCGGCTCCGCCGATCGTCCGGCGGATGAGGGCCTCATCCAGGATCACCCACAGATCGAGCGGCGGATCCCGGTAGAGCACCTCGTGGCGCTTCATCCGCAGGTCGGTCAGGCGCTGTATCTGCTCAGGGCTGTCCCTTGGCTGGAGCTCGCGCAGGATCGCACGCGCGTAGTCCTCCGTCTGCAGCAGGCCCTGCACCGCGTAGGACTCGAAGGCACGCAGCCCGGCCGCCTCGGCTTCAAGCCCTACATAGATCCCGAAGCCTGTGGGCAGCACGTCGTCATAGGCCGCCCACCAGCCCTTCCTGTGGCCTTCACGTGCCATGTCGAGCAGCACCTGGCGCTGCCCGGGATCGGTGACACCGTACAACTCGAGCATGGCGGTCATGTACGCCGACTTGGCGGGCGCCTTGCCCGTCTCGATGCGGGACAGCGTCGAGGCAGCCAGCCCTAACTGATCGGCGACTTCCTCGAGCTTGACGGAACGCGCCTCTCGCAGTCGCCGCAGCTCGGTACCGAGCCGACGCCGACGTACCGTCGGGCCGACGGCCATGGCGCCTCACCTCACTCCCAGCCGACGGGGGGTATGTCGGCTAACCGCAGAAAGTAACCGGGCAACTCCGCATGGTTCGCGCGTAACCAGCACGATACCGTAACAAGGCGCCTGATGAAATCCCATCTGGGATTTCATCAGATAGATTTGCCCCGCGCACTTGCGCACAGACGCAGCATGGGACCATCATCGTCACTGACGTCGCGTAGTGACTTAACTACAGAAAGACACGCAGGGGGCCGCGAACAAACTCCTTTAGGACCAACGACCGTAATCTGGGAGGGAACGGGCGTGATGAACCCAAAGGCGATCTACACCACCGCGAAACCGGCATGAGGACGGATGCTGCCGTCCTGGGCAGCCTCACCATCCCCGGGCGCGCCGAGCACGTGTCCGAGGCCCGGGCGTTCGTGGCCAAGTCCCTTGGCGAAGATCATCCAAGTACCGAGGTCGCGGTCTTACTCGCGTCCGAGGTCATCACCAACGCGGTCCTGCACAGCGACTCACGCCGCACCGGGGGGACCGTCAGGGTGGTAGTCGTGGATTCCTCGGACGGCATCCTCGTCAAGGTCGCCGACGACGGCTCCCGCCACAGCGCTCCCGTGGTGAAGGCTGACGTCCACTCGGACGAGGGGCGCGGATTATTCCTTGTCCAGCAGCTCGCGGCTCAGTGGGGATATCTTCAGGACGAGGCCGGCCGGACGGTCTGGTTCCGCCTCGGCGCCGCGCTCCTGGCATCAGCCGACAGGTAGGAGAGGTAGTCCTGCCCTGCTGGTGTCGTGCCGAGTGCCGTCGGATCACCGTACGATCAGCGTGACGCTTCATTGTTTCGTCGCGCTGGCGGGAAGAGTGCGGCGGCACTCGCTCCGAGTTCCATAACGGCGCGCGGCTACCCGCCGGCGCGCGTCCGCCCGATGTTCACCTTCGCCTGCGACGGCGTGCTGAGCGGAGTGACGTGCGACGGGAACTACCTGCCACCGCAGCAATAACAAGCCCTACCGAGCTGACAGCTAGTGGACACCACCCATGAATGACCCGCTACGGCCCAAGCCGGAGCCGACCTTCTCAGAGCCGCTGACCGCGGACGTGTTCCTCGATGCGCACGTGGATTCCGACAGCGAACGGATCCTGGTCGACGCGCTCTCCGGCTGCGGGGTAACCGCCCGGGTGCGGATCGTTCCCCCGGTGCGGGAATCAGGGCCGCTGACCTGGATCGTGCTCATCGCCCTGCCGCTGCGGGGATTCCTTTCCGTGATGGGCACCAAGATCGCGGAGGACTCCTACGCCAGGCTCCGCACGGCCATTCAGCGGCTCATCACCCACCACCGGCAGCCAGACGACCATCCGGGCGCCGGGCGCCCGCGTCCGCTGGTCCTCCAGGACGGCGTCACGGGGCTGCAGATCGTCATCGATCCTGATCTTCCCGGCGAGGCATACGGGCAGCTTCTCGGCCTGGACCTCTCTGGTTTCCGGCTTGGCCCGCTGCACTACGACAGGGCCAAGCGCCGCTGGCGCTCCGAACTCGACGAAGCCTCGCTGCGACCAGGGCAGACGAAGCATCTGTAGGCACGAGCGGCTACCGTACGCCCGGCCGACGTGATGCCGGGTGAAGCTGCGGGGGTGGCCTACAGTGAGATATCCTTTTTCTTGCCAGGTATATATACCGGGGAGTGTGCAATGTCCAAGACGCTCATCGATGTCGACGACGACTTGCTTGCCAGGGCACAGGATGCGCTGGAGACGAAGACGAAGAAGGACACCGTCAACCAGGCGCTTGCGGAAGCAGTGGCATCGGTAGCCCGGAAGAGGGAGATAGGGCGCCTTGACGCGGGTGTCTATGCGGACCTCGCCGATGCCGACGTGATGAGCCACGCTTGGCGGTAGCCCGTTACCTGGTCGACAAGAGCGCGCTGGCCCGCTGGGATCATCCGGCTGTGCGGACAGTCCTCGCGCCATTGATCGAGCACGGGCTCGTGGCCACCTGCGGGATCATCGACCTGGAAGCGCTGTTCAGCGCTCGCGGCAAGGCCGGCCACCGGATGATCGCGGCCGATCGGCGCGACGCGTACGAATGGCTGCTGGCCGACGACGGCGACCTGCGGCGGGCGCTCGAGATCCAGGCCGCGCTGGCCGACCGTGGCCAGTTGCGCGCAGTCTCCCTGCCTGACTTGATCATCGCGGCGATCGCGGAGCGGCATCAGGTCCGCCTGCTGCACTACGACGCGGACTATGACCTCGTAGCGCAGATCACCGGACAGCCCTCCCGATGGGTGGTGCCGCGGGGAAGCGCCGGGTAGCGAAGCGCCACCACTGCACCCGGCCAAGACCACCGCCCTATTGAGTGGTAACCGCGCGGTGCGGCCGCGGCGTCGTGACGCCGAGGATCCGGTGCTCATGCTCCCAGAAGAGGAACCAGCGTGAACTCGGGATCACCCAGGCTCAGCTCGCCGAGCGGTCCGGGCTCAGGCAGCCTGCCGTAGCGCGGTTCGAGGCGGGCGGGACAATGCCCACGCTTCCGCTGCTCGAACGGCTCGCCTCCGCCTTGCACATGAGGTTGCGCGTCCAGCTCGAACCACTGGCCAGAACCTGCTGAGTGCGAGAGATGGCTAGAGGCCGAGATAGGTGCGGATGGCTTCTTCGAGCCTCGTGAACTCGCCCGTATGCAGAATCCCCCGTCGGCATCGCAGGCTGGCTTTGCTGATCGTGTGTATGTCGGTGACATTGGCGTAGCTGACGTCGTAGCGGGTAAGACCGGATTCCTTGCCCAGGGCTACGTGGGTCTGCGGCGGGCCTTCGGTACCGGTGACGACCGCGGCCGTCACGGCGCTCAGCTTCGGGATGAGCAGGTTCACGGTCAGCACCACCACGGGATGGTCCCCGAGCCGGGGCAGGTGGGCGTCCCAGACTTCGCCGCGCAGCGGCTCCACGGCTAGCCGGCGTCAGCGGCCAGGACGCCGTCCGGCAGCGGCGCAGGCTCTCCGCCATAGAACGCGTCGTAGGCCGCCGCCATGGCCATCTCGCTGGCCCGCCGATGGACCAGGCGCAGGCCCTCCCGCACCAGCTCGGACGCTCCCTCGAGGCCGAGAATCTCGGCATCCCGCTCCAGGAGCTCGCGTGCGAAGACCACGTCCACCCTCGCCTGCATGATCACCGTCTTGGCGTCCGCGGGCACCGGAGACCGCTTTGCGGTCCCCCTGCTCCGGGCACCTTTTGCCCGCGTCTTCGCCGTCTTCGATGTCCGGGCACCAGCCGCCCGAGTTGTCACCACAGCCATGTATACAGTCTGTCATACACAAGCTCACTTGTCGACTCCAGGCTCGGGCCGCCCCAGTGCTGGCCTGGACGACAACCCCTCAAGATCCCGCAGGGGGCATCCGTCAGGTGAAGCTGTCGAATTCTTGATTCTTGACGCCTTTGAGCCAGGCGTCGATCTCGGGGCGGGTGAAGAAGATGACGCCGTCCTGGGGGCGGTTGCTGTTGCGTAGGGCGATGCGGCCGTCGTCGAGGGCGGCAAGCTCGGCGCAGGTGCCGTTGTGGCCGCTGAAGCTGCTCTTGATCCACCTGACGCCAGTCAGGTCGGGGGTGCTCACGGTGACTCCTCTGATGCCCTTCACTTCGTGATGAGCGACTTGATCAGCGCGACGGACGGCTCGGGGCCGAGCGCGACGCGCTGGACGTTTTTCGCTACCAAATTGTACGTCTCGACCTGCTCCGGATCCTGCACGTAGACCGAGCCGTCATGCATCTCGACGTACCCGATCGAACGCACGTTCTCGAAGTCAAGGACAGCGAACTGGCCGGTGATCGCATCGTGCAGGCCATCGTCCGGCCGGACCACCTGGATGGTCACGTTCGGCAGTCCGGCCATCGCCACCAGGTGCTCGAATTGCGCGCAGCGTAGCTCCGGCGTACCGACCGCCAGCCGTAGCGCCCCTTCGGTGATCACCGCGTGCAGCTTTAGCGGACGCTCTGCATCGGTCAGCCGCGCCGCCCGCGCCATCCGGAACCCGACGAACCGCTCGCCATGGTCCGGTCGGACCCGGGGCGTGTCCGCGGTGACCGCCCGCGCGTAGTCCTCGGTCTGCAGCAGCCCGGGCAGGATGATCGGCTCGAACACGAACTCCCGCACCGCCAGCCCTTCCAGCCCGACGATGGTCCGCATCCAGTCGGGCACGACCTGGGCCCACGGCGCCCACCAGCCGGCCTCGTCGGCGCGGCCGGTCAGCGAGGTGAGCCGGTCGATGTCGTGCCGCTCCGTGCCGTAGACCTTGAGCAGCTTCGCGATATCGGCCGGATCCTGCTGCTGGCGGCCGTTCTCCATGTGGTTCAGCTTGGCCCTGGAAATCCCGCTGTGGTCGCCCGCCTCGACCAGCGTGTAGCCGGCCTCATGGCGGTAGCGCATCAGCTCCACCCCGATCAGCCAGCGCAGCGGTGACGGGTCCACTCGTGCCATGACAGCCATCCCGATCTCGTTAGGAAATCTCATGCTTGCGCTCATGATATCGCTCACGTACGATCCTCATCAAGTCAGGTAACGCTACGTACTGAGGAGATTACAACCATGAGCGTAGGCAGGAACGGGAACGAGCGGAGCGGTACAAGGACCTGGCCACAGCAGCAAGGTGACGCGCTCGTGGTGTGCCGTGACGACGACGAGCTGCGGGAGCGGATGGGCACGCTGTGCGAGGCAACGGCGCCCAGGGTGTTCGCGATCTGCGCCGAGGAGGACCCCGACGAGGAGGCCGGGGACCCGGACAACGAGCCCGTCGCCGCGCGGATCGTCGCCTGGGGCCTCGACTTCGGCGCCTCCACCGTGCTGGCCACGCCAGACGGCTGCATGCTCGGCGAGACAGCGTCCCCGGAATCCGCACGGAACTCCCTGTGCAGGCACATGTACACCTGGCTGGTCAAGCCCGGCACCGCCCCAGCCCCCGCCCGCCACTGACCCGCGCCCGCCCAGAACAGCCCCCGGTCTAGACCGGTCCAGACCTTTCACTCCCGCTACGTGTCCCGGCCTTTCCGCTCCGGCTACTGATTCCCGGCCGCTCCATTCCCGCGACCGCTCCAGACCGCAAGGCTTGGCACCCCACCGCTACCCCATTGGTGTGGATGCCGCGCCAGTGTAGTTAGAACTACGCTGCCGCGGCATCCACACCATTGGATCCGGTGGATCCGGGGAGTCCCGAGTGGATCCGGGGAGTCCCGAGCGGGAGAAGAATCGCTTCGGAGCCGGCCGGGCACTTTCTGTTGTCATACCCGGGTGGCACGCTGCGAGCATGGCACGTAAAGCTCAGTTCGATCATGTGGCCCTGGCTGACACGTTGCGCAGGCAGCACAATGTGATCGGGCTCGCCGAGGCACTCGGCTGCGGCATGTCGCACGGCGCACTCCGGCATCGCCTCCGTCCCGGCGGTCCCTGGCAGATCCTCTTGCCCGGCAGCTACCTGGTATACGCCGGCCTGCCGACCGTGGCCCAGCGGGAAATGGCGGCGCTGCTCTATGCCGGGCCCGGCAGCGCTATCACAGGCATCGCCGCCGCACGCCGCCACGGCATCCGGGCGCCTCACACGGAGATGATCGACGTCCTGGTTCCCTCCCCGAGAAAGCCGCAGAGTATCCGGCTCGTCACGGTTCACCGCACGATGCGCATGCCCGAGCGCGTCTGGGCGGATGGCGCGATCTCCTATGTCCCCGCTGCCCGCGCCGTGGCGGACATCGCCCGCAGTCTTACCGATCTCAGCGAAGTCCGGGCTGTTGTCGCCGACGGCGTGTAGCGAGACCGGTGTACGCCGCGGCAGCTGGCCGGGGAACTCGGTCACGGGCCTGTGCGCGGCTCGGCGCGGCTCCGGCTCGTCCTCGCGGAGGTCGCAGATGGCATCAGGTCGTCGGCCGAGGGCGACTTCAGGGATCTGCTGAAGCGCGCGCGCCTGCCCATGCCCCTTTTCAACCCCTGCCTGTACGTCGGCGAGACCTTCCTCGCAAAACCCGACGCGTGGTGGCCAGACGCCGGAGTCGCCGCCGAGGTGGATTCCCGCGAATGGCATTTGTCCCCGCAGAGCTGGGAGCTCACGATGCACCGCCACGTGCAGATGGGCAGACAGGGCATCATCCCCCTGCACTTCACGCCAAGGCGGATCCGGACCGAACCAGCGGAGGTGGTGGCCGCGATCAAAGACGCGCTCATCACCGGACGGCAGCGCCCGCCGCTGGCGGTACGCGCAGTGCCTTCAGCCCGATGATCAGCTCGCCGCCGAGACCAGCACCACGGCAACCCGTTATTGGTGTGGATGCCTCGGTGGCGTAGTTCTAACTACGCCACCGAGGCATCCACACCAAACGGCTACCCCGCCCTCAGACGGCCTAGACCTCGAAGGTGCCGCCCTATCTGCTGCCACCCCTCAGCCGGTCCGGACCGGTCTAGACCGGTCCGGACCGGCTGAGGGCGGAGGGGGCGAACCGGGAGCGTTATCGCGGGGCTCAGGGCTTATGCCGCGCTTCCCGTTCGGGGTCTGCGGGGCAAAGAAACCTAATGATTATGATGATAGCCATGAGCACGCAGCCCGTTATGCGAAGTTCTCGCCTCTCCCGCGCCGAGGCGCTCGCCAGGGAACTCGAAGAGGAGATCTCGGCCGGCGTGCTGAGCACCGGCGCCAGGCTCGGGACGAAGGAAGATCTCCGCCAGCGGTTCAGCGTGGCAGCGGCGACGATCAACGAGGCCGTGAAGCTGCTCGACACACGCGGCCTGGTAGAGGCGCGGCCCGGACCTGGCGGCGGGCTGTTCGTGGCCGCTCCGTCGTCCCGGATGCGCAGGGGCTCGATGATCATGGGTTTCCAGTGGACGGAGGCGACGATGGGGGACTATCACGAGGTGCGCCACGTCCTCGAGCCGCTGATCTGCCGGCACGCGGCCCGGCACCATCGTGACGCGGATATCCGCGCGCTCAAGGCGATCCTTGCCAGCATGGAAGCGCACCTGGACGAACCGCTCGCCTACGTGCGCGACAACACGGCGTTCCACCGGCGGATCGCCAAGCTCTGCGGCAACATCCCGCTGCGCAGCCTGTACGGCATGCTGGTCGACTTCTTCGAGCACCGGCTGGAGCGCCGGGAACTCCCCCGCGTGCTGAACGCGGAGAACATCGAGATCCACCGGCAGCTAGCGGACGCCATCGACGGCGGCGAGGGCCCCGCCCTCGAAGAAGCCATCCGCCGCCACAACACCCACCAGCTCTCCCTAGGCCTCTTCCGCCCCCGGCATGACGCCGCTAAGCCGCCCACATCCTCGTGAAGGTGCCCTTGATGGGGCTTGGGTGGATGTTTGCCAATTCCCAGCGCGGCTTCCGCCGTGCCCCGCGGAAGGCGTGGAACTACAGCAATGGTCCATCCATGTAGTCTGGTGTGCATCGATGGACCATTGCTGTAGTTGAGCCCCAGGAAGCCGACGGATGCGAGAGCAGCCCGTAGCCTGATATTTCCGGATATCGCAGTGATGTCATCCGGGGTGGCCCTTGCGGTGGCAGGGTCGGGCCGACGGATGCGGCATCGCATGGGTGGGGTGCCGCTGAAGATGCCCTTGAGGGGCTGGGTGCCGCTGAAGATGCCCTTCACGTGACATGGGCCGGGGCGGGCGGGGGTTAGGGCTGGCCATCCGGGGAGGACGTCGCCGGGCTGACGGCGCGGCCGAGGAAAATGCTTCCTAGGTCGGGGCGCTGGCGGAGGGCGGGCGCCGGGCCGGCCAGCTGGACCTGTCCTGAAGCCATCACGTACGCCCACTGCGACACGGCCAGCGCGTCGTGCGTGTGCTGCTCGACAAGCAGGATGGCAATCCCCGTGCCAGCCAGCCGGGTCACGTGCTCGAACAGCAGCTCGTGCGCGAGCTGAGGCGCGAGCCCGGCGGTCGGCTCGTCGAGGACAAGCAGGCTGGGCCGCCGCATGAGGACGCGCCCGACGGCGAGCAGCTTGCGCTCGCCGCCGCTGAGGAACCCGGCCGGCCGGGCGCGCATGCCAGCGAGCGCGGGGTAGATCCCCATGACCTCCTCGACACGTCCTGCCACTTCGCTCCGTGCGAGCGTGTAGCCCCCCATCTCCAGGTTCTCCTTCACGGTCAGGGGCTCGAAGACGTCCTTGACCTGCGGCACGTAGCCGACCCCGCGCCTGGCGATCTGGTCGGTCCGCAGCCCGTCGATCCGCTCCCCCGCCAGGCAGATGCTGCCCTCGGTCAGCTTGACGATGCCCAGGACGGCCTTGAGCATCGTGCTCTTGCCCGCACCGTTCGGGCCCACCACGGCAGCGATCTCGCCGGGACCCACCGTGATGCTGACATCGCGGATCACCGGCACGCCGCCGTAACCGGCCGCCACCCGCGTGAGCCGCAGATGCGCCCGCTCGTCACGCGACTCAGCCAGCTCAGCCGGGCCAGCCGGGCCAGCCGGGCCAGCCGGGCCAGCCGGGCCAGCCGGCTCAGCCGAGGAGGTAGGCATCGACCACCTCTTCGTTCGCCCGTACCTCTTGCATCGAGCCCTCGGCGAGCACCCGGCCCTGCGCCATGACGACCACGCGGTCGCAGCAGCGTTCCACCGCGCCGAGCTCGTGCTCGACCATGATCATGGTCAGGCCATCGGCGCGCAGCCGCAGCAGGTGCTCGGCGATGATGTCGCGCAGGCTCGGGTTGACCCCGGCAAGCGGCTCGTCAAGCAGCAGCATCCTGGGCTCGGCCATGAGGGCGCGCATGATCTCGACCAGCCGCTTCTGGCCGCCACTCAGCTCGCCGGCGTACTGGTCGGTCATGTGCGTCATCTGGAACTCGGCGAGAATGCGGGTCGCGAGGTCCACGAGACCGTCCTGCTGGGCACGCCAGTACCGCTTGCCGCGCAGCGCGCCGAGGAAGCTCGCCCCGCGCTGATGCGGCGCGGCGACGAGGAGGTTCTCCATCACCGTGAGCCGGCCGAACTCGCTGGAAAGCTGGAACGTCCTGATCAGGCCCTGCCTGGCGATCTCGTGCACAGGCCGCCCCGTGATGTCATGGCCGGCGTAATGGACCTGGCCGCCGGTGGGACGCAGCGACCCGGCGATCAGCTTGAGCGTCGTCGACTTCCCGGCGCCGTTGGGGCCGATGAGCCCGGCGATCCTGCCGGCAGGAACGGCGAAACTCGCCCCGGCTACCGCATGCACGCCAGCGAACTCGACGCGCAGATCTGTCACCTCGAGGAGGGTCGGGACCGGAGACGGTGTCAGCCCGCTCCCGTTCGGCTGCGGAATCTGCATCTCAGGATGCCCCGGCCTGCGAGCGCGAGGCGGGGACTCCCGGCGCGGGATTCCCGCCCCGCTCCGCGAAGCGGCGCCGCCGTTCGGGCACCAGCCCGGCGGGCCGCCACCACAGGAAGCCCAGGATAAGCACGCCGAGCAGCATGAACTGGATCGACTCCGCCAGTCCCGCGTAGCCAAACGAGGGCAGGTAGCGCACCGCCTCCTCGAAGACGCCGAGGACAAGCGCCGCGCCGAGCAGGGCGCCGAAGTTGTTGCCAGCGCCGCCTACGATGATCGCGACGAAGAACAGGAAGGTCTCCGCGGTGGCCCACGAACCTGGCGACCATGCGCCGATGAACTGGACAAGCACGGCGCCGCTGAGGCTGGCAAGCGCTCCCCCGAGCACATAGAGCTTCATGCTCTCCGCGGTGACATTGACCCCGAGCGACTGAAGTGCCTCCGGGTTCTCCCGCATGGCCCGCAGCCGCCGTCCCCACGGGGAGCCGGTCAGGCGGTGGACGAGCAGGTAGACGATCGCGGCGGTGACGCCGGTCAGGGCGACGTAGAACCAGCCGTAGCGGATCTCGCCGAGGTTGAGCGAGCCCTGGAACGGCTTGGGGATCGCCGCCAGCCCGTTCTGCCCGTTGAACCACTTTCCCTGCGAGACGACCAGGGTGCTGGCGATGATCGACACCACCAGCATGACCATCGCCTGATAGTCGCGCCGGGACGGGCGCAGCGCGAACGACCCCACGAAGAACGCGAGCACGCCGCCGGCCGCCGCGGCGAGCAGCCAGGGCAGCGGGAAGGGCAGGGACGCGCCGAGGATGTACTGCTGGAAGCTGGCACCTGTCGAGGGGCCGAGCGTGAGCACTCCGGCGATGTAGGCCCCCATCGCCTGGAACATGATGAAGGCGAAGTTCATCACCCCGCCTACGCCGTACTGGAGGTTGAGCGCCCAGCAGGCGATCGTGTTCGACCCGAAGAACACCAGCAGGGTGATGAGGTAATACTGGTAGGCGGTGCTCACCGGGCAGCCACATCCGCCTGCACGAATCCCCGCCGCCACAGCCCGTTCGGGCGGACCAGCAGGATGAGGACGAGCACCACGAAAGCGACCACCTGCTTGAGCGCCGGGGTCCAGATCGCCGCGATCTCGCTGCCCATGCCTATCACCACCGCCCCGGCCATCGCACCGTAAGGCTGTCCGACGCTGCCGAACACCGCGGCAGCGACGATGATCAGCAGGAACGAGTTGCCGAAGGTGAAATCGTACGTGGCCAGGTTGAGCGCGAGCGCGACGCCGCCGAGGCCGCACAGCGCGCCGGACACCGCCCAGCCGAGCGTGGCCACCCTGTCCGTCGCGATCCCGCAGCTCCGGGCCAGCTCCGGGTCGGCGGCGGTGGCGCGCAGCGCCTTGCCGACCCGGGTGAAGCGCAGCAGCGAGTGCAGGGCGGCCATGCTCGCCACCGCGATGCCGATGATTGTCAGCTGGTGCGGGGTCAGGATCATGCCGAGCATGTGCAGGGACCGCTCCTGCGTCAGGGCGTAACTCCGGTACGTGGTTCCCGCGATGGCCTGGATCGCGTTCTGCAGGATGACGGCGAGCGCGAGCGAGACCATGACCATCGCGAACCGCGACGTCCCCCGCCGCAGGAAGGGAGTGAAGATCAGGCGGCTGAGCAGGACGGACACCACAGCGCCCGTTATCCCGCCGGCGCACATCGCCAGCCAGATGTTCGCGCCGCCCGTGACGTTGACCACGTAGGCCACGAATGCCGACACGGTCATCACGTCACCGTAGGCGAGGTTGAAGATGTTGGACACGCCGAACTGCAGCGTGAACCCGACCGCGCTGAGCGCGAGGATCGCCGAGGTAACGAGCCCGAAGCCGATCGCGAGCGTGAACTGGCTCATGAAGATCAGTGTCCCCGCGTCAGCCGTTCAGCGCCGTGCCAGGGATCACGGTCACCGGGTTCATCGACTTGGCCGCCGCGTCGAACGTGTCGTAGGAGAACGCCCGTCCGGCGCTGTGATACTGGTCGAAGACCAGCGGGCCGCTCGCCCCCACGTACTGGATCTGCTTGCCGGCCTTGAGCGCCGCGAGGCCGTCCGCGTAGCCGTGCACCACCGTGGCGCCCGGTGCCGCCGCTGTGACCCTGGTGACGAACGCGTTGTACGTCGAGGGGCTGGTGGATTTCGCTTCTGTCATTGCCAGCGCGGTGATGTTCACCGCGTCGAAGTCAGAGATCGCATACGTCTGGCCGACGTACTGGCTAGGATTCTGCACCTTTCCGCCCAGGGTCAGCAGCCAGTGCTTGTACAGGTCGTAGCCTGGCCCGCTCAGCGCGACGTAGGGCACGATCGCCCTGAGGTACCTGGTGTAGTTCGCCTGCCCGATGCCGCCGAGGACGGCTTGTATCCAGTCGTTGTTGCTCGTCCGCTGGGTGCCGAGCACGACCGGCAGGCTGCCCGCGAGCTGCAGGTACTCGGACAGGAACGTCGTAGAGGACTGCGGGTCCATCTCAGAGAGCAGCGCGTCCGGGTGCGTGGCGATCACCTTGGCGACCTCGGTGCGGTAGGAGCTCTGATCGGGCGCGAGCGTGACGTCGGAGGCGAGCTTGCCGCCCAGCCTCGTGAACTCGGTGCGCAGCGGCGGTACCGACGTCTGGGCGCCGAGGTCACTCGTGAACACCGCGGCCGGGTGCGTGTAGCCGTGGGTGGCCGCCCAGTATCCGAGCGCTACGCCCTGAAGCGCGTCGGAGGGGGTCAGCCGGTAGAAGTACTGATTGGTCTGCTTGTCGAAGTGCGGGTCACCGATCGTGGCGAAGTTGGTCACGTTCGCCGCCGTCACGATCGGCGAGGTCGTCACCGCGTCGTCGGATGAGCCGATCACCATCACGGGGCTTGCCGACGCCATCATCTGGTTCGCGGCCGCCACGGCGTCGGCCGGGTCGCCCTTGGTGTCGAACTGCTTGCAGGCGAGCTTGCTGCCGAGGACACCGCCGGCCGCGTTGACCTCGCCTATGCCAGCCAGGCAGCCGGCCATCCCGATGCCGCCCTCGTCGGCATTCGCCCCGGTGAACGGGTAGATGACCCCGATGTTCATCGTCGCGCCGCCGCCCGGTGAGGAGCCCCCTGACGGTGAGCTGGCGCAGGCGGTCAGCGCGACCGCGGACGCGATTATGACCGTCAGCCCTGTGATGGGCCTCCGGGGCAGTGCCTTCATTGGCACCTCTCCCTCCTAGAGCGCGCTGCGGCGCTGTGACGCTCCCAGGTGAAGCGTCGCGGGCCCGGGTTCCAGCCCGGCGGGCGCGGATACAGCCAACGGGAAATCCCGACTCGATGGTCGTCTCATTGGTCAATATGGTTGTAATGATTATGGTCTTAACGGGATCGGCCGTCAAGACTCGGACGACGGACCTGCGGGTTTGGTCCCGGCCACGGGGCGCCCCTACCGCACGGCCGCGGGACCGCCGCGGCCATGGCCGCGGGGCCGCCACGCTGACGCACCCGCCTGTGCCGGCGGCAAGTAATCTCTGGGAGGCTGGCACCGCGCGGCAAGGAGGCTGAGGATGCGTGATCCAGGCGAGTGGTCCGTCGTGGGCCTCGACAACGGCGGCACCACGAACAACGCGACCCTGCTGCACTCCTCCGGCCGGTTCCTCGTGGACCGGATGGTCGAGACCCCGAGCTGCGTGCGGGAAGGCCCGGAAAAGGCCATCGAGGCGCTCGCCGGATCGCTGGAGAACATCCTGGAGGTCACCGGCACGGACTCCGCGGCGGTGCACGCCGTTGGCCTTGACACACCCGGCCCCGCGAGCGCGGACGGCGTTATCTCGTCCAAAGGCGCCACCAACTTCGCGCATCAGGCCTGGCGCGGTTTCGACATCCGCAGCGCGCTCGAGCGCCGCCTGGGGCTGCCCGTCGTCTACAGCAACGACGCCAACGCTGCCGCGCTCTACGCGCACCATGTACATTTCGGAGCCGACGCGCCGCAGCGCGCCTCCGTCTCCGCGATCGTCGGCACCGGGCTGGGCGGCGGCGTCATCGAGGCCGGGCGGATCATACGGGGAGCAGCCGGGATGGCCGGGGAACTCGGCCACATCCAGATCCCGATGGACGGCCTGCTCGACGACGGGCAGCCGATGCCGCAGTGCAACTGCGAACTGCCCGGCGATGCGGAGAGCGTCGCCTCACTGACCGGCATCGAGAAGAGCCTGCTGCCCTACTGGCTCACCAGGTTCGATGGTCACCCGCTCGCGGCGGCCGAGTCCCCAGGCAAGGCCGCGAAGCTGGTCCGTGGCTACGGCGAAGACGGGGATCCGCTGGCTCTGAAGATCTTCGAGCAGCAGGCGATGGCGCTCGGACGCCTCTTCACGGTCGCCGCGAACTTCACCGATCCGGACGCCTACTTCCTCGGCGGCGGCGTGGTGGAGGCGGCGGCGCACTTCCGCGACTGGTTCCTCGCGAAGGTGCGCGAGAACACGATCCTCCGCGCGGAGCAGGCGAGGGCAGCCACGATCGCCCTCGTCCCCGACCTCGACATGGCGGGCGCGAGAGGCGCCGCGATCGCCGCAGCCGACTGGCTCCGCGAAAACTGACCAAAAGCACAAACACCCCTATATCTAACGGGCTTCGCCATCGTGACACATCCACCACATGACACGTCACCACGGAAAGAACGTCTGTTCGAGTTCTACGTGCTATGAAGCGTAAACCTGAACAGCTAACGCGGCACGCCTGGTTCGGTGCCGTGGCCCGTGCCGCGCGGGATGATCCATTCGTTCGATTGCCCGCTGACGGCTGCGATCCGCTCGTAGTCGGAGTCGTAGTGCAGCACGACGGCCGAATGGGCACTGGCGATCGCTGCCAGCATCAGGTCCGGGATCGGGGTACGGTGCTGCCCTCGCAGCGCAAGCGCAGCCATGACATCAGCCACATGCTGCTCAGCGACCGCTGTCATGGGCAGGTACGGAAGCGCGGCCAGGTCCAGCCGCATCCGTGCCATCTCATCGGCGTTGCGCGCCGAGTAAAGCAGCTCCGCCGTCGACACCACGCACGCGGCTATCCGCCGGGACTCGCGCAGCTCATGGAAATACTCCCGGGCTCGCTTGTCGTAGCGTGCCTGTTCCCAGGCTGACTTGTCCGCGAGGTAGAGCGGTCCTAGCGCCACGCCTGCGCCCGTACGTCTGTCTCGGCCAGCCGGTCGCCGACAAGGTCGAGCAGATCATCGAAGCGCTCGCGTTCCGCCTGCCCGCCGCGCGCCTCGCCCACCAGCCGTAGCGCTCGATTGACGGTGTCCACCTTCGTGGTGGTGCCGAGCACCGACGCGGCGCGGGCAAGCGCCTCGTCATCGACGTCGATCAGCGTTCGGCTCATCGCGGCACCCTCCTTGATATCACTAATGGAAAAGTATATCTCAACGTACCCGCTGACCGCGCCTTCTCGCTCAGTCCGGTGCGGGTGAATACGCGGATCGCACCGGTTGCGGATCAACCTGTTACTGCTGCCGCGGCGGCGCGGATTGCGGTGCAGACTTGGGCGAGGTCGGGGTCGGTGATGATGTAGGGGGGCATGGTGTAGATCAGGTCGCGGAACGGGCGCAGCCAGACTCCCTCCCGGACCGCCGCCCGGGTCGCCGCGGGCAGATCGACCTCGCGATCGAGCTGCACGACGCCGATCGCGCCGAGCACCCGCACGTCGGTCACCCCTGGCAGCCCGGCCGCGGGCGAGAGCCCCGCCCGCAGCCCCGCCTCGATCCGCGTGATCTCAGCCTGCCAGCCGACCGGGTATCCGCCGCGGATCAGCAGGTCGAGCGAGGCGTTCGCGACCGCGCACGCCAGCGGGTTACCCATGAACGTCGGCCCGTGCGCGAGCACCGGCGGCTCGCCCCTTGCTATCCCCGACGCGACCTCTGACGTGCACAGCGCGGCAGCCAGCGAAAGGTATCCGCCGGTCAGCGCCTTGCCAAGGCACATCACGTCGGGGCTGACCCCGGCGTGACCCGCTGCGAACAGCGCTCCGGTACGCCCGAAGCCGGTGGCGATCTCGTCAAAGATCAGCAGGACGCCATGCTCGGTGCACGCTGAGCGGAGCACGCGCAGGTAGCCGGGATCGTGGAAGCGCATCCCCCCGGCGCCCTGCGCCACCGGCTCGACGATCACCGCGGCCAGCTCGCCCGCGTGGATCTCGATCAGCCCGGCAAGCTGCGCCGCGTAGCCGGGATCGACGCCGGCGGCGAAACCCGGCGGAGGAAGGTCAGCGAACACCTGCCGGGGCAGCACGCCGTCCCAGCTGCGGTGCATCCCGCCGTCCGGGTCGCAGACCGACATCGCCCAGAACGTGTCGCCGTGATACCCGCCCCGCCAGGTCAGCAGCTTCCGCTTCCTCGGCCGGCCGCGTGAGCGCCAGTACTGCAGGCACATCTTGATCGCTACCTCGACGGATACCGACCCGGAGTCGCAGAGGAACACGTGGTCGAGCCCGTCCGGCGTGATCGCCGCAAGCCGGTCGCAGAGCATGACGGCAGGCTCATGGGTCAGCCCGCCGAACATGACATGGCTCATCTTGCCGAGCTGCCCGCGCGCCGCCTCGTCCAGGGCCGGGTGACGATAGCCGTGGATCGCCGCCCACCAGGACGACATGCCGTCCACCAGTTCACCCACGCCGTCGACGGGGACGGCCAGCCGCAGCCGTACCCCGGCCGCGGAGTCCACGACAAGCGGCGGACAGGCCCCCGGCATGGCGGCATAGGGATGCCACACCCGCGCCCGGTCAAGCTCGAGCAGTTCTCCGGGAAGCATGCACCCAAGCATGCCGTCCGCCGCTCCCGCGCGGGTGCCTGGGGTTGCTCAGGACCGGCGGGCTGAGCGGGCGGCTGACCCGGCGCGGCCCGACGATCGCTCGCGGGAGTCCCGTAGCCGCATCGATACGTGCACAGGGCTGCCATCGAAGCCGAATTCCTCACGCAGCCGCCGCTCGATGAACCTGCGGTACCCGGCCGTGAGGAATCCGGTGGTGAACAGCACGAAGTGCGGCGGCCCGATTCCCGCCTGGGTGGCGAAGAGGATCTTCGGCTGCCTGCCGCCGCGTACCGGCGGCGGGTTCGCCGCGAGTACCCCGGCGAGCCAGGCGTTGAGCCTCCCCGTCGGCACCCGCGTCTCCCAGCCGGCCAGCGCGCGTTCGAGCGCTGGCACCAGCTTCTCCATGTGCCGCCCCGTGGTCGCGGAGACGTTCACCCTTGGCGCCCAGCGAGCGGTGTACAGCTGCCTGTCGATCTCGCGTTCCAGGTACTCGTGCCGCTCCTCGTCCACCAGGTCCCACTTGTTGTAGGCGATGACCAGAGCCCGGCCCGCCTCGATCACCATGCCGACAATCCGCAGGTCCTGCTCGGTAAGCGGCTGGCTGGCGTCCACGAGCACCACAGCGACCTCAGCCCGGTCGAGCGCGCCCGCGGTCCGCAGCGCCGAGTAATAGTCCGCTCCCTGACTCTCCCTGAAACGCCGCCTGATGCCGGCCGTGTCCACGAACCGCCAGGTCACCCCGCCGAGCTCGATGAGCTCGTCCACAGGATCACGGGTGGTGCCCGCGACCTCGTCCACGAGCACCCGCTGCTCGCCGGCAAGCTTGTTCAGCATGCTGGACTTGCCCACGTTGGGGCGGCCGACCAGGGCGACGCGCCGCGGCCCGCGCGCATCGCCGAACGGCTCCGCCGGGGCGTCAGGCAACGCGTCGAGCACCACGTCGAGCAGGTCGCCGCTGCCCCGCCCGTGCAACGCGCTGACCGGATAGGGCTCGCCGAGCCCAAGTGACCACAATGACGCGACGGCCGGCTCACCCATGGTGTCGTCCACCTTGTTCGCGGCGACGACCACAGGCTTGCCCGACCGGCGCAGCACGGCGGCCACCGACGCGTCGGCATCGGTCACGCCCACCACGGCGTCCACCACGAACAGCACCGCGTCGGCAGCGTCCACGGCGAAGCGCGCCTGCTCCGCCACCCTGGCGGCGAGGACCTTCGTCCCCTCCGCTGACGGCTCCCAGCCGCCGGTGTCCACCAGCGTGAACGAGCGGCCGCGCCAGGTGGCGTCGTAGGCAACCCGGTCCCTGGTGACGCCGGGAACGTCTTCGACCACCGCCTGGCGGCTGCCGAGGATCCGGTTGACCAGGGTGGATTTACCCACGTTGGGGCGGCCGACGACCGCGAGGACAGGCACTGTTCCGACCTGGGCGGGCGACGCTTCGCGCTCCCCAATACCCTCTGCGGCTACCGGAGTCTGCTCTTCGTGTGCCCCGGTCGGGGAGTCTTCATCGGGCGGGACCCCATCCGCGCTCCCGTTAGGTATAGTCAGGCCGTTCATGCCGTGCGTACTCGCTCCTTCACTAGGTCGACAACATCGCTGACGACTTCTTTGAGGCTCAGCCGGGTGGAGTCGATCTCCACGGCGTCAGCGGCGCGCTCCGTCTGGGGCGCGTCAAGGCGGTCGCGGCGTGCCAGCTCCCGCTGCGTTACCTCCACTGTCGCGGCCGGGTCGGCTGCCAGGTCGGCGCTGCGGCGGCGCGCGCGGGCCGCCTCCGTGGCAGTCAGGAAGATCTTGACGGTCGCGTCCGGCGCCACCACCGTCCCGATGTCGCGGCCATCGACCACGATGCCGCCTGCTTCCGCACAGGCGCGGGCGATGATCTGCCGCTGTAGCGCGATCAGGCGCGCGCGAACCTGCGGCACCCTCGCGACAGTGCTGACGGCGTTGGACAGCTCGCGCGTGCGGATCGATTCTCTCACGTCCACGCCGTCCACGGTGATCGTTAGTGCGTCGGGATCCGCGCCGACCTCGATGACGGGCTCTGCAGCGCGGGCAGCCACCGCTGCCGGATCGTCGGTGCTGACGCCATGACGCAGCAGCCACCAGGTCAGCGCACGGTACATCGCGCCGGTGTCCAGGTAGCGCAGGCCAAGCGCGCGAGCCACGGCCCGGGCCGTGCCCGACTTGCCGGATCCTGACGGGCCGTCCACGGCGATGACGACGCCGCCGCCCTCGCACGCGGGCTGGTTCCTGGCCGGCGGAATCGTCACGACCGCGATGTTACCGGCGCACGGGCCAGCCGCCGACCGCGAGGGCTCTGCTGAGCCGGCCGGCAGCCTCAGGCCGTACCCACAGCTCCGCCACGCCCACCGGCAGGCCCGGCGAATGCTCGATCCGGACATCCTCGATGTTCACTCCGGCTTCTCCTGCCGCATGGAACAGCCGGGCAAGCTCGCCCGGCCGGTCGCCGATGACTACCTGCACGACGGTGTAGGCCGGAGCGGGGCCGCCGCGTTTGCCCGGAATCTGCGCCACCCCCGCGGCGCCGCGGTCCAGCAGGCTCGTGACTGACTTGATGGACACGTCGTCATCGCTCCGCGCCGCCTCGGCCAGCGCCCGTGCGGCCTCGCTGAGGTCGGACGCGACGGCGGCGAGCACGTCAGCCACCGGCGCGGCGTTGGCGGCCAGGATCTGGGTCCAGAGTGCCGGATCGCCCGCCGCGATCCTCGTCACGTCCCGCAGTCCCGGCCCGGCCAGGGCGAGCGCGCCGCCGCGGGCTCCGGCTAGCCGCGCCGCCATTACCGCCGCCACCACATGAGGCGCGTGCGAGACAAGCGCGACCCAGCGGTCGTGCTCGGCGGCGTCAAGCACGATGGGTTCGGCGCCGCATGCCCGTACAAGGGAAAGGACGCAGGCCACCGCATCCGCGGTCGTCTGCCGCGCCGGGCAGAGCGCCCATGGACGGCCGAGGAAAAGGTCGGCCCTCGCGGCGGCGGGGCCTGAGCGCTCGCGGCCCGCCAGCGGGTGCCCGGGAACGAACGTCGTGAGATCGCAGCCGGCCTCGCGGGCATGCGCGAGCGGGAGGGCCTTCACGCTGGCCACGTCGGTGTAGCGGCGGGCCAGGCCGCGGCCCTGGGCGGCGGAAAGCACGCGAGCGACGGCGCCGGGCGGAACGGCGAGCACGGCCACGTCGGCCGCCGGTACGTCCGGCCCGGCCGCCGCGCTGAGCAGCTCGCCCGCACCGAGATCCGCCGCCAGGCGTGCCGCGGCGGGATCACTGTCCTCCAGCCACACCTGCGCACCGCGCTCCCGCAGGGCGAGCGCGATAGACGTGCCGATGAGCCCGGTGCCTATCACGATCACGCGCCCCGGGAAGTCGTCCGCCGGAATGGGCTTCCCTCCGGTCAAGCCGGCTCCCCCGACGCTAACTCCGGAAATTGCGCGGCCCTCGTGATTCCTGATCCCCGGCGACGGGGGAACCTGGCGGGCTGCCCGCTGCGCACCCGGTTCGTCATTGGGCGATGTCCAGGCGGAGCGCGGCCGCGCCGCGCAGGTACACATGATGTACCGCCGACCGCGGCCGGCTGGTCTCCACGTGCATGAGCAGCCGCACGACCCTCGGCAGCGCCCCGGCCACGTCGATCTCGGTGCCGCACAGCAGCGGCACATCGTGGAATCCGATCTTGCGGGCCGCGAGCGCGGGGAACTCGGCTGTGATGTCGGGCGTAGCGGTGAAGATGACGCTGATCACGTTGTCGGTGACCAGATCGTTGCGGGTCATCACCTCTGTCACCAGCTCTGCCGTGCCATCGAGAATCGATTCCCGATCGTCCGCGTCGACCTGAACAGCGCCACGGATCGCCCTTACCGCCACTCGCCTCCCCTTCCTCGCGCTGTGCTGACCAGGGGGGACGACCCCCCAGACCCCCCCGTGAGGGCATAGCCAAGGGGACGACGCTCCGCGCCTCCTAGGCCATGCCTGTGATCTCTGCTGTGCCCTCCCAGGCTAGTGCCTGTTCCCCGGACAGGCACTCAGAGTCCGACGACCTCGTACAGCTCGCCTATCTCCCTGGTGGTGAGCGCGCGGCTCGTGCCCGGCCGGAGCGCGCCGAGCCTGACCGGGCCGATGTCCGTGCGGACAAGGCGGCTGACCGGGTGGCCGGCCTCGGCGAGCATCCGGCGGACGATGTGCTTGCGCCCTTCGTGCAGAGTGATCTCCACAAGCGCACGGGAACCCGCCCGCTCCGCGACACGGAACCTGTCCGCGCTCGCCACGCCGTCAGGTAGCTCGATTCCCGTCATGAGCCTGCGGCCGAGATCCTTCTGCACCGGGCCTGCCACGTCCGCGAGGTAGGTCTTGAGCACGCCATACCTGGGGTGGGCGAGCCGGTGCGCGAGCTCGCCGTCGTTGGTGAGCAGCATCAGTCCCTCGGTGTCGTAGTCGAGCCTGCCCACGTGGAACAGCCGCTCCGCCCTGTCCCCAAGGAAATCCGCGATGGTGGCGCGGCCGCGTGCGTCCGACATCGCGGTGAGCACCTTGGCCGGCTTGTTGAGCGCGAGGTACACAAGATTCTGGCTGGCCGGGATCCGCCTGCCGTCCACCCTGATGACCTGGCTGTCGGGATCCACCCTGGCCCCGAACCTGCGGACGGTCTCGCCGTCCACCTCGACCCTGCCCGCGCCGATCAGGTCCTCGCAGTGCCTCCGGCTGCCCACGCCCGCCGCGGCCAGTATCTTCTGCAGCCGCACGCCGCCCGGGATGTCGGTCAGGCCATCGCGCTCGGGCGGCAGCAGCCCATCGCGCTCGCGCGGCAGCAGCGCCGCGCCGGCGTCGTCTCCCTCACGCGCGTAGCCTCCCGCACGGCGACCTTCCCTGTGACGTGTGTCACGGCCGCGTGTGTTCATGATCAATATCCTCGACGTCCTCGATGTGGTCTGGCAGGAATGGCGCAAGGTCGGGCAGCTCTTCCAGGCCGGCCAGGCCGAGCCGTTCGAGGAAGTACGCGGTGGTCCGGTACAGGATCGCGCTGGTCTCCGGGTCCGTCCCGGCTTCCTCGACCAGGCCGCGCAGCACGAGCGTGCGCATCACCCCGTCGCAGTTGACGCCGCGCACGGCCGACACGCGGGCCCGGTTTACCGGCTGCCGGTAGGCAACGACCGCGAGGGTCTCGAGCGCCGCCTGGGTGAGCCGTACTTCATGGCCGTCATGAACGAACCGCTCGACCACGGGGGCGCACTCCTCGCGAGTATAGAACCGCCAGCCGCCAGCCACCTCGCGCAGGTCGAACCCCCTGCCGTCAGCGGTGTACTCGGCGGCAAGCTCGCGCAGCGCGACGGCGACCTCTCCCCGCGGGCGCTCGAGGACCTGGGCGAGCATCACCTCGGGCACGGGCTCGTCCACCACGAGCAGGACCGCCTCGATCGACGCCCGCATGCCAGGGGAAGGGGACGCGTGCACGGGCCCAGCGTCAGGCGGCTCGGGAAGATCCCCGGGGAGGTTCTCGCGGGGACCCCCGGGAGCGCCCGGAGGGCCGGGGGAAGGCTCGTCTGGCATGTGCTCACTCGTCACTTTCCGCCGACGGCACGCGATGGCCGCCACGTTCGCCTGCCGCAGCACTGGCCTGGGGGGACGACGCTTCGCGCCCCCCAATACCCCCCGCCCACGTCACGTACAGCTCGCCGAGCGGGACCAGCTGCTCGAAGGAGACAGAATCCTCCCGGTAAAGCTCGAGCAGGGCAAGGAACCGCGCCACTACCTCGTACGTTCCCGCGCAATCGGCGGTGAGCCCGCGGAAGGTGACCCGGCCAAGCCGGCGCAGCCGGCCGGCGAGCAGCTCCGCCTGCTCACGCACGCTGGTGCGAGGCATGTGAATGTGCTCGGTCGACACCACCGGCGGCCGCTTGGGGGCGAGCGTCCGCGCGGCGATCCTGGCGAACTCCGCCGGGCCGAGGCCGAGGAGCACCTCGGGGAGCAGCTGGGCGAAGCGCGGCTCCATCGGGACGCGGCGGGGGAACCGGCGGGCCTGCGTGGCCATCTTGCCGGAGAACACCGCCGCCGCCTCCTTGTACGCGCGGTACTGCAGCAGCCGGGCGAACAGCAGGTCCCTCGCCTCGAGCAGGGCGAGGTCCTCCTCATCCTCGACCTCGCCGGAGGGCAGCAGCCTGGCCGCCTTGAGGTCGAGCAGCGTGGCGGCCACGACGAGGAAGTAGCTCGCCTGATCGAGGTCCCAGCCGCCGGTGCGCGCCCGGATATAGGCGATGAACTCATCCGTGACCTGGGAAAGCGCGACCTCGGTGATGTCGAGCTTGTGCTTGGAGATGAGCGCGAGCAGCAGGTCGAACGGGCCCTCGAACACATCGAGGTGTACCTGGAACCCTCCGGTACCGCCCTCCTCAGCTGCCCCGGGGGGTCCGGGGGGCGCGGAGCGTCGTCCCCCCGGGTTAGCGTTGCGGGCCGCGGCGAAGCCAGCCGAAGGCTGGCGAGCAGGCTCAGCCGCCCCGGCCGCGTCATCCATGACCTTCGCACTCACGGGATACGACGGTAGCCGAACTCGGGGCCACGCACGCAATGCGTCGCATCGGTTACCTCACGTACGTCGCCACGACGCCCACGGCAGGATCTCACTCCGTGTCCTGGTTGCCATTGTGCAGGCGGCGCGTCAGCAGGCTGGCGTCGCCTTGCGCCTCCAGGTCGGCGAGCAGCACGGCGATCGCCTCCCGGACCAGGCGGCCCCGGTCCACGGCGATCCCGTACCGGCGCAAGGTCAGCCGCGCGCGCTCGAGTTCGAGCAGCTCGTCGGCGGACAGGTAGACAGTGATCTTCTGAGTGTGCCGCTCACGCCCGCTGGCCTGACGCTCGCCATCGACGACGGGACCGGGACTGGCGGAACGGAACAGCTCCGCGACTCCCGGCAGGCTCACCCGCCGGGACCGGGACCTGCCTGCCGCCACCGCTCCAGTACCTCCCTGGCAAGCTCCCGGTAGGAGCTTGCCCCCATGGACGCGGAGTCGAAACGGGTGATGGGCTCCCCGGCAACCGTAGCGTCCGGGAAGCGTATTGTGCGGTTGATCACGGTATGAAATACCTCGTCGCCGAACCCGTTCACGATGCTGGCGAGGACCTCGCGGGTGTGCAGCGTCCGTGAGTCGTACATGGTCGCGAGCAGCCCGTCGATCTTCAGCTGGGGATTGAGCCTGCGGGACACCTTCTCGATGGTTTCCATCAGGAGGGCTACGCCGCGCAGCGCGAAATACTCGCATTCGAGCGGGACGAGAACGCCGCCGGCGCAGGCCAGCGCGTTGACGGTCAGCAGGCCGAGTGACGGCTGACAGTCGATGAGGACGAAGTCGTAGTCCGGCAGCAGGGGCTCGAGCACGCGGCCGAGCACGAACTCCCTGCCGACCTCGTGCACCAGCTGGACCTCGGCGCCGGCCAGGTCGATGTTGCTCGGAAGCAGGTCCATGCCGTCGACGTTCGTCTTGAACACGGCATCGTGCGCGGGGATGCGCTGCTCCATCAGCAAGTTGTAGATGGTGTACTCGAGGTCGTGCGGCTGGAGGCCGAGCCCGACCGAGAGCGCGCCCTGGGGGTCAAAGTCCACGAGGAGGATCCGCCGGTCCTGCTCGGCCAGCGCGGCACCGAGGTTGATCGTCGTCGTGGTCTTGCCGACCCCGCCCTTCTGGTTGCACACCGCGACGATACGGGCCGGGCCGTGCGTATCCAGCGGCCCGGGGTCAGGAAATGCCGGCAGAGGCCGCCCCGTGGGGCCTAGCTCGCCTGGCCGGGGCTCTGTCGTGCGGGATGCTGCCACCAGCTGCTGAACCTCCCCGCCGGACGATCCTCATCGTACGGCCTGGCGGCGTCCGCCCTGCTGGGCCGACGCCCGCGGAACGTCTGCTGAAACCCGGACTCTAGGGTGCCGCACCTGCTCACGGCAAGCCAACTCGCCGTTTGCGCCCGAGATGCCTTCCTCAATGATCATCACGCGGGCCGGCTGCTCGATCGTTCCGGGCACGCGGACCGGCTCCGGCGGGCCGGAGCCGGTCCCTGCGCGGCTAGTTCGAGAAGTCCTGGGTCATCCACACGGTCCCTGAGCTATCGTGGCGGATCGCGATCCCTATGTGGTGGAAGGCTCCGCTCAGGATGTTCCTGCGGTGGCCGTCGCCGGGTGCCTTCTCGTCGAGCATGCCCTGGGTAAGGGCCGTCGCCATCTGGGCGATGGCCGCCCTGTTGCCCGGCATCGGGCCGCCGTCGCCGATGTTCTCGCCGGCCCAGCTCCAGTCCACTCCGGCAGCGGTCTCGCGGGCGCCGAGATCGGGCTCGCCCCGGCACTGGTGCGAGAGCCCGCAGCCGCTGGCCATCTTGCTGCTGTGCGCCGACGCGCTGCGGTAAAGGCCAGCGGAGAACTTCAGCGGCTGCAGGCGCGCCCGGGCTCGCGCCCGGTTGATGAGCGCGAGGACCCGCTCCGCTGCCGTCCCCCGCCGGGGGGCCACCGGGCCTGCGGGCGGCGCGAGGCTCGCTGGCGCCAGCCGGACGGCCATGAGCCGGACGCTAGCCGGGCCCGCTGCCGCGGCGGGGACGCGGCGCCAGGCGGCCTGGGCCTGCCCGGCCTGCTGACCGGCGGCGTGCGCCCAGTGCCCGGTGCCGGCGGCCAGGAAGACGCCCAGCAGCCCGAGGGCGAACGCCGCCCCGATCCGGTCAGCCCGGCGGCGCAGCGGGTTACGGTCTAGGCCCGGCAGCCGGAGCGTGCGGGCTGCCCTGCCGGGCCGGGGTGTGTTTCCTGTCATCATGGTCATCTCCTGCTATCGACGATGCGCCGCGGACCCGCCAGCCCGACAGAGGCTTTCGGCCCCTTATGGCGGGGATACCGGCCCTGGACCTAGGTCACCCCGGCAGCGTCAGCGTCCTGGCAGCGTCAGCGCCCTGGCAGCGTCAGCGCCCTGGCAGTGGTCCGCGATCGGACGGGATACGCGCGACCGCCCGCCCGCGGGCTCGGGTACCGACGAGAGCCGTTCAGGCACAAGACACGGATGCCTAACGGGAGCAGGGTGACGCGATCCGCCCCTGTCTTCACCGCTGCACGCAATGATTCCGACAAGAGAGCCATTGCTGCGAAGCCCGCGTCGCCGCAACTACAGCAGTGGTCCATTCACACACACCAGACTGCGTGAATGGACCACTGCTGTAGTTCGCTGCTGGCCGTGGCGAGGGTCGCCAGGCTGCTGATCTTCATCAGAAACTACTTTGAATAACCCCCCCCGTTAGATATGCGAATTCCCTGCGCGTGGATTCCGGTTCAGCAGGTGTGCCCGCTCAGGCTTTCTCGACGAATGCGTCGTCGGCCCGGATGAAATTGAATTGCGACCACCTCCTGCGGGGGCCGCTCGGCCGGTGATGGCCGCTGACGGCCCGGTGTCCCCCGGTGACGACCGGAGTCAGCAGCAGTTACCATTAGCACTTACATAGATACACAAAGTAACATAGTGGCAGCTGGAGTCGGCCGGGCAGGTCCCGGCAGGGCGCGGCAGGGCGCGGGCCGACGAACGGAAGGGGGCGGCAGAGATGGACGAAGCCAGGGGACGGCCGGAGGCCATCAGGGTTTTTCTCCTCGATGATCACGAGATCGTCCGGCGGGACGTGCGTGATCTGCTGGCCGCTGAAGCGGACATCGACGTGGTCGGAGAGGCCGGGACCGCAGAATCCGCACGTGGCCGGATGCCCGTCCTCCGCCTGGACGTGGCCGTGCTCGACGTGCGGCTCCCTGACGGCGTCGGCGTGTTGGTCTGCCGTGAAATCCGGTCGAACCTTCCGCGGACGGCTTGCCTGATGCTCACCTCCTACGGGGACGATCATGCACTGCTTGGCGCGATCATGGCCGGTGCGGCAGGGTACGTGCTGAAGCAGACATGCGGCTCCGGCCTGGTCAGCGCGGTACGCGCGGTTGCGCCTGGCCAGTCCACGCTCGATGCGGGCGCGTCACGCCGGGTGATAGACCGGCTGCTGGACCAGAAGCGGAGCGTTGATCCGGTGGCTGCGCTCTCCGGACAGGAGAAGCGAGTGCTCGGGCTTATCGGCGAGGGACTGACCAACCGCCAGATCGCCGACCGCATGTCCCTCGCGGAAAAGACCGCCAAGAACTACGTCTCGTCGGTGCTCACCAAGCTGGGCATGCAGCGCCGCACGCAAGCCGCCGTATTCGCCGCGCGGCTCGCGGATAGTCGCAGCGAGTAACCCCGCGCGGTGCTGTGCCCGCGCTGAACTCGGCCTCGTGCCGGCCTCCCGCCACGACGCTTCCGTTCGGTATCCATGAAAGGAGGGCGGCGGCAGGGGTCGAGCGGGGCGGGGGCGGCTCAGCCGAGTGCGCGCGGATGCGCGGCGGCGTAGACCTCGCGCAGCTTGTCGACCGTTACCAGTAATGGCGGAGTCGGTTATTCCAACTCTCGGAATGCCTCGCCTGGGCGTCGGAGCCCAGCCACCCAACCCCTTCTCTTCCTCGATGCGCTTGAAGAGAGCCCCTCGACCGCCTCGACCTTTCAACGGGCGGATCATGCATCAAAAGGGACGGCCCTGAAGACGTGCCTGGTCAGACGGCCGCCACATGAAGGTCCGGAAGATCATTCCGGCACCGCTGCGACCTGGTGACCTGCGGTTTCTCTCCCTTCTGATGCAATTCCCGAGGGTTCGTGTACACCTGGGTGGTCGTGACGGAAGCGTGGCCGAGCAGCTCCTGCTGCGTTTAGCTGCGGCGTTGCGGCCCTTCGAGCAGGGTGGTTAGGAGCCTGACGACAGCTACGTGCGGGGCATCAGTCGATGGTAGCGGGTGCGGGGGCTTCCCGTTGCAGGGTGGTGGCGGCGGCCTGGGCGAGTTCTGTGCGCCGGATGAGCAGGAACGTGACGGGGACGGCGGCCAGCGCAGTGAGGCCGCTGACCCACAGCGCCCAGTGGAAGCCGCCGGTGAGCGCCACGGCCGCGGCGTGGCCCTGGCCCAGCTGGACGCGGGAGTGAGCCGCCGCCACGGTTGACGCGACGGCTATGCCGATCGCCCCGCCGAGCTGCTGGGATGTGTCAATGAGCCCGGAGGCGACCCCGGCGTCGCGTTCGGTGACGCCGGCCAGCGCTCCGATCGATACCGGGATGAACGCCCAGGTGACGGCGCCGGTCACGAAGAAGGGGCCGGCCAGGTTCGCCCAGAAGTGCCCGTCGGCCGGCATCTGGGTCGCCCACAGGATCCCGGCGCCGACCAGGGCCATCCCGGCCGCCATGACGAGCTTGGCGGAGGCGCGGGTGGCGAGCATCTGCGCCGGCCCGGCGAGCACCACCCCGGTAAGCGATGTCGCCAGCCAGGCGAAGCCGGTTTTCAGGGCGGAGTAGCCGAGCACCTGCTGCATGTACAGGGTGCCGATGAAAATGAAGCCGTAGAAGCTGGCCCCGAGCAGGAACCCGACGGCGTTGGACCCGGCGAGGGTCCTCAGCCGGAACAGGCGCAGCGGCAGCAGCGGCGCCTCGGCCCTAGTCTCGAGAGCCAGGAAGCCGGCCAGCAGCGCCGCCGACGCCGCGAGCAGCGCCAGGGTCTGGGTGGCTGCCCACCCGACGGCGGGCGCCTGCGAGATCGCGTAGACCCCGGCCACCAGGGCGCCGGTCACGGTGATGGCGCCCAGCGGGTCGTAGCGGCGGCGCGCACCGCGCAGCCTGCTTTCCGGCACCACGCGGCGGGCGAGCAGCAAGACGGCCGCGCCGACGGCGAGGTTCAGGTAGAAGATGTACTGCCAGCCGGCATACCGGGTCAGCGCCCCGCCGGCCAGCAGGCCGACGGTGGCGCCGCTGGCGCCGATGCCGCCCCACAGGCCCAGCGCCTTGTTGCGCTCGGCGCCCTCGCCGAACATGTTCATCACGATCGACAGCGCGGCGGGCAGCACCACCGCGGCGCCCAGCCCCTGGATACCGCGCATGACGATCAGGAACGTCTCGCCGCTGGCCAGCGCGCAGGCAAGCGAGGCCCCGGCGAAGATCACCAGCCCGGCCATGAACAGGCGCCTGCGGCCGAGCAGGTCGGCCGCCCGCCCCCCGAGCAGCAGGAACCCGCCGAAGGTCAGCGCATAGGCGGTCACCACCCACTGCAGGTCCGACTCGGGAAAATGCAGCTTGACGCCGATGGTCGGCAGCGCGACGTTGACGATCGTCAAGTCGACCGCCGTCATGAAGTACGCCACGGCGAGCAGCGAGAAGGCCCGCCACCGGCCAACCTCTGCAGGGACCACGGTCCCCCCGTCGCGCACGTCCTCCCCGCGTTCGAGTGAGGTCACAGATGCCTCCGATCCATGTTGGTCAGGTCTTCACCAGTTCAGGCATCGATGCCGCGCCTGCAGACAGCGTTCAGTAGCCGATCGTGAAGCGGCGCTGTACGAAGCGGGGCAGTTCCGCCTCGTCGATCAGGGCGATGGCCGCGTCCTCGGCGGAGATGTGGCTGCGCCCGTCGGCGTCCATGACCGGCTGGTCGCCGCCGATCCGGAAGCGGCCGGTGCGCTCGCCGGGGGCGATTTCCACGGCGGGACTGAAGTAGGTCCACAGCCGGTTGGAGGTGCGGAAGACATTCAGCGCGTCGCCGTGGCCGCGCATGGCGGCGGCGTACTCCCTGGGCAGCCCGAACTGGTCGAGCGCCTGGTCGATGAGCTCGCCGGAGTCGGTGAACACCAGCCCGGGCCGCACCTCGAGGCTCGCGGCGCCGCCGATGATGATGAGACGGGTCCTGGGGTGGCTGTCCAGCGCGGTCAGCAGCGCCGTGGCGGCCCGGACGTAGACCTTGGGGTCGGCGGTGGCGCGCGCTATGGCGTCGGCCGGGTCCCTGGCGGAGTTGCCGGGCCCGAACCCGCTGATCAGGACGTCCAGGTCAGGCAGCACCGCGGCGATGCCCTCAGCATCCGTGACATCGAGGTTTTCCCAGGTGATGTTCTCCCGGCTGTCCTGGATCCGCGACGCGTCGCGGCTGAATGCCGTGACGTGATGCCCGCGGCTGAGTGCTTCGCTGACGACCCGGCTGCCGATGGTACCGCTGGCGCCGATGACTCCGATCTGCATGATTCTCCCCTGTTCACGTACGGGTGATAGCCGGCGCCGTTGTGTAGACGGCGTGAGGAAACTATACGGTGTGAAGTTTAGATATGGCAATAGTTCTCGTGACAGCGTAGAGTGGAGGCGTGGAAGGCGGAGCGACCATCGGACGGCGCGAGCGCCTGCGAGCGGAGACGACGGCCGAAATCAAGGAGGTCGCGCTGCAGCTGATGGCCTCGGGCGGACCCGATGCCATCACGCTGCGGGCCATCGCCCGCGAGATGGGCATGACCCCCAACGCCATCTACGGCTACTTCGCCACCCGCGACGACCTGGTGACCACGCTCATCAGTGACGTGTCCACCGCCCTGGCCGACGCCCTGGACGCCGCCTGGGCAGCCACCTCGGCGAGGGACCCGGCCACCCGGATCCGGGCCTGGGCCAACGCCTTCAGGAACTGGTCACTCGCCAACCCGCAGGGCTTCCGGCTCATCTTCGGCGACCCTGTTCCCGCCTATCACGCACCCGAAGGCGGTCCCGCCCCAGACGCCATACGCCGGATCTGCCTCGGGCTCAACGCACTCGCCGCAGCCGCCTGGCCCCACGCCGAACACCTTTACAAGGACAGCGAGTTCGAGTGGTCCGATTTCGACCCGGGGCTTCTGGACGAGGTGCGCCCCGCCTTCCCGGAACTGCCGCCCGCCGCCGTGGCGCTCGCGCTGCGCATCCGGGGGCATCTGCACGGCCTGGTGTCACTGGAGGTCTACGATCACATGCGCACCATGACGCTATCCCCGGACAAGCTCTTCAACGAAGAACTGAACCAGCTCCTACGGGCACTGGCCCTCACCCCGCGGAGCTGACGGCCCGCCGGCGCTTGCCTGGCGCAGGTTACCCTCGGAATCGGTGACGAGCGCCGGACGCTAGCGTGCCCTACAGCCGATGCCTGCGTGATACCACTCGATCTGTGCCATCGACGCTAGTGACGCGCCCCGGTGCCCGTCGTCATCCGCGAGTCGAGATCCGCATTTGCTTTCGGGGAGCGCCACGACGCTTCCGTTAGGTATCCATGAAAGTAGGGCAGCGGCAGGGGTCGAGCAGGGCGGGTCGGGCTCAGCCGAGTGCGCGCGGATGCGCGGCGGCGTAGACCTCGCGCAGCTTGTCGACCGTTACCAGGGTGTACACCTGGGTGGTCGTGACGGAGGCGTGGCCGAGCAGCTCCTGGACGACGCGGATGTCGGCACCGCCGTCGAGCATGTGGGTGGCGAACGAGTGCCGCAGCACGTGCGGGGACACCTGGTCCAGGCCGGCCCGCGCGGCCGCGTCGCGCAGCACGGCCCACGCGCCCTGCCTGGTGAGCCGGCCGCCGCGTGCGTTCAGGAAGACCGCGGGACCGGCGGACCCGCGGCGGCTGGCCGCGGCGAGCGCTGGCCGCGCCCGGACGAGGTACGCGCCGAGCGCGCGGGCCGCATAACTTCCGACCGGGACGATCCGCTGCCTGCCGCCCTTGCCCGCCAGCCGGACGAGCGGGCTTCCCGCCAGGTCGAGATCATCGATGTCGAGGCCGACCGTCTCTGAGATGCGTGCCCCTGTCCCGTAGAGCAGCTCGGCAAGCGCCCGGTCCCGCAGCGCTGCGCGGCCGTCCGCGGTTGAGCCGTCCGCGGGCCCCGCGGCGGTACCCCCGGCAGCCGCGAGCAGCCGCTCGACCTCTGCCAGGGAGATCGCCTTGGGCAGCCGCCTCGGCGGCGCGGGCGGCCGCACCTCCCGCGCCGGATCCGCGCCGGCCATCCCCTCGGCGGCCGCGAAGGCGTGCAGCCCCCGCACCGCCACCACCGCGCGCCCGGCCGAGCTCTCGGCGAGCGGGACGTGCTCCTGATCGCCTTCCCGCAGGCCGGCGAGGAACTGCATGACGTCTTCCTCGGCCACGTCGCCGATGACTGTCTTCCCCCGCGCGGCAAGCGCCTGCCGGTAGCGTTCCAGGTCCCTCTCGTAGGACTCGAGCGTGTTCGCGGCGAGCCCGCGCTCCACCGTGAGGTAGCCGAGATAACCGCGGATCGCCCGGACCAGGTCGGTCAGCTCAGCACCTCTTCGAGCGCCACGTGCGGCAGCCCGTGCGCCTCGGCGACCGGGCGGCAGGTGAGTGCCCCCTCGTGCGTGGACAGGCCGCGCGCGAGGGCGTGGTCCGCCCGCAGCGCCTCGCGCCAGCCCCGGCTCGCGATCTCCACGACATACGGCAGGGTGACGTTGGTCAGCGCGTAGGTGGAGGTGTGCGGGACCGCTCCCGGCATGTTCGCGACGCAGTAGAACACCGATTGGTGCACACGGTAGATGGGATCGGCATGAGTCGTGGGCCGGGATGCCTCGAAGCAGCCGCCCTGGTCGATGGAGATGTCAACGAGCACCGAGCCGGGCTTCATCCGGGAGACCAGCTCATTGGTGACAAGCGTGGGGGCCTTCGCGCCCGGCACGAGCACCGCCCCGATCACCAGGTCGGCGTCGATGACCGCCCGCTGGATCTCGTAGGCGTTGGACGCCACGGTCTGGCAGTGTCCCTGGTAGATGGCATCGGCGGACCGCAGCCGGGTGACGTTCTTGTCCACGAGCAGCACCTCCGCCTGCATGCCGAGCGCGATCGCCGCCGCGTTCATGCCGGAGACGCCGGCGCCGAGCACCACGACCTTGGCGGCGTACACCCCCGACACCCCGCCCATGAGGACGCCGCGGCCGCCGCCGTCACGCTGCAGGTGATGCGCGCCGACCTGCGGCGCCATCCGGCCGGCCACCTCGGACATGGGCGCGAGCAGCGGAAGCGACGCGTCAGGCAGCTGGACGGTCTCGTAGGCGACCGACGTGATCCCCGAGTCGAGCAGTGCGTCGGTGCAGGCTCGCGAGGCGGCCAGGTGCAGGTAAGTAAAGAGCACCTGTCCCCCGTGCATCCGGTGGTACTCCTCGGCGACGGGTTCCTTGACCTTGAGCACGAGCTCGGCGGCCTCCCACACGTCGTCGGCGGCAGGCAGTATCGACGCGCCGGCGGCGGCGAAATCCTCGTCGGGGATGGACGAGCCAAGCCCCGCGTCCTTCTCCATGAACACCTCATGGCCGCCGCGGGCGAGCTCGTGCACTCCCGAGGGCGTGATCGCGACGCGGTACTCGTGGTTCTTGATCTCCCTGGGCACGCCCACCTTCATGGTCGCCCAACCTTCTTCCCTTGGCGGATCAGGCCGCCACTCGTCAGCGCTCGGGCGCGTCCGCGGCTCGCAGCGTCGCGAATCCATCCATCCGGGCGGCATACCCGGCCAAGATACCCACAGCGGCGATGCCATTGTGCAGGTCACCGGCGAGAACCCGGGCGACAGCCTCCTCCAGCGGGACCCAGGCGAGCAGCAGGTGAGCCTCCTCATGCTCACGGACGAAGCCGCGCTCTGCCTCGGGAACGTGCGTCAGGCCGCGCGCGAGGTAGATCCGCAGTCGCTCGCTGCTCATCCCGGGGCTGGAGAAGTGGTCCACAAGGACTCGCCAGTCGCTTGCACGGTAGCCTGCCTCCTCGAGCAGCTCGCGCTCCGCGGTACGCGGCGGCGGCTCCCCCTCGACGTCACGCAGTCCCGCCGGGATCTCCCAGAGCAGCCGCCCGACCGGGTGACGGTACTGACGGATCATCAGCACCCGGTCTGACTCGTCAAGCGGCAGGACCGCCACGGCGCCGGGGTGCTCCACGACGTCGCGCTCGGCAATCCCGCCGTCCGGCATGCGGACCTCGTCGGTGCGGACAGCGATGATCTTCCCGCGCATGCGCTCGGCCGATGAGACCACGGGCCAGCGCTCGGGAACGTCGGCGATCTGCCCGGTCATGCGGTCGCGACCGCGCGGCGGCCGGTGATCACGTCGGTCGCCCGCGAGCAGGCGAGCGCGGCGGCGATCAGCCCGGAGAACAGCGGATGCGGCCGGGTCGGCCGGGAAAGGAACTCGGGATGCGCCTGGGTGGCGACGAAGAACGGGTGCGCGCCGCGCGGCAGCTCGACGAACTCGACGAGCCGGCCGTCCGGCGAGAGCCCGGAGAAGGCGAGCCCGGCCCGCTCGAGGACCGCGCGGTAGGCATTGTTGACCTCGTATCTGTGCCTGTGCCGCTCCTGGACAGTCCCCGTCCCGTACAGCTCGCGGACCAGGGTCCCGTCGGCGAGGACGGCGGGGTAGAGGCCGAGCCGCATGGTGCCGCCCATGTCCCGCTCCCCCGCCACCACGTCCTCCTGATCAGGCATGGTGGCGATCACCGGGTGCGGCGTTGCCGGGTCGAACTCGGAGCTGTTGGCTTCCTCGAGGCCGGCCAGGCCACGGGCGGCCTCGATGACCACGCACTGAAGCCCGAGGCAGAGGCCGAGCAGCGGGATCCCGTGGGTGCGGGCGTGCCGGACCGCCCCGATCTTGCCCTCGATTCCGCGCACCCCGAACCCGCCGGGAATGAGCACGCCGTCCACCCCGTCAAGCTGGCGGGCCGCGGCCTCGGGTTCCTGGCAGTCGTCGCTTGTCACCCACCGGATGTTGACGCGCGCGTCGTTGGCGAACCCGCCGGCCCGCAGCGCCTCGGCCGGGGACAGGTAGGCGTCGGGCAGGTCGACGTACTTCCCGACGAGCGCGATGGTAACCGAGCGGGCGGGCCGGTGAACCCGCCGCAGCAGGTCGTCCCAGTCGCTCCAGTCGACGTCGCGGAAGGGCAGCCCGAGCCTGCGGACCACGTAGGCGTCCAGCCCTTCGGAGTGCAGCACCTTGGGGATGTCGTAGATCGAGATCGCGTCCGCGGCGGAGACGACCGCCTCCTCGTCCACGTCGCACATGAGGCTGATCTTGCGCTTGAGACCGTCGTTGATCGCCCGGTCGCTGCGGCACACGATCGCGTCCGGCTGGATGCCGATGCTGCGCAGCGCGGCGACCGAGTGCTGGGTCGGCTTGGTCTTCAGCTCGCCGGACGGCCCGATGTAGGGCAGCAGCGACACGTGCAGGAAGAAGCACCGGTCGCGGCCGATCTCGTGCCTGATCTGGCGGATCGCCTCGAGGAACGGCTGCGACTCTATGTCGCCGACGGTGCCGCCCACTTCCGTGATCACCACGTCGACGTCCGGGCCGCCCATCTCGAGGATCCTCGACTTGATCTCGTTGGTGATGTGCGGGATGACCTGAACGGTGTCGCCGAGGTAGTCGCCGCGCCGTTCCTTGGCGATCACGCTGGAGTAGATCTGCCCGGTCGTGACGTTGACGGAGCCTTGCAGCTCGGTGTCGAGGAATCGCTCGTAGTGCCCGACGTCCAGGTCGGTCTCCGTGCCGTCGTCTGTGACGAACACCTCACCGTGCTGGAACGGGTTCATCGTGCCGGGATCGACGTTCAGGTAAGGGTCTAGCTTCTGCATGGTGACCCGCAGCCCGCGCAGCTTGAGCAGCCGTCCGAGGCTGGAGGCGGTGAGTCCCTTCCCGAGGCTGGAAGCGACCCCCCCGGTTACGAAGAGGTGCCTGGTAGAGGCTCGCCGTGATACGTACGGTGGTGCAGCCAAGATGAGGCTCCCGTGGTCTGTGCCATGGCGGGGAGTCCGCCGGTCCACGGGCCACCAGGATAACAGCCAGCCGTTATTCCTACCTGCACCGACACGATTCCGGCACAGCTGCGGCTCACGGCACACGACGGGCGGGGCTACGAAACTACATAGCTACATGGCCGTGGATGCGTGCGGATCGGCGGCGGAAGCGTGCGGATCAGGCTCTGCGGACCGCGCGGCGGCCTGCTGCGCGGCTGTCTGCTGCGCGGCGGCCTCGGCCTCCTCGTCTGTCTGGCCAAATCTCGCGAGCGCGACGGCGCAGACGACGGCGAGCACGAAGCCGGCTACGGCCATGGCGCCGAGCCCTGGCCTTGTCCTGTCGCCGAGGAACAGGACGCCGACGACAGCGGGCGGGATGGTCTCGGCGAGCACGACGGCCGATGTCGCCACCGTCACGCTGCCGCCGTCAAGGGCGGACGCGTAGAACATGAAGGACACCATCCCGGCGGCGGCGAGCGCGTACGCTGCCGGGTCACGGGCCAGCTCGAACGGCGTGAAGCCGTCGAGGACCCGCGCCGCGATCCCCAGCACGCCGTATCCGAACCCGGCCACGGCCCCGAGGGCCGGGGTGCGGATGGCATCCGGCAGCCTCGCCGCGGCGAGGCCGACCAGGCCGAGGCCCGCGACGGCCACGATAAGCGCGAGGCGGAAGACGGTACCCGGCTCCACCGCCCCCTCCGGACCCGCCGAGGAGCCGAGCAGCCCGACGCCGGTCACCACTCCCGCCACGGCAAGCCACTCGCGCCATGGCAGCACCGCGTCGATCAGCCACGCGGCGCATACCGCCGTCACCGCCAGGTTCGCGGCGATCATGGCCTGCACCGCGAACAGCGGCAGCCGGCGCAGCGCCACGAGCTGTGCGAGGAATCCCAGCATGTCGAGGCCGAGGCTGGCGATGAACCGCCACTGACTCAGCATCCGGACGACGAGTCCCGGGTCGACTCCCCCCGCCGCCGCGCCGTTGCCTGGCCGGTGGCTCGCCGCACGGACGGCGACCGCCTGCATGACCGAGGCTATGCCGTAGCACAGCGCGGCCACTACCGCGGCTACCAGACTAGCCAGCACAATGACGACCCTACGCTCAGCTGGTTACAAGCCAGCACTCAGCTTCCCGTTGTAGGCAAGCACTCAGTTACCCAGGATCCGCCGCGTTAATGACAGCGCGGCAGAGCAACGGGTGTGGCAACAGTCAGCGGACGTCCAGCATTCCGGCAAGCTGGACACGCGCTGACGCATGTCCGGTAAAGTGCACCACCCGCATTCCCAGCTGGGCAGCGGCCGCCACGTTGGCCGGGCGGTCATCGACGAAGGTCACGTCGCTGGCCCGCGCGCCGAGCCTGGCGAGGGCCTGGCCGAAGCAGCCAGGGTCGGGTTTGGCGGCCGCCAGGTAGCAGCTGAACAGCGCATGCTCGAAGAGGCGGGCCACCGGCAGCTCGGCGACGGCTTCGGCCAGCTCGGGAGGCGCGTTGGAGAGCAGCGCCAGCCGGTGTCCCGCGGCCGCCAGGTCCTCGATCAGCGCGGTGGTACCCGGATGCACATGCAGCCAGCTCGCGACGTCGAGGCGGACCAGTTCCCCGGTCCGGTCGCCGTCCCATGACCTGCCGAGGCGGCGGCCCACCTCCTGCCAGTACGCGGCGGCGGTCAGCTCCGCTGTGTCGTAGCCGGGACGGGGCGCCCAGTACGCGTCGCGCAGCCGCGCGACCGTGACGCCCGCCACCCTGGCCAGCGCCGCCAGGTCCCGCCGCGGCTGTGGACGGCTGATCACCTCGCCGTAATCGAACATGATCCACGTCATCCGCGCCTCCTAGAAGACCAGGTATACCGAACGGGTACGCCGTGGCAGGGATCCGCTCCGTGACAGCCGCCCGCGGCAGGGAAGGCGGCCGGAGCCAGGCTTACGTGCGGGTCCCCGCGCGTGGTCATGCGCAGGGCCTGCCAGCATGACGGGAACCAAAATGGCAGTCCAGCCCGTCCAAACGTGCGACCACAGGGGAACGCCTGCCCAGCCGCAGGCAGGGACGGAGGACTCGATGCCTCGCGCGGGAATGCTCGGACGGCCGGTGCCAGTGAGGGTCGCGACGGTGAGGGCCGTGGCGGTAGCGCTTGCCGGTGCCGCGGTGCTGGCCGGATGCGGTTCGGTTCGCTACGGCACGGCCGGGACGGGGACGGGGCAGAGCACGGGGAACGTGGCGACTCCCGTTCCTGGCCACGTCGCGATCACGCCCTACCCCGCGCCGGTCCCGTCTGAAGTCACCGGCACAGGGCCGACTGCCGGAACCCCGCCCGCGGGTCCGTACGCGGGCAGCAGGGCCGCCGCGCTGAGCCTGGCCCGTGACCTGCTGTCCCGTGTGCGGTTCCCGCCCGGTGCGCGGCACAGTCCCGGCGCGCTGCCCGGCCCTCTTCGCAAGATCCAGCCAGGCCTGATCGGGGCGGATTCGGCCGACCTCAGTGCCAGCTGGCAGGTCCCTGGGACGATGGCCGGCATAGCCGGGTTCCTGTCGACGCATGTCCCCGCGGGGATGAGCTACGAAGGCCGCGGGCAGGCGGGCTCCGTGGGCGGCGCGATAACGATGGAGAACGTTTCCTACGAGCTGCGGTCGCCGCCGCGGGGCATCTACCAGGCCCGGCTGAACCTCGTCGTCGCGGCGGCCGGCCAGGGGGTTTCCGCCGTCCGCGGCGACGCGGTGGTTACCTGGTATCCGGCTCGCTCGGCCGCCGAGTACGTCTCGCCCGGTCGCTTCCGCGCGGTGACGGTGACGAGCGCCGCTCCCGGCTCCGCCCGGGCCCTTACCCGGACGTTCACCTCGCCCGCCGTGATCGCCGGGCTGGCGGCCCTGCTCAACCACATGCCAGCCAGGCCAGAGCTTGGCCCGGTCAGCTGCCCGGCGATTATCGTCGGCACCCGGGCTCCGACACTGGAATTCGCGACGGCACCGGGCGCCCGTCCGTACCTGGTGGCCGTGCAGAGCCGGTGCCCCGCCGGGGTCCAGGTCACCGTGAACGGCCAGCCGCAGCCAGGGCTGGCAGGTGACATCAGCCTGACCGCCGACGCGCTGCTCGGCATCGGCCCCAAGGGAGCCTGACCTGGTCAGCGCAGGACTGAGGCGGGGCGGGCTTCCCAGATCGTCCACAGCGGGCGGTAGCCCATCCGGCTCCAGAACGGGACAGAGAGCGGATTGAGCTGACTGTGGTGCAGCAGGGTTACCAGCACCCCCATGGCGTCCAGCTCGCCGTGCAGGCGTCCGACTAGCGCCGCGCCGACCCCCCGGCCGCGCTCACCTGGCGCGACGGACATGCAGCTGACGTAGGCAGCGGGACCCTGCCCGGTCATCGGCGCGACCCAGGTCGCGTCCCGCGGCGGTTCTGCCATCACCAGCCCGAGGGGCCGCCCGTCCCGCTCCGCGAGCCACGTCCACGGGTGCGCCTTGCTCAGCGCCGACGCCACCTCACGGCGGATCGCTGCCGCCGTAGTCGGCCGCTGGACGACGCCAAGGAAATGCGTGTCGAACCGGATCACTTCCATGTGCAGGGCGAAGACCGCATCGAGGTCGTCCAGCCGCGCCGGGCGGATCCGCAGGCGCGGGGTGACGGGCGGTCCGTCCCCGGGGCCGGGGGGCCTCGCAAGGCGCGCGGCGAGTACGGTCAGCGGCTGCATCCCATGGCGGAGGAGCGCGCGGATGCCCGTGATATCGCGGCTCGGCCACGAGATCACCGCCGCCGTGTCGTCGCCCGACGAATCCCGCTGCAGCGCAAGGTGATCACGCCACTGTGACAGCAGCCGGTCGAGCCCGTCGTCGGCATTCTGCCCGGCCACCCGGGGCGTGAGGGCGTAACGGGTGGCCGCGCCCCAGGTCAGGTTCAGCGAATCCGGCGACACCCACTGGTGCGTGCAAACCCCCACGGCGACGGGCCGGTTGCCTGGTCCGGGCACGACCAGGGGGTCGGCGCACCCTTCCGGCAGGTCACGCGGCTCGGGCAGGAGCGGATCGAGCGCTCGCCAGCGCTGCCCGACTGCCTTGTTGAGGTTCCACACGGCCTCACGCACGATCCAGGGCATGCTGGCCTCCGCCGCCGGTTGCCTGACTGAAGCCCCCCGCCCCGGCACCCTATACGCCCCAAATATCACGTCTGGAGACGGATCAGTAACAGCTTGCCAACACAACCTTGAAACACGACCAGCAGAAACGCCGGGGAACCCAGAAGGCACCCTCCTGAGCCCCAGGATTGGCGCTGGCCGACCTACCGGAGACGCCATGTCCCGCATCGGGGCGTCAGGGCAGGTCGAAACCGGGACACTAGCTCATGATCCCCGGGCCTGGCCACGCGCCTGCGTGAGGTCAGCCTTTCAGGCCGCCTGTGAACCGCTGCCACTCCCCCGAGCTGAATACGATCACGGGGCCCTCGGCGTCCTTGGAATCACGAACAGCGCGACTGCCATCCGCCAGCGTTGCGACTTCGACGCAGTTGCCGCCGTTCCCTTCGCTGTAGCTGCTCTTGCGCCACCGCATATCCAGATGAACGGCGGGTTCTCCCTGGCGAGGATCTCCTGACGCTCCATCCGTGCCTCGGTCTGCTGCTCGATCTGGTCGTCCGTGTCATCCGGCCGCGCGGCGCGCAGGATCGCGCGGGCGTACTCACGTGTCTGGAGCAGCCCGTAAACGATCGACTGCTCCCAGGAACACAGCGCCGTCGCCTCCCGCTCGACGTCCACCCAGCGCTGGAACCAGTCCTCGTAGCCCGCTCGCGACGCAAACTCGCGCAGCCGCCGGAAGTGGCCATCGAGCGGGGGGAACAGCGCGGAGAACACCCGGTCAGCGTGCTTGATGAAATCCGGGGTCGGCGCCCGCTCACACGTCTCTACCTTGAGGCTTATTCAAAACGCGGGGCTCATGCCGTCATCCTGCCGGGCCACGCGGCCACCCCGCCCGGCCCCGCATCGCCGCAACTACAGCAGTGGTCCATTCACACACACCAGACTACGTGAATGGACCACTGCTGTAGTTCGCTGCTGGCCGTGATCAAGATCGCCAGGCTGCTGATCTTCATCAGAAACTACTTTTGAATAACTCTCCTTGCCGACCAGATCACCGGAGTAACCCATCTGGTCTCCGCACCGCTCCTGGGACCAGCCAGCGGCCAGCCGCAGGCGGCGCAACTCCGCGCCGAAGAACGCGAGCCCGCTCGTGTTCGGGTCAAGGTTTCGTGTCATCGTCGTTTTCCTCCCCTGCTCGGTCGTTGACATGGCCAGACGAGCGAGCACAGCGTGAAGGCGGCAAGGGTCACAGCGTGCCCTGAGCGGCTGGCCAGGTGTATTGCGGCACAGCGTAACCTCGCCGTCACGCGATGAGAAGGATCCTTTGCAGGGAAATTCGGTGTCCCTTTAGTATCAAGGTTGCCGGAAGGGACAATGAGCGTGATAATCAGGCTTCCAGGCTGATGAATTCTGCTAGTTCTCGCATCTCTGGGGTGAGAGTCCTGCGGCGTGCGATGATCTGGCCAAGGATGTCACGGGCTAGCCGCTGGTGCGGCAGCCACTGCGGGGAGTCGTGCCGTACCTGTGTCAGCACACCCACGGCTTTAGCGTAGTCGTGCATCTTCACGTGAGCGCCGGCCACATCTAGCAAGTGGCGATTGCGGTTGTTCGACGTAGGCAGCAACCCGGTTGCAGGAATCGTTCCGGCAATACGCAGCACCTCGTCCGGATGGTCACGGACAGCCGCATTCTCCGCGCGTTTCATCGCTACTGTTACCGGTCCGAATGTCCGTAGGAAGTCGGCTGGGGGGGGCGTACTCGCGTCCCATCGCCACGGCGGCAGCGCGAGCTAGCTTGATCGCGTCATCAGCGCCGCCAGAGAGCGTGTCACGGATTGCGGCTGCCGAGACGCGTATGAGCAGCCATCCCCACGCCGACAGCTCGGCCGGGGTAGCACTCGACATGCGGGGCTCCATCCGGTCAGCCCACTTGCTAGCCAGCCCTTGTGTCTCGGCGATCCGCCCGTCTCGTATCAGCAGCCAGCATCGCGTGTTGATGATCGCGGCAGCGTCAAGGCGGTTGTCTGCGTCGTCTTCCGCACGGCGCAGCGCCAGGTCAGCGGATGTGAACTGGCGTGTCTGCGTGAACAGCCAGCCGGTCAGGTGCAGCAGCCGGGAGCGGACCGCGCGGCCGTCGTCCCCGAGCGCGTCAGCGTCCCTGAGCAGTGAAGGCAGGACGGCAGCAAGCTGAGCGTAGTCGTCAGCGCCAAAGAGGGGCAGGATCGAGTCGAGCGCTGCGCTCACGCCGCTGACCGTGGGCTGTTCTTCGAAATTCGCCGACCTTCCTTCGAGCGCGGAGCGTACGGGGCGCCACAGGTCGGTCGTCGGCTGGTCGGCTTGGTCGGCTGTCTCGCGCTCGGCCAGCAGCCGCGAGGTAGGGACGCGCAAGGCCAGGGCTATCTTGCGGAGCGTCTCCATCCTCGTATCCGGGAGGGTGCCCTGCTCAAGCTTCTTGATGTAGGACAGGCTGAGCCCTGAGACGCTCGCTAGCTCGCGCTGTGACAGTCCGCGGCGCTTGCGGATCTCCCGGACACGGTCTCCGCCCATGCACTCATGGTATGACCCCTCGGGTTTGCGGGTCACACATGGTCCGTCACGCTGAGCACGCCAAAGAGTCGACGGTTCAGGTGCCACGTGTCGCCTTCCCCTGCCACCCCGACTGCGGGTAGACGCCAGGTAGCAGCAGTTAACACTGCGTGGCCTTTACGTTCATGGACCAGGCAAAGGGCCATTGTCCTGTCTGGCACAGATATCCTACGGTCCCTTGTGACAGGCCAACTACAGGGAGATAGCAGTTCGTATTCGGCGCCGCTGCGCAACTCCGGCCCTGGCAGTCCGTTCGCGCGCTCCGCTGGCCAGATACCAACGATCCGCGGAGGGGACCACAATGGCAAAAGGAATAAACAACGCGACGACCCAGCCTGGGACGAAGTCCTCGCACTCATCCGCTGAGCATCGAAAGTGTAATCGTGAGCCACGCTGACGAGCCAGACCGGACCGGGATCGAGGCTAGACGCCGGCGGCTTGCATGCCGCGGAGTTCGTGCTTGAGGTCCTTGATCTCGTCGCGGAGCCTGGCGGCGATCTCGAACTGCAGCTCCGCGGCGGCGGTGTGCATCTGCTCGCTGAGCTCCTGGATCAGCGCCACCAGGTCGCCCCGCGCCACGCCGCCCGTGCCATCCGCGCCGACCCCCGCGCCGCCTGACGCCGCGCGCGCCCGCGACGAAAGCCCGGGAACCGGTGTCTTCCCCCGGCTCTGCTGCCGTCCGCTGCCTCCGATCAGCTTCTCCGTGTCCGCGTCCTCGCGGACGATCTGATCGAGGATGTCGGCGATGCGCTTGCGCAGCGGCTGCGGGTCGAGGCCCCGCTCGACGTTGTAGGCGACTTGCCTGGCCCGGCGCCGGCTGGTCTCGTCGATCGCACGCTGCATCGACGGGGTGACCTTGTCGGCGTACATGTGCACCTGGCCGGAGACGTTCCTAGCCGCGCGGCCGATCGTCTGGATCAGTGACGTCCCTGACCGCAGGAAGCCCTCCTTGTCCGCGTCGAGGATCGCCACGAGGGACACCTCTGGAAGGTCGAGCCCCTCCCGGAGCAGGTTGATGCCGACAAGCACGTCGTACTCGCCGAGGCGCAGCTCGCGCAGCAGCTCCACCCGGCGAAGCGTGTCCACCTCACTGTGCAGGTAACGGGCACGGATGCCCAGCTCGAGCAGGTAGTCGGTCAGGTCCTCTGACATCTTCTTGGTGAGCGTGGTGACGAGCACGCGCTCGTTCTTGCCTGCCCGCTCCCTGATCTGGTGCACCAGGTCGTCGATCTGGCCCTTCGTGGGCTTGATGATCACCTCAGGGTCGACGAGCCCGGTCGGCCTGATCACCTGCTCGACCACGTCCCCGCCGACGCGCTGCAGTTCGTACGGCCCGGGGGTTGCCGACAGGTACACGGTCTGCCCGATACGCTCGCCGAACTCCTCCCAGGTCAGCGGCCGGTTATCGATGGCGCTCGGCAGCCGGAAGCCGTGGTCGACCAGGACCCGCTTCCTGGACACGTCCCCCTCGTACATGGCGCCGATCTGCGGCACCGTGTTGTGTGACTCGTCGATCACGAGCAGGAAATCCTCGGGGAAGTAGTCGAGCAGCGTGTTCGGCGGGCTGCCTGGCTCGCGCCCGTCGATGTGCCGCGAGTAGTTCTCGATCCCCGAGCAGCTGCCGATCTGGCGCAGCATCTCGATGTCGTAGGTCGTGCGCATGCGCAGCCGCTGCGCCTCGAGCAGCTTGCCCGTCCGCTCCAGCTCGGCCAGCCGCCAGGACAGCTCGGCCTCGATGCCGGCGATCGCCCGCTCCATCCGCTCCGGGCCCGCGACGTAGTGCGAGGCGGGGAACACGTGCAGTTCCTCATCCTCGGTGATCACCTCGCCGGTGAGCGGGTGCAGCGTCATCAGCCGCTCGATGTCGTCGCCGAACATCTCGATCCGCACGGCGAGCTCCTCGTACACCGGGATGATCTCGATGGTGTCGCCGCGCACCCGGAACGTGCCGCGGGTGAAGGCCAGGTCGTTGCGGAGGTACTGCATGCCGACAAGCTTGCGGAGCAGCGCGTCCCGCTCGATCGTGTCGCCCACCTGCAGCCTGACCATCCGGTCCACGTACTCCTGCGGCGTGCCGAGGCCGTAGATGCACGAGACCGACGCCACCACGATCGTGTCCCGCCTGGTGAGCAGCGAGTTGGTCGCTGAGTGCCGCAGCCGTTCTACCTCGTCGTTGATCGACGAGTCCTTCTCGATGTAGGTGTCGGTCTGCGGGACGTACGCCTCCGGCTGGTAGTAGTCGTAGTAGGAGACGAAGTACTCCACGGCGTTGCGCGGGAGCATCTCGCGCAGCTCATTGGCGAACTGCGCGGCGAGAGTCTTGTTTGGCAGCATGACGAGGACGGGGCGCTGCAGCCGCTCTGCCAGCCACGCGACCGTCGCAGTCTTGCCTGTGCCTGTCGCGCCGAGCAAGACGGTGTCCTCGGCATCGCCGCGGATCCTGCGCTCTATCTCGGCGATCGCATGCGGCTGGTCGCCCGCGGGCACCATGTCCGTGATCACCTGGAACGGCGCCACCTTACGCTGCAGGTCGGTAACGGGCCGCATGTCATCTCCTCCCTCGCCTACTGCACTCCCACTGTAGGACCGGCATCTGACAGAACAGGAAAGCCAGGGCAGTCCTTCCGGCCGCGGCCGGAAGGACTAGACGTCGGCGGAGCGGGCGCGGCGGCGTAGCTCGGTCCACAGGTCACCGACCTGGCGATCGAGCTCTGCGAGGGGCCCCGAATTGTCGATGACGATGTCCGCGACGGCGAGGCGCTGCTCCCTGTCAGCCTGCGCGGCCATCCGTGCCTCCGCTTGCGCGGGCGGCATGCCACGCCGCCTGACCAGCCTGTCGAGCTGAACCCGAGGCGGCACATCGACGACAACGACCAGGTCATAGAGGGAGGCGAGGCTGTTCTCCGCCAGCAGGGGCACGTCATGAATGACGATCGCCGCTAGCCCGGCGCCGCGCTCGAGCTCGCGCATCCGGGCGCCTACCCGTGGATGGACGATCGCGTTGAGCTTCCCGAGCAGCCCGGGGTCGGAAAAGACGATCTCGCCGAGCCGGTCCCTGTCCAGGCTCCCGTCGGGCTTGAGCACGCCAGCGCCGAACACGGCGGCAACCTCGTCGAGGCCAGGCGTTCCCGGCTCGACGACCTCCCTGGCGACCGCGTCGGCATCAAGGAGGACCGCGCCGTAGCCGGCCAGCCGCCGCGAAACCTCGCTCTTGCCCGCACCGATCCCTCCGGTGAGCCCGACCCTCAGCACGGCTGCCAGAGTAGCCGGGACTCACCGGTTGGAGCGACGCCTGCTAGCCCTGGCCGCCCGAGAGCTTGTCCCTGAGCGCCGCGAGCGCCTCATCGGAGGCGAGAGCGCCACCGCCGACACTCCCGCTACTGGAACTGCTGCTGCTACTGCTGCTACTGCTGCTGCTCCCGCTCACACCACCGCTGCCGCTGCCACCGCTGCCGCTGCCACCGCTGCCACCGCTGCCGCTGCGCGGGGCGGACGAAGAGGAGGGAGCCTGGCGGCCCGCACCGGCGGCGTCGCCGCCTTCCTCGCTGTCCGCCTTGCGTGCCTCGGTGACCTGGCGCCGGTGCGCCTCGTATCGCGAACGCGCCTCGGCGTACTGGCGCTCCCATTCCTCACGCTGCTTCTCGTACCCTTCGAGCCACTCGCCCGACTCGGGGTCGAAGCCCTCGGGGTATTCGTAGTTGCCCTGCTCGTCGTAGGTCGCGGGCATCCCGTAGAGGGTCGGATCGAAGTCCTCGCCGACCGCCTCGCCGATGGTGCCCTCGTTCGCCTGCTTCAGCGAGAGGCTGATGCGCCGCCGGTCGAGGTCGATATCGATGATCTTGACGAAGATCTCGTCGCCGACCTGGACGACCTGCTCGGGGATCTCCACATGCCGGTCCGCGAGCTCGGAGATGTGGACCAGGCCCTCGATTCCCTCCTCGACCCGGACGAACGCGCCGAACGGGACCAGCTTGGTGACCCTGCCGGGAACGACCTGGCCGATCTGGTGGGTACGCGCGAACTGCTGCCAGGGGTCCTCCTGCGTGGACTTGAGCGACAGCGAGACCCGCTCCCTGTCCATGTCCACGTCGAGCACCTCGACGGTGACCTCCTGGCCGACCTCGACCACCTCGCCTGGGTGATCGATGTGCTTCCAGGACAGCTCGGAGACGTGTACAAGGCCGTCAACGCCGCCAAGATCGACGAACGCGCCGAAGTTGACGATGGACGACACGACGCCCTTGCGGATCTGGCCCTTCTGGAGGGTGTTGAGGAAGGTCTGGCGCACTTCGGACTGAGTCTGCTCCAGCCATGCGCGGCGGGACAGCACCACGTTGTTGCGGTTCTTGTCCAGCTCGATGATCTTCGCTTCGATCTCCCTGCCGACGTACGGCTGGAGGTCACGGACCCGGCGCATCTCCACCAGCGAGGCGGGGAGGAAGCCGCGCAGCCCGATGTCGAGGATGAGGCCGCCCTTGACGACCTCGATCACCGTACCGGTAACGACTCCGTCCTCATCCTTGATCTTCTCGATCGTGCCCCAGGCGCGCTCGTACTGCGCGCGCTTCTTGGACAGGATCAGCCGACCCTCCTTGTCCTCCTTCTGCAGGACAAGGGCCTCGATGTGCTCGCCGGTCTTCACCACGTCATGGGGATCGACGTCATGCTTGATCGACAGCTCGCGGGATGGGATTACGCCCTCGGTCTTGTAACCGATGTCGAGCAAGACCTCGTCTCGATCGACCTTGACGACCGTCCCTTCGACGATGTCGCCGTCATTGAAATACTTGATGGTCTCGTCGATCGCGGCGAGGAAGGCCTCCTCGGACCCGATGTCGTTGACCGCTACCTTAGGGGTCGAGTTGGCCTCTGTGCTGATCGTCGTCATGTGTGGGCAGGCTCCGGATGCGGACATGGATTATTGGGGTGCGCCGAGAACCGTGCACCCGCCATGAGAGATCAGGGTTCGCTGGGCTGGACCGAAGCCAGCGTGGAGCCGACAGCGGCCGGCCCGGTGACCGCCGCTCGCGACGTTAACTGACCGCAGCGGACTGCACGAGGACACAGCGCAGCGATCAGGATATGAGAGCATGACGCGCTGGTCAATCTGGGCCGTCCCGGCCAGCGCGCGTTTTCGCTGATCTGCCAGCGTGCGGTCGCACAGGCAAGAACGAAAAATCCTGGGCTCAAGTTTCAGGCTTCGGGATCAGTGGGCGGCATCGGCCCAGCTGCGCCCGGTGCCGATGGACACCTCGAGCGGCACTCGCAGGTCGAACGCACCGCACATGGCATCGTGGATGAGGCCCCGCGCCGCGTCGAGCTCGCCGGGAGCGACCTCGAAGATCAGCTCGTCGTGCACCTGGAGCAGCATCCGCGACCCGAGCCCGCGCTCGCCGAGCTCCCGCTCCACCGCGAGCATCGCCACCTTGATCACGTCCGCGGCGGATCCCTGGATGGGCGCGTTCAGCGCCATGCGCTCGGCCATCTCCCTGCGCTGCCTGTTGTCCGACAACAGGTCAGGCAGGTAGCGCCGGCGGCCGAGGAGGGTCTGCGTGTAGCCGTCCTTGCGCGCCTGCGCGACAACCTCCTGCAGGTAGTCCCGCACCGCGCCGAACTGCTGGAAGTACTCCTCCATGAGACCGCGCGCTTCGTCCGGCGTGATGTGCAGCTGCTGCGCGAGCCCGAAGGCGGACAGCCCGTAGGCCAGCCCGTAGTTCATGGCCTTGATCCGGCTGCGCAGCTCGCCGCTGACCTGGCCGGGCTCCACGCCGAACACATGGGACGCCGTGGCGGCGTGGAAATCATGCCCGGATCCGAACGTCGCGGTGAGCACAGGATCCTCGGAGAGGTGCGCCATGATCCGCAGCTCGATCTGGCTGTAGTCGGCGGTGAGCAGGCACTCGTACCCGTCACCGACGATGAAGCCCTGCCTGATCCTGCGCCCCTCCTCCGTGCGGATCGGGATGTTCTGCAGGTTCGGGTCGGTCGAGGAGAGCCGGCCGGTCGCCGCGATCATCTGGTTGTACGTGGTGTGGATCCTGCCGTCCTCCCCCGCCATCGGGACAAGCGAGTCCACGATGCTCTTGAGCTTGGCGACATCCCTGTGCCTGAGCAGGTGCTCGAGCACCGGGTGGCCGGTCTGCGCGAGCAGCCCGGTGAGCGCTTCCGAGTCGGTCGTGTAGCCGGTCTTGATCCGCTTCGTCTTCGGCAGGCCGAGCTCGGTGAAGAGCACCTCCTGGAGCTGCTTGGGCGAGCCGAGGTTGAACTCGTGCCCGGTGACCGCGTGCGCGGCCTGCTCGGCGGACTTGACCTCTCCGCCGAGCGACGCGGACATGGCCGCCAGGTGATCGGTGTCGGCCGCGATCCCGGTGCGCTCCATCCGGGCGAGCACGCCGACGAGCGGCAGCTCGACCTCGTGCAGCAGCCGGGTCGCGCCGCGCTGCTCCAGGTCGGCGTCGAGTGCCTCGCCCAGGTCTGCCGTGGCGCGTGCCCGGAGCACGAGATCGGCGGCCGCCTCCTGCTCGCCGGACCCGTCGAGCGTGAGCTGCCCCGAGGTGTCCGCGTCAGCGCGCAGGTCCCTGTTCAGGTAGCGCAGGACAAGGTCGCCAAGGTCGAAGGAGCGCTGGCCGGGCAGCGCGAGGTAGGCGGCGAGCGCGGTGTCGCTTGTCAGGCCGTCCAGCTCGACGCCGTGCGCGGCGAACGCGTGCATCGGCCCCTTGGCGTCATGCATCGCCTTCGGCTGGGCCGGGTCTGCCAGCCAGCGCGCGAGCGCTGGCTCGTCCTCCTCGGCGAGCCCGGTCGGGTCGATGAACGCGCCGGCGCCATCCGGGGTAGCGAGCGCCACGCCGGTAAGCATGCCGGTCCCGCGCCCCCAGCTGCCGCTGACCGCCACCCCGGTCCTTCCGTTCGGTATATCCGGACTAAGACTGGCCGCGTGTGCCTCGAGCCATCCGGCTACCTCGCCAGGGCCAAGCACGTCCACGTCCACGTCGAAGCCATCCCCCGCTCCCGCGGCGCCCGCCCCGGGATCCGGTTCGGCGCTGCCGCCGATCCCGGCGGGCAGTGTCTCGTAAAGCCGCTCGCGGAGCACGCGGAACTGCATCGTGTCGAAGAGCTGGTGGATCTGCTCCCTGTCCCATTTGCCCGGCAGCAGCCCGCGCGGGCCGGTGCCGACGGGGACGTCCCTGGCGAGCTCGGTGAGCTGCCGGTTGCGCAGCACGTCGCCGAGGTGAGCGCGCAGGCTGTCGCCCGCCTTGCCCTTGATCTCGTCGACCCGGTCGACCATCGCGCGCAGCGAGCCGTACTCCGCGATCCACTTGACCGCCGTCTTCTCCCCCACCCCCGGGACGCTCGGCAGATTGTCGCTCGGGTCACCGCGGACCGCGGCGAAGTCCGGGTACTGCTCCGGCGTCAGGCCGTACTTCTCCTGGACGGCCGCCGGGGTGAAGCGCGTCATGTCACTGATGCCGCGCCGCGTCATCAGCACCGTCACGTCATCGGTGACCAGCTGCAGCGCGTCACGGTCGCCGGTGACGATCAGCACCTGCATGCCTTCCGCGGCAGCCGCGGTGGCCAGCGTGGCGATGATGTCGTCGGCCTCGTACCCCGCGGCGGACAGCCGCTCGATGCCGAGCGCGTCGAGCACCTCGAAGATGAGGCTGAGCTGGCCGCGAAGATCGGAAGGCGTCTCCCGCCTGTTCGCCTTGTACTCGACGTACTGCTCGTGCCTGAACGTCGGCTCGCTCCGGTCGAACGCCACCGCGACGTGGGTAGGCCGCTCGTCCCGCAGCACGTTGATGAGCATCGCCGTGAACCCGTACACGGCGTTCGTCGGCTGTCCCGTCGTGGTGGAGAAGTTCTCGACGGGCAGGGCGAAGAACGCCCGGTACGCCAGGGAGTGCCCGTCGAGCAGCAGCAGCCTGTCCCGCTGCGGCGCTGAGTCCGTGTCCTTCGTCGTCACGATGGCATCCTAGGAGGTCCCGCCGACAGGACGCGTGCTTCCGTCGCAGGGGCACCGCCCCGCTGATCTCACGGAATCGCATGAACAAGCAATTTTTAGCCGAACGGAAGCGTCGTGGCAGCTCCCGCCTATGTCAGTCCCGGGAGCGGCCTGACGGTCAGGCAGCTTCCGTTACATCCCCATGATCGTGGGGAGTTCCCCGCGAATACTCCAGGTAACTCCCCACGATCATGCTCCTGGTCAGGAGTCGGCCAGGGCCGCCCTCAGCCAGTTACCGGCGAAGGCGCCGGCTGGTCGGCGAGGTCGCCCGGCTCAGGACGAGAACGCGAAGATTGTCGTCGAATTGTAGGTGTTGCCTGCGTTGAGAACCGTGGACGGGAAGTTGGGCTGGTTGGGCGAGTTCGGGTAGTGCTGGGTCTCGAACGTGTAGCCAGCGCTCTGCCGGTAGGTGTGGCCGCTGATGCCCACCAGCGTTCCGTTGAGGAAGTTGCCGGCGTAGAACTGGACGCCGGGCTCGGTGGTCCAGACGGTCAGCTCGCGGCCGCTGGCCGGATCCGAGGCCCGCGCGGCGAGCCCCAGCTGGCCGGCCTTGAGCCCGGTGCGGTTGAGCACCCAGTTGTGGTCGTAGCCCTGGGCGATGAGCAGCTGGTCCCCCTGGGGGGCGCTGACATCGGTGATCCGCGCGCCGATCGCGAACGGCTTGGTGAAGTCGAACGGCGTGCCCTTGACCGGCGCGATCACGCCCGTCGGGATCAGGCCTGTGTCGGTCGGCGTGAAGGAGTCGGCGTTGATCTGCACCTGCTGGGCGTAGGCAGCGCCCGAGCTCTCGCCCGCGAGGTTGAAGTAGCTGTGGTTCGTCAGGTTCAGGACCGTAGCCAGGTTCTTCGAGTCATTGGTCGCGCTGTAGTGGATGCCGAGCTGGCCGTCGTTGTTCAGTGTGTACGTCACGACCACGGTGAGCTGGGCCGGATAGCCCTGATCGCCGTCCGGGCTGACGAGGGTGAGCTGCACGCCGGCGCTGCCCTTGCCGTGCACCTCGGTGGCTGCCCAGACATGGTTACCGAACCCGACGAGCCCGCCGTGCAGGCTGTTCACGCCGTTGTTGATGGGCAGGTGGTAGGTCGTGCCGTTGAGCTTGAAGGTGCCAAGGGCGATCCGGTTCCCGTACCGCCCGATCGTCTCGCCGAAGTAAGGGCCGCCGTTGGCGGTCACGGGCGGGCTGGCCTTCGCGACGTAGTCCGCCAGGGTCTTGAAGCCCAGCACGACGTCGGCGAGGTGACCGTGCTCGTCAGGCGCCACGATCGACTGGACGATGCCGCCGTAGGTGAGGATCTTGACCTGCATACCCTCGCCATTGGCCAGCGTGTAGCGGTCCACCGGCGTTAGCTTGTTCGTGTAGCTGTCCACGACACTGCCGAACGCCTCCTTGCTGACCGTCGGCGTCCCGTGCTTGGCCGCTACGGACGCGGGCGAAGCGAATGCCTGGGTCGCGCCGAGCGACCCGACGGTGGCCACCGTGATTGCGGCCGCCGCTCCGACGGTCGCCCAGGTACGGCGTCTCACCATTGAACGCATGGATGCTCCCTTCGTTGGGTGCCTCAGGGAACGGAACAAAACCGACCCCACCAGGCATTGTGAACGCTAACATCCAGGAAAGTCACCCCCTTCTGCGAAAATCACCGGATGCTTTCCGGTCCGCCCTGGTCCTGCCCCGCCCGTGACGCCAGGACGTTCGCGCAGGTAGAAGCCGCGGGGCACGGCTCGCGCAGCCCGTTGGGGTCAGGATCGGCCGTCCCATGCGAGCTCGCGCAGGACCGCACAAGACACAACACCTAGCAACATCCTTGCAAGGACGGTCCTCCTGGGAGCGGATCGGCACCTCAGCCTGACTCCGGCACCTCAGCCCCGTCTCCAGTCAGACCCGTCTCCGGCACCATGGGTACGTCGCTGTGACAGCGCTGCGCCAATCACGACAGCGCCACAGTCCGGGATACCCAGGCCGTGAGTGCAGGCCGGTCACAGGCCTTGCAGAGGCCCGCGCAGGGCGTGCTGGTGGTCGCTCTAAGCTGCCTGTGCGGCCCTGCGCGGACCGGCTCGGGCCCCAGAGGGCGGAACAGGACAGCGGAGGCTGCGGTGGAGCAAGGCAGTGTGGAGCAAGGCAGTGTGGAGCAAGGCAGTGTGGAGCAAGGCAGTGCGGAGCAAGGCAGTGCGGCGGCGGGACAGGACTGGCAGGAACGGGTCAGGGAGATTGGCCTGGACCCAGGCGCGGGCATGGGCCCGCTGCCTGACCGCATGGGCGTCAAGATCATCGATGCCTCGGCGGAACGCGTGACGGGAACCATGCCGGTCGCGGGGAACACTCAGCCGTACGGGATGCTGCATGGTGGCGCCTCCTGCGTCCTCGCCGAGACGCTCGGTTCCCTCGGCGCGGCGCTGCATGCGGGCCCCGGCCACGGCGTCGTGGGCATCGAGATCAGCGCGAGCCACCACCGGGCCGCGGGCAGGGGCGAGGTGACCGGCGTCGCGACGCTCCTGTACGGCGGCCGGACGCTCGCCAGTTACGAAATCGTCATCACAGACGCGGCCGGGCGCCGGGTCTGCACGTCGAGGCTCAGCTGCCTGATCCGCTAACGCCCGCAGGGCAGGGCATCCAGGTGCGATCGCACGCCGGAACCGTACCGGCGATCACCAGCATCGCGGCCAACCCGGGTGACTGAAGGGAAGAAGATACACAGATGTGGCGATCACCAGGCAACTGGATGTTTACCACATATCGACCTGGGGATGACCATCCTTTGCATCCCATGGCGGCGCATCGCTAACGTGGACCCGAGAGAGTCCGGGGGGCCGAGTAGAGAACGTGCCGGCCCGGGGAAGGCTGACACGGCACCAAAGGTTCCCCGGGCTCCCGAGGCGGGCAACGCTGGTCGACGGCCTACGGCCGTCTTCCCGTTGCCCGCAACACTCACCCGGGGGGACAACCCCCCGGAACCCCCCGAAGCGGCCGAGGCTGTCCGTTGGCCTCCGGCCACCTTCACCAAGCCCGCAACACCAACCCGGGGGGACGACGCTTCGCGCCCCCCAGACCCCCCGAAGCGGGCAACGCTGGTCGACGGCCTACGGCCGTCTTCCCCGTTGCCCGCAACACTCACCCGGGGGGACGACCCACCGGAGCAGGCAACGCCGGACGACGGGCCAATGGCACTCTCGCCCGCGACAAGGTCGCTGTGGTCGGCTGCCACGCCGCTCCCGTTCGGAATCCTGGTCTTTATGCTTTTCCGGAGGTAGCGGACGATCGGAGTGCCAGCTTCCCGGGCGCCTGATGCTGGAGCGGCCGATGCGGGCTCACGGGGCGTCTGGGGAGGCTCCTCGCGGGTCGGGGGGGTCGGTCCTCGGGGGGGCCGACATCGTTCCCTCGACCACGGCTTCCGCGACTTTCCGCATGGTCAGCCGCCTGTCCATGGACGTCTTCTGGATCCAGCGGAACGCCTCCGGCTCGGTCAGACCGTGCTCGGCCTGTAGCCGGCCCTTGGCCCGGTCGAGGATCTTGCGGACCTCGAGCCGCTCGCGAAGGGTGCCGACCTCGGACTCGAGCGCGCGGATTTCCTGGAACCGGCTGACCGCCATCTCTATGGCGGGGACAAGATCCGCCTTGGTAAAGGGCTTGACCAGGTACGCCATGGCGCCCGCGTCCCGCGCTCGCTCCACCAGGTCGCGCTGGGAGAAAGCGGTGAGGATGACGACGGGGGCCATGCGCTCGGCGGCGATGCGCTCGGCAGCGGAGATACCGTCGAGGATCGGCATCTTGACGTCCAGGATCACCAGGTCGGGGCGGAGGGTGACCGCAAGCTCGACCGCGGTCTCGCCGTCTCCGGCCTCGGCCGCGACGGAATAGCCCTCTTCCTCGAGCATCTCCTTGAGGTCAAGACGAATCAGCGCCTCGTCTTCGGCGATCACGACACGCAGTGGGGTCTGGCTCACCCTGATCAGCCTACCGCTAGCAGGTAGATTGACCATCGGGCTCCTCCCCTCTGGAGCTGGCACGCCAGCTGGACCCGTAGGATGTCCCGGGAACCGGCCGGGATGGTGGAATGGTAGACGCGAACGCCTCAAAAGCGTTTGCCTGAAAGGGCGTGCGGGTTCGAATCCCGCTCCCGGCACGAGGCGGAGCATACTGCTCGGTGGCCTTCGGCCACCTCGCCGAAGCCCGCAATACTAGCCCGGGGGGACGACCCCCCGGAACCCCCGGGGCAGCGGACGATGCTCGTCGGCCTCCGGCCGACTTCGCCGAAGCTAGCAATAACTAGCCCGGGGGACGACGCTTCGCGCTTCCCGGACCTCCCGAGGCGGGGGAGGACCCCCGCGCCCCCCTCCGGTGGCGCTCGCTCAGCGGGCCGGGGGTCAGTCTCGGTCGCAGGCGACGGCGTCGCCGATCCGGTGCACGCGCAGGGCGTTCGTCGTGCCCGAGCTGCCCGGCGGGCTTCCTGCCACGATCACTACCTTGTCGCCCTTCTCGCAGCGCCCGATGTCGAGCAGCCCGCTTTCCACCTGGCGGACCATGTCATCGGTGTGACCCACCCGCGGGACGATGAACGTCTCCACTCCCCAGGTCAGCGCTAGCTGGCTGCGTGTCGCAGGCTCCGCGGTGAACGCGAGCAGCGGAATCGGCGACCGGTACCTGGCCAGCCGGCGCGCTGTCTCGCCTGTCATGGTGAAGGCCACGAGCGCCCTCGCGTTCACGATCGCGCCCACCTCTGCCGCGGCGCGCGCGATAGCCCCGCCCGTCGTGGTCGGCACCCGGGCCAGCGACGCCTCCGCGTGCAGGCACTCGTCCTCGGCGGCGCAGACGATGCGCGCCATGGTGGCGACAGCTTCGACGGGGTACTCCCCGACGCTCGTTTCCGCGGAAAGCATGACCGCGTCGGCGCCGTCCACCACGGCATTGGCGACGTCTGAGGCCTCGGCCCTCGTGGGCCTCGATGCCGAGATCATCGATTCGAGCATCTGGGTCGCGACGATGACCGGCCGCGCCTTCTCACACGCCAGCTTGATCGCGCGCTTCTGCACCATCGGCACCTGCTCGAGCGGAAGCTCCACACCGAGATCGCCGCGAGCGACCATGATCCCGTCGAACGCCTCGACCACCTCGGGCAGCACCTGTACCGCCTGCGGCTTCTCGATCTTCGCGATCAGCGGCAGCCGCATGCCAAGCTCATTCATGATCTTGAGCGCCGGGGCCGCGTCGTCCGGCCCGCGGACGAACGACATAGCGATCATGTCCGCGCCCAGGGCCAGCGCCCAGCGCAGGTCGATGTCGTCCTTCTCGGTGAGCGCGGGCGCGCTGACCGCCACGCCGGGCAGGTTGAGACCCTTGTGGTCGGATATCGTCCCGCCCTCGACGACCCGGGTCCGCACCCGGTTCCCTGTCACCGCGATGACCTCGAGCGCGACGCGGCCGTCGTCCACGAGCACGCGGTCGCCGGACCGCACATCGTCGGCCAGCCCCTTGTACGTGGTCGAGGCCTCCCGCCGGTTACCAGGGATCTCCTCGGTGGTAATGGTGAATTCTTCGCCAGCCGCCAGGCGCACAGGCCCGTCGGGGAACGACCCGAGGCGGATCTTCGGGCCCTGCAGGTCGACGAGCACGCCGACGCCGCGGCCGGCCTCGTCGGCGGCGGCACGGACCCTGCGGTACATCTCCAGGTGGTCGGCGTGCGAGCCGTGGCTCAGGTTCAGCCTCGCGACGTCGAGGCCAGCGGCCACCAGAGCGGCAAGCCGCTCGGGACTTGACGATGCGGGCCCGAGAGTACAGACGATCTTCGCACGACGGCTCATGGTCTAGACCTTCTTATTCTGGCTGCACATGGTCTATACCTTATGCCTGGAATACGGCGTATCCCTGGCCCAGGTCACAGAGGATTCACCCAATGTGCACGCAAGTTCGTGATCCCCGCAGGATCTGGATCTCATATAACCCAGGGTCACACGGGATCATGAAAGTGCAGTCGAAGCCGAACGGGAGCGCCATGACTCCGTCCCGTCAGGACAGGGGCCTCGCGGTCGGCGGGATCGCGACGGGCAGCACCGTGTCGCCGCTCAGGTAATCGTCCACGGCCGCCGCCGCACTGCGCCCCTCGGCGATCGCCCACACGATCAGCGACTGCCCGCGGCCCATGTCGCCCGCGACGAACACGCAGGGAACCGATGTCGCATACGAACCGTCACGGGCGACATTGCCACGCGCGTCGAACTCCACGCCAAGGCCGGAGAGCAGCCCGGCGCGTTCGGCGCCGGTGAACCCCATCGCCAGGAGGACGAGGTCACACCTCAGCTCCCGTTCGGTACCTTCGACCGGAGTAAACCGGCCGCCGGACGACTCCACCTCGATGAGCCGCAGCGCCCGCACCCGGCCCGCGCCGTCGCCGAGGAATTCCTGCGTGGAGACGGCGTAGACGCGCTCGCCGCCTTCCTCGTGCGCGCTGGTCACCCGGTAGATCATCGGATAGGTCGGCCACGGCTGATTATCGGGCCGGGCATCGTCGGGACGGGGCATGATCTCCAGCTGGGTGATGGAGGCCGCCCGCTGGCGGTGCGCGGTACCGAGGCAGTCAGCGCCTGTGTCGCCGCCGCCGATGATCACCACGTGCCGGCCGCGCGCGCTGATCGCCGGCTCACCGCCGCCGCCGCGGGCACCGTCCCCGCAGGCACTGGCACGGCCGCTGACGCTGCTGCCGCTGCTACCCCGCGGCCCTGTGGCGGCCACAACCCGGTTGGCGAGCGGCAGGTACTCCATCGCCTGGTGGATGCCGTCTAGATCGCTGCCGGGCACGTGCAGCCCGCGCGGCACGGTCGCGCCGCCGGCCAGCACGATCGCGTCGTGGGCGGCGCGCAGCTCAGCCGCCGTGACGTCCACGCCGGCGTTCACCCCGCAGCGGAACCCGGTTCCCTCCGCCCGCATCTGCGCGAGCCGCCTGTCCAGGTGGCGCTTTTCCATCTTGAACTCGGGGATGCCGTAGCGCAGCAGGCCGCCCGGCCGGTCCGCGCGCTCGTACACGGTCACCTGGTGCCCGGCCCGGGTGAGCTGCTGTGCCGCGGCGAGGCCGGCCGGCCCTGAGCCGATCACGGCGACCTTCTTGCCGGTCGACACGGCGGCCGGCTGCGGCGGCACCCAGCCTTCCGCCCAGGCCCGGTCGATGATCTCTACCTCGACCTGCTTGATCGTCACGGGATCCGAGTTGATGCCGAGCACGCAGGCGGCCTCGCAAGGCGCCGGGCACAGCCGCCCGGTGAACTCGGGGAAGTTGTTGGTCGCGTGCAGCCGCTGCGCCGCCTCGTACCAGTCGTGCCGCCAGACCAGGTCGTTCCACTCGGGGATCAGGTTGCCGAGCGGGCACCCATGGTGGCAGAACGGGATGCCGCAGTCCATGCAGCGCCCGGCCTGGCGCTCGAGCCTGCCGCGGCCGAATTCCGCGTATACCTCGCGCCAGTCCCGGATCCGCACGTCGACGGGGCGGCGGGCCGGCGACTCGCGCGGCGTGGTCATGAAGCCCTTGGGATCAGCCATGATGCCCCCCTCTCAGCCGTGTGCCACGGCCATGACGGCCTCGTTCACGTCCCGGCCCTCGCGCTCGGCGCGGCGCGCGGCGTCGAGCACCCGCTTGTAGTCCTTCGGCATGACCTTGCGGAACCGTGGCAGCGCCGCGTCCCAGTCGTCGAGCAGGCGCGCCGCCACCGCGGAGCCGGTCTCCGCCAGGTGCCGTCCGATCAGGTCCCGCAGAAAATCGGACTCCTCCTCGGCGACAGGCTCCAGGTCGGCCATCTCGCTGTTGACCCGTCGCGGGTCGGGATCGAGCAGGTAGGCGATGCCGCCTGACATGCCGGCCGCGAAGTTCCGCCCGACAGGGCCGAGCACGGCCACCTGCCCTCCTGTCATGTACTCGCAGCCGTGGTCGCCTGTCCCTTCCGCGACTGCGGTCGCGCCTGAGTTCCGCACGCAGAACCGCTCGCCGACCACGCCGCGCAGGAACATCTCGCCGGCGGTCGCGCCATACCCGATCACGTTGCCGGCGATGATCTGCTCCTCGGCCGCGAAGTTCGCGGCCGGGTCCGGGGCGGCGATGATCCGCCCGCCGGACAGCCCCTTACCGAGGTAGTCGTTGGCGTCGCCGGCCAGCCGCAGCGTGATGCCACGCGGCAGGAACGCGCCGAACGACTGCCCCGCCGAGCCCCGGAACGAGATGTCGATCGTGTTGTCAGGCAGCCCCTCGCCGCCCCACCGCCTGGTTACCTCATAACCAAGCATGGTGCCGACTGTCCTATTCACATTCCTAACGGGAAGTTCCATGGTGACAGCCGTGCCGTCCTGCAATGCCCCCTCGGCGAGCTGTATGAGCGTGTTGTCAAGTGCCCGGTCGATGCCATGGTCCTGGATGGTGGTGTTGCGCCGGGGAGCGTCGGAGCCGTCCTGGCCGGCTGTCAGCTCCGGCACGTAAAGTACCGGGGCCAGGTCGAGCCCGGCTGCCTTCCAGTGATCCACCGCCGCGGCCGTGTCGAGCAGCTCGGCGTGCCCCACAGCCTCGGCGAGGGTGCGGAACCCCAGCATGGCAAGGTACTCACGGACCTCCCCCGCGAGGAATTCGAAGAAGTTCACCACGAACTCCGGCTTGCCGGTGAACCGCTTGCGCAGCTCCGGATTCTGCGTGGCCACGCCGACAGGGCAGGTGTCCAGGTGACAGACCCGCATCATCACGCAGCCGGCCACCACGAGCGGCGCGGTGGCGAAGCCGAACTCCTCCGCGCCGAGCAGCGCCCCGATGATCACATCCCGGCCCGTCTTCAGCTGGCCGTCCACCTGCACCACGATCCGGTCCCTGAGCCCGTTGAGCAGCAGGGTCTGCTGCGTCTCCGCGAGCCCGAGTTCCCATGGCGCTCCCGCGTGCTTGATGCTGGTCAGCGGGGCGGCACCGGTGCCCCCGTCGTGCCCGGAGATCAGCACGACGTCGGCGTGCGCCTTGGACACCCCGGCCGCCACCGTGCCGACCCCTACCTCCGCGACCAGCTTGACGTGCACGCGCGCGGCCGGGTTGGAGTTCTTCAGGTCGTGGATGAGCTGGGCCAGGTCCTCGATCGAGTAGATGTCGTGGTGCGGCGGCGGCGAGATCAGGCCAACCCCGGGCGTTGAGTACCTGGTCTTCGCGATCCACGGGTAAACCTTGCGCCCGGGTAGCTGGCCGCCCTCCCCCGGCTTGGCGCCCTGCGCCATCTTGATCTGCAGGTCGCTGGCGTTCACCAGGTACTCGCTCGTCACGCCGAACCTGCCGCTCGCGACCTGCTTGACCGCGGAGCGGCGCAGATCGCCGTTGGCGTCTGGCACGTAGCGGTCCGGGTCCTCGCCGCCCTCGCCGGTGTTGGACCTGCCGCCGAGGCGGTTCATCGCGATCGCCAGGGTCTGGTGGGCCTCGGCGGAGATCGAGCCGTAAGACATCGCGCCGGTGGAGAACCTCGTGACGATGCTGGCGACGGACTCCACTTCCTCGATGGGCACGGCCGGGCGCGGCGGCGCCGGGACACCCGGGACCGCGTCGTCGATGCCGCGAATGCGGAGCAGGCCGCGCAGCGTCATCAGCCGGGCCGACTGGTCGTCGACCAGGCGCGTGTACTCCTTGAAGATCTCGTACCGGCGGCTGCGCGTGGCGTGCTGCAGCTTGAAGACGGTCTCCGGGTTGAACAGGTGCGGCTCGCCCTCCCGCCGCCACTGGTACTCGCCGCCGACATCCAGCCGCCGGTGCGCGGGCAACGCGCCGCGCGGCGGGAATGCCCTGGCGTGCCGCCGGGCGGTCTCCGCGGCGATCACATCGAAGCCGACGCCGCCGAGCCGGGACGTGGTCCCCGTGAAGCAGGTCTCGATGACCTCTGCTCCCAGGCCGACCGCCTCGAAGATCTGGGCGCCGGTGTAGGAGGCGACCGTGGACACCCCCATCTTCGACATGATCTTCAGCAGTCCCTTGCCGAACGCCTTGATCACGCTGGCCGAGGCCTTCTTCTCTGACATCCCCTCGAGCACGCCGCTGCGGGCCATGTCCTGGACCGACTCGATCGCCAGGTAAGGGTTGACCGCTGAGGCCCCGTAGCCGACGAGCAGCGCGAGATGGTGACATTCGCGCACGTCACCCGCCTCCGCGATCAGGCCGACTCTGGTGCGGGTCTTCTCCCTGATCAGGTGGTGGTGCACCGCTCCGGTGAGCAGCAGCGACGGGATCGGCGCGAGGGCGGCGTCAGGCTCATCGCGCCCCGCGCCCTTCGGGCCGCCACTGGCGCTCGCGCATCGGTCGGACAACACGATGACGCGTGCGCCCGCGGTGATCGCCGCGGACACGCCGGCGCAGATCTCGGCCAGGCGGCCGCGCAGCGCGCCGCCGCCGCCTGCCACCTCGTAACGGCCATCGACCACGTGCGTCGCGAAGCCGGGCAGGTCACCGTCGTCATTGATATGGATGATCTTGGCGAGGTCGTTATCGCTGATCACCGGGTAGGGCAGCACGATCTGCCGGCAGGTCGCGGGGCCTGTCCTGAAGAGGTTCTGCTCGGGGCCGCAGGTGGAGGCGAGCGACGTGACGAGCTCTTCCCTGATCGCGTCGAGCGGCGGGTTGGTGACCTGCGCGAACAGCTGGGTGAAGTAGTCGAACAGCAGCCGCGCCCGGCCTGAGAGGGCGGCAACGGGCGTGTCGGTGCCCATCGAGCCGACGGGCTCGGCGCCGCTTCGCGCCATCGGCGCGAGGATCACCCGCAGCTCTTCCTCCGTGTAACCGAACATCTGCTGCAGCGTGGCAAGCGCCTTGGTGTCAGGCAGCTCCCTGTCACGATCCGGCAGGTCGTCGAGGTGCAGCAGGCCCGCGTGCATCCAGTCGGCGTAGGGCTGCTCGGCGGCCAGCGCGGCCTTGACTTCCTCGTCCTCGACAATGCGTCCCGCGCTGGTATCGGCGAGGAAGATGCGGCCCGGCTGCAGCCGCCCCTTGCGGACCACGGTCGCGGGGTCGATGTCGAGCACGCCGACCTCGCTCGCGAGGACCACCAGTCCGTCCGCGGTTACCCAGTACCTGCCGGGCCGCAGCCCGTTGCGGTCGAGCACCGCGCCGATCATGGTGCCGTCGGTGAAGGCGATGAGGGCCGGCCCGTCCCATGGCTCCATGAGCGTCGCGTGGAACCGGTAGAAGGCCCGCCGGGCGGGATCCATCTCCTCGTGGTTCTCCCACGGCTCGGGAATCATCATCAGCACCGCGTGCGGCAGCGACCGGCCGCCCATGTGCAGCAGCTCGAGGCACTCGTCGAAGCTGGCCGCGTCGCTCGCCGACGCGTTAAGGATGGGGAACAGCCGCTCGATCCCCGACCCGTCCGCGGACCCCGGGATGAGATCGGTGTCGAGCATCGCCTCCCGCGCCCGCATCCAGTTGCGGTTGCCCTTGACCGTGTTGATCTCGCCGTTGTGCGCGACGAACCGGTAAGGGTGAGCGAGCGGCCACGACGGGAACGTGTTCGTGGAGAACCTGGAGTGCACGAGCGCGAGGGCGGAGGAATACCTGGGGTCCGACAGATCCGGATAGAACCGCTCGAGCTGGGGGGCGGTCAGCATCCCCTTGTACACGATCGTGCGCGACGACAGGCTCGCGAAGTACACGCCCGCCTCGTGCTCGGCGCGCTTGCGCAGGCAGAACGCCATCCGCTCGAGCGAGAGGGGCCGGTCCGCGGCGGCGACGAAGAGCTGGACCAGGCGCGGCATCACGGCTCGTGCGCCCCTGCCGCAGAAATCCTCGTCGTAGGGGACGTCTCGCCAGCCGAGGATGGTCAGGCCCTCCTGTGCGGCGATTCCCTCGATGGCGGAAATCGCCCGCTCCCGTTCGGCTGCCTGGGCACTTTCGTCATCTGGCGCCTCGGCGGGGCTGTCGCGCGGCGCCCCGCCCGCGCCGGGACCTCGGCTCGCGCCGGGCAGGAACGCGATCCCTGCTGCGTAGGAGCCCGCTTCAGGCAGGTCGAAGTCGCACACGGCGCGGAAGAAGCCGTCGGGGATCTGGGTGAGGATGCCGGCGCCGTCACCGGTGTCTGGATCGCTCCCCTTCGCACCCCTGTGGTCCAGATTCCGCAGCACGGTGAGGGCCTTGGCCACGATGTGCTGGCCGCCACCGCCTGTTAGGTCCGCTACAAAGCCCACCCCGCATGCATCGTGCTCGTAACGGCTGTCGTAGAGTCCCTGAGCCTCAGGGAAGCCGGCAGGCGCCATTTACACTCCTGTCGTCTCGTCTGCAATCGCGATCTCTGCTGCGGTTGGGACGACGATGGCCCTGCCGCGGGCGCCGCGTCGAGCGGTGCCGCTGGCAAACCTGAGCAAGTGCGCCTAGGTTACATCGAGATTACATCACTGGCAGAATCGTCCCCACAGGGTACTGATCACGAAACCTCGGGACCGTCCGCGGCTTCAGCGGTGTTCGCGGCGGGCGCCTGCGCCGCGGCCGCCGCGCCGAGCGTGGCGTCCGGGCGGACGCGGTCCCGCACGATCCTGAGCGCGCCGAGCAGCGCCGCCAGCTGATCGGCGGGAAGCAGCCCGGTGAACCAGCGCTCCACATCGCCAAGGTGAGGCGGCACCACCGTGGTGAGCAGCCGCTCCCCGGGCTCGGTGAGCACAGCATACGAAACCCGCCTGTCCGAATCGCAGGTCTGGCGGCGGACGAGTGCCGCATGCTCGAGGCGGTCAACCACACGGGTTACCCCGCTGGTCGATAGGCCGGCCTGGGCGGCGAGGTCGCTCATGCGCAGCTGGCGGCCCGGCGATCGCGCGAGCCGCAGCAGCACCTCGAAGTCGGCGGCGGAGATCCCGTGCGCGGCGAACGTCGGAGCGATCTTCGCGGTCAGGCCGGTGAATGCCTCAGCGAACAGGCCCATGGCGGTGAGCCTCGGATCGTCGAACATCCCGGCGGCCGTGACGGGCCGGCAGCCGGGCACGCGACGGTGCGTGTCGGCCGGTTCTATCCCGGGCATGGCCCCGCTATCACTGCTCACAGGCCCATCGTACACCACATACTTGACACGAGGAATAAACCCGTGGAAACATCTGCTACGTCAAGTATCTATCGATCGGATGCCTCAGGAGGTATTGATCATGAGTGACGTCGGCACCAGGGTGTGGGAGGGCGTGACCATCCCGACACCCGGCACGTTCAGCCTGGATACCGCGCACACCCGCGTTGGCTTCTGGGTCCGGCATCTGATGGTGAGCAAGGTCCGCGGCCGGTTCGCCGAGTTCTCTGGCGGCATCACTGTCGCGGAGGACCCGCTCCAGTCGACCGCGGAGCTCACCATCAAGACCTCGAGCATCGACACCGGCCAGCCCCAGCGCGACGACGACCTGAGGACAGGCAACTTCCTCGATATCGAGAAGTACCCGGAGATCACGTTCCGCGGCACGAGGGTTGCCAGCCACGACGGCCCCGTGCTGACCGTGGTGGGTGACCTGACGATCAAGGACGTTACGCGCCCCGTCGAGCTCGAGGTCGAGCTGGAGGGGGTCATCGCGAACCCGTGGGGCAAGCAGGTCCTCGGCTACTCCATCAGCGGTGAGATCGACCGTGAGGACTTCGGCATCACGTACAACATGGCGCTCGAAGCCGGCGGCGTGATGATCGGCAAGATCATCAAGCTCGAGATCGAAGGCGAAGCCGTCCGCGACGACTGAAAGACGTCAGCCGCGGCTCTCTTCTAACCCGCTCAGGCACGGCCCGCTGGTGCCAAGACGGCACCAGCGGGCCGCTGCCGTCGCTGGCCTGGCGCCGATGCTAGACGTGGCCACCGACAGAAGGGTGCTCTCGCGTGTCCTCGCTGCTCTCCGTGTGCGGGGACTCCGCGGCGGGAACCTTCTCGTCGTCAGCCTCTGGCTTATCCGCCGACGCGTCCTGCGCCGGAACCTCAGCGGACGCGGGCTCACTGTCAGCATCCGCCGCGGCGGGAAGTTCCTCGCCCGCCGGGCTCTCCTCGCGACCGGGAAGCTCCCCGTCGTCAGCCTCAGCTGCCGGCTCGTCCACACCGGCCGACGGGTCCGCGGCCACCGCAGCCTCGCCATCAGCCACCGCGGCCTCGCCATCAGCGACCGCGGCCTCGCTGTCAGCCTCTGCGGCCTCGCTGTCAGCCTCTGCGGAAACAGCCGAATCCGAATCGACGGCCGAGCCCGGCTCGACAGCCTCCGCTGACGCGGAAGCGGCCGCCGCCGCGATCACATCGGGCCCGCGCTTGCGCCTAGTCCTGTACAGGTACGCGATCGAGCCCGCGAATATGAGGATCATCATCCACTGGTTGACGCGCAGCCCGAGAATGCGGTGAGCGTAATCGATGCGCAGTGATTCCGTGCCGAACCTGCCGATGCTGTACAAGGCCGCGTACAGCGCGAACGTACGGTCGCCGGTCAGCAGGAACTTCCGCGCCGCCCAGATCACCACCAGCCCCACTGCGACGTCCCACACAGACTCGTAAAAGAACGTTGGCTGGAAGGTGGCGAAGTTCTCGAAGCCAGGCACGCGGTGCTCAGGAGAGATACGCAGTGCCCAGGGCAGCGTCGATGGGCGCCCGTAGAGTTCCTGGTTGAACCAGTTGCCCCACCGCCCGATAGCCTGCGCGAACGCGATACCAGGCGCCGCGGCACCAGCGACAGGCGCCAGCTTGACCCCGGCCCGATGGCAGGCGATCCACGCACCGGCCGCGCCGAGCGCGATCGCCCCGGGAATGCCGATTCCGCCATCCCAGATCTTGAACACGTTGACCCAGTCGCGGCCCTTGACGAAGTACAGCTCGTAGTCGGTGATCACGCTGTAAAGGCGAGCGCCGACCAAGCCGAACGGGACCGCCCACGTCGCCACATCGAGAATGAGCCCCCGAGGGCCGCCGATTCTCGTATAGCGGCGGTCGGCCACCCAGACGGAGACGATGACGCCAAGAATGATCATGAGGGCATAGCCGCGGATCGGGACAGGACCGAGATGCCAAACGCCCTGGGACGGACTCGGGATATATGCAACCGGCATGGTGTGTGTCGCTCGCTACCTTGTTGTGGCTGGGATTATCCCCTATTGGCGGGGCAAGTGAGAATAATCAGCATGCCCCTGCTGTGAGGCTAGCAGCATCGCGCGTACCCGTAGCCTCACAGTCAGGTAACGCCCACCCGGCCGGGTAACGTCACCGGGCGGAGTCACGCACGCCGGCGGCGAGTTCCGCGGTCAGGTCGCGCACCGCGGCGACGCCTGCTGGCACATCAGGGGCGTCGAGCAGGCGCCCGACGAACGCGGACCCGACGATCACGCCGTCGGCGAATGCGGCTACCTCGGCCGCCTGGCTGCCGTCCCGCACGCCGAGCCCGACCGCGACAGGAAGGCTTGTACAGTCACGGACCCGCGCGACAAGCCCGGCCGCCTGGCTGCCCACGGCATCGCGGGCACCGGTAATGCCCATCAGCGACGCGGCGTACACGAAGCCGCCGCACGCCGCCGCGACCCGTGCGATGCGCTCGGGCGTGGAACTCGGCGCCACGAGGAAAACGGGGTCGAGCCCGTGTGCCGCGGCGGCGTCGAGCCACGATCCAGCTTCCTCTGGCGTCAGGTCGGGTGTGATCATGCCAGAGCCGCCCGCGGCCGCCAGATCCCGCGCGAAGGCCCGCACGCCGTACCGGTCCACCGGGTTCCAGTACGTCATCACGAGCACCGGCACGCCCGCCGCCGCGACCGCCTGCACGGTGCGCAGCACGTCTGCCACCCTGACACCGCCGGTGAGCGCCCTGTATACGGCCTCCTGGATGACCGGGCCGTCTATCAGCGGGTCCGAGTAGGGCAGGCCGATCTCCACGATGTCCGCGCCCGCCTCAGCCATCGCCACAGCCGAGGCGATCGCGCCGTCGACGGTGGGGTATCCGGTCGGCAGGTATCCGATGAGCGCAGCGCGATTTTCAGCCCTGGCTTTACCGAACGCGAGCGAGATGGCGCTCACCGGCCGGTCGCTTCCGTATTGGCCAGGGGGGACACAGTATTGCCCCGGGGGACACAGTGTTTCCTGGGGACACCCCAGACCCCGATAGCCTGAGAACCCCCGGAAGGCACCCCCGGGGACACCCCTGACCCCGACGGCCCAAAGCCCCCCGCAGCATCAGCCTGGGGGGGCGACCCCCCAGAGCCCCCCGCAGCACTGGCCTGGGGGGACGACCCCCCAAAACCCCCCGCAGCACTGGCCTGGGAGGACGACCCCCCAAAGCCCCCCGCAGCACTGGCCTGGGGTTCCGCACTGGCCAGGGGTTCAGCGACGAGGCCGAACCACCGTGCCGCGATGTCGACGTCCTTGTCGCCACGACCGGACAGGTTCACGAGCACGATCGCGTCCTGGCCGAGTTCGCGCCCGACGTCGATCGCGCCGGCCAGCGCGTGCGCGGACTCGATCGCGGGGATGATTCCCTCGGTCCTGCAAAGCAGGGAGAAAGCCTCCATGGCACGGGCGTCGGTCACCGCACGGTAGGAGGCACGGCGGCTGTCGCGCAGCCAGGCATGCTCGGGCCCGACTCCCGGGTAGTCCAGCCCCGCGGAGATCGAGTGGGTTGGCAGCGTCTGGCCTTCCCCGTCCTGCAGCAGGTAGGTCCGCATGCCGTGGATCACCCCGGCCGAACCGCCGGCAAGCGTGGCCGCGTGGCGGCCGGTCCGCAGTCCGTCCCCGCCGGCCTCGCAGCCGATCAGGCGCACGGACTCGTCAGGGATGAACGCGTGAAACACGCCGATGGCGTTGGACCCGCCGCCGACGCATGCGATCACGGCGTCAGGCAGCCTGCCCGCGAGGCCGAGTACCTGGTCCCGCGCCTCCACGCCGATGATCCGCTGGAAGTCCCGCACCATCATCGGGAACGGGTGCGGCCCCATCACGGAGCCGATGCAGTAGTGAGTCGTGTCGACAGTGCCGACCCAATCGCGGAACGTCTCGTTGATGGCGTCCTTGAGCGTCCGGCTGCCCGTCTTGACACCGATCACCTCCGCGCCAAGCATCTGCATGCGGGCCACGTTGAGCGCCTGGCGCTGAGTGTCCTCCTCGCCCATGTAGACCACGCAGTCGAGGCCGAGAAGTGCGCACGCGGTCGCCGTGGCGACGCCGTGCTGGCCCGCGCCCGTCTCGGCGATCACGCGGGTCTTGCCCATCCGCTTGGTGAGGAGAGCCTGCCCGAGCACATTGTTGATCTTGTGTGATCCGGTGTGGGCAAGATCCTCCCGCTTCAGCAGCACGCGGCAGCCACCGGCCTCCGCGGCGAATCGCGGTGCCTCGGTCAGCAGGGTCGGCCGCCCCGCGTAACCGCGCAGCAGTGCGCCGAGCTCGCCCTGGAACTGCGGGTCCGCCCGAACCGCCAGGTACGCGTCGGTGAGCTCATCGAGCGCGGCGATCAGCGCCTCCGGCGCAAACCTTCCCCCGTATTTTCCGAAATGTCCTGAAGCGTCGGGGAGGCTGGGAGCGGCGGGAACAGTGCTGTCGGCCGGGGCGTCAGGCGTGGCGGGACCGGTCACCGCGTTCATCCCCTGTCCCCCCGCAAGGCCGGGTGAGACCCAGCCGTCACGAGGTCGGCGACGGCTCCGCGCGGATCCTTGTCGGTCACCAGGCTCTCCCCCACAAGCACCGCGTTGGCCCCGGCCGCCGCGTAGGCGAGCAGGTCATGCGGGCCCCTCACCCCCGACTCGGCAATCTTGATGACGCCATCGGGAATGCGCGGAGCCAGCCGGGCGAAAATGCCGCGGTCAAGCTCGAGCGTGGTCAGGTCACGTGCGTTGACGCCGATGACCTTCGCCCCGGCATCGAGCGCTCGATCGAGCTCTGCCTCCGTGTGCACCTCGACAAGCGGCAGCAGGCCGATGGACAGTGCCCGCTCCACGAGGGAGATGAGCGCATTCTGGTCGAGCGCCGCGACGATGAGCAGGACGATGTCCGCCCCGTGGGCACGCGCCTCCCAGAGCTGGTAGGAGCTGACCATGAAATCCTTGCGCAGCACGGGAACCTGCACGGCGTTGCGCACGGAGGCAAGGTCGTCCAGGCAGCCGCCAAACCATCGCGGCTCTGTCAGCACGCTGATTACCCGGGCCCCGCCAGCTTCGTAGTCGGTGGCGAGCACGGCAGGATCAGTGATCGCCGCCATTGCCCCCTTGGATGGGCTAGACCGCTTCACCTCGGCTATGACAGTGACGTCATCGCCTTTGAACGCCGCCAGCGCGTCACGCGCGGATGGCGCCTTGCGCGCCATCTCCTTGAGCCAGTCGAGCGAGACGTGCCGCTGCCGTTCGGCGAGATCGACACGCACGCCTTCCAAGATCTCGTCGAGGATGCTCACGCGGGTCCAGTATCCCCTCCGGTCGGTTGCCTTGCGCCCCGATCGTAGCGAGACCGCCTCGGGGCTCCGGCAGCAGCCCCGGTCCGAGCGTCCCATCCGGGCCCGCGGCGGGCCGGATCTCCGGATTACGGGACGGCACCCGGGAGTCACCGGCGGTCCACGTGGAATCCACCTGGACGTCAGCCAGGATCGAGGCAGCGCCAGGCGCGAGGCCGCCAGGCAACGGCGCGAGGAATGGCTCAGACGAGGCAAGCAGGAGGACGAGCGTGCGAAGCCATCGCCAGGCAGCACTCCATGCCCGTCAGGGCGCGCGGCCTCCCGGCGTCTCCGATCCGTCTAGCCGCCGGTCGTCGTGGCATTTCTCAGCACGGCGACGTCAATGATGACCCAGAGGACGATGAGCACGACGCCGCTGATAGCGGCCGCGATCGCCCATGTCCTGGCCTTGCTCGACGCGTCCTGCGCGCCCTGGTAGTCTCCCGCGGTCCACTTGGAGTTCACCCCGGCGGCATAGACGATCGACACTATCCCGAACGGGAGGCAGCAGAAGATGGTCGCGAGAATGGCCCAGACGAGATTGCTCGATGGCGGCGGACCGCCGAAGCCACCCCCGCCGGGCGGCATCCCGTAACCACCGTAACCCCCGGGACCGTAGCCGCCCTGACCATAGCCAGAACCAGGCGGCGGCGCGCCGTAACCGCCTGGCGCTCCCGGCCCTTGCCCGTAGCCACCAGGCGGCTGGCCGCCTCCGTAACCGCCCGGAGGCTCGCTCCCGTAACCGCCCTGCTGCCCGTAACTGCCAGGCGGCTGGCCGCCGGAGCCACCCGGCTGCCCGTAACCGCCCTGCTGCCCGTAACCGCCAGGCGGCTGGCCGCCGTAGCCACCCTGCTGCCCGTAGCCACCCGGGGGCTCGCTCCCGGATCCGCCTTGCGGATCAGGACCGGAAGCGCCCTGATCATACGGGCCCCCCGGCGTGTTGCCGTAACTCATGGCAGGGTCTCCTCTGTGGAACTGCATCGTGCTCGCGGCAGCCTAGCGTCGACTCAGCGCGGGACGCCCGGATTGCTCGTTTCCTGCCAGGCCGTTGCCGAACCGTGTTCCGCTGAGGATATGTCCAGCACGTAGCCGACGCCACGGACGGTACGGATCGGGCCGTGCACGGCAAGCTTGACGCGTAGCTGCGCGATGTATACGTCAACCGCCCTGGCGCTTCCCGCGCTGGCGTGCGTGCCAGGGGGGACACTGTACCCACCAGTACCCCGGACCCCGACAATGCCGGACCCGCCGCGATCGCCGCGGGCGGCTGACAGCAGTTGCTCCCGCGTGCACACCCGGCCAGCATTGTCGGCGAGGCATGCGAGCACGCCGAACTCGGCCGGGGTGAGGGCGACGTCACTGCCGTCGGCGACGGCTTGCCGCTTCGCTGCGTTGAGCGTCAGGCCGCCCACGGTATAGCTCGCAGGCACCCCGGGTAGCCCCACCGCATTCGCCGCGGGCCGCCGCGCCGGCTGAGGCCGCCGCAGGATCTCCAGGACCCTGGCGACAAGCATGCGCGGGCTGAACGGGCGATTCAGGCAGGCGTCCTGGCTCACCCCGATGTCACGCGGCCGCAGGCCGCCGCTGCCCGCCAGGAAGATGACAGAGCCCGCGCGAGCGTGCCCCCGACCGCGTCGCGCGCCGTCGTCCGCGGCGATCCCGCGGCGGATCTCCCTGGCGTCAAGCCCTGGCATGGTCAGGTCGAGCACGGTGACCGCCGCGCGGCGCTCGGCCAGCGCGGCAACCGTGGGCACCGGCGTGCTGGTCATCCGCACATCGATGCCTTCCCGCGCCAGGTAGCGACGGGCAAGCTCGGCGACCGCGGGCTCGTGCTCGGCGACGAGCACGAATACGGGATCAGCCCCGCGTCGATCCACCCAGTGCTCTCCCTGCTGCCTCTTCAAGGCCAGGCTCGCCAAGAACCGGCTCGCCCGCCGCGCGGTACGGGTAGGCGCGGGCTACGGCGGGATGAAGCAGCAGTCCGCAGGAAATCATGGCAAAGATCGTGCCGCCGAGATAGTCCGCGAAGAAGAACCGGTAAATGCCGATGACGACGTACCCGCCCTCGGCGGCGAGCAGCACGAGCCATGCGAGGTGAGTTCCCGTGCGGGCGATGACGGCGAGCATGCAAAGTGCCGCCACGACGGTGAGCGTCAGCATGATCGTCGGCACCTGACGGCGGCTGAACGGAAGTCCGACCGCGGCCGTCATGATCGCCTGGGCCACAACCAGCCGCGTGATCAGCCGCACCAGCTCGTGCGGCTGCTCCTCACCCACGCGGGTCTCGCGCCGACCGCCGGGCTCCCCGCCCGCGCGGAGAGGTCTGGGGAGGCGCGAAGCGCTGTCCCCCTCTGACTATGCCCACTCGGGGGGGTCCGGGGGCGCGCGAAGCATCGTCCCCCCTGGCTATGCCCCGCCGGGGGAGTCCGGGGGGGCCGTCCCCCCTGGCTATGCCCCGCCGGGGGGGTCCGGGGGGGTCGTCCCCCCTGGCTATGCCCCGCCGGGGGGGTCCGGGGGGGTCGTCCCCCCTGGCTAGCACTGCTCCGCTCATCGTTCACCTCCCGGCATCCAGGCTCTCCGGTAACCGCCTCATGCCAGCGTAACTCGGGCATAGAGGGTTATTCAGAAGCCCTCAGGCCGTGATCTTGCCAGGCCACGAGGCCGACCCGGCCCCGGCCGCCGCGTCGCCGCAACTACAGCAGTGGTCCATTCACACACACCAGACTGCGTGAATGGACCACTGCTGTAGTTCGCTGCCGGCCGTGGCGGGGATCGCCAGGCTGCTGATCTTCATCAGAAACCAATTTTGAATAACCCTCATAACGCCAGGACCTTCCGATCATCAACGCCCACTTCCACCGTCAGCGGCCCGCCCGCGCACAGCGCCCGACCGCCGCAACCCGACGCCACCCACCGAGGCACCCGCGCCGCCACCCGGCGTGCTGTCCGTCGGATCAACGCCACGGTCGAGTGACTCCCAGAGCGCGGCCGGACTTGTGTCCGGCTCCGGGCGCTCGCGCTTGGCCTGGCGCTCGCGCTTGGCCTGGCGGCCCCGGGCCTGCGAAGCCGCGGCATCCTCAGGATGCCCGGGGTCGCGGCGCTGCGGCGGGTCAAACCGGCCCGACATGACCGGCCACCGGGGCCCCCTCCAGGCGGCGAGCAGCCCGGCCGCGATCACGGCAAGCGCTCCGGCGACCGCGAGCGCGCGCCACGGGAAGCTCGCCATCACGACGTGACCGGGCGCGCCGAACGAGGGCAGCCCGCTGCCTCCCGCCGGAGCACCGCCGATCACCGAGCCCGCTCCGGATCCGGCCGCCGGGACTGCCTGGTCAACAGCGGCAGCGACCACGCTTGCGGTATGCACGGAGGCGCTGACCACCGTCGTCACGCCGACGCCGATCGCCGCGAGCAGGATGCCCACGGCCCGGCGTACCACCCCCCGGGTGGCCACGACGGCGGCCAGGCAGGCGAGCCCGGCGACCGCGAGCGCCCCCGCAGCCGGCCCGAGAGCCTGGCCCGTCACGGCGACGGCGCGGGCAGGAAGCAGGGACGAAGCCGTGAAGTCAACCGTGGCCCAGCCCTGCCGGACGGCGAGCAGGACGAGGACGCCCCCCGCCCCGCCGAGCAGGAGCACCACCCCGAACTCCTTGCGCGGGGCCGGCATCCAGGTCAGCTCTATCCTCCCTCACCCCGCTCCGCGACAACCGGATCGAGGTCAACGGCATCGAAACACGTCCGGTCCCCGGTATGGCACGCCGTGCCCACCTGGTCGACCTTGACGAGCAGGGTGTCCCCATCGCAATCGAGCGCGACCGACTTCACCCACTGCTGGTGGCCAGAGGTCTCGCCCTTCACCCAGTATTCCCGGCGGCTGCGCGACCAGTAGGTGCACCGGCCCGTGGTCAGCGTGCGGCGCAGGGCCTCGTCGTCCATCCAGCCCAGCATGAGCACCTCGCCGGTGTCGTACTGCTGGGCGATGGCAGGCAGGAGCCCTGCCCCGTTTCGCTTGAGCCGCGTGGCGATCTTGGGATCCAGCCGCGACGGGCTGCTGCCACTGTTCATCGCCCCTCACTCCTCGATTTCCTGACTTGCTCATGCCAGCGTAACGGCCCCCGCCGCCGCGGGCGCACGCCCGCCACCGGCCACGAAATGGCGTGAACACGCGGATCGCACCAGTTCCCCACCCCGCCACCCCGGGACCCCCGCCCCCGGGACCCCCGCCCCAACCGGATGAATACGCGGATCGCACCGGCCAGGTGCCGGTGGATACGCGGATCGCACCGGTTGGATCCGCGAGGGCGTCGGTCCGGGGATCGAGTCGCGTCGTGAGGCGGGGGGCGTCGGGCGGACGGTTAGGCGGGCGCGGCCATGGCGGCGCCGACGATGCCTGCGTCGTTGTGCATCGCCGCGGGCACCACGCGCGCACGCAGGCCGGTCAGCCGCGGCACGAACTTGTCCGACTGCCTGCTGATCCCGCCTCCGATGATGATGAGGTCGGGCGAAAGGAGCGCCTCGAGGTGCTCGAGGTACTCGTCCACCCGGCCAGCCCACTTGTCCCAGCTCAGATCGTGCAGCTCCTTCGCGTGCTCGGAAGCTCGCTTCTCCGCGTCCTTGCCGCGGATCTCCAGGTGGCCGAACTCGGTGTTCGGCACCAGAGTGCCGCCGATGAACAGGGCGCTGCCGATCCCGGTGCCAAAGGTCAGCAGCACCACCGTCCCCCGCTCTCCCGCCCCGGCACCGAATTTCATCTCAGCGATACCGGCAGCGTCCGCGTCGTTAAGCACGCTGACATCGAGCCCGGTCGCCTTGCCGAACAGCGCGCGCGCGTCCATCCCGATCCACGCGGGATCGAGGTTCGCCGCGGTTTGCGTGACGCCGTTGACGACGACACCAGGGAAGGTGATCCCGGCCGGTCCTGACCAGCTGAAGCCGGAGACGAGCTCGCGCACCACATCAGCGACCGCGTCAGGAAGCGCCGGATGCGGCGTGGCCAGCTTGACGCGGTCGGCGAGGAGCTTGCCCTGTTCCACGTCCACCGGCGCGGCCTTTATCCCCGTGCCGCCGATGTCGATGCCAAGTGCGTGCATAAGTGGTCCTCTCCGCCGGTGGCGTAACGTCCACGATCAAACAAGATCAATTTATGCCGAACGGGATGCCCGCGCGGGGTCCGCGGTCGTCCCTGGCCATACCCTCGCGGGGGTATTGGGGTTGTCCCCTCCTGCCAGGCTATGACGGCTCCCCCGATCGGCCCGTCCGTCGCCGACAAACACGGGTGGTCAGAGGCCCCAGCGGGCTTGTGCCAGCTTACGCACGGACACCTCGTCGCCATCAAGCCTGACTCTCGCGGCCGTCGTCCGGCCAGCGGCCCACAGGGTCAGCTCGCCCGGGCTGCCCGCGACCGTGACGACCGGCGGGCCGGCCTTGACTGTCATCCGGGTCCGCGGGGGGCTTTGGGCCATGGGGGTCCGGGCCATCGGGGGTTCGGGAGTGTCCCCCGGAGGGCGCTGCCCCTCGGGGGACTGCGGTGTCCCCTCAGGCGAATACCGCGCCACGTCGGCGTCATCCCTGGCGAATTCGACGCCGACAGGCACCTTACGCAGCAGGAACCTCGCCATCCGCAGTCGTTGCCAGAGCAGGTCAGCCAGCCCGGCGTCGAGCTTGCGCGGGGCCCAGCCGGGCGCCCCCCGCCGCACGTCCTCATGGTGCACGAAGTACTCGGTCGTGTTGGCGCGCTCGTCCATGCCGGGAATCCCGAAGGGGGACAGCCGGGGCGGCCCGGTCCTGATGATCTCCACGAGGCGCGGGAAGGGCGTCCGCTCGGCGAGCCTGCGCTGTACCCGGCTGGTGTACCCGGCGAGCGGGCCGACGACGATGCCCGCGCTCGCGCCGAGGTGGTGCTCGCGGAGCACGAGATGAGCGGCGAGGTCGAGGGTGGTCCAGCCTTCACAGAGCGTCGGAGCACTGGGCCCGGTCTCATCGAGTAGCGCGCACAGCGCGTTGCGCTCATCCCGGGAGTAAGTCATCCCGTGACCGTACCCGACGCGACCGCTGGTACACGATCCCGGATCGACGTCCACCCGCACCTGATCGTCACGATCCCCGAATCCACCCCCACCCAGCCGGTGCGATCCGCGTACCCACCCCCACCCAAGGGGGCGGCGCCGTCGAGCCAATGGCGTCGATCCGGGGATCGACGACCCCAGAGGGTCCACAATCCCCGGATCGACGCCATTGCACTCAGCCGCGAGGATCGGGCGCGTACCCGCATCGATCAGGGGATCGAGGAGGGGCGGGCCGCGGCGGGGCGGCCCTGTCCGGGGCGACGGGGATGAGCATCAGGGTCTGGCCCCGGTTCCCGGGCGGTAGGCGACCGCCTCGACCTCGACGAGCATCCGGGGGTCGATCAGGGCCGCGACCCCGACCATGGACGTCGCGGGCATGATGACGCCGAATGCCGCGCCGTGTGCCCTGCCGTACTCCTCCCAGCGGGAGATGTCGGTGACGAACATCCGGGTCCGCACGACGTCGGAGAGGTCCGCGCCGAGCTGCCGCAGCGCCGTGCGCACGTTACTGATCGCCTGAGCCGTCTGCGCGTACGCGTCTCCCTCGTGCACCACGTCCCTGCCATCGACGGGCGTGCAGCCGGAGACGAAGATGTAGTCGCCTGCCGCGACCGCGCGGCTGTAGCCGACAACCGGCTCCCACTCCGTGCCCGAGGAAACCTTGCGCGTCACGCGGTCACCGACTCCAGCGCCTGCTCCAGCGTGAACGCCCCGGCGTACAGGGCCTTGCCCACGATCGCGCCCTCCACCCCGAGCGGCACCAGTGCCGCTATCGCGCGCAGGTCGGCCAGGCTCGCCACTCCCCCGCTGGCCACCACCGGCCGTGCCGTTCGCGCGCAGACCTCGCGGAGCAGGCCGAGGTTCGGGCCCGTCAGCATGCCGTCCTTCGCGACGTCCGTGACTACGTACCTCGGGCAGCCGTCGGCTTCGAGCCGGTCGAGCACATCGAACAGCTCGCCCCCCTCCGACGTCCAGCCGCGGGCGGCAAGCCGCGTCCCCCGCACGTCAAGGCCGACCGCGATCTTCTCCCCGTGCCTGGCGACGGCGCGGCGCACCCAGTCCGGGTTCTCGAGCGCCGCGGTGCCGATGTTCACCCGCGCGCAGCCGGTGGCGAGCGCCGCGGCGAGCGACGCGTCGTCGCGGATGCCGCCGGACAGCTCCACCGCGATGTCGAGGCACCGCACCACGGAAGCGAGCAGCCCGGCGTTGGAGCCCCTGCCGAACGCGGCGTCCAGGTCCACCAGATGGACCCACTGCGCTCCGCCCCGCTGCCAGGCGAGCGCCGCGTCCATCGGGTCGCCGTAGGACGTCTCGGTACCCGCGGCGCCCTGCACCAGGCGGACCGCCCGCCCGTCCGCGACATCCACGGCGGGCAGCAGGGTGAGGGCGGACGCCACGCCGCTCCTCCCCAGGGTCACAGGACGCCTTTAGTGCTCGGCACTCCGCCCGCCCTCGGATCCGGGGTCATGGCGGCGCGAAGGGCACGGGCGACAGCCTTGAACTGGGCCTCCACGATGTGGTGCGGGTTCCGGCCTTCGAGCACCCGCACATGCAGGCAGATCCCGGCCGCTATCGCGAACGACTCGAAGAAGTGCCGGGTGAGCGTGGTGTCGTAAGTCCCGATCAGCGGGGCCATGCCGGCCGGCTCCGCGTGCACGACGTAAGGCCGGCCGGACAGGTCCACGGCGGTCCGGACGAGCGTCTCGTCGAGCGGCACCAGCGCGTCCCCGAATCTCGAAATACCGGACTTGTCGCCGAGCGCCTCACGAAACGCCTGGCCAAGCGCGATCGCGGTGTCTTCCACCGTGTGATGCGCGTCGATCTCGATGTCGCCGCTCGCCCGCACGGTCAGGTCCAGGCTGCCATGCTTGCCGAGCTGGGCGAGCATATGGTCGAAGAACGGCACCCCGGTGCCGACGTCGAGCACTCCGATGCCGTCCAGGTCGAGCTCGATGAGGATCTGGGTCTCCCGCGTGGCGCGCTCAACCCGCGCGGTCCTGCTCACCGGCCTTCCCCGAGCACGCCGGCCAGCGCCTCGCGGAACGCCGCCATCTCCTCCGGCGTCCCGACGCTCACCCGCAGCCAGCCAGGCGGGCCAAGCTCGCGGATCAGCACGCCCCTGTCGAGCAGGCCCTGCCAGACCGCCCGCCGGTCGGCGAACTCGCCAAAGAGCACGAAGTTGGCGTCGGAGTCCGCCACGGCAAGACCCCGCGCCCTGAGCCAGGCGACCGCCACGTCCCGTTCGATACGAAGGGCACTGACACTGGCCAGCGGCTCTTCCGCGTTCGCCAGTGCGGCGCGCGCCACCGCCTGGGTGACCGCGGACAGGTGATAGGGCAGCCGGACGACGAGCAGCGCGTCGATGACGGCCGGATCCGCGGCCAGGTAGCCGACCCGCGCGCCGGCCAGCGCGAACGCCTTGGACATGGTGCGTGTCACCACGAGGCGCGGGTAGCGTGCGAGCAGCGTCAGCGCGCTTGGCGTGCCAGAGCGCGCGAACTCCGCGTACGCCTCGTCCACCACCACCATGCCGGGTGCCGCCGCGCAGACCGCCTCGATCACGGGCAGCGGCGCGGCGGTGCCTGTCGGGTTATTCGGCGAGGTGAGCACGACCAGGTCGGGCCGGATCCCGGCGACCGCGACCGCCGCGCGCCCCGGGTCCAGGCCGAAGTCGGCGTCCCGGCGCCCGGCCACCCATCCGGTGCACGTGGTCCGGGCGATGATCGGGTGCATCGAGTAGGACGGCTCGAAGCCGAGCGCGGTCCGCCCGGGGCCGCCGAACGCCTGAAGCAGCTGCTGGATGATCTCATTGGACCCGTTCGCCGCCCATACCTGGCGGCCGGTCAGCCCGTGCCCGAGATAGTCAGCGAGATCCTTGCGCAGCTCGGTCGCGTCACGGTCCGGGTAGCGGTTGAGCGTCCCGGCCACGCCGGCGACCGCCGCGGCGATCGCGCCCGCCAGCCGCAGCGACGGCGGATAGGGATTTTCGTTCGTATTCAGCCGAACGGGAACGTCGAGCTGCGGCGCGCCATATGGCAGCTGGCCCGCGAGGTCTTCCCGCAGCGGCGGCTGCCACGATCCGGTCACGCACCCGCTCCGTTGCCGGGCACGGGGACGCCGGCCGGCACCCGGGCGCGGACCGCGGCCACATGCGCGGCCAGGTCCTCCGCGCCGCCGAGCGCGTCGATGAGCGGCGCCGCGGCGGCAAGCGCATCCCTCGTGCACTCCACCACGTTGACCAGACGCAGGAACGGGAACACCGACAGCCCTCCCGCGTGCCTGGCCGTGCCACCGGTTGGCAGCACGTGGTTGGATCCGGCCAGGTAGTCACCGAGCGACACGGGCGCGTAGCGCCCGGCGAATACCGCGCCGACGTTGCGGGCACGGTGCGCCAGCTCGCTTGCGCGCTCGGCCTGGATCTCGAGGTGCTCGGGTGCCCAGGCGTCCGCGACCGCCAGTCCCGCGTCGATGTCGTCCACGAGCACGTGCGCTGACTGCCCGGCCAGCGCGCGGGCGATGCGCTCGCGGTGCCGTGCGGCGGGGACGCGTGCGGCCAGCTCGGCGTCGGTGCGGTCGGCGAGCCCGGGATCCGGGGTGATCAGCAGGCAGGCGGCGAGCGGGTCGTGCTCGGCCTGCCCGATCAGGTCGGCGGCGACGAGCGCGGGGTCCGCGGTGTGGTCGGCGAGGATGGCGATCTCGGTGGGTCCCGCCTCGCCGTCGGTGCCGACGATGCCGCGCAGCAGCCGCTTGGCCGCGGCTACGTAGACGTTGCCAGGGCCGGTGATGGTGTCAGCTGGCGGGCAGTCCGCGGTGCCGTACGCGAACATGGCGAGTGCCTGCGCACCCCCGACCGCGTGCACCTCTTCCACGCCGAGCAGAGCGCAGGCGGCCAGCACGGCGGGGTGCGGCAGCCCGCCGTGCCCGGGACGCGGCGGGGACGCCACCGCGACCGAGCCGACCCCGGCGACCTGCGCGGGAACGACGTTCATCACCACGGAGGAGGGATAGGCCACGAGCCCGCCAGGCACGTACACCCCTGCCCTGCCGACGGGCACGAACCGGCCGGTGACCGTGAGGCCGTCGGCGACCGCGGTCACCGCGGCTGCGGGGAGCTGCGCCTCGTGCACGAGCCGGACCCGGCGGGCCGCCTCCTCGAGCGCCGCCCGTACCCCCGGGTCGAGCGCGTCGAGCGCGCGGCCGAGCGCCTCGCGCGGCACCGGGGTGGCCGCGAGATCCACCCCGTCAAACCGCGCGGTGTACTCGCGCACTGCCGCGGCGCCACGGCGGCGGACGTCCTCGCAGAGCGGCCGGACAGCGTCGAGCGCCGCCGCCACGTCAAGCGCCGCGCGGGGCAGCACGCCGGCGAGCTTCTCCCGGCATAGGGCGGACGGCGCGCTGCCGCGCAGGTCGATCCTGTTAAGCACGCGCCCAGCCTACCGAGCAGGCCCGGCTGGCGGCTGGACCATCCAGACTCCGGACAGTTCCGCCAGCCGGGCCCGGTCGGTCCGCCTTCGTTCCCGCGCTCCGCGGATCATCTCGATCGCCCCCGCGGTGACCGCGGCGAACATCGGCCAGAACGCGAGCGCGGTGCGCGCGGTGAGCGTCAGCGACGCGTCGAGATGGGTGCCTACCGGGCTGGTCGCCAGGCGCTGCTGGAGCGCGCCCGCGCCAGCGCGCTGGCCGATCCAGGCGGCGAGGAAGGAGGCGGCAAGCGCGCCGGCGACGAGGCCGGCCATCGCGAGGGCGCCATGCCTGCGGATCACGAGGGCATATCCAAGTGACCCCGCGATGACACCGCCGACCGCGGCAACCAGGCAGAACCACACGTCGGCGGTGATAAACGCGCTCGTCTCCGGATTCACCACCTGGCCGGTGCCGACGCTGACCACGACGAGGAGCGCACGCGGCGCCAGGGCCGCCCAGGCGAGGCCGGCCGGAATGCCAAGCAGCGCCGTGCCCGCGGCGACGGCGGCCAGCCCCGCGATGGACGCCCGAAGCCGCGGGGGACTGCCGCCTGGCGTGACGCCAGGCCCGGGCGCGGGCTCGTCCCCCGCGGGGACGGGGAACTGTCCGGTATCCGTCATTCCTCCTCCGCCGCCATCCTGCGCTAAAGCGTATGTGCGCTGCCGTTGTGATCGGGTCTTGCTACGTTAAGCGGTGAGCACCGATCCTGATTGAATGACAGGGGCCCTAAGTCAGGGGAAATCCGATGATCGAGGCACGAGATCTGACCAAGCGCTACGGCGACAAGCTCGCCGTGGACCACCTGTCGTTCACCGTCGCGCCTGGCAGGGTCACCGGATTCCTCGGGCCGAACGGCGCGGGCAAGTCGACCACGATGCGGCTCGTGCTCGGCCTGGACCGGCCGCACGGCGGCAGCGCGACGATCGACGGCCGCCCTTACCGCGAGCTGGCCAGGCCGCTGCGCGTCGTCGGCGCCCTGCTCGAGGCCAGGGCCGTGCACACCGGCCGCAGCGCCTACAACCACCTGCTCTTCCTTGCGCAGACCCAGGGCCTGCCGCGCAGCCGGGTACAGCAGGTGATCGACCTGGTGGGACTGCGCGAGGTGGCTCGCAAGCGGGCCGGGGGATTCTCGCTCGGGATGAGCCAGCGGCTCGGAATCGCCGCCGCCATGCTCGGTGACCCCCGGGTGCTCGTGCTCGACGAGCCGGTCAACGGCCTCGACCCGGAGGGCATCCTCTGGATACGCACCCTGATGAAGCAGCTCGCCGCGGAGGGACGCACGGTCTTCGTCTCGAGCCACCTGATGAACGAGATGGCGGTCACCGCGGATCACCTGATCGTGATCGGCCGGGGCAGGCTGATCGCGGACTGCGGCACGCAGGAGTTCATCGAGCGCAGCTCGGAGAAGTCGGTGCTTGTCCGCACGCCGGACGCGGCGAAGCTGACCAGCCTGATCACCGCCGAGGGCGGCCACGTCACGGACCAGCCGTCCCCCCAGGCCAGCACTTCGGAGGCGTCGACGCTCACCGTTACCGAGATGCCGGCGCCGCGGATCGGCGAGCTGGCCGCGGCCGGATCCATCGTGCTGCACGAGCTCACGCCGCAGCTAGGCTCGCTGGAGGAAGCGTTCATGGAGCTGACCGCCGACAGCCTGGAGTACGGGACGCACCAGCAGGCCGCGGGCCCAGCGCGGGAAGCGGGCCAGCAGACGGGCACCGTCAGGGAAGGCGTTACCGTACCAGCCGCCGAGGAAGGCACCCGATGACGTCCGCCGCGCCGCTGGCCCCGGCCGCTGGCTCCGTGACTCCGCAGACCGGCGGTCACGTGGGCTTCGAGCACCTGGTGCTCGCTGAGTGGACGAAGATCCGCTCAGTGCGCTCCACCGTCTGGTCGCTCATCATCCTGGTCATCGTGAGCGTGGGCCTGACGACGCTGTTCACCGCGCTGACCGCGTCGTCGTGGTCAAGCGCTCCCGCCGACAGGAAGGCGAACATACTGGGCGACCCGGTCAGCTTCATCCTGGGCTCCGGCATCGGACTCGGCCAGCTCGCCATCTGCGTGCTCGGCGTGATGGTCATCACCAGCGAGTACTCGACCGGCGCGATCCGGTCCTCGGTGCTCGCCGTGCCGCGCCGGATCCCGATGCTTGCCGCCAAGGGAGTGGTCTTCGCGGCGATCGTCTTCGTCGTCGGAGAGCTGACCACATTCTGCTCGTTCTTCGTCGGCGCCGCGTTCTTGCACAGCCATGTGCCGGTCTCGCTGAGCGATCCCGGAGTTGCCCGCGCCGTCTTCGGCAGCGGCCTCTACCTCACGGTGCTTGGCCTGTTCGCCATGTCGATCGGCGCCATGATCCGGCACACCGCGGGCTCGATCACCGGGGTGATCGCCTTCGTCCTCGTGATCGCGCCGCTTGCGCAGCTCATCCCGGGGAGTGCGGGCAAGCACATCCACGATTACCTGCCGTCGGTGGCGGGCGAGCTGATCGGGCAGGCGCATCAGGCGTCCGGCGATGTGCTGTCCCCGTGGCAGGGGTTCGGCGTGTTCTGCCTGTGGACGGCTGTGCTGCTGACCGCTGCCGGCTACCTCCTCCGCCGCCGCGACGCCTGACCGCTCCTCAGCTGACGCAGGCGGAGCCGAGGAGCTGCTTGAGGTCGCCGGGAAGCGCGGGCGAGGTCACCTCCATGGCGATCAGCTTGGGCACGTCGTCCCGGCGGTCGAGGCGTCCCCTCACGAGGACGAGCGCGTCCTCTCCGATCATCGTCGCGTACAGCTGGTAGGTCGCGGGGAAGAACAGGACCTCGATCGCGCCTTCGAGGTCCTCGAGAACGGCCGCCGCCCACGCGTTTCCCTGCCTGGTGACCTTGCGCTGCACCCCGGACAGGATCCCGCCGACCGTGACGACCTGTCCGTCGGACCGGTCACCGTGTATCCGTTCAGTATCCTCGGCGGAACCTATCAGCTGGGCTAGCGAGCAATCGGTGGCCGCCGCCAGGATGTGCTCGAAACCGAGCAGCGGGTGATCAGACACGTACAAGCCGAGCATTTCCCGCTCGAAGGCGAGCAGCGTGGACTTGTCCCATTCACCCGCCGGAACGGGCACGTCGAAAATCGCCTCGGTTTCCGCGTCGGCGCCAAACAGGGAGTCCTGCCCGATCGCCTCGTTCCGCTTGATGTCGATCACGGCATCGATGGCCTGCTCGTGAATGAGCACGAGGCCCTTGCGCGGGTGGCTGAACGAATCGAAGGCGCCCGCCTTGACCAGCGACTCGATCACGCGCTTGTTGCAGACCGTGGCGGAGACCTTGCGCAGGAAGTCGGGGAAGCCGGTGAACGCGCCCTTGGACGTGCGCGCCGTGACGATCGCATCGACCATGTTGCCGCCCACGTTGCGGATCGCCGACAGGCCGAACCTGATGTCGTTGCCCACCGGGGTGAAGTTGGCCTCGGACGCGTTCACGTCAGGCGGGAGCACCGTGATGCCCATCCGGCGGCACTCACTCAGGTACAGCGCTGACTTGTCCTTGTCGCCGCTGACCGAGGTCAGCAGGGCCGCCATGTACTCGGCCGGGTAATTGGCCTTCAGGAAGGCGGTCCAGTAGGAGACGAGCGCGTATCCGGCGGCGTGCGCCTTGTTGAACGCGTAGTCGGAGAACGGGACGAGGATGTCCCAGATTGTCTTGATCGCGGCGGCGGAGTACCCGTTCGCCCGCATGCCCGCGGCGAACGGCTCGAACTCCTTGTCCAGGATCTCCTTCTTCTTCTTGCCCATGGCGCGGCGGAGCAGGTCTGCCTTGCCCGGCGAGTACCCGGCCAGCAGCTGGGCGCTGGCTATGACCTGCTCCTGGTAGACGATCAGCCCGTACGTGTCGCCGAGGACGTCGGCCAGCGGCTCGGCCAGCTCCGGATGGATGGGCACCACCGGCTTGCGGCCGGTCTTGCGGTCGGCGTAGTCGTTGTGCGCGTTGGCCCCCATCGGGCCCGGCCGGTACAGCGCGATGACCGCGGTGATGTCGTCGAACCTGTCCGCCCGCATGGCGCGAAGCAGCGCCCGCATCGGCCCGCCGTCCAGCTGGAAGACGCCGAGCGTGTCGCCGCGGGCGAGCAGCTCGTAGGCGGGCTTGTCGGCGAGCGTCAGCGTTTCCAGGCTGATTTCCCTGCCCTGGTTCGCGGCGATGCCGCGGATCGCGTCGTCCAGGACGGTCAGGTTCCGCAGGCCGAGGAAGTCCATCTTGAGAAGGCCAAGGTCTTCGCAGGCCGGGTAGTCGAACTGCGTGATGACCGCGCCGTCGGCCTCCCGCTTCCACACCGGCACGTGGTCGATGATCGGCTCACTGCTCATGATCACGCCGGCCGCGTGCACGCCGGCCTGGCGGATCAGGCCCTCGAGGCCGCGGGCCGTGTCGATCACCTGCTTGACCTCTGCCTCGGCCTCGTACAGCGCGCGGATCTCCCCCGCCTCGCCGTACCTCGGATGCTCGGAGTCGAAGATCCCGGACAGCGGGACGTCCTTGCCCATCACCGGCGGCGGGAATGCCTTGGTGATCCGGTCACCGAGCGCGTAGGGGAAGCCGAGTACCCGGGAGGCGTCTTTCACGGCCGCCTTGGCCTTGATGGTGCCATACGTGATGATCTGCGCGACCCGGTCGTCCCCCCACTTCTCAGTGACGTAACGGATCACGTCGCCGCGCCTGCGCTCGTCGAAGTCGATGTCAATGTCGGGCATGGACACGCGCTCGGGGTTGAGGAACCGCTCGAACACCAGGCCATGCTCGATCGGGTCAAGGTCGGTGATGCCGAGCGCGTAGGCCACCAGGCAGCCCGCCGCCGAGCCCCGGCCGGGGCCGACCCTGATCCCGTTCCGCTTGGCCCACATGATGAAGTCGGCGACGACGAGGAAGTACGAGCAGAACCCCATCGCCACGATGACGCCCATCTCGTACTCGGCCTGGCGGTGGCGGTCGTCGGCGACGCCGTCCGGGTAGCGGCGCCGCAGGCCTTCCGCGACCTCCTTGCGGAACCAGGATTCCTCGGTCTCCCCGCCCGGCACGGGGAACAGCGGCATCAGGTTCCGCTTGGTGAACGTGACCTCGGCTCGCTCGGCGATGAGCAGGGTCGAGTCGCAGCCGGCCTGCCACTCCTCGTCCGCATACGCGGCCCGCATCTCCTCGGGGCTCTTCACGTAGTAGCCAGAGCCCTCGAACTTGAACCGGCCCGGGTCTGCCAGGTTGGAGCCTGTCTGCACGCAGAGCAGCACCTCGTGCGCCTGGGCGTCGCCCGGCCTCGTGTAATGCGAGTCGTTGGTGACGACAAGCGGCAGGGAAAGGTCCTTCGCTATCTGCCGCAGCTCGCCGGTGACCCGGCGCTCGATGTCGAGGCCGTGGTCCATGACCTCGACGAAGAAGTTCTCCTGCCCGAAGATGTCGCGGTAGGCGGCGGCCGCCTCCAGCGCCTTGGCGTGCTGGCCGAGCCGGAGCCTGGTCTGCACCTCGCCTGACGGGCAGCCGGTGGTCGCGATGATCCCCCTGGCGTGCGCGGCGAGCAGCTCACGGTCCATCCGCGGCTTGCGGAAGTACCCCTCGAGCGATGCCAGCGACGAGAGCCTGAACAGGTTCCGCATGCCCTCTGTGGTCTCGGCGAGCAGCGTCATGTGCGTGTACGCACCGCCACCGGAGACGTCGTCGTCCTTCTGCGCGGGACTCCCCCAGCGCACCGGCTGACGGTGCTTGCGGTGCTCAGGTGCCAGGTACGCCTCGATCCCGATGATCGGCTTGATCCCGGCGGCGGTGGCCTTCGACCAGAAGTCGTAGGCGCCGTACACGTTGCCGTGGTCGGTCATGGCAATGGCCGGCATGCCCGTGGCATCGCACTGGCGGAACAGGTCCTTCAGCCGGGCGGCGCCGTCCAGCATGGAGTACTCGGTGTGCACGTGAAGGTGCACGAACGAGCCATCCTTGCGCTGCGCCGCGGGTGCCGCCATGAACGAACGCCTCCTTGGGCATGCTGCACGCTGCCCGCGCCAGGACAGGGCGCAGGCAGGCCCGATCTCGAAACGGGGACCGGGGACTCTGCTAGCCCGGAGGGCACCTCCGGAACCCCCGGAGGCTGACTTCGTCAGCCCGGTGCCCCGAGCCTAACGGGCGCCAGGTAGCGCGCAAGCCACGACACTCAGACGCATTCAAGATCAAATGAAAGGGAGCAAATTAAAGATCATCATCCCGAACGGGAGCGCCGTGACACCCACCCGAACGGAAGCACGACACCCACCCGAACGGAAGCGCCGTGGCGCCTCCCGCACCGGGCGCCGTCTGCCTGCGCTGAGCAATTCCCCCGCCAGCCCGCCCTGGCCCGCACATCCATCACCCCTAACGAGGCATCCTGAAATTTCAGCATATTTCCGGCACGAAGACTACTGTGGCGGAAACCGACCGCGGGGTCCTGCCAGTCATAACTTCGGCGTGCCGGAGGCTGGCCGGTGCGGGCCTGCCGGAGGTGCGCACGACAGCGCCGGCGAACGGCGTTGCCGCCAGAACTACAGCAGTGGTCCATTCACACAGTCAGGTGTCTGTGAATGGACCACTGCTGTAGTTAGGCTGGCCCGCCCGGCGGAGCCGCAGCGCCCACGACAACGATGTAACAAAGGAAGCTGCTGACGCAGCAGCAGCGATGCGCCAGCGCTGCTGTTCCCCAGGGCGGACCTGCCCGCACCAGACTCGCTCTATCACATGAGGCCAGGACATGATCAGGAAGAGCATGCTATTTCCTGACAAGCGCCCTGGGCGTTGCATCCGCTTCACAGTTGAGATCAGTTTTCTGCGCGAAGCATGGCGATGGTGTGTGCCAGGTCCGCCGGGTACTCGCTGGTGAACTCGACCCTGCGGCCGTCCGCGGGGTGAGCGAAGGCGAGGCTGACAGCATGCAGCCACTGCCTGGTCAGGCCGAGCCGCTCCGCGAGCACCGGGTCCGCGCCATAGAGCCGGTCTCCCGCGCACGGGTGCCTGATCGCGGCCATGTGCACCCGTATCTGGTGGGTCCTGCCGGTTTCCAGGTCGATCTCGACGAGGCTCACGGCGCGGAACGCTTCCACCGTGTCGTAGTGGGTGACGCTTGGCTTGCCGTCCGCTACCACGGCGAATCTGGCATCCCCCGACGGGTGCCGCCCGATCGGCGCGTCCACGGTTCCGCGCAGCGGATCCGGGTGGCCCTGCACCAGGGCGTGGTAGCGCTTGCTCACCTCGCGCTGCCTGAACGCGCGCTTGAGCGCGCTGTAGGCGGGCTCGCTCTTGGCTACCACCATGAGGCCGGTGGTGCTGGCGTCAAGCCGGTGCACGATGCCCTGGCGCTCGGCGGAACCGCTCGTGGCCACCGTGTGGCCAGCGGCGAGCAGGCCCTCGATCACGGTCGGGCCGGCCCATCCCGGCGTCGGGTGAGCGGCCACCCCGGCCGGCTTGTCCACCACCACGATGTCGGCGTCCTCGTAGGCCACGACAAGGCCCTCGACCGGCCTCGGGCGCACCGCGGGCGCGGGTGGCGGCGGCAGCGTCACGTCAAGCGGCTCTCCGGCCACGACTCGCTCCGACTTCGCGGCCGGCCGCCCGCCAACGAGCACCATGCCGTCCGCGATCAGCTCGGCCGCCGCGGACCGGGACAGCCCGAACATCCGGGCGAGCGCGGCATCGAGCCGTTCCCCGTCCAGGCCGTCGGGGACGGCGAGCCGGCGCTGGTCCGCGGCCGGGCGGGGGGGTCTGGGGCCATCGGGGTCCGGGCCGTGAGGATCCCGGGCCGTCGGGGGTCCGGGGAGTATCCCCCCGGGGGATGCCCCGCCGGGGGGGTCTGGGGGGGTCGTCCCCCCTGGCAAGCACCGTCCCCGGGGATGCCCTGTTCCGAGAGGATCTGAGTCCTCCCTGGCTATGGGCGTCATTCCGGCTTGTCCACAGCGCCCCGCCCGGCCTCACGATCCGTCCGCAGGCCGTCCGCCTGGTCGTGGCCCAGCCGGTCTTCCGCCGGCCTGCGCGCCTGATCCCTTGTGCCGTCCAGCCGCAGCCCGCGGGCCGCGAGCAGGACGGCGAGGATACCGCCGCAGACGATCGCGGAGTCGGCCAGATTGAACACCGGCCAGTGCGGCAGCTCGATCCAGTCCACGACATAGCCGCGCAGCGGGGCCGGGGACCTGAACAACCGGTCGAGCAGATTGCCCGTCGCCCCGCCAAGCAGCAGGCCGAGCACGATCGCCCATGGCAGGCTGCGCAGCCGCCGCGCGGTGCGCAAAATGTAGCCGATCACTCCGACGGCGATGGCAGTGAAGGCGATCGTCATCGAGGTGCCGATGCTGAACGCCGCGCCGCTGTTGCGAAGCACCCGCAGCGTGAGCAAGCCCCCGAGCAGCCTGACCGGCGCGTGGCTGGAGAGCGTCGCGACCACCGCGGCTTTCGAGATCACGTCCCCGGCAAGCACGATGACGGCGACCGCAAACAGCAGGCGGACCCTGGGTAGCCCCCCTTGACTGATCTTGACCTCCGGATTCGCGGGCCCAGGGCCCGCATCGGGGGGTTCCGGGCCATTGGAATCCGGGGGGATCCCCCGGGAAGGCATCGTCCCGGAGGGCACTGCGTCCCCCCGGGTCCCCAGCTTTGCGGACCGAAGGCCCGCATCGGGGGATTCCGGGGGGTCGCCCCCCCGGGTGGAAATAGCGGGCTTCGGCGAAGCTGGCCGTAGGCCAGCGAGCAGCCTGCTGCGCCTCGTCACTGGTCAGCGGCGTTCTTCGCGCTGCTTGCACGACACGCACAGGGTCGCGCGGGGGAACGCCTGCAGCCGCGCCTTGCCGATCGGCTGGCCGCACGACTCGCAGACGCCATACGTTCCCGCGTCGATCCTGGTCAGCGCCCGCTCGTTCTGCGCGAGCAACTCGCGGGAGTTGTGCGTGAGGGCAAGCTCGTGCTCGCGCTCGAACGTCTTCGCGCCCGCGTCGGCCTGATCATCACCCGCGTCGCCGACCGCGTCCCTCAGCCGCTCGGCAATCCGTGTCTCGGCCTTTGCTATATCGGCTCGCAGCTTGGGTACCTCGGCCTGCAGTTCGTCACGGACCTTGGCGACCTCGGTATCGGTCCACGGTTTCTCGCCTGACCGCACCGGAAGAGCGGCGGCGCCGGAACGCGCGGCTGCGGTCATGTCCGCCTCCCTCAGCGCGATAGTCGACGATCTTGAGTGCCCGGCAGTCAACGGAGGATAAGTCCCAGTGCCACGCGTCTGCAAACGCACACGCCAGGATACGGCCGGTTCACGGCTGACCGCGCAGCGCGGAAAGTCTGCGGTCAAGCTCGTCCCGCTCGCCGTCGATCCGCAGGAGCTTGTCGCGGCTCCGCGCTCCGGACACCAGCCGGACGTCGGCGCGGGAGACCCCGAACGCGTCCGCGACGGCGCTCAGCGCCGCCTCTGTCGCCTTACCGTCCACCGCCCGCGGCATCACCCGGACGACAAGCGCCGCGGCGCGCGCGCCGCCGACCTCTGTCCGGCGCGCCCCGGGATACACCCGGATCATCACACTAAAACCCACCGCCACCTCTTCCATCACCGACACCGTGCCAGCCCTTCCGAGGCACCGTCTCCAAGGGCACCGTCACAGCACCACTCCAATCGCATCGTTTCCCGGATCGGGGCGGCTACAACAGCACCGATCCGGAAACCACCTCGCGAGGAATCCCCGGTCTAGACCGGTCTGGTCCGGTCTAGACCGGACCGCCGAGGGGCGCCCGGGATCTGGCATCGCTGTTTACGGCCGGCCATGGTTGTCCTGCACCACGCTTCATTCGGCTGCTGTGCAGCCCGGCGGGACGACGCTCCGCGCCCCCCGGGCCCAAGCTGCCTTCATGGCAGCGCCACCACGCTCCCGTTCGGCTAAATCATGATGTATCCCGTAGTGACCCTGATACGTGAATGGGCCTCAGCTGGGCAGGCGGCAGCACCCGGCGGAGCGTTTGCGGAGCCGGGTTTCTTGGGGCGGGGTCAGGCTGCGGCTGGCTGGAGGCTGACGGTGTGGCCGGGGGCTTCGAGTTCTGCGATCAGGCGGCGGGTTTCCCGGTCGGGGTCCCCGGACCGGCCCTCCGGGGCCATGGACAGGTCCGGGATCCTGGACCGCATCTTGTCCTTAGCCAGCTCGGCGAGGACCGGACCGCGGCGTTCTCCGCCGGTCAGCGCCTCGATCATGGCCCGCCCGGATCTGGCGGCGATGGAGGATGCCACGGAGTCGATCCTGATGTCGGCGGCCTGCGGCACGCTGCAGTCAGCGGACCAAGCCGCTACCAGCCATGTTGCGACGACCCATTGAACCCGCGGCCTATACCGGACGCGATTATGGTCGGAGCGTGTAGAGAGCCATCTCACCCGGGGGATGGTCGCGGCGCGTGAAAGTCGGGCGGGTGCGGGCGGGTGGTCGCTGGCTGGGGTCGCTGCCGCGCGGTGGCTGGTGATGTGCGGTATGGCTGCGTGCCGG